>Ga0214921_10000919_pt1 | contig 52136 bp, 52 predicted proteins | sample LL1505_MetaG_FD_177992 | JGI IMG/M metagenome (GOLD analysis project Ga0214921, IMG submission 177992) | Freshwater microbial communities from Lake Lanier, Atlanta, Georgia, United States - LL-1505 | ecosystem: Environmental > Aquatic > Freshwater > Lake | place: USA: Georgia | collected... | reverse complement strand
CTATAGAGCCGTCGTAGACTACGACGTTGATAGGACGGGTGTGGAAGCGTGGTAACACGTTAAGCTTACCGTTACTAATAGCTCAATTGGCTTGATTTATGCACTGAAAAATTTTTTCGATACAATTTAACAATGAAAGGATTATTATTAAAAAATAATTTAGAATAAATTATTTTTTATAGCTTTAATTCTGATCGAAGCTTCTATATTTTTTTTTTTAATTTTTAAAGTATCATCAGTTTCCCCGGCTGAGAAATATACTCTAAGTAAATATTTTTTTTTATTTTTAAAAAATTGAACCATTGGATAAATGCAACTTAGTTTTCTATTAATAGTAATTTCTATGCACTTTTCTCGATCTCCAAGATAAAATTTATTATCTGTGGCTCCAATACATGTATTTGCCGAAATTAATGTCGAAACTCTATTTCCATGGTTAAAGTTTTTGCTATTTTTTAAAGAAAATTTTTCTATTGTTCTTGAACCATTTTTGCATGCATAAAATAAAGATTTATAACTGAAGTTTTCCGGATTAATAGTTATATAAAAAATTCTTGTAACCCCAGAACTAATTTTTTTAAGAAATAATTCTAAATTAAGTTCGTTTTTTTTTAATTCTATAATTTTTGTATAATTTATCTTCTTGCTTTTTACTTTTATTAACAATTTATTTTTATTTACTAAAATGGACTTAGTATTAAAGTTAAGATCAGAATGTTTAATAGCTTGGCTTTCATGGGTAAAATGTCCACTAAAGTAATCCACGTCGTAGTCTATTGAATTCAGTGCTCCTTGAGGAAGCCATCCAAATAATTTCTTAGATGAAATTTCTAAATTTCTATAACTTTTTATTGAGAAGCCTTTTTTAACATTAAAAATAATTTCAATGTTTTTATTTTTTAAAACATATTCGTTTGAAATAATTTTTTTTGATAAATATTTTTTATTTGCATGCCTTTTTTTTTCTTTGTTTGTCTTGTTTATTTTACTTTCTAATTTTTTCCATTTCTTTTTTGTTAAATGAGTTCTATAATCGCTACTCCAGAAATCACATAATTCATCCCATTTCTTTTTATTTTTTGTATTTTTAATCTTGTAAAAAAGATTCCAACAATAAGTATTAAGCCTTAAGTCGTCATGACCTGATAGTGCCCATCTTGTTATATTGTACTTATTTTGTTTTTTTACTAATATTGGATTTTCGGCATTAGTTATGTTTTTTAAAAATATATTTTTTGTTTTATGAGTTAGATTCTTGATTAAGCTATATTCAATTTTATTATCTTTAGATAAATATGTATAAAGATTATTTATTTTATCCCATTCATCTAATTCAATTTTATTTTCATTAAAAAATCTTTTAGGTCTAAAATTAAAAATTTCTACATCACTTCCATATAAGCTGTAGTTGATATTTTTTTTCTTCTTTAATTTTTCTATTTCAGTTGTTAATTCACTTAAGTTGATTTCATCATATATATATCTTTGAAATTTTTGAAAATTTATAGAGTTATTCCATATTACATTTATTTTTTTATTTTTATTATCTCTAATTGAGCAAACTTGATATTGGTTATCATTTTTCGCTAAAGGGTTAGCTTTAAAAAAATTATTCCAATCTATGACAATAGATTTGTAGCCATTTGAATAATAAAGGTCGATCATCGAGGATGAAAATGACTGCTCATTTACAAAACATATATTTGGAGCAAAGCCTAATAGTTGTCTGTAGATTTCATTTCCTCTTTTAAAATTATAATTGTTAACCTCATAAGGTATTAACGGTGCAATAATTTGCTTATAACCACTACCAATAAACTCACACTTTTCTGACAAAATTAATCTTTTAAGTTGTTCAATCCACTTTTTATCAAGCATATTAATATCAAGCAGCGACGATGCCGTAGCTTCTATAGAAATCTTTATATTATTATTTGCGGCAAATTTTAAAAGTGGCCAATAGCAATTTTTTATAATGTTTGAAATTTGACACTTTTCTACAGATGAAAAATCAGTATTTATGTGAAATATAGAATATAATTTCATGAGCAAGTTTAATGATAATCTATATATCTGAAAATAAAACAAGATGAAGAAAAAACTAAACTTTATTTACAGCAATAAGAAATATTTATGGATGTTGGGTGGAGGTGATATGCAATTACTCACTGCAAATATTGCAAAAAAAAATAAATACAATTTAATTGTTACAGATAGAAATAAAAAAGCTCCCTGCGCAAAAATTGCAGATAAATTTTTTGATATAGATATAATAGATTATAAAAAAAATTATGAGATAGCAAAAAAATTTAATTTCCAAATTTGTGGAATTTATACAATTGCATCAGATTGTCACTTGACAGTTAATAGACTTGCAAAAAGTCTTGGATTGCATCATACGCCACTTTTTGTTTCTCAAATTTGCAAAAATAAAATTAAAACCAGAAAATTTTTAAAAAAGTTCTTCATCCAACCAAAAAGTTTTTTAATTAAAAATTACAAAGAATATAAAAAAAGAGTCTCAGAAATTAATTTTGATTACGTAATTAAGCACTTGAATTTATCTGGCAGCAAAGGATTTAGAGAGTTTCCAAAAAAATTCATAATAAATAAAAATTTATTTAATAAAATTACAACTGAGATGAAAAATAGTGATGGTATCTTAATAGAAGAAAAAATAAAAAAATCTAGCGAAGCAATATTTTCAGAAATGTCAGCAGAAACTATTTGGCAAAATGGTAGAATTATTTACTTTAATTGCGTTGATAGAATTTTTTCAAGAGACTTGAAAAATTTAAATTTATCTAAAAATAAATTTTTTTCTAATGTTAAAGAAGGGTATGAAATAGGACATATTAATCCGTCAACGATTTCAAAAATTAAAATTAAAAATATTAGGAAAATAATGCATAAACTAGGTACTAATTTAGGTTATAAAAAATTTAAAGCATGTCATGTTCTAAAAGCAGACATTTTTTTTTCTGATAGAGGACCAATTATTTTAGAGATTACCCCAAGATTATCGGGTGGTTATGACAGTACAGGTAGTTCTTTTATAAGAGGTATTCGACTAAGCGAAGCTATTCTTAAAATTTGTCAAAAACAATTATTTTCTAAATCTGATTTATCTTTTTTTTTCAAACCTAATAAAAAAAGAGTTTTGGTAATTTCAAAATATTTAAGAGAAAAAAGAATATTTTATTTAGATTCAGCATATACAAATTTAAAAAAAAGCATAAAAGTAATATCAAATAAAATTAAAATGAATCAAACTATTAAAAATGAACAAATTAAATATTAGACTGCCAAATTTAATAGGAACATATGATGGAAATAAGCAGATTTTAATATCAGCAAAAAATGAGAGACTAAAAATTATTCTAAAAAAAAATGACGTAGATAAAGTCTATTATAGAAATAAAGAAAGGTCAAAATTTGAATTATTAAAAACAAATCATTTTAAAAAAAAAATTATAGGAAAAAAATATTTTAAAAGAAAAGTTATTCATTTTTTATATCACAAATTTGATGATTACAAATTAAGAGTCGGTATCACTTATCATTTAACGGAAGGTGGTTGGTCAAGTTTGCCTCATAAATTTGAAAATAATTTAGAAATTGGATTTGAAGAGTTTTTTTTTTATTTGTTAAAAAATGCTCCATTCGAAGCGATTCAAGTAGGAAAAGGTGTCTGGCATAATTTTAAAAAAATAAATTCTGCATGGAAAATAAGAAATAAAACATTTAGCCAAATTCCCATGGGGTATCATCCGGTTGTGGGTTTGCCAAATGTGAGAGTAGCTTATATATGGGCATATATCGCTAAACATAAAAGATGGGAAAAAATCTGAAAAAGCAAGCTGTTATAATAGGAGCCACTGGTAATTTAGGAAAAGCAATTTGCAAAGACTTAAATAATCAAGGGTTTAAAATAGATAAAAAATGGCTAAGAAAAGATAGACCAGATGTGTTAAGCGCTGATGCTTTTAACGATTTACCAAAAATAATTGATACAGCGATATATGTCGCCGGTATTAACAAAGTAGCTTCATTTGATAAAATAACAAGAAAAGATTTTGAAAACGTGATTAATGTGAATTTAATGGGTGCCGTAAATTTTTTTAAAAATGCTTTCACATCATTAAAAAATTCTAAAAATCCAACCTGCATAGTTATATCTTCAATAATGGCAACACATCCGTATCCTAATCGAGCGCCTTATGCGATTTCTAAGGCTGCTTTAGAAAGTCTTGTTAAGTGTTTAGCCGTGGAATGGGGTCAATATAATATTACAACCCATGCAATTAGATTGGGTCATTTGAGTAGTTTAATGAAGACCACCAAAACAAATCCATTTTTATTAAAAAAAGTCAAAAAATTAACACCTACTAAAAAATTAATCTCAACTGAAGAGGTCGCTAAATATATTTCATTTTTAGCTAATGGTGCTTGCAAAAGTGTATCGGGTGGAACGACAGAAATGGATTCTGGATATACAATTAATAGATGGCCTTTATAAAAGCCATGAGTCAAACCTATTTTATTGCAGAAATATCTAGTAACCATAATTGTAATTTAAAAAGATGCTATAAATTAATTGATGAAGCTAAAAAAGCAGACTTCGACGCAGTAAAATTTCAACTCTTCAAGATAAAGGAGTTATTTACAGAATCGATTTTAAAAAAAAATAAATTTTTAAATAAAAGAAAAAAATGGGAACTGCCTCTTGAATTTATTCCTAAAATAAAAAAATATTGTTTAAAAAAAAAAATAGATTTTGCATGTACGCCATTTTATTTAGATGCAGTAGATGAGTTGAAAGAACATGTGGATTTTTTTAAAATCGCTTCATATGAGCTTTTGTGGGACGATTTATTTGATAAGTGTATATCAACAAATAAAAAAATAATTTTTTCTACAGGAATGGCAAGTCAAAAAGAAATTTTATCTAGATTAGATTTTCTAAAAAAAAAAAATTTTAACAATTTTGATATACTTCACTGCGTATCTAGTTATCCGGCAAGAATTAAAGATTTAAATTTAAAAACCATACCTTTTATTAGAAGTTTATTAAAAAAATATAAAATAAGTAAAAATATTAGAGTTGGATGGTCAGATCATTCTGCAAATGAAGCCGTTATTTATAAGTCAATTTTTGAATATAATTCACAAGTTATAGAAATGCATATAGATCTTGAAGGAAAAGGAAATGAATATCATTTTAAACATTGTTGGTTACCTCATAAAGCTAAAGAAATAATTAAAAATATTAGGGATTTTCAAAATTCTAAAGAGTTTTTGGGAAAAAAAATTAGTTTAGCGGAAAAAAAAGAAAGAAATTGGAGAACCGATCCTCAAGATGGATTAAGACCCACTAAAAGCATAAGATAATTTCGCATTTTATATATGTTTTTAAACTATGATTAAAAGTTATTTAACAATTTGTTCTTATGGTGATCAGTCAGGTTTTGGTCATTTAACTCGAGCTAAAATAATAAACAATTATATAAAAAAAAATATTCGATCTAAGGTCTCGTTAGTGCTTATTAATGATAGGGGTATAAAAAAAAGAAATATTAGCGAACTTATTTTAAAAATAATAGATAAAAAAAAAATAGACGTATTAATTTTAGATCTGAATTATTTTCATATTAAATCAAAGAACAAAATTATTAAATTATTAAATTTTATTAAAGAAAAAGGAATTAAAATAGTAGGTGTCGATTCGTTAAGAAATTTTTACAAATTCGTAGATTGCGTATGGATACCATCCTCATTCAAGCAAAAAAATTTAACTTCAAAAAATATCATTCACGGTTTTGATAAAATGATATTTAATAGATATAAAATTTCTTACAGCAGACAAAAAAAAATAGTATTTTTCGTTGGGGGATCCAACGATAAAGAAATATCTAATAAATTACCAACAATAATTGAAAAAAATATTTCAGAAAAGTTTAAATTAACATGGATCCGGCATGGTTTTGCAAATCAACCAAAGGTTATCGATAAAAAAAGATGGGTAATATATAATAATAAAAATAATTTGAAAAATATCCTTAAGCATTCAGGATTTGTCTTTTCTTTTTATGGATTAAGTTTTTTTGAATCTTTAAACTGTGGAATACCCAGCGTAGCATTTTGTACGAAAAAAAATTATAAAAAAGATTATAAAGAAATTATTTTTTTAAAAAAAAAAAAAATATTTTTTATAGAAACAAATATTAATAAAGCTGTTAGAAAACTCGCTAATTTAATATCAAATAAAAAAATGTCCCAGTTTACCGCTGTGAGATCAAAAAAATATTTAAATAAATATAACTTTTCTTTTTTAAAAAAAATTTAATTTCTACAACTTTATCTTTATTAGCGGTTTTTTATTTTAAATATACAAAGTAAGACGATTTATGATCTGAACAAGCTTATATAGACATTAACATTGTTTATGATTATTATATTGTAACTTATGTTTAATCTTCTTTATAATTAGAATTATTATGTTTTTAAATAAAAATTTACTTAATAAAAAATCTCGGTGGCTTAGAAAAGAGATTTTTGAGATGGTTATAAAAGTTAATCAGGGTCATATAGCGTCAGCCTTATCTCAATGTGAAATTATTATTAGTTTATTTTATGGTGCAATTTTGAAATATAAAAAAGGAAAACCTAATTATAAAAAAAGAGATAGATTTATCGTTAGTAAAGGACACTCCGCTATGGGCATTTACCCTGTTTTGGCTGACATAGGTTATTTTTCAAAAATTGAGTTAAAAAAATATGGAACGCCGGGGGGTATATTAAGAGTTTATGGAGACAAAAGCATACCAGGAATTGATGCAACTTCTGGATCGTTAGCACAAGCGCCGGGAATTGCTTGCGGATTTGCGTATGTTGCCAAATTAGAGAAAACAGGAGTAAAAACTTTTATTATTTTAAGCGACGGAGAGCATTATGAGGGTTCATTGTGGGAATCCGCAATGTTTGCATCGCATCATAATTTAGATAATTTAATTTTCATTGTAGATAGGAATAAGCAAATTATTCTTGGTAAAGACGTCGACTGTTTAAGTCTTGAACCTCTAGATAAAAAATGGGAAAGTTTTGGATGGAATGTTCATTCTGTAAATGGACACAGTTATAACGAACTTTTGGAAGCTCTAAATAGATCATTACAAGGCAATGGCAAACCAACAGTTATTATAGCCAATACAATTAAAGGGAAAGGTATTTCTTATATGGAAGATGTTACTAGGTGGCATAATACAATGCCCAATGCACAAGAAATTATAACCGCAAGAAAAGATCTAAAGAAAAATTTAATTAATAATTAAAAAATTTATAAAATGAGCAATTACCTTGATTTGACCAGATCTAAAAATGTACCATTTATGCGAGACATTTTGATTGATTCAATTTACGAAGAAGCAAAAAAAAATAAAAATATTTTTTTTTTAACGCCGGATATGGGTGCGCCATCATTAGATAAATTTAGAAAAAATTTACCTAATCAGTTTATTCATTGTGGAATATGCGAACAACACATGATTAGCATGTCCGCAGGGCTTAGTCTCATGGGAAAAAAAGTTTTTTGTTATGCAATGGCCCCATTTATTACTTCAAGATGTTATGAACAAATCAAGTGTTCAATTGCAGCAATGGAACAAAATGTTAACTTAATTGGGATAGGCGTTGGATTGGGATATGCTGATGCTGGGCCAACGCATTATACCACAGAAGACATATCTATCATGAGAGTGTTCCCAAATATTGAGATATTAACTCCTAGTGATGAGGTGTCTGCAAAATTTATCACAAAGTATTCTATCGAAAAAAATAAATTTACATTCATTCGTCTTGATAGAGATGCCTTGCCAATCATTTATAATTCAAAAACTAAATTTAATCTAGAATTAGGTTTTAATGAGATTTTTTTAGGGGAGGAAGTGTGCGTCATATCTAATGGATATTTATTAAATAAAATTCACAAAATTTTATTAGAGACAAAAAAAAAAATTGGATTGATTGATTTGTTTAAAGTCAAACCATTGAATAAAAAATTGATAGATACATTAGCTAAATATAAGAAAATCATAATAATAGAAGAGCAATGGCTATCAGGAGGAATAGGCTCTTTAGTTATGGAGTTTATGAATGATAATAAATTAAACAAAAAAATAATTAGACATGGTTTGAGAGAAAAATTTTTTTTTGAAAATGGCGGGAGAGACTATCTACACAGGAATTACGGTTTGGATCTGAAAAAAATTATATCTGCTATTAATTAGCTTTATGATCATAACAAAAACTCCCTATAGAATATCATTATTCGGAGGAGGCACGGATTATCCCGATTGGTATTTAAAGAATGGAGGAGAGGTAATATCTTTTGCAATTGACAAATATTTATATATTTCGTGCAGAAACCTACCACCCTTTTTTAAGCATAAATATCGAATTGTTTATTCTAAAATTGAGAATGCAAAAAAAATATCGCAAATTAAACACCGTGCAGTAAAAGAAGCTTTAAAACTTTATAGTGATAAATTAGAAAACTCAGGTTTAGAGATTCATTATGACGGTGATTTACCCGCAAGAAGTGGCATGGGTTCGAGTTCTGCTTTTGTCGTAGGATTAGTCAATTTGTTGAATAATTATACTATGCAAGAAATTAGTAAACGTAAATTAGCATTACAAAGTTTATTTTTGGAACAAAAAATTCTTAAAGAAACAGTTGGGTCTCAAGATCAAATAGCAGTCTCTTATGGAGGATTTAATTCTATTGTTTTTAAAAAAAATGGTGATTTTAAAGTAATGAAAATTTTATCTAAAGAATCAACCAATGAATTCTGTGAGAACCTATTTTTAGTTTTTACAGGGATAAATAGAACTGCTGATTTTGTAGCAAAAACTTATGTTTCTAAATTGAATAATAAAAATAAACCTAATATTAAAAAAATACTTGAGCATGTAGAATTATGTAAAAATTTTTTGGAAAAAAAAAATTATGATGATATAGGTTTGTTGTTAAATGAGACCTGGAGTCAAAAAAAAAGTTTAAGTAAAATTGTTACTAATCATAAAATTGATTATATTTATGATCACGGTATTAAGAATGGTGCTTTAGGCGGAAAATTACTAGGAGCTGGAGGAGGTGGGTTTTTATTGTTTTATGTAAATAAAAAAAATCAAAATAGATTTGTTGAACGTTTTAAAAGTTTTTTATTAGTTAAAGTAAAAAGTGCAGAAAAAGGATCGGAGGTTATTTTTAATGACAAAAAAAATTAGATTCAATCATCCTCTAATGGAAAATAATTTGTCTCAAAAAGACCGTGATATTGCTAGTGCTTTTATAAAGAATAATCATAGATTAACTCAGGGCATTAAAGTTAAACAGTTCGAAGATAATTGGTCCAAATGGCTTGGCGTTAAATATAGTGTGTTTGTTAACTCCGGATCGTCAGCAAATTACTTAACATTTTTATGTTTGAAATTATTAAATTATGAAGGAAACGTGTTAGTTCCAGCATTAACTTGGGTCTCAGATATAGTTTCTGTCATAAATAATAATTTTACCCCATTGTTTCTAGATATTGATTTAAAGAATCTTTCTGCATCAGAAGATCAAATTTTAAAATATCTGAATAAAAAAAATAAAATATTATTTATAACTCATGCTCAGGGTTTTAACGGATTAAGTGATAAAATCTTACAAGCAATAAAAAAAAATAATACAATTTTAATAGAAGATGTTTGTGAGTCTCACGGGGCTACTTTTAAAAATAAAAAATTAGGGACATATGGTTTGATTTCTAATTTCTCTTTTTATTATGCTCATCATTTGTCAACTATCGAGGGCGGTATGATTTGCACTAATGATAAAAAGATATATGAAATGATTAGAATGCTGAGAGGTCATGGCATGGTCAGAGAAGTATCGGACAAAGCTTTAGAAAATAAATATATCAAAAAATATAAAGATTTGTCGTCAAAATTTATATTTTTATATCCCGGGTTCAATATGAGAAATACAGAAGTATCTGCTGTCATAGGAATCAATCAGATTAAGAGATTAAATAATAATATTAAGTTAAGAAAGAGAAATTTTGGAATATTTATAGAAAATTTAGATAAAAAAATTTTTTATACTGATTTTGATTTAAAAGGAAATTCCAATTACGCTTTTCCACTAATTCTGAGAAAAAAATCTTTTAAAATGAGAATTAAACTAGAAAAGTTAATGAAAGATAATAGCATTGAGTTTAGAAGAGGAAATGCAGGAGGGGGGAATCAATTGAGGCAACCATATTTACTAAAATATAAGAAAGAAATAAATTTTAGTAATTTTTATAACGTTGAACATGTGCATTTTTTTGGTTATTATATTGGAAATTTTCCAGGTCTAAAGGTTTCAAAAATTCTCAAAATTTGCAAAATCCTGAACAGTGTATCATGAAAAAAGAAAGAATTTTAGTCATAGGGGGAGCCGGATATATTGGTTCAAGTTTGGTAACTGAGTTGGTTCGGAAAAATTATTATGTTTTAGTCATTGATAATTTACTGTATTCAAAAGAATCTTTAAATCATCTTTTTAGATACTGTAATTTTAATTTATTAGTAGCAGATATTTTAAAAATATATAATGTAAAAAAATTAATAAATGATTTTGACATTATTATTCCTCTAGCAGCTTTTGTTGGCGCACCATTGTGTAAGAAATATCCGAAAAAGGCGAATGCTCTGAATTATTATTTTATAAAAAAAATATCAAAGCTTATAAATGAGAAAAAAAAAATAATTTTTTTGAATACAAACTCTGGGTACGGAATTGGAGAAAAATCAGCTTATTGTGATGAAGAATCTAAACTTAATCCGATTTCTTTATACGGATTAACAAAAGTAAAGGCCGAAAAAGAGATAGTGAATAATTCTAAAAATTGGGTTGTTTTGAGATTGGCCACAGTTTTTGGTTATTCATATAGAATGAGAACTGATTTGTTAGTTAATAATCTAGTTTATCATGCTGTAAAATATAAAAAAATTGATTTATTTGAGCCTGAATATAGAAGAAATTTTATTCATATAAGCGATGTTGTGAAAGCTATTCTATTTCTAATTAACAATTTTAACAAAGTTAATAAAAATATATTTAATTTGGGTCTTTCTTCTGCTAATGTAACTAAATTAGAATTAGTCAAAAAAATTAAAAAAATCATACCCGCTATTAGAGTTTCGATTAATAAAAATAATTCTGATCCTGATAAGCGCGATTATTTTGTAAGCAATAAAAAAATTGAAAGAATTGGATTTAAAGCAAGATTTTCATTAGAAAACGGAATCAGAGAGTTAAAAGAAGTTTTTAAAAATAATTTAGAAAAAGTGTTTTTTAATAATTATTAAAAATATATTTTATTTTAAAATTTGTTCTATTTGTGAATTAAGATTTTTGTTTGAATATTGAAATTTTAAATTACTTCTATAAGCAAAGATTTCATCAGTTTTTTTATCACCAATCATAAAACTTTTTTTCAAATCCACATCCCATTTTTCTATTATGTCTTTGAACATTTGGTTCCTAGGTTTTCTGCAATCACACTTCAGGGCGTATTTTTTTAAAAGACCTAATTGATGATGAGGACAAAACTTTACTTCATTTATGAATATATTTTTTTTTAAAAGTTCTTCTTTTAAAAATTTTTGAAAATTAACGAATTGCCCTAAAGAAAATTTTTTTTTAGCTATTCCAGCCTGATTTGTTACTATAAATATGTAATAATTTTTTTTTATTAATTTTTTCAAACCAGAAATGACACCATATTTAAATTTTAGATCTCTTTTTTTGAAAATATATCCGTTATCATTTATTAAAACATTATCTCTGTCAAAAAACGCAGCCGGTCTTTCAAATTTTTTTTTAAATGTTCGTTTAGCTAACAATAAATCTTTAGGCGTACCTATATCTATAAGATAGTTTTTGCTTACAAATCCCTTTACCTTTCCTTGATTTATTAAATTTCTTATATAAAAGTTTTCTAAAGAAAGTTTTTTATTTTTTATCTTTTTTATAAAATTTCTTTTAAAAAAATATATACCGCAGTTTATGTAATTTGTTTTTTTAGAAAAAAAAACTTTTTTTTTTGATATATTTAAATTATTTAGTTTAATCTTTTTATTAAATTTTTTTTTTAAAACTATAAAACAGTCTGTATTTTTATTAAATTTTTTTTTTATTAGCATATTATAGTCTATATCAAAAAAAGTGTCTCCATTAATTACTATAAAATTATTTTTTATTTTATCATTTAAGGTAAACAATGCTCCGCCAGTATCTTTTCTTTTTTTTTCAATGATGCAATTAATTTTAATTAAATTATGAAAAGTATTATCGTATTTGTATTTTAAAAATTTTCCTCTATGTCCAGCTAATATAAATATGTTCGCAACCTTGTATTTAGAGACGTGATTAATTATATATTGTATAAAAGGTTTATTGTTTATTTTTATAAACGGTTTTGGAAATACTTTGTTATATTTTTTAATTCTACTACCTAAACCACCAGCAAGTATTATAATATCAACTTTCTGCAAATTAATTTAAAATTCCTTATTTAAAATTGAATCTTCAATAGCTTCACAAAAGCATTGTCCAATCATGATTTCAACAGTTTGAGTTGTAGAAGTCTCATTACTGTCTACTAATATGGGGTATTTAGTTTCCTTTTTAATTTTACCGCCCCTATTTCCTGAAAAACAGAAAGTTTCCATGTCCATTTTATTAGCCATTTTAATAGCCTCAATTAAATTTTCACTATTACCAGAAGTTGTAATGGCAATTACTATATCACCAGGCATTCCAATCGCCTCTATTTGTCTGGAAAAAATTTTTTTAAAAGAAAAATCATTGCTTATAGCAGTCAGTATTGATGTATCAGTTGTTAACGCTATAGCTGAAATAGGCTTTCTATTTTTTTTAAACCTTACTACTAATTCAGTTGCTAAATGCTGAGCATCAGCAGCACTGCCACCATTCCCAAAAAAAATAATTTTTTTCTTATTTTTAAGTGCTATTATTGATTTTTCACAAAGAATATTAAAATTAGTAATTTTATTATTTTTAATTTTATTTAATAATGCAATAATTTTTTTTGATTCTTTACTTAAGTAAATAGAATAATTCTTAACCATATGAAAATTATATCAACTAAAATAACATTTTACTATTTAAAGATAAAATTATACTTTAAATATCGCGCATTTTTAGTTTGTAATTAATAATTTAAATTAATGATTAGTTTTGCTGTTTTTTATCAAAATTCTATTGAGACAGAAATCCGCATTATAGACACTATTGTAACTAAATTAGTAGCCAATAACAAAAATATAAAAATTTATTATTTTATTTCAGAAAAAATTAAATTTAGTTATATTAAAAATTCGCATATTCATATTTGTCCTAATTTGAAATATTTAGCAAAAACGTCTAGCGATAGAATTTATCAAAACTTTCTACAATTTTGTATAAATAAAAAAATTCAATTTGCTTTTATTCCAAGGTTAAATTTGCCGGAATTTTTTTTGAATGATTTAAATTTTTATAAAAAATTAGATACCAAATTTATTTTAATGGATCAGTCTTTTAATCTTGTCAAAGACTCCCCGGTGAGAAGCAACGTAGTTTTAAAAATTATAAAACATCAAAATATTAAAAAATTCATTTTTGATAGTCTTAATGGGAGTGAGAGCAATGGACCTAAATATTTTGAAAAATATACAAAAAAGTTAAAGCAAAAAATTGTCAAATGGCATCAATGGAGAGATTCTGAGCCTCAAGTCTTAAATAGGAATAAATGTAGAAAAAAATTAAATTTACCAAAAAATAAATTTATAATTTTATTTTTTGGTGCACCATTTTATGGAAAAGGTATTGATATAATTATTTCTGCTTTTAAATATCTTAATAAAGATTTTTTTCTTTTATTATCTTCTAATCTTAAACTTGTAAATTTTGAATATAATTTTCATAATTTAAAAAAATATAAGAAATTTAAATCTATAAAAATCATAGATAGATATGTTTCCACAAAAGAAAGAGAAGATTTATTTGGAGCTACCGATGTAGTTTGTTTGCCATATAGAAAATCATATCTTTATCATAGTAGTGCAGTTTTAACAGAATCTGTATTGTTTAATAAATTTTTTATTGCTCCAAATTTTGATCCTTTTAATCAATTCATCAATAAATACAAAAATTTAGGATTACTATTTAAAGCAGAAAATATCAAATCCTTAGTTGATAAAATTAAGGAATCAAAAAAAATTTATCTTAATAAAAATTATAAAAAAGATAGAGAAAAATATTTAAAAAATTCAATCGAGGCAAATAATTTACACAAAGTCATATTAAATGTAATTAATTCTTCAATCTAAAACTAATTAAAATATTTAATAACTTTTTTTAAAAGGTATAATTTGCATTAATAGGCTTTAGTTATAAAGAGAGAGTATTAGAAAAAATATATTAATGAAAACAACACCTTATAGCAGACAGTATATTGATTCTAAGGATATAAAATATGTCTCCAAAGCTCTTAAAGAAGATATTATAACAACCGGCAAGTATGTTAAAAAATTTGAAGATAAATTTATAAAATTTTTTCAATCAAAGCATGTCTTGACATGTAGTAGCGGAACCTCTGCGCTGCATTTAGCATTTGCCTCTATAAATCTTAAAAAAGACGATGTAGTTATCATGCCTGCTATTAATTTTATAGCCGCATATAGTATGGCTAAATTAATGAATGCTAGAATTTTTCTTGCAGATACTGATTATCTTACAGGGCAAATGACCCCGATAACCCTATTAGAGTGTATAAAAAAAAACAAAATAAAAAAAATTAAAGCTGTAGTTAATATGTATTTGGGAGGTTATCCAGAAAATATTATTAATTTCTATAAGATTAAAAAAAAATATAATTTTTTTTTGATAGAAGATGCTTGTCACGCTTTAGGAGCTAAATATAAATTTAAAGAGAAATATATAAATATTGGTAGTTGCAAACATTCAGATATTGCCGTTTTTTCTCTGCATCCAGTCAAGACCATTACAAGTGGAGAAGGGGGGGTAATCACAACAAATAATACAATTCTATACAATCGACAAAAATTGTTAAGATCTCACTGTATTATTCGAGAAAACAAAGAAGAGCATTGGAAATATGAAATTAATAAAATTGGATTTAATTATAGGTTAAGCGATATAAATTGCGCTCTTGGCTTAAGCCAATTTACAAAAATTAACAAATTTATAAATTTTAGAAAAAAAATATTTAACATCTATAGAAGTAAGTTAAAAACAATTAATAATTTAATATCTTTTCCGACATACAATAAGAATTATAAGCCAGCATATCATTTATTTATAATTTCAATAAATTTTAAAGAAATTAAAGCAACGAAAGATAAATTGTTAAAATTATTCAAAAAAGCAGGAATATTTTGTCAGTATCACTACATTCCAATTTACAAATTTAATTTATTTCAAGAAAAAATAGATTTAAAGCATTATAAAGGTGCCGAGTATTATTATAAAAACTCTTTAAGTTTGCCGATATTTTATAATTTAGGTTTTGTTTATCAAAAAAAAATATTAAGTTTAATTAAAGTATTTTTAAATAGACATTCAAATTAGTAATTTTTTATAATAAATGAACATATTAATTACTGGTTCTCAGGGTTTTCTAGCTAAAAATTTAGCTTTAAAATTAAAAAATAAAAATTTTAGAATATATGGAATTGGACGTGGGAACTGGAAAAGAAATGAATATAAAAGATGGGGATATTTTAAAAATTTGAATAACGACATTGATTTAAATAATATTTCAAAATACAAAAAGATTTCTTTTAAATATATTATTCACTGCGCTGGGAAAGTTATAGGACTGTCTGCTATAGATGATTTTAAAACAAATGTTTTGACTACCCAGGTAGTTTTAGATTTTATTTATCAATATAAGCAAAAAACTAAATTAATCTTTATGTCTACACTTGCTGTTTATGGAAATGGAAATAAAAGTAAACTTTTAAGCGAAAATACAAAAATTAAACCCATTTCTAATTATGCACACAATAAAATTTTGTGCGAAAAAATGTGCATTTTTTATAGTAAGAAATATAATTTTGATCTGTTAATTATGAGGGCAAGTTCTTTTTTTGGGCCCGGTCTAGAAAGACAATTTATTTATGACGCTTGTAAAAAAATTTACAATGATAATTCAAAATTTCTTGGCACAGGTGAAGAAATTAGGGACTGGCTTTATATAGATGATTTGACAATCCTAATTTCTAAAATTTTAAAAAAAGGTTTTAAAAAAATAAATATATATAACATTGGCTCTGGGGTGGGTGTTGCTATAAAAGATGTTATTAATTTTATTAATAAACAATTTAAAAAAAATCTTAAACCAAGCTTCAATTTTGCTGGGTCAGATTCTAACCCGCAAATTTTAATTTCCTCTATAAATAAAATAAAAAAATTTAATTGGAAACCAACAGTCAATTTTTATATTGGATTAGAAAGATATATTCATTGGTTTAAAAAAAGATTTAATGATTAAAGTTGCTTTTTTAATTAATTTTAATCATGTCAAATGGATAGGAGGTTTAAATATAATTATCAATTTACTTAATTCAATAGCAGCTCAAAAAGCATATTTAAAAAAAATAAAATTATTAATAATTATAAATAACAAGCATTGCCTAAAAAAATTAGGCATTGATAAAAAAATAAAAATAATTGAAGACAATAAGATATTTAGTTTAAATATTTTTAAAAAAATTCTTGATAAGTTATCCATAATATTTTTTGGAAAAACTATTTTTTTAGAAAAATTTTTAATTAAAAAAAAGATAGATATTATAACTCATTCAAATATCGTTTCAGGAAAAAATAGTGTAGCGAAAAGTATAGTATGGATCCCGGATTTTCAATACTTCCATTTTCCTAATTATTTCACTTATAAATATAGACTTTTAAGATATTTTAATTTAATTCTTTATAAAATACATGCTTCAGTCATTCTATTAAGTAGCAAAGATTCTTATAAAGATTTAAATAGCATTATTAGTATTAATTCTAATAAAATAAAAATACATCAGTTCCCATTTTTGGTACCTCCTAAACAAAAACTATTAAAGATTAGCACACTAAAAAAAAAATATAATATTCCAGGAAGATATTATTTTTTACCAAATCAATATTGGGTTCATAAAAACCATGAAGTGGCAATAAAAGCTTTATATATACTTATTAAAAAAAATTTTTTTTTAAATATAGTTTCGACAGGTCACAATTTTGACTATAGAAATCCCGATCATTTTAATTATATTTTGAAATTAATAAAGAAATACAAATTAGAAAAATATTATTATTATCTTGGAGTTTTGCCTTATATTGACGCAATGTCATTAATGAAAAACTCTATAGCAGTTATAAACCCATCTTTGTTTGAAGGCTGGAGTAGCACAGTTGAACAAGCAAAATCTTATGGTAAAAAAATAATTTTATCAAATATTAAGGTACATACAGAACAAAATCCTGAAGGGGCTGAATATTTTCACCCAGCTAATGCAAATCAGTTGTCAAAGATATTATTGAAAATTCATAAAAGAAAAGATTTTAAAAACGACCAAAAATTGTATAACGATGCACAAAAAAATATGAGAAAAAATTTAAAAATATATTCATCTCAATTTTTCGAAATTGTTCAAAGCATATAACTAAATAAATAACATGAAAAAAAAAATTTGTATTATTGGAGGAGGTGGTCATGTTGGATTTCCAATTGGACTTATGTTGTCTTCTAAAAATAATAAAGTTTTTTTTTATGATAAAAATATTGATGTTTGCAATAAAATTAATAGAGGATTAGCTCCTTATTATGAGGAAAATTCTAGAATATATATTTCAAAATTTAAAAATAACTACATTGCTGGATATGATACGCATTTTATTTCGCAATCTGATGTTATTATTGTTTGCATAGGAACTCCAGTTTATAAAAATTCATTTCCAAAACTTAAACAATTTTTAAGTTTAATTTACTTTTTAAGAAGATATGTTAATAAAAATCAGCTTATTATAATTAGAAGTTCAGTTTATCCAGGAACCATTGAAAAAATACAAAAAATATTAGGAACGCAAAATAACAATATAGCATATTGTCCAGAAAGAATTTTACAAGGCGCCTCCCTTAAGGAGTTGCCTTATTTACCTCAGATTGTGTCAGGAATTAATAATAAATCTATTAAATTAGCTAAATTATTTTTTTTGAATATAACAAAAAAAATAATAATAACATCGATATTAGAAGCTGAACTTATTAAGCTTTTTTCAAACTCCTGGAGATATATTAATTTTGCCGTCAGCAACGAGTTTTATATGATTTGTGAAAAACTTGGCGTTTCATATAAAAATATCAGAGATAAAATGATGTACGGCTACAAGCGAAATGCTAACATACCAAAATCAGGATTTGCCGCAGGACCTTGTTTAGTTAAAGATACAATGCAATTATCTAACGTGTTAGGAGGAGGTTTTAATCTTGGTAATTCAGCCTTAAAAATTAATGAAAATTTACCTAAATTTATTTTTGATCAATTAAATAAAAAATTTAATTTAAAAAATAAAACTGTTGGAATTTTAGGATTATCTTTTAAAGCAGAAGTTGATGATATTAGAGATTCCTTGTCTATTAAATTTATTAAAATTCTAAAAAATAAAAAAATTAAATATTATGTTTCCGATGAGTATTATAAACATTCATTAGGCGTCAGCAAAAAAGAACTAATTAAGCGTTCAGATATTATTATTCTAGCTACACCACATAAAAAGTACTCTGGTCTTAAGATTGGTAAGAATAAAATTATTGTTGATACTTGGAACTTTTTAAAACAATGAAAAATATATTGGTAACAGGAGGGACTGGTTTTTTAGGAGCAAATATTTGCAAATACTTAATACAAACAGGATACAAAGTTACTGTTTTTGATAATAATTTTAGAGGAAAGATTAAGAGATTAAAATCTATAGAGAAGAATATTAATTTTTTTCATGGAGATGTTCAAAAAAAAGATGATTTAAAGAGGGCAATTAAAAATATTGATACAGTTATTCATCTTGCATATATTAATGGAACAAGATTTTTTTATGAAATGCCCATTGATGTTTTAAATGTCGGCATAAAAGGTATTTTTAATATTTTAGAAATTTGCGAAGAGTATAAAATAGGGAATTTTTTTTTAGCATCTAGTTCGGAGGTTTATCAAACTCCTAACAAAATTCCTACATGCGAGGATGAAATGCTTAAAGTGCCTGACGTTTATAATCCTAGATATAGTTACGGAGCAGGAAAAATAATATCAGAGATGTTATCTTTGTATTATGGAAAAAAGTTTTTTAAAAAACTTATTATTTTTCGACCACATAATGTTTATAGTGAAGACATGGGAAAAGAACATGTAATTCCTCAATTAATAAATAAGACTTTAAATAGTAAAAATTTCATAAAAATAAAAGGAAAAGGGAAAGAAGTCAGATCTTTTATTTATATAAATGATTTTATGCAAGCTTTCGATTTAATTTTTAGAAAAGGAAAACATTTAGAAATATATAATATAGGTACAACAGAAAAAACGTCTATTAAAAAACTGGCAATGAAGATTATTAAAAAAATTAATAAAAAAATTAAAATAAAAATAGGAAAACCATTTAAAGGCAATACCAATATAAGATGTCCAGATATATCAAAAATAAAAAAGTTAGGTTTTAAACAAAATTTTAGCTTAGAAAAAGGATTAGATTTAATTATAAATAATTTAAAAATTTAACTTTTTATTAAAAAATTCAGTTAAAGATTTTATAAATCTTCTCAAGTTTATTTTTACACCAAAATTCTCATCTTTTCGCCATTGTAAAATATATGGATGAACAATATCAACTACTTGATCTTCATATACTTTATAGCTGATTAAGTCTGAATAAGGTTTTGTTCCTTTTTTAATAAATAAAAAAGATCCAGAAATATAATATGGGCATTTCTTAAAATTTTCATGAAACCAATATCTTTTTCTATCTAGAAATATGAAAGGATCATATTTTTCATTTCTAAATAATTCTATCCAATAAGATTGATTGTTTTCATTTAAATGATTTTGCCCCCCATGACCATCAACAGCAGCACTAAAAAAAATTACGTTAGAAATGCTGCAAATATCTTTTATAAAACCTTTGGCTCTAAGAGGACTTAAATGTTCAGCCGTTTCAAGACTTATTGCTAAATCATACTTGCTTACTTTTGACTTATTTTTAAAAAATAATTTTTTTTCTAGATCTTGATATACAAAGTTTATTTTAGAATTTGTTTTAAAATTTTGATGTAATTTTTCACTATAAATCCCATCAATTCCTGTTATTTTTTCTATTGAACTAATTTCAGAAGCAGCTTGCAGCCAAGATCCATGACCACATCCGATGTCTATTAAGTTTTTAAATTTATATATATTATATAAATCTTTTAATATTATTCTTGCGGCACCAATAGTAGCCTTATTTAAATTATTAAAATAAGATTTACTATAAAATTTAGAAAGCATGTTGTTATTTCCAACTTTGTAATTAAAGAATTTATTATTAAATTAAATAAAATATTATAATATTTTTAAAAAATTTAAAAATCAGATTATCAAAGAAGCTAAGAAATAAGTAAAGATATTTAATATATATAGTATTTTAAAAAAAATTATATATTAACGAGATAGTAGAATTATAATGTTTGCGCCTATAGTTAATATATAATTTTTGTTATAAATAATTTAATGGTAGTATTAGAAGTCGGTATAAATCACTTTGGTTCAATATCTGAAGCTAATTATTATTTAAATTTTTTTTTAAAATCTGATTTTAAATATTTAACATTTCAAATCCAAACAGAGTCGTTCTATAAAAAATTTTCAAAAAAAATCAATTTTGAATTACCTGTTGAATTTTATTTAAGTGCAATTAAGAAATCTAAAAACAAAAATAAAAAAATAGGCTTGGCTGTTTGTGATGTTAATTCTTTTAAGAAATATGAAGAGCTTAATTTTGATTTTTATAAGTTGCTGGGTATATCAATTAATAATTACAAACTTATTGACATATTATCTTTAAAAAAAAAGGAAGTTTTTATATCTCTAGCTAAAGGCACTGATAAAAAAATTTATAATTGTATTCAAAGATTCAATTGCAAAAATAAATTGAGACTTATTTATACAAGTATGTCTTATGAGCCAAAAGATTTAAATCTTAATAGAATTAGCTATTTAAAAAAAAAATTTAAAATTCCAGTTGGCTATGGGCATCATTATAAAGACGAGACGCCAATATTTTGTGCAAAAACCTTTGGTATTCCTTTTATATTCCTGTACATTAAAAATTTTAATAAAAGCAATCGCAAGTTTCCAGACGATCAACATGCTTTTTTTATAAAAGATCTTAATATCCTGCTTAATAAAATAAGATGTGTGGATATATTTTTAAAGAATAGTAAAATAAATACTAAAATAAAAATTAATGACAAAATTCGTTTTTAATAAAGCATTGATTTTAGGAGGCTCTAAAGGCTTAGGAAAAGCAATAGGAAACGAGCTAAAAAAAAACTGCAGATCCGTAGAAACTTTTTCTTCTAGGAGCATTGATACATCAAACTTAAATTCTGTAAAAAATTTTATAAAAAAATATAAAAAGACAGATATTTTAGTTCTAAATAGTGGAGGACCACCACCGCTTTCCTTTCAAGATATCGATGAAAAAATTTGGATAAAATATTTTAATCAACTCTTTTTAGGTTTTTGTTTAATTTTAAAAAGTTTAAAAATTAATGATAATGGCTATATCTTCTATATTTCTTCTTCTATAATTAAAGAACCGACTGAGAATTTAATAATATCATCCTCTTTAAGAATCGGCTTTAGCAGTGTTTTAAAATCTTTAAGCAGATCATACTCTAAAAGAGGTATATCCGTTGTAAATATTGCGCCAGGTCCTTTTAAAACTAATAGAGTTAAAGATTTAGTTAAGAATATTAAAAGTTATGAAAAAAAATTACCATTAAAAAGAATGGGAAATCCAAAAGAAATTGGTTTATTTGTAAACTTTCTAACTAAAAACAAGATTAAATATTTATCTGGCTCAGTTGTTTATTTTGACGGTAACTTGCTTAATAGTATTTAGAATAAGATAGATAAAATTTATTATTAATAGTATATGAAAATTAATTCAAAAAATTTATCTAAAAAATTTCATAAATTAATACCCGGTGGATGTCATACTTATTCCAAAGCTGACAATCAGTTTCCCGAGAATTCACCCAAAGCTATAAAGTATGGCAAGGGAGCATATATATTTAGTGAACAGAATATAAAATATCTAGATTGTGGAATGGGCTTATCATCCGTTAGTGTTGGCCATGCTAATAAATTTATTAATAATGCTGTTAAAAAAGCAATTGATAAAGGAACAAATTTTAATAGACCTTCACTTTTAGAATTAGTTACAGCGGAAAAATTTCTACACTTAATTCCACAGCATCAAATGATAAAGTTTGCTAAAAACGGATCGACAGCAACAACTGCAGCAATTAAATTGGCTAGAGCCTATACTAATCGTGATTATATTTTATTTCCCAAAACACATCCGTTTTATAGTTATGATGATTGGTATATGATTACAAAAGAGTGTAATGCAGGAATTCCAAAATCTATTTCTAAGTTTTCCATTCAGTTTGAACAATGCAATATTGAAAGTTTAAAGAAAGCATTTAAAGAAAATCCTAATAAAATTGCTTGCGTTATAATGGAGCCAGAAAAAAATTATTGCAACGTAAGCTGTAATTGCAAAATTAGAGTTGATGATTTTTTGAAGCAAGCTGTAAACCTGGCGCATGATAATGGAGCTTTGTTCATTACAGATGAAATGGTAACCGGTTTTAAAACATATTTACCAGGATCAACAGTCAAATATAATTTAGATGCTGATCTTACTACCTGGGGAAAAGGTATAGCTAATGGTTTTTCTTTTTGCGCTTTAACGGGTAAAAAAAAAATTATGGAGCTAGGAGGAATTAAAGATAAAAATAGGGAAAAAGTTTTTTTAATTTCAACAACTCACGGAGCAGAAACAACATCTTTAGCTGCCGTCAATGCAACAATTGATTTTTTTAAGAAAAAGAAAGTTATATATAAAAATAAAAATTTATTAAAAAAATTAACACTAGGTTGTAAAAAAATTATTCAAGAATTAAATGTAGATAGATTTGTTAAGTTAATAGAGTCCGATTGGTTAGTTTCTTTTGATTTTTACGATAATAAAAATAGAATTTGTTTAAAAACTAAAACTTTAATTCAACAAGAGATGATAAAAAAAAATATATTATTTCAGGGTTTTTTTATTCCTTGTTACGCTCACAATGCAAAAGATATTTATAAATTTCATTCAGCTTTTAAAAATTCTTTAAAGATACTTAACCTTGCTTGGCTGAATGGTTTTAATAAATATTTACGCGGAAAAATAGTTCAGCCGGTATTTACAAGGTATAACAAGTAGTTTGTGATTAATAATTTTTTATTAATGAGAAAATTAATACTAGGCACAGCCCAATTTGGCAGTTCTTACGGAATAGCCAATAAAAATAAAAACGGAATTAGTAAAAAAAAAATTAATAAAATTTTAGATTTTTCTAAAAAAAATAAAATTTGTTATATTGAAACAGCTAGAAATTATCAAAATGCAGAAAAAAAATTAGCTGAATCAGAAATCAATGAATTTAATATAATCACGAAAATCCCGAAATTAAATTTAAGGTTGAATACAAATAAACTTAAAGAAGAAATCAATTATTTTTTTTTAAAGTCTAGGAACAATATTTTAAAGAATAGATTATACGGACTATTATTGCATAATGGAGAGCAACTTTTATCAAATAAAGGCAATATAATTTATAATTCTTTATTAAGAATAAAAAAAGCTAATAATATACAAAATATTGGGATCTCAGTTCATGACCCAATGTCTTTAAAAAAAATAATTAAGCAATATAAATTTGATATCGTGCAAGTACCATTTAATATTTTTGATAATAGAATCTACGACCAGGGTATCGTTTCCTTGTTAAAGAAGAAAAATATTAAAATTCATTGTAGATCTATATTTTTACAAGGTTTGCTGCTTATGAATTATTCTAAAATCCCAAAACATCTGCAAAAATATTTCTCTTTATTTTTTTTAAATACAGAAGATTTAATAGAAAAAAAATTGAATTTATGCTTACAGCATGTCTTGTTTCACAAAGAAATAGATAAATTTATAATTGGCATTGATAATATTAGACAATTAATTCAAATTATCAATATTATCAAAAATATAATCCCAAGACAATATATCGAATATAAAACAAATAATATTAAAGTCATTGATCCTTTGAGATGGTGATGAATAATAGAAGAAGATTATTGGTTATTCCAGCGAGAGGAAATTCAAAAAGAATTAAAAATAAAAATATCAAATTTTTTTTTAATAAGCCTATTATCTACTATATTTTAGATAATGCCAAAAATTCTAAGTTATTTACCAAAATTCATGTTTCCACAGATTCTAAAAAAATTGCTAGAGTGGTTAAAAAAAAAATATCTATAGATTTTTTTAGACCTAAAATTTTATCGACTGATAAAGTTCCAATTATTAAAGTTCTTCAGTTTGTTTTAAACAAATACGAAGAATCTGGTTTGCACTTTGATGAAATTTGGTGCGCCTTGCCTTGTTCTCCATTAATTGATGTTAGTGACCTAATTAATATATCTGAAAGATTATTTAAAATTAAAAAAGCGTTAATAACCGTTTCAAAATTTCCCTGCCCAATAGAATGGGCTTTGAAAATAAAAGGATCAAAATTAATACCTGTTAATAAAGAGCAATTGCTAATTAATTCTAAAAATTTTTCTCATAAATATTTTGACACAGGTCAGATCGGAGCATTTCCAATCAATAAATTTAAAGCAATTAAAAATAATAACGCTATTACTTCCTGTTATGGTCATATTCTTCCTCCTGAAAAATCAGTTGATATTGATGATATAACAGATTGGAAATTAGCTGAAATTCTATATAAAGGCTTAAAATCTAAAAAATAAAAAATTAATTTAAAATAAATTCAATGTTTTTTATTAGCTTCAATGACTCAAAAATCTTTTTTTAAAAATAAAGCTATCCTAATTACAGGTGGCACGGGCTCTTTAGGAAAAGAACTTACTTCTTACTTTTTAAGAAATAAGTATCCATTAAAAAAAATAATCATATTTAGCAGAGATGAGCTTAAGCAGAGCGAAATGAAAAATTTTTTTTTAAATAAAGACCCACGTGGTCTTTTAAGATTTTTTCTTGGTGATGTTAGAGATAAAGAAAGATTAGACTTTGCCTTTGAGAAAGTTGATATTGTAATTCATGCAGCCGCGTTAAAGCATGTAGATGCTTCAGAGTATAATCCAATTGAGTTTATAAAAACTAATATTATGGGTGCACAAAATGTTATTGAATGTTCAATAAAAAATGAAGTTCAAAATGTTATCGCTTTATCAACAGATAAGGCTTCTTCTCCGATCAATCTTTATGGCGCAACGAAACTATGTTCGGATAAATTATTTATTAATTCAAATAACATTAGGGGAAATAAAAAAATTAAGTTTTCAGTAGTAAGGTATGGAAATGTAATGGGAAGCAGAGGATCTGTTTTGCATAGTTTTTTAAACCAAAGTAAGAATGGAGAGTTATTAATAACTGATAACAGGATGACAAGATTTCATATTTTACTAGAGGATGCTATTTCTATGATAATCTGGTCACTCATCAATTCAATTGGAGGGGAGATATTTGTGCCTAAGATACCCTCATTTAATATAAAAGACCTTGCTCAAGTAATTTGTGAAGATTGCAAAATTAAGATCACCGGTTTTAGACCTGGTGAAAAGCTGCATGAAGAAATGATATCTATTCATGACAGTAAAAATACAATAGATTTGAAAAAATATTATGCAATTGTTCCGGATAGATTAATAAAAATATATCAAGATAAAAATTATAAATTAGTTAATAAGGATTTTTGTTATAATTCTGGAAGTAATAAATCTTTCTTAAATGTCATCGACTTAAAGCGAATTTTTAAAAATTTTACTAAAAATAGTTAATATTAATAATATCCGAATATGACAGGTCAGAGTAAAATTTTCTTAAAATCCGAAGCAAATAATTGGTATAAAAGAAATAAAAAAAATATATGTGATAATAATTTAGTAAAAAAAGATAAACATATTTTATTAACACAGTTAGAAAAAATTATAAAAAAATATCCAAATAAAAGTTTAAATATATTAGAAATTGGATGTTCAAACGGGAGAATTTTAAATTATTTAAAAATTAAATTTCCAAGAGTACGTGTCTTTGGATTGGAACCTTCAAAAATAGCAATTAAAAATAAATTGAGTAATCTAATTCATATAAAGCACGGAGTTGCAGACAAAATACCCTATAAAAGTAAAAAATTCGATATATTAATTTTTGGTGCATGCCTTCATTGGTGCGATTCTAAAGATTTATTTCGTATAGCCGATGAGGCAAATAGAGTTACAAAATCTAATGCATTCATTGCAATCGATGACTTTTTTAGCAAAAAAATCAAGTACTTTGAATACCACCATAAAAAAGGAATTTTAACAAGAAAAATGGATTACTCAAAAATTTTTTTATGGCATCCTTTTTTTTCATTATTTTTTAAAAAAATAACCAATTTCAGAAGAAAAATTAAAAAAAATAAATATGTGCAAGATAGTAGTTCAGTTTTTATTTTAAAAAAAAATGAAGGCTAATTATCTTTATTTAATTTAAATTATTATACATGAAATTATTTTTTTTTATTAAAAGAATAATTCATACTTTAAAAGTAGCAAATAAATATAAAATTTATAATAAAAAATATTCACATAAAACAAAAAACCCCCAAGGTATAATTCTTGTTGAGTTTAATAAATTTTATTCAGTTCATCCTTTTTTGGCTTTAATATCAAATTTTTTATCAGAAAAATATAACCATGAAATTAAAGCTTACGACAACTATGTCTTAACTACTAAAAGATTTAATATTCCTTTTTTTCAAAAAGTTAAATGGTTAATAGGAGAAAAATTAAATTTAAAAACATGGGGACTTTACCGATCTTTTGGAATTAAAGAATTTATTAGACCCTATAAATCGTGTATGGATCTTGGGACACAGGATCTTATAAATAATATTTTAAATAATTTAAAGACAAAGTCAGATATTTGCAAAATAACATATAAAGAAATATTGATAGGAGATTTAATTTATGATGGTTATTTAAAGCTTTATGACAAATTCACAATAGAATTAGGCGATATTAAATTTAAAAATTATGTTGAGGATTTTGTATTATTGGCAAAATTTTGGGATGATTATTTACTAAATAATAATATAAAATTTATAATTGGTTGTCATCCATATTATGCATATGGATTAATATTAAGAATTAGTTTGTTGCATAATAAAATTACCAGCTATTTTTGTATGGGGGGTAAGATTTTTTATATCAATAAAAATAAATTTTATGGGGGTTTGCATTATTTAGATTATAAGTCTTATTTTAGTAAACTTTTAAAAGAAGAGAAAGAATTGGCCTTAATAAAAGCCAAAGAATCATTAGAGGCCAGATTTTCAGGAAAATTAGGTAGTATAATAAAAGATATTTTTCCGACAAGGTCCGCTTATCATAATAATTATAAGGCTATTGAAAAAGTGTTAAAACAAAATCAAAAAATAAAAATTTTAGTTTGTACTCACCAGTTAGGAGATTGCGTTTACGCTTATGGTTCTAATTTATTTCCAGATTTTTATGAATGGTTAGTATTTTTATCTAAAATTTCAGAAGATACTAATTATGATTGGTATATAAAAGATCATCCTCCTTATGATAACTTAAAAATTATTAAATCCTTCAATAGAACTTATGAAGTGACTAAAAATTTATTTAAAAATAATAAAAAATTTACATATCTAGATCCAAGAACATCACATCATCAAATTATAAACGATGGAATAGATTTTGTCTTAACTATTTATGGATCTGTTGCCTTTGAGTATGCGTATCATGGTGTTCCCGTCCTGACAGCAACAAAAAATTGCACTACAGCACCTTATAAATTTAATATCCATTCAAAGTCTATTAAGGACTATGAGAATAAAATTAAGAATTTATCTAAAATCAATCTTGAAATAAAAAAGGAGGAAATATTAGAATATTTTTTTATGCATCAAATTTACAATGACAGTGATTGTCTTTTTGATAAGTATACTAGTTTTTTAGATGATAATAATACCTGGGATAATTATGATTCACTAAAATTTTATGAATTTTGGATGCAAAACATAGATCATAGTCAATCTAATGAAATGAAAAAAATTTTAAATAAATTTTTTGATTCAAAAACGTACACACTAAACTTATTTTATAATCCTAATAGATTAAATAAAATTTTATCAAAATAATAAATATTTATGATTAATATGATTTTAAATACATTATCGTTGATTAATATAAAAGAAAAATTTTTTATGTTTGTGATTTTTGTTTTGATGATTTTTTATTCTAGTTTAGAATTTCTTAGCGTTGGTATTTTAGTTCCTTTAGTTTCTGTTTTGTTTGGAGACGTTTATAGCTTCTCTTTAGTTCAGAATCAATATTTATCAAAATTTTTTAATTATTTTTTGTCTTTTAAGATTGAAAATTTATTATTTTTAGTTGTTACTTTTTTTTTTTTTAAAAATATCTTAATTTTTATTTTTATTACTATTCAAAATTTTATAATATTTACTATTAGAAAAAGAATAGTTCATAATCTTTATCAAAAGTATCTAAATCAAGATTATGCATCTTTAACAAAATTGAATACTTCGGAAATATTGAGAAATATTAGTATTGCACAAAATTTTTCAACAGTATTGATAAGTGTGCTGAATATAGTGTTAGAAAGTTTAGTTTTATTAAGCTTAAGTATATTTTTAATTCTTTATAATTTTGAAATAGCAATAAATATAATTTTAATTTTTGGGTCACTATTGATTATTATTTACTATTTTACTAAAAGAAAAATATTTAAATGGGGTCAAAATAGTCAAGACCTTGATAAGTCAATCAAAAAAAATATTTATGAAAATATTGCTAATATTAAAGAAATAAAATTATATCGACGAGAAAATTTTTTTTTATTTTTATTGTCACAATTAAACTATTCACTTGCAATTATAGATTTTAAAATAGACACATTTCAACAGATACCTAGGTTTATTATAGAAATTACCGCTGTTATTTTGTTATGTGTGATAATTTTTATTAATTTAAATATTTCTAATAATGCCGAGATTATTGCTTTATTAGTGGCTTATTCGGCTGTTTTATTTAGATTAATGCCATCCACAACTAGAGTATCAGCTGCACTACAAAGATTGAAATTTTATTCTTCCCAAGTAAATATTCTTGCAAAAGAACTTAAATTAAAATTCGTAAACAAACCCACAAGTATCAAATATAATGATAGTTTTGACATTAAATCTCTAAAAATTATAAATATAAATTACCGATATAATAATGCTAGTTTTTTAATTAAGAATTTAAGTCTATCGTTTAAAAAAGGAACTATTAACTGTATCACAGGTGACAATGGTTCAGGCAAAACGACTTTGATTAATATAATTCTAGGTTTATTGAAGCCAAAGAATGGTAGGTTATTAATTAACAATTCGGAAAATTTATATAAATATTTTAAATATAAATATAACAAAGTTGGATATGTTTCGCAGAGTACTTATTTATTAGACGATAGTATAAAAAATAATATAATATTTGGTGACAGCAATGTAGATATGAGTAGTCTAGAAAAAGCTATAAAGGCAAGTCAACTAAGTAAATTAATTTCAATTTTACCCAATAAACTCGAAACCCTAGTTGGAGAAAGAGGTGTAAAGTTATCCGGTGGTCAAGTTCAAAAAATTGCAATTGCTAGATGTTTGTATCGAAATCCTGATTTTTTAGTGTTGGATGAATTTAACAACAATCTAGATATGAAAAGCGAACTAAAAATATTGAATTATTTAAAAGAAATTAAAAAAGATAAAATTATAATAATTATTAGTCATAAGAAAGAAATATACAAATATTGTGATAATGTTTTTTTTTTAAATACTAAAAAATTAGTTAAATTATAAAAATATATTCATAAAACATTTAATGAGTAACAGTTTTAATACTTATGATTTTTTACCAAAAAAAAATTCTATAAGATTCGCTGAAGGTGGAAAAAGATTTAAAAGTTTAAAAAGTAATATTTTATTTTCTATTATTACAGTAGTACTTAACAGAGAACAATTTTTACAAGAAACAATATCAAGTATAGCCAAACAGACTTGTAAAGATTTTGAGTATATAATAATTGACGGTGGCTCAAATGATAATACTTTAAACATAATTAAAAATAATTCAAATTTAATTGATTATTGGGTTAGTGAAAAAGATCAAGGATTGTATGATGCTTTTAATAAAGGCATGTCAGTTGCAAAAGGTGAATATATAGGCTTTATAAATTCTGACGATGTTTATACACCTGACGCTTTAAGCATTATTAAAAAATATATATTACAAAATAATAACACTGATTTTATCTTTGGCAGTGTAAAAAAACATTGGGGAATTCTACACGGATACAAACCCCAAAAAATAAAATATAGCTGGGGTTTTTACTCTAGTCACTCGACAGGTTTCTTTATCAAAAGAGAGTCGGCAAAAAAAGTTGGAATATACAATACAAAATATAAATATCATGCGGATTATGATTATTTTTATAGAATGATTGTAAAAAAAAAATTAATAGGCATTGCTACAAAAAAAAAAGAAGTAGTTGGTATATTTAGAAGAGGAGGTTTTTCAAGCACTATAAGATTTTGGGATTCTTTTTTAGAGGAAATAAAAATTCGGTATGACAATGATCAAAATATATTAATGATAGCAGTAATTTTTTTTTATAAATTTTTGAGAAATCTTAATAAGATATTTTATTAGTTTTATACTCTAGTTTATTATGATTAATTTTCTTAAAGGTATTTTAAGGGCTACTTTGATTGCTCCAATAGTAAAAAAAGATCAGAATTTTATAAACAATATAAAAGTTGAATATAATAAAACCCTTAAGTTTGGTAATAAAAATAAAAATCTTATTTTTTATATTATTAAAAGAAATTTTTTAGCTACTGGTTTTTTTTCTAATCTTTTTTTTGTTATAGATCATTTAAATTACGCTTTTAAAAATAGATTAGTTCCCTTTGTTGATATGGAAAATTTTACTACAGTCTATAATGAGAAGAATATAGTTAATAATACTAAAAATTCATGGGAATATTATTTCTACAATTTTTTTAAAAAAAAAAATATTTATAAAAGTTGCAAGGTTATTTTTTCAAATAATTTAAGAAATACTAAAGATATTTTTAAAAAAAATAACAAATTTAAAAAAATTTTTAAGAAATATATAAAAATATTACCACAGCACTTAGTTAAGTACAAAAAAATTAAATCTATAATATTTGCGAAAAAGGAAAAAATTCTTGGTATTTCTATAAGTGGAGGGCTGCAAAAAATTGTTCGAAGACATTGTTTTCCTCTTAAACCAGAACAGATTCTGGAGATTTCTAAAAAAATTTATACTGCAGAGAACTGTACAAAAGTATTTTTGGTAACTCGAGATTTAGATTATTACAATAAATTAAAAGATTATTATAAAGATAAATTTATTGAATATGATTTATTACGATCAAAAAGTAGATTTTTAGGTTCTCATAATATTCATTTTGAACAATACTGTAGAAAGAATCACAGATATAAATTGGGACAGGAAACGTTAATAGATGGGTTACTGCTAACAAATAGCCCTGTTCTTTTGTGCGATTATACTAATATTTCGTTATTTGCATTTTTGAATTCAAAAAAGAACACTACATATTTAATTCGTAGTGATTTAAATTCCAATAATATTTTTTTAGCTAGATGGCTATGGTATTTAAAAAGCTATTTTCCCATTATTTTTGGTAAAATTAATTATAAAATTATTAAGTATAAATAGTTATTACTTAAAAAAAATAGGTATGTCAATTTTTTGAGGATTACACGGGAAATCTAGTCCGATAATTGGATAAGTTTTATTGGATTTCTTTTTAGATAAACCTAAATTTTTTTTATTAGCAAAAGTTATTTCTAAATGCGCTGGATTATTAAATCTATCCATAGGATGAAAATTGTTTCCATGAATATGAATTATTCCCATTTTTTTATTTTTCTTAACGAAATTAATAATTTTTTTCATGTGAGTAGTAGAATATGAAAATTCTATAATAATACACAAAAATTCATACTTTAATACGTCTGTTAGAATTTTATATTCATCTAAATCAATATCAATTTTTAAAATACTTTTTTTTGTATTTATTTTATATTTATTAATTATATCATTTAAAGAAGTTTCATTGTTTCCTTTTAATTTAATTTCACTGACAATTCTAAGTTTTTTGTGAAGTGCTTTTTTAAAAAAAAAAAAATAATAATTTAAAAAAGAAAAAGATCTTTTAAAAAGTTCAAGCGATCTAAATCTTATTGATAGCAGCATCCATTTACCAAAGTGCATTAACCAAAAAAAATGAGTTACCGTATGATCAAAACAAATAATTTTTATTATTTTTTTTAATTTTTTAATATTTTTTTCAAATGAAAATTCATCAAATAGCCCAAAAGTGATAACATTTTCTGCAATAGCTAATATCTTTTTATTAATTATATATCCCCCATCGCTTTTATGTCCTATTCTAATAAGATCATTAACGAAATAAGGTCTTAAAATTTTATTTAATGCCATAATTTTATGTTTAATTTCTTTGTTTAATATTTTAAATTTATATTAATCAGATAAAAAATATATTAATTTAAAAATTTAATGAAGATTCTTTATGATTTTAGAATATTTAATTTACAGGATTATGGAGGAATATCTAAATATTTTTTAAAAGTAATTGATAAATTATCAGTTAATAATTCTATAAAAGTTATATCACCTATCTATATTAATAAATACATTAAAGATTACAAAAAAAAAATTTTTGTAAAATATTTTTATTATAAAAAAAAATATAAATATACTACAAAAGTTATTTATTTAATAAATTTATTTGTTACACAAATCTATATATTTTTTTTCAAACCAGAAATTGTTCATCTTACTTATTATCCTGAAACTCCTTATATAAAAAATAGAAACTATAAGTTAGTAGTAACAGTTTATGATCTGATACATGAATTTTATTCTAGTAAATATAACTACAGTAAACAAATTAATTTAAAAAAAAATATTATACATACTGCGGATCATATTATTTGTATCTCTAAGAATACTAAAAAAGATTTAATTGATTATTACAATATTAGTGAGAATAAAATTTCTATAATTTATTTAGGTTACGACAAAAAGATAGAAATTGATCCTATAAAAAACATTGACAATAAAAAACCTTTTTTTCTTTATGTTGGATCTAGAGATAAGTATAAAAATTTTTTAAAATTTATTCAAGCATTTAGTGCTTCAGACTTACTTAAAAAGAATTTAAATATTTATTGTTTTGGAAGTTTTGATTTTACTATTTTAGAAATAAATATTATTAAAAGATTAGGTCTAAATTTAGACCAGATTAAATATTTTTCCGGAGATGACAAAAAATTAAACTTTTTATATTCCAAAGCATACGCATTTGTATTTCCGTCATTTTATGAAGGTTTTGGAATTCCTTTATTAGAATCAATGAATATGGGATGTCCAATTGTTTGTAGCAATACAAGTTCATTTTTAGAAGTAGCTAATGATGCAGCTCTCTTGTTTGATCCACATAATTCTGAAGATATAAAAGATAAATTAGAAAAAATTTTTAATGATAAGAATTTAAGAAAAAAATTAATAGATAATGGCTACAGTAATATAAAAAAATTTAGTTGGGACAAATGTGCGCAAGAAACATTGAATGTTTATAAAAGTTTGAAAAAATAATAATTTAATAACAAATTATGAAAATACTTATTATAGGAGGCTCAGGACAATTTGGCTATTATTTTTGCAAAATATTCTTAAAAAAAGATTATAAAATTTATTTAACAACTAGAAATATAAAAAATATAAAATTAAAAAAAATTCGCAATTTATCTAAAAAAATTTCAATCTTTAAGCTTAATGTTTTAAATCCCAAGCAAGTTAGAAGATCATTGCTTTCAATTCAGCCTAATTATATATTATATTTAGCCGGTCAGAGTTCTCCAGCAAAGTCATTTATACTTAAAAAAGAAACCTTATCTTCTAATTTAGAGGGATGTAAAAATTTTTTAAAGTCGATTAAAAAATTTAACCTTAAAACTAAATTTTTTTATGCGTCATCCTCTGAAATTTTTGGCAACATAAACCGCAAAGTAAACATTTGTACTATAAAAAAACCCGTGAGTCCCTATGGGGTTTCAAAGTTAAAAGCTTTTAATCTTGTAAAAAAATATAGAGAAAAATTTCATTTACCGTTTTATAATGGAATTATCTTTAATACAGAATCGCCTCTGAGGCCAAAAAATTATTTAATACCTAAAATTTGTTTGTCAGCAATTAAAGCTAAAGTTAGTAAAAAAAAAATCCTCTTTAAATTTGGCAATATTAACGTCAAAAGAGATTGGGGGTGGTGCGAAGAATACGTGCTAATCATATGGAAAATTTTACAAAAAGAACCCAAAGATTTTATGATCGCTTCGGGGAAAACATATTCGGTAAGATTTTTATTAAATATAGCTTTTTCATATTTTAACTTAAATTGGAGGGATTATGTAATTGTGGATAAGTCCCTTTTTAGAGAGAGAGAAATTAATTCTGTAGCCGTAAATATTTATCACTTAAAAAATAGTATTAAATTTCTCCCAAAAATTAATGGAGTTGATATTATTAAAAAATTAATACTTTTTTATCAAAAATGAAAATTTTAGTTACAGGAGCAGCTGGATTTATAGGTTTTTCTTTTATTAACGAGCTGGTTAATAATAAAAAATTTAAGATTATAGGAATTGATAATCTTGATAAATATTATTCAATTAAATTAAAAAAACAAAGAATTAAAATATTAAAAAAAAATAAAAATTTTATTTTTAGGAAAATAGACATTACACAGGATTATATTTTAAAAAAATTTTTAGTAAAAAAAAAATTCGATTTAATTTTTCATTTTGCAGCGCAGGCAGGCGTAAGATATGTTACTGTTAATCCCAATAAATATCTTAATGATAATATTTTAGGTTTTTTTAATATATTAAAAATTGTTTTGTTAATTAAGCCAAAAAAATTTTTCTACGCTTCTTCTAGTTCAGTTTATGGAGACACATCTAAATTTCCAACCACAGAATTGGTAAAATTAAAGCCAAAGAATATTTACGGCTTAACAAAAAAAATTAATGAAGAAATAATAGATTTGTATTGTAGTAACGTTAAAACTAAATTTATAGGCCTACGTTTTTTTACTGTTTATGGTGAATGGGGAAGACCAGACATGTTGTTAATTAAATTTATGATTGCCTCGTTAAAAAAGAAAATATTTAAAATTCATAATTATGGAAATCATGTTCGAGATTTTACTTATATTGGTGATGTGGTGAATGCTCTAAAAAAATTAATTTATAAAAGACAATCTGCTAAGCATGTTATTTTTAATATTTGTTCATCAAAACCTATCCCTTTGAAATTTGTAATAGAAAAATTAATTAAATTAACTAATTTTAAGATTATAAAAAAAGTTTCAGCTCAGAAAATTGAGGTATTTAAGACTTTTGGTTCCAATAAAAAATTGTTACAAATAATTGGTAATTTTAAATTTTATAAATTTGATGAAGGATTAAAAAATACATACTTATGGTTTCTTAAAAATAAGAAATATTTAATCAATTGAGAAGGTATAATGTCTGTAAATAAACACCAATATTTATCAGTTACTTTGATAGTACTTACATTTTTAATTATTGCTAAACAAAATAGTTTTTTTAAAAATGCTTATTTTGTTTCTAAATTTTCCTATAAAGAAAGACTCTTGAATCAGTATAATTTTTGTGGGTACGAATCTTTGGGATTCTTAGATTACATAAAGCAGAAATATAATCTTAATCAAAAAATACCTATAATTAACTTCGGTAATTCACCCAATCCAAGCTGGTTTTATGCGAATTTGAAAGACAGCAAAGATAGCAATAAAGCAATTTTTTTGAGTTATGGAAGAAATCAAGAGAATTTTTATCATCTTTATAATTTATATAATTTTAATAAATATAAAATAATCGAGAGATTTGAAACTTGTTATTATGTTGTTAAACGATGACAGAGATTTTTTATATTTTTCTTCATTTATTAATAATTATTATCTTTTGCTATCCCTCGAAATATTTAATTAATTTTTTTAACATAGGAAATAATAATTTAATTGAAAAGTTAGAGATTGGCATTGTTTTTAATATTTTTTTATTACTTTTAGCTTCTTTTTTTTTAAGAAAAAATTCTAATATAGTATTATATTTTTTATTGTTTTTTTTTGCATTCAATTTATTTTTTTTTATTAAAGATTCATTTAATTTTTTTAAAATTAAAAAAATTATAATTAACAAAGAGTTTACTATTTTTTTTTTATTAGTTTTTATATTTTCTATAAATTTGTCTAATAATCTAAAAATAGGTTGGGATGCCCAAAATTATTGGCTAATAAAGAAATTAGTTTTTACAAATAACGGAGATATATTTGATTTGCAATTTACTCCGATGAAATCTTATCCTTATCTCGGTTCTTTTTTGTGGTTTTTTTATTCCAAGGTAAGTTTTCCTGGTTATGAGTATTTTGGCAGAATATTTTATATATTTTTATTTTTAATATCTATTTTTTCAGTATTGAGCATTTCTAAATTAGATTTTACTAAAAACTTTTTATTAATTATAGCGTCAGTATTTTTAATTTATAATCTAAACTTATTTAATGGGTATCAGGAAGTGTTAATTTTTTCTTTGACATTAATTCTTACTAAAACTTTTTATAAATATTTAAATTCTTTTGAAATAAATAAGAGTTCCTATAATTATTTATCTTTCATTGCCATCATTATTCTGAATATTCTTTTTATAAAAAATGATGCCTTAGTCATCATTTTTATTTTTTTATTATCTCTTTTATTAATTAAAATTAAAACCAAGAATAAAATTAAGTTTGTACTTATTATTTTTTCCGTATTTTTTTTTAAATATTTTTTATTTCATTATATCAATCTTAATAATTATCTACAAGAAGACAACTATCAAAATATTTCAATTGCTAAATTATTAGATTTTTTTACTTCAGAAAGAATTCTTTTAATACTAAAATATTTATTTTTTGCTTCTTTAGACAATCCACTTTTTTTGGTAGGAGGATTCTTTTTAGCAATTCTTTTAAAAAATTATAATAAAAATAAATTTTATTTATTTTTATTATTATCCTATCTGTTTTCGGTATTTTTTATATTTATGGCATTCTTTTTGACTTCTTTACCAATAGAATTTCATCTTAAAACAGCTGCCAACAGATTACTTTTTGAATGTAGTGGATTTTTTCTAATTCTAATACCTTTATTTTTTAATAAAATTTTGCATTTAAAAAAATAATTTTTTTATAAAATTTTTAATAGAATATTCTCTATTAATTATTTTTTTTGCTGGAAGAAGTCTTTTGTTGGATATTTTTTTTATTTTGCATATCCCTGAGGTTTCTAAGGACATCGATACATTTATCTTATCTTCATTGGCATTATAAATTTCACATATGGTTTTAAATGTTTCTCTATTATTAATTTCAATCCAAAATTTATCTCGTGCTTGATCTTTGCAGTATGGCAACCAAAATGTATCGTCAATTATAAAATAACCACCTTTCTTAAGTTTTGAAAAATACATGTAAATAATTTTTTCTACATGTTTTGCTGTATGAATAGTATCTAGATAAATTATATCTATTTTTTTTTTTAAATATAAATTTATAAACTTTAGATTATCATCTCTAGATTTAAGAAATGTCCAATTTTTATGTTTAATGACATTACTGCAGTCATTAATATCAACGGATATCAATTTTTTTGCTTTTATTTCTTTTAAAAAATAATAAGTCGATATTCCTTCTCTTACTCCAAATTCTAAAACTTGAGGTTTTTTTATTTTTTTTAGATCATCATCTAGAAAGTTTTTTAACTTTTTAAATATGCTATGATTTTTTTTTGAATCCATACTTTATGATACAAATTAAAGCTATAAAGGCATCTTTTAATCCTATTTTTTTGCCCTCTGAGTAGCTTCTCCCAAAATAATTAATTCCAACTTCATATAGATTTATTTTTTGATTCATTTTAGATAATTTTAGGGTAGCTTCTATTTCAAAGGCAAATGAGTTTTCAGTTAGATTCATTTTTTTCAATAGATCAGTTTTAAAAACTTTATAGCCAGTTTCTACATCTGTTAAATTATAGTTAGCAAACATATTGCAAAGCAAAGTAATTAGTTTGTTAGCTACAGAGTGCCAAAATAATAAAATTTTATTTATTTCGGAACTTTTGAATCTTGACCCGTAAACAGCGTCTGCATCAAACTTAATAAATGGCAATAGTAATTTTGAATATTCATTAGGCAAATATTCCAAGTCTGCATCTTGTATTAAAACAATCTCTCCACATAGAAAATTTAAAGAATTTCTTATACAGTAACCTTTTCCTGAGTTTTTTGGGTTTGTTATTAATAAAGTATATAAATCTTTGTTTTCTTCTAAAAGTGTTAAAGTTTTGTCATTTGAATTGTCATTCATTACAATTATTTCAAAAGAAAACTCTTTTATCTTTTTTATTTCTTCATTAATTTTATTTAAAATAATAATTATCGTATTTTCTTCATTATAAACTGGAATAACAATGCTAACTTTTTTCATTAATATTTTTTTGCTATTAATATTATATTGGATTTAAAAAATAGAAAATAATTATACATTATTTCATAATTTTTAATTTGAGCATTTTTACAAAGCTTAATGACATCTTTTATACTTAAAAGATTTAAATTTTTTTCATGGCAAAAAAAATCATCTCCAAAAAATCTTATAATTGCTCTAAACATTTTTTTTGGCAAAAAATGCAAGAAGGGTATTTTTGTGTGCATTTCAATAGGGAAAAAACGATTTGGAGTTGTAAGAAATAAATATTTTTTGGATATTCTATTCATTTCTTTTAGCGCTCTTAATTGATTTTGATAAGAGCCTAAATGTTCTATCGTAGCTGAACAATAAACAACATCAAATTTATTATTTTTATAATTTATTTTTTTTGCATCTCCTATTGAAATCTTAATTTCTTTATATTTTTTCTTTAAAATATTGCAATTCTGATCTGACAAGCATGTTATATTTTTTTTCCATTTATATTGACTTAGAATTATATTTTCATATTTTTCTAACATAGGAGATGTTCCAACGTCTATTAAAGTAAAGTTTTTTTTTAAGGGAATTTTTTTACAAAATATTTTGTAGATTTTTTTTCTACTTTCATAAAGAATTTTTTCAAGTATTTTGTCTAAAAATTTTATACTTACCCAATAATTTTTTTTATTAATTGAAATCATTTAATGCAAGTAGGTTTTAATAAAATTATAATATTTTTCACAATTAATTTTGAAGTCAAATCTATCTAAACTATGAAACGCAGCATTAAGTATTTTTTTATTTTTATAATAACTTTTGTATTTTAAAATTGTTTTAGATAAAGCGCGATAATCTTTAATTGGAATTAATTTGCCGTATTTATTATTATTTAATATTTCGTAAGGGCCGGTAGGACAATTAGTCGATATAACAAACTTTTTTAAAAACATAGCTTCCAATAGAACATTAGGTAAACCTTCGTAAAGAGAAGACAATATGAATATGTCGCTTTTTTTAATGTAAGGATATGGATTGTTTTTATACCCAATGCATTTAACTATTTTTTTTAAATCGTTATTTATAATATATTTGTTTAGATTATAAAGTTCAGAACCTTTTCCAATAATTAATAATTTTAATTTAATAGAGTTTTTAATTAAATTTATAGCTTTTAATATTGTAATTTGATCTTTTTGATCCGTTAGCCGTCCAATATTTATTAAGTTTAAAGTATTTCTTTTAAAAAAGTTAAATTTAATTTTTTTTTGAGATCTCACCTTTATTAAGTGAGTATCCAGAGGGTTATATATACATTCAGAATTAATATTTAATTCATTTTTCATTTGTTTTTGAAAATATTCACTATTTACAATTACCAAGTTTGCTTTTTGGTAAAAAAATCTGAATATTATTTTTTTAAAAAAATTTTTATTCCATCCTGCTGGAGCAGTGTTTGATCTTACGATAATTTTAATTTTGAATAAATTAGCTATTATTAACGCATAAATATTTGCCTGGAATGAGAATAATAAAATATTTTTATTTGATATAATTTTTTTAATTAAAATAAATAAACAGATCAAAGTTTTGTATCTTCGGTTTTTATTATTCCAAAACGTCGACTTTGGGGAAATATAATTTATTTTTTTTTCAAATTTTTTTATCTTATTTTTACTTGCTGTAATTAAACTAATATTTTTAACTTTTTTAGAAAGATAATTAGAGATTAAATATAAATTTTTTTCTACCCCGCCATCTTCGATTGAAGGTATAAAGATTATTAATTCATTTTTAAAATTCATTACAATTTCTAATATTTTAATTATTATCTTTATTAAATATTGTTTTTTGTATAGAACTCAAGAAAATCGCGGGGTGGAGCAGTCTGGTAGCTCGTCAGGCTCATAACCTGAAGGTCCTTGGTTCAAATCCAAGCCCCGCAACCAATTAATTTAATAATCTATTCCTCATGAAGATTTATTATTGGTCGCCACATACTAGCTATGTAGCAACAATTAAGTCAGTCTTAAATTCCGCTCTAAGTTTAGAGAAGTATGGAAAAAATAATTTTGATGTGTCCATTATAGATGCAAACGGCGAGTGGAAAGATATTGAGTCTAAAAAAATTAAATTTATAAGATTATATAATAAAATTTACTTTAAAACGTTTGCAGTACATGGTTATTTAATTAGCAGACTTAGTTATTTATACATATTTTTTTTTAGTTTTTTTCCTTTAAAAAAACTAATTAAAAAAGAAAAACCTGAATTTTTTTTTATACAATTAATTTCTTCCTTACCATTAATTTTAATAATTTTATTCAATTTTAATACTAAGTTTATTCTTAGAATATCCGGCTACCCCCAGTTATCTTTTTTTAGAAAGTTTATTTGGAAAATGGCAGAAAAAAAATTGTATTTAATTGCTTGTCCAACACAAACAACATTGGAATTTTTAAAAAGTAAAAATATTTTTGATAAAAATAAATTAATTTTATTAGAAGATCCTATTTTTCAAATTAGAGAAATAGTTAATTTAAAAAAAGAAAAATTAGATGAGAATTTTGATAAAAATTTTAAATACCTCTTATCAATTGGAAGACTAACGCATCAAAAGAATTTTAGCTTATTAATAAAAGGATTTTATGAAATTAAAAAAATATACAAAGAATATAAATTAATTATTATTGGTGAAGGTGAAGAAAAAATTAAATTAGAGAAATTAATTAATCAACATCAGCTAAATAATGATGTGTTTTTATTAGGGTTTAAAAAAAATATTTTCAATTATATTAACTTTGCTGATTGTCTAATATCCACGGCTTTATGGGAAGATCCTGGCTTTACTTTAATAGAAGCGGGTATATTAAATAAATTAGTTATATCTTCAGATTGTCCAAGTGGGCCAGTAGAGTTGTTTAATCAAAATAATGGTTATTTGTTTAAAAGTAATTCTAAAGAAGATTTAGTAAAAAAATTTATTGAGTTTAAAAATGCAGGTTTAAAAGAGAATAAAAAAAAAATGGTCATTACTAAAATAAAATTTAAAAAGTATTCTTTATTTCATCATTTTTTAAAAACTAAAAACTTTTTATTATAATGTTAGCTAGTGTAATAATGCCTTATTATAGAAAGAAGAATTATTTTAGAGAAGCATATTATTCGGCATTAAATCAGAGTATTAAAAATATAGAAATTATAATAATTTATGATGACAGAGATCATTCTGAATTAAATTTTATAAAAAATGTTATTAAAAATAAAAAAAATACTAAATTAATCGTTAATAAAAAACAATTAGGAGTTGGCGCTTCTAGAAATACTGGAATAAACACAGCAAAAGGAAAGTATATTTGTTTTTTAGATTGTGATGATATTTGGAAAAGAAATAAGCTTAGTTATCAGATAAAATTTATGGAGAAGAACTTCTTAGATTTTACTCATACTTCTTATTCTGTAATTAATCAAAAAGGTGGATTTTTATACAGCCTTAAAGCAAAAAAAGAGTTAAACTACGATAATCTAATCTTGTCTTGTGATGTGGCTCTGTCAACAGTTGTAATGAAAAGAGATATTTTTAAAAATTATAAATTTACAAAAATTACCACTAAAGAGGATTATTTGTTATGGTTGCAGTTATCAAAAGATAATGTCAAAATTATTGGAATAGATAAGATATTTACTTATTGGAGGAAAGTTAATAACTCGTTATCAAGCGGTACATCGCAAAAAATTAAAGATGCTTTTAAAATTTATCATATTTATGAAAAAAAATCTTTTGCCATGTCAATAATAAATGTTTTTGTTCTATCTTTATTTGCATTAAATAAAAAAATTAGAATATTTTAATTATGAAAAAAAAGGTTTTAATTACCGGAATCACTGGTCAAGACGGATCTTATTTGGCGGAATTTTTGTTAAATAAAAATTATATTGTACATGGAATAAAAAGGAAATCTTCTTCTTTTAACACCCAGAGAGTTGATCATATATATGTAGATCCGCATTATAAAACTAATTTTTTTTTACATTATGCGGATTTAACAGATTCAAATAGTATTTTTAAAATTATCAGCGAAATTAGACCTGATGAAATTTATAATTTAGGAGCACAAAGTCATGTTGGTGTATCTTTTGAAAATCCAGAGTACACAGCGCAAGTTTCTGGTTTAGGAACTTTAAGAATATTAGAGGCAATTCGTTTCTTAAAACTTAAAAAAACTAAATTTTATCAAGCAGGAACTTCAGAGTTATTTGGGAAAATTAATAAGAAGAAAATTTTCGATGAAAATTCTGAATTCAACCCAAGGTCACCATATGGAGCTTCAAAATTATTTGCGCATCATATTACTAAAATCTACAGAGAATCTTATAAAATTTTTGCTTGCAATGGAATTTTATTTAATCATGAAAGCCCAAGAAGAGGAGAAACGTTTGTTACTAGAAAAATAACAAGATTTTTAACAAGATGGTTTTTCGGTCTAGAAAAAATTTTATACCTTGGAAATATACATGCCATTCGAGACTGGGGTCATGCTAAAGATTATGTTGAAATGCAATGGAAAATTATGCAGCAAAAAAGACCGGATGATTACGTTATTTCGACTGGGTCAATATGTAGTGTGAAAGAATTTATTAATAAGTGTTGTAATATTTTAAATATAAGAATTTACTGGTCTGGAAAAAATTTGAATGAACATGGTTATATTTTTAAAAATAATAAAAAAATTACGTTAGTTAGGATTGACAAGACTTATTTTAGACCCCTAGAAGTAGATTTTTTGAGAGGAGATTCTAAAAAAGCTTTTAAAAAATTAAAATTTAAACCTAAATATAATTTAAATAGTTTAATAAAGGAAATGCTAGAAAGTGATCTGTTGTTAGCAAAAAAAGAATCTAAATCTTCGGAATAAAATATCTAATGAATAAAAATTCCAGAATTTTTATTGCTGGTCATAAAGGATTAGTAGGAAGTGCCGTTTATAGATCACTTTTAAAAAAAGGGTATAAAAAATTATACGTTGTTTCTAAAAGCAAATTAGATTTAAAGGATTCAAAGAAAGTTGAAATATATTTTAAAAAAAATAGAATTGAATACTTAATTATATGCGCAGCTAGAGCAGGCGGTATTTTAGCGAATAGTCAATTTCCAGTAGAATTTTTTAATGAAAATATTTTAATACAGAACAGTCTATTAAATGCTGCTTTAAAATTTAAAATAAAAAGAACAATATTCTTAGGCACTTCATGTATTTACCCTTTCAAGACTAAAACCCCTATTAAAGAAGAGGCTCTACTGACCGGGAATCTTCATCCTTCTAATGAAGGATATGCTATTGCTAAAATAGCGGGAATTCAATTGTGCAAAGCTTTATACAACCAGTATAAATTAGATGTTGTAGCCCTGATGCCAACTAATGTTTACGGATTAAATGATAGATACTCGAAAGAAATGAGTCATGTTATTCCAGCAATGATTTTAAAATTTATAAAAGCAAAAAAAGAAAATAATAAAAATGTTGAAATTTGGGGAAATGGAAAGCCAAAAAGAGAATTTATTTTTTCTGATGATTTAGCAGAGGCTATCTACGTAACATTAAAAGCATCAAAAAAAAAACTTTTTAATTTATGTAATAATAATTTTCCAATTATTAATATTGGAACCAGCGATATTTATTCAATTTATGAATTAGCTAATATAATCAAGATTAAAACTGGCTATAAAGGAAAAATATTTTTTAATAAAAAATACCCTAATGGAGTTATGAAAAAAGATATTGATATTAGTAGAATTAAAAAATTAAATTGGAAACCTAAATTTAACTTAAGCAGCGGACTAGATATAGTCTTAAATGAACTGAGAATTAAAAATTAAATTTGTGCATTCTGTTTTAATTATAATAGCGTATATTTTATTAATTATTCTTTTTAATTTTTTTTTTGTCAAAAAAAAATTCTTAGTGGATAGAAAAGAGCTAATACATAAATCTTTTATATCTGCTGATTTAGTCCCAATAAGTGGTGGATTCTTAATTATCACTAATTTAGTTTTATTCAATGAAAATTATTTAGCGAATATATTTTTTGCAATAATTTTTTTTCTGGGAGTATGTTCTGATTTGTTAATTATCGAGAATCCTAAAAAAAAAATATTAATTCAATTTTTTATTGTAGTTTTTTTTTTACTATTTTTAAAAGTATCTATTTTCTCAACAAAAATATTTTTTATAGATTTTCTTATTCAGAATAAAGTTTTTTCAATATTATTGACTGCCTTTTGTTTATTAATTTTAATAAATGGCTCTAATTTTTTAGACGGTGTTAATACACTTGTGTGTGGTTACTATATTCTGGTTCTGCTGGTAGTTTTGTATGTTGGCCATTATAATAAAATTAATTATAATTTTTTAGATTATTATTATTTACTATTAACTCTTTTAGTTATTTTTGTTTTTAATCTTTTTTCTAAAACTTATTTAGGTGATTCTGGTACCTTTTTATTAAGTTTTGTAATTGGTTATTATTTAATTAACTTATGTAATAACAATTTATCTTTAAGCAAATATATCTCTCCAATATTTATTTTATTGTTGTTGTGGTATCCTGCATTTGAAAATTTATTCTCAATTATTAGAAAGATTTTAACAAAAAAAAATCCTAGTCAGCCTGATAATTTTCATCTACATCATTTGACATTTTTATTTTTAAAAAAGAAATTTGGAAATAAAAAAATTATCAATAGTTTAACCGGGCTTATTATTAATTTTTATAATTTGTTAATATTTTGTATAAGTTCTCAATTTTACAGCAAAACTATTATTCTATCTTTTTTGATCGCAATTAACATCTTCATTTATACTTTTGTTTATATTTTTTTATTAAGTAAAAATAAAAGATTTATTTAACTTAGAAAGTTATCTTTAGTAAATTTTGATAATTTTACTTTTTATCAAAACCTTTTTTTGGAATAGCAAATGTCATCATCATTGAAAAATTTATCCAAAATATCGTAGACGTCCACGAAACAAAAAAACTTCCGCTAGGAATTAAAGGTAAGAAAGTTTGTAATACAAATAATATAGAAGCTAAGTGAATTAAATTTTTATCTTTATTATAAATCTTGATATTTTTATAAATAATAAAAAATATTATATATAGAATAATCAAAGTCCCGACTGTTCCGTGCTCAGATATTAACTCTAAATAAATTTGATGAGGATGTGTTGCGCATCTCTGCTGCGACCATGAAAAGTTTTTATTAAAATATTCTTCTTTTTGACACTCGTATCTAAAATTTTTATTACCAACACCAAAAATTGGATGAGATTTGAATATTTTATAAGCAGTATCATAATGAGCTCCGTATTGACTGTTTTTAAAAGTGTTAAATATCCCTTCATTTTTCGATGGTTGAATAATTTGACCAATAAATCTTATTCTTAATCTTTCAGAAATTAAACAAGTAATAATAATAGTAAGAATAGTTACTATGAGAAATAAATTTTTGAATTTAAGTATTTTACTATCACCAAATATAACAAATAAAATTAAACAAAATAGGCCTCTTATAGCATTAGCTCTTTCACCTGTTATATAAAGTGCTGTAATTAAAACTATTAAGTAAAAATAACATGTTATTAAAAATAAGATGGGTTTTTTTTTGGATTCAATTAATAAATAACTAGCGGATAAAAGATAAAATCCTAATATAAAATTTCCTATTTTAAGTTCTTTCCCGAGAAAACTTGCAATTCGAGTTGCATTATTTGAGGTTAAACCTAAAATGTTATGATGGTTAAAATATTCAAAAAATACATCAAAACAAACAATGATAAGAATAAAAGTCCAAAATAAAGATATTAATTTAAAATTTTTACTTTTCTCAAGATAAAATTTAAATGCAAAAATGAATAAAATATATTTTATGAAACCATATGATCGTAGGCTATATTCATTTATTTCATAAGTTACTGAAAAGAGGTGATTTATTATTAAATAACACCATAGTATTAATAATAATCTAAAATAAAGATTGTTTATTATTAAAATTTTTTTTTCATAAATTAAATGGCATGCATAAATTATTGCTAACAAAATACTTAGCAACTCGGAAACCCCTGAACTAATTAAAAGTCCTATTGGAATTATCGCAATTAAGATAACAGGAATTATTGTTTTATTGTAAATGCCATTAAACATTTTTAAAATACAACTTAATTAAAGCACACATTATCAAAAACCCATCTTTAATTGCATTAACTTTTTTTATACCAGCGATACGCCGTCTTTCGTGAGAGGGAAATGAAGTGTAGCTGAATTTATTTTTTTTAATTTTTATAGGTACCTCAACGCATAACCTGAAATCATTATATGATAGACTAAGATTCTTAAATTTAGTTGTATGACCGGCAATAAAAGTAAATAATATATCAGATATTTTTATCTTAAAAAAAATTTTTCCAATAAATGAAAATATTTGATTTCCTAAAAAAGTCACAAGCGTATCATCATCACTGCTACCTCCTTTTAAATAACGAGAAGCGAATACAAAATGATATCCTGATCTAATTTTTTTATTCATTATATTTAAATCATTTGGGTTAAATGAGCCGTCAGCATTAAATATGCAGCAATACTTAGTTTTTACACTTTGAATACCCTCTATAATTGCAGAACCATATCCTTTAGATTTTTGATTAATTATTTTACAATTAAATTTTTTTATAGATATTTTGGTTTTTTTGTCGGTTTTATCAATAATTATTATTTTTCTTACGTTAAATTTTTTAAGTTCTTCAAGAACAGAAGGCAAAGAATCGGACTCATGTTTTGCCGGTATGATCAAAGTTAATTGCTTCATCAATATTAGCTGTTTTGATGTGGTTAAATTTTTTGATTAGATTAATATTTTAATATTATAAAAATATTAGAATAATATTATGTTTATTAATACAATTTTTTTTATATCTTGTTTTTACTTAGTTTTGATATCAGTTCTGGGGTACGGACTTATATTTTCAAAAATTTTTGATATTAATTCTTCTAAGCAAAGCATTGGCATAGTAGGCTTGCTAGGTATTTTTCTTTTAACTTTTATCTCTTATTTGACAAATTTTATATTTGCGCATGATTTTATTCATAATTTAATAGTATTATTTTTAGGACTCATTTTTATTTTTTATTCTTTTTATAAAGACAATTTTTTTAAAAAAGAAACTTTTAAAATTTTATTAATAACTTTATTTTATATTATTGGATTATTTTTATCTAAAAATAATGAAGATTTTAGTTATTATCATTTAATGTCTGTTGCAAATCTTACCGAAAATAAAATTCAGTTTGGATTAGCAAATTACAATAGTGGTTTTGGAACACAATCTTCAATTTTTTATTTTATTTCTTTATTATATTTTCCAGTTATTAAATATTATTTATTTAATGCTCATAGTTTATTAATTTTAATTTTTTCAAGTGTCATTTTTTTAGATAACTTTTTCTTTAAAAAAGAAGAAAAAAATAACTTTATAAATATTTTATCTTTATTTTTATTTACATTTGTAAATATTATTTTTTCAAATTTGTCAGGATATGGATCAGATAGAGCTGGCCAAATTGTTGTATTTATAATTTTTATAATTTTTTTTGATATATTATTCAAAAAAAGTATTTTAGTAGATAATGTAAAAGTATTTTTAGTATTAATTTTTTATGTAGTAACAATTAAGTCATATTTCTTTATTTATATACTTTTGTTACTCCTAATGTACTTAGAGATAAAAAAATATTATTCCTATAATATTTTACTTAAAAATTTTTATTTTTTATTCTTTTTATCTTCTTATTTACTTTTGTATTTTTCTGTTAACTTAGCTAATACAGGCTGCATTATCTTTCCTTTAAGGATTACATGTTTTTCCAATTTATTTTGGTCAGTCTCTTTAGATGGTGTTTCAAGTTTAAATCATTGGTTCGAATTATGGTCTAAGGCGGGAGCCACCCCAAATTATATAGTTGAAAATAAGATTGAATATGTGCAAAATTTTAATTGGGTTAGCAATTGGATTAATAATTATTTTATTGGAAAAGGAACTGATACTTTAGCTGCAATTATTGCAATAGTTGTCATTTTTATTTTAATATTTAGTTTTAATAAAAATAAAATAAAAAAACAAAAATTTTCCAAAACTTTTTTTTATTTGTATTGTTTTTTAATTTTATTTTTATTTGTTTGGTTTAATAAGCACCCTGATTTGAGATATGGTGGTTATGCAATATTTGTCTTAATATTCTTTATTCCTGCAAGTATTTATTTATATAAATTTAATAATTTTTCTAAAAAAAATAATATATTAATTTTTTTCATTGTACTTATAATAATTTCTACTTTTAATATTAGAAATTATGTCCGAATAGTTTCGGAATTTAAAAGAAATGATTCATATAAATTTACTAACTTCCCTTTTTTTAGTTCGAAGTATTTGGAGATTTTAACGAGCTCGAGATTTACAGATAAACGTATTGTAATTAAAGGTTACAATTTTTATCTTCCTAATTAAATTTAAGATTTAACAATTATTTTGATAAAAAAAGAAATTATTTTTGTTATATAATAATCAAAGCCTAAAAAATTATTTTCTTTCTTTAAGGTTAAGTAGAAATCATGCTGTTCGTTTCTTCTTAACCAATAATTTTTCGATAAAAAATTTGAATAATTTTTATCAAGATTATTAGAATTCTGACTTTTATAAGTTAAATCTTTATTTATATAATAAATTGAATCTTCTAGAGTTGTATAAATGGCTAGCTGTATGTCAATAGCGAGATACTTCCATCTAAAAGGATCTGTTTGAATAAAGAATTCATTTAATTTTTTTTTTTTAATACAAATAGCGCTAGTACAAGAAATACTCGGCCATTTATTAATTAAAAAATTATACCAATATTTTTTTTTTAAATAATTAATTTTCATTTTTCGAACTATTTTTTTATTTTTTTCATTAAATATTAATGGCAAGTCCATTATAAAGTTTTTCTTCTTAATTATCTTTGAAATATAATTAACTTTTTCTTTAAAAAAATAATCATCTCCATCCAATAGGTATATGTCATCTCCCAAAGAGTATTTTAAAGCCAATTTAATTGCATGGAGTTGATTTTGTGTTGGATACAAAAATTTTTCTTTAATATCTATAAATTTTATTTTAAAATTTTGTTTATATTTTTTTCTTATTATATAATTTTTTTTTTTTGTTAAATCGGCTATTATTATTTCATAATTAAAAAAATTTTGTTTTAAGCATGATTTTAAAGCTCTCTCTAGAAATTCGTTTTGATTTTTGGTATTTATAATAATAGTTGCTATCATAAGTAAGTATTCGTTATGAACTTTTTTACAAATCCTTTTTTATCAATTTAAATATTGCATTTCTAATTTAAAATTGTATATAAGACACGCCTGGTGATTATTGCAAAGGAGTAACACCCGATCCCATTCCGAACTCGGCAGTTAAGCCCTTTAGCGCCAATGGTACTTTGTCTTAAGGCACGGAAGAGTAGGTCGTTGCCAGGCTTTTATTCTCATAGATATATTAATGAAAAATATAATAGTAGTAACAGGAGGGGCCGGTTTTGTTGGCTCTAACCTTATTGAGGAATTAATTAAAATTAAAAGATATAAAATTCTAAGCTTAGATAATTATTCTTCAGGGAAAATTTATAATCATTTAAGTAATGTAAGAGTAAAATATTTAAGAGGAGATACTAAAAATATTTCTGAAATTTTAAAAAAATATAAAAATAAAATTCACACTATTTTTCATTTTGGAGAATTTGCAAGAATATTTCAAAGTTTTAAAAAATTTCAAGAATGCTTTAATTCTAATATTGAAGGTAGTGCAGAGATATTTAGATTTGCTTTTGAAAATAAAATTAAATTAATTTATTCGGCTACCTCTGCAAGTTTAGGTAATAATGGAAAAGATAAGAATTTGTCACCTTATGCTTTTACGAAAGCAAAGAATTTAGAATTATTAGAAAATTTAAAAAAATGGTTTAATTTTAAATATGAGGTAGTTTATTTCTATAATGTCTATGGACCAAAGCAAATATGCAAAGGCGATATGGCTACAGTTGTTGGTATATTTGAAGAAAATTTTAAAAATAAAAAACCATTGCCTGTTGTTAAGCCTGGATCTCAGACTAGAAGGTTTACGCATATTAAGGATACTGTTAATGCATGTATTATTGCATGGAAGAAAAATAAATGCAGTCATTATAGTGTAGCAAGCAACAAGTCCTATAGCATTCATCAACTTGCAAGAATGTTTAATGGTAAGATTAGATATTTGCCCGAAAGAGCAGGAGAACGTTTTTCATCTGCTTTGAAAAGGATGAATTTAACTAATAAAGTTATAAGGATTAAGACAAAGATTAAGCTTAAAGATTATATAAAGAATTTTTTAGAAAAAAATTTTTAAGTCTTCTTTACAAATATGGAATTAATATATACTTAGATAAGTTATATGAAAGTAGTAAGTTCGTTAAAATCTTTAAAAAATAGAGATATTAATTGCAAAGTAGTGAGAAGAAGAGGAAAGCTTTACGTTATAAATAAAAAAAATCCAAAGTTCAAAGCACGACAAGGTTAATAAATGGATATTGATCCACAAAAAGAAACTTGGTCTAATTTTAAGAAATTAACAATTTATATATCAATAACTATTGTTTTTATTTTAGTCTTGATGGCTATTTTTTTGCTCTAGATTAGTAACGAGCTTTAAGTTTTTTAAATTTTTTAACTCTTCTTGTATTTTCGTCTTTCTCTCTCTTTTTTCTTTCTGACGGTTTTTCAAAATGACTTTTAATTTTTAATAATCTAAATACTCCTTCTCTTTGTAATTTTTTTTTAAGAGCTCTTAGAGCCTGCTCTAGATTATCATTTTTAACTTCTATTTTAATATATGCTTTTCT
>Ga0214921_10000918_pt1 | contig 52217 bp, 42 predicted proteins | sample LL1505_MetaG_FD_177992 | JGI IMG/M metagenome (GOLD analysis project Ga0214921, IMG submission 177992) | Freshwater microbial communities from Lake Lanier, Atlanta, Georgia, United States - LL-1505 | ecosystem: Environmental > Aquatic > Freshwater > Lake | place: USA: Georgia | collected... | reverse complement strand
TTCAGGTGCGGCGCAGGCGGCAACGGCGAGCGGGAAGGTGGCGCGGTCTTGGCGGGCGGCGAGCACGCGTAAAAGGGCGGCGCGTATTTCGGAGTTGGAGGCGCTGGCGAGGCGGTCACGAAGCAGGTTGTCGGTGGTGGCTGCGGGCAGACGGGAAAGAGCCTCGCGGGCGGCATCGGCGAGCGGGCTGGGGGTAGCGAGGTTAGCGAGGAGCGGTTCAGCGACGCTGGTATCACCGCAGCGGCCGAGAGCGAGAGCGGCGGCGGGACGGGTAGAGACGTCGGCCGAGGTGAGGGCGCGCAGCAGGAAGGGAACAGCGACGGGCGAACGGGTTTCCCCGGCGCCCGCAACGGCCGCGAGTTGGGCGGCGGGGGCCAAGGTGGTGAGGCGCTCCTTTAGGAGGGTGAAAACGCGGTCATCGGCGAGGAGGGCGAGGGCGCGTGCGACGTCGGCGGCGACACCGGGTTCGGCGAGCAGCGGCAGAAGAGTTTTAGCGGCTTCGGCGCCGCGGGCGGCGATTAGCAGGCGGGCGGCAGTCACGCGTTCGGTCGGGGATCCTGGTTCGTCGAGTAGGGTTTTGGCGATACGGGTGGCGGCGTGGCGTTGGGCTGCGGTTGGCGTGAGGCGGAGCGCACGATCGGCGGCGGCGGCGAGGGCGGCGCGCCGGGCGGGTGCGATGTCACCGTTACGAGGGAGTTTCAGCAAGGCGCGGAGGGCATCGGGGGTGGCGAGGGCGGCGAGGGCCTCGAGCGCGGCGGGGCCCACTGGAGCGGGTTCGGCGGCGGCGAGGGCTAGGGCTTTAAGCGCGGCGGGTCGGGGACTAGCGGCGAAGGTGTTAATTACAGTTACTCGGCCGGCGGGTTCGCGGGTGGATTCGAGCAGGTGCAGGCGAGCGTCGTCGGCGGCAGGATTTGCGAAGCCGGCGAGCACGGCGCAGGCATCGGGGAGCAGTTCGGGTATGCTGGCGGTGCGCTGGAGGGCAGGGACGGCGCTGGGGCCGCCGGTAAGTGCGAGCAGGTGGAGGCATTCGCGGCGGGCTGCGAGCGGCGTAGACGGGCTGTTTAAGATCGCGAGCAAGCGCGGTTCGAGGGCGATGCGTTCGGCGGGTGGAAGTGCGCGAAGCAGTTGGGTAACGGCGCGCGGTCCGGGTTCCGGCGGGCGGGCGGGCGTGTAGGTGGCGAGCTCTGTCCAAGGGTCTAATGGGGCGGGGGTGGCGACGGCGACGGGGAGGTTTTGGATGGGGGTGTGATCGTCAGGCGCGAGGGCAGGGGCGGGTGGCTTCGGCAGGGAGGCGGACGGGGTGGCGTCGGCGGGGAGGTCGCCGAGGGCGAACTGCAGGCCGTCAAGCAGGTGCTGAAGGATTACGGGCGTAGTGAAGATATCCTTATTATGACCTAGGGAGGTGTAGAACACGCGGCCGGCGCCGTGGGTCTTAATCCAACTCACGGGGAAATCGCCATCGGTGCGTTTAATGACGTCGGCCGGGCGGGTATTTTCTGGCCGGCTCATATCTAGGCTCAGCAGCACGCGCTGGCGGTCGCGGCCATACGGGCCGGTGATCTGGTAGAGTTCCTCGCGGACCCAGAAACCCTGATTGTTGAAGGCGGAATTGAGCACATGGGCAGGCTCATCGACTTTGATCGCGCAGACATCGTTGGACCGCCAAGGGTGGTTATGGAAGACGCCGCCGATCAGTTCTTGGCCCTCGGGCCAAGTGGGGAAATTATCGGTAGCGGCGTGGATGCCGGCGATGCCTTTGCCCGCGGCGACGAAGTCGAGCAGGGCCTGACGGTGCGCGGGTTCGGCGAAGGCGAGACGGGTGGTATTATGAAATACGACCGCGTCGTAGCTAGCGAGGGAAGAGGGGGTGAAGGCGGCCATGTCCGCGCTCACGGTCGCGGCATAGGCGCCGGTTTTTTCGCCGAGGCGGACGAGGGCCTCGTCGCCGAAGGGGATGGAGGCGTGCACGAAGCCCTCGGTGCGGTCGAAGACGAGCACGCGGCGGGGTTGGGCGGGCGTGGCGCGGGCGTGGGCGGGCAGGGCGGCGGCGATGGCACTGCGCTCGGCGTTGGTCAGCGGAGCGAGGATGACGGTTTTGGCGGCGGGGGGCGTCTTGGGCAGCGTTGGAGTTTGCGCGCCGAGGGTGGCGGCGAGGGCGAGGATGAGCGGGAAAAAGCGGTTGGGATTCATGGCCGGAACGGGCGGGTTTAGACGGGAAGGGCGTGGGGGGCGCGGTAGGTCCGGTGCAAATACTGTTCGGCCTCGGGGCAGCCCACTAGAGACTCGGTAGCGGGGTCCCAGCGGACTTCGGAGAGGCCAGAGCGGAAGGAGGCGTTGGCGAGGTGGGCGACCGCGGCGATGTTGTGAGCCTCAATCACGGGGCAGCGCGGGGTGGCGCGGGTGGCGATGGCGGCGAGAAAATCGTCGGTGTGGGAGCGCGGGCCGGCGGAGAGAGTGTAGCCTTGGGAGGGTATGACGATACGGCGCAAGGCTTCGGAGCTATGTTCGAGCACACCGCGGTTGGCGTAGACCCAGCCTTTTGTCCCCTCGATGCGGGTGCCTCCTGGATTTGATGAGGCGGTATCGATAACGGTGCCGTTGGCGTAGACTGATTGGAAGGAGTAGGCGGTGGCAGTCTCGAAGAAAGCACCGAGGTCATCGAAGCGGGCGGACGCGGCGCGGATGGCGAGGGGTTGCAGGTGGGCGACGTTGGTGGCGAGGGCGGCGATGTCGTAATGGTGTCCGATCCAATCGGTGACCTGCCCGCCGCCGAAGGCGAATTGCCAACGCCACTGGTAATGCACGCGGTCGGCGTGGTAGGGGACGACGGGCGCGGGGCCGAGCCAGCGGTCATAGTCGAGGGTGGATGGCGGGGTTTCGCCGCGGGCTAACACCTCGGGTGCGACGGGGCGGGCGGCGGGGCCGGCGGGCAGGCCGACGGTAACTTTTTGAATTTCACCGAGGAAGCCGTTACGGGCGAGTTCGACCACGCGCTGAAACTCGCCCCAAGAGCGCTGCATGCTGCCGATCTGGCAGACCACACCGGCGCGGCGGACGGCGTCGGCCATGGCGCGGCCCTCGGCAATGGAGGTGGCGGCCGGTTTTTCGCAGTAGACGTGTTTGCCGGCCTGGGCAGCGTGAACGGTGATGAGGGCATGCCAGTGGTCGGGGGTGGCGATGACCACGGCGTCGAGGTCAGGGTGGGCGAGTAGTTCGCGGTAATCTCCGTAGGCGGCGCAAGTGCCGGGAGCCTGATACTGGTTGTCGACGCGTTGGCGGGCCTTATCGAGGCGGATGGCATCGACGTCGCACACGGCTACTACGCGGCAGGCGGCACTGCCGAGGAAGTTACCCATCAGGCCGTTACCTTGGCCGCCGACGCCAATGCAGCCGATAGTGATGACTTCGGAAGGGGCGGGGCCGCCGAGTCCGAGGGTCTGGGCGCGGACGATCAGGGGCAGGCTCGCTCCAGCGGCTAGAAATTTGAGAAAGGAACGGCGGGGCAGCCGGGCGGGTTGCTTCATGGGTAGGGGGTATTACGGGCAGGCGGTGGTGGGGACGAACGCCGAGAGGGTCACCATAAACCAAAACGGTTTTTTGGTCCATGGCCGGGGGAATCAATTGATATGCCGAATTCGTCAGTTATTCAATTTCAGGCATATGGGCGAATTCGTGGCCAAGAAGAAAAATATTCAAGATGGAGCGGTGCTCGCGGCGGCGGCGGCTTGGATGCCGCTGCTTGATACTTTGGAGAACGTCATGTGTTGGGTTAAGGATGCGGATGGGCGTTTCGTGGCAGCTAACGCTGGGTTAGCGGAATCCGCGGGCTTGCCGGTCGCGGTGGTCGCGGGCCGCACCGACGCAGACCTTTACGCGACGGAGTTTGCGGCGGTTTACCGGCGAGACGATGAGGCGGTGCTGGCGAGCGGGCAGGCTATTTTGAACAAGGCGGAGTTGATCAATCGCGCGGGTGGGGAAGTCGAGTGGCGGTTGACTTCCAAGGTTGCCCTGCGCGATTCGGAGGGGCGGTTGGTGGGGACGGCGGGGATTTCCCGCCGGATGGCGAGCGACGCGCCCGATGCGGAGCGCGGTGATCCTTTGGCCAACCTTATCCGGCACGCGCGTGAAAGTATGGCAAAGGGGTTGGGTGTGGCGGAACTGGCGGCGCGGGCGGGGGTCTCGGTGGCCACGCTGGAAAGGCGCATCCGGGTAAATTTCGGCACGACGCCGCGGAGTTTTCTGGCTGAGCTGAGACTAAATGAAGCGGCGAAGCTGCTCAAGGAGTCCAACCTCAACGTGTCCCAGGTTGCGGATCGGACGGGTTACGAGAGCGCGGCCTCCTTTACCCGGGCCTTCCGACGGAGGCAGGGGGTGGCGCCGGGGGAGTTTCGCCGGCGGTTCCGGCGGGCGTGAGGGACGCGGCGACGGCGGGATTGACGAGCGGGAACTGCGCCCGCGACTCGGGTGAGCGTTCCGGTGGAAAACGGGGAAAACGCGGGATTCACCAATCGGGTTTCTGGTCCTCGCTAACCGGCACATCCCCGGACCCGGCGCGACCCCCTGAACGTATCGCCGGCGCGCCCCGTATCGCGATGTTACGAAACTCGGCGCGACCCCTTTTGGCTGGTGCCGTCGGTGGCGAGGGCCTGCGGGCGGTGCCGCGAGTCGTAGCCGCGGGCGAGGCTGCGGCCGGCGAGAAGACCGGTGCCCGCGTAGGTTTCGCCCGAGAGATTCAGGCTGGCGGGGTCGTAGCTGCGGGTGAGAGTGCCGGCGGCGTCGGTTGTCACGGAGGGGCGTCCCGCCCGGTCGAAAACGTGGGTCACGTCCGGAGTGCTATCGGAATAATCGACCGAGTCGAGTTCGCCGGCCGTGTTGTGCCCGTAGGTGGTGACGAGCGGTTGTCCGTCGACGGTGCGAACCCAGGTGCGGGTGAACGGGCGCCCGGCGGCGGTGTAGGTGTAGGACGTAAGGCGGTCAGTAGTAGGAAACGGGGCGGCATGTCATCATCCATGGTTTCGGCAATTCTCGCCATTGGCTGTTTTACCTCGGGAATTTGCATTTCTCGGCACGACCCCGTCGGGATTAGCGCAAGGCCACCCCGAGGGAGCAAGCAGACGGCGTGACAGCCCAGAGGCTCGGCGGCGGGCTGGCGCGACGTGTGCCGCAGACTCAGCAGAGTCTGCATCGGTTTGTATCAACGCGGCGCGGGCGTTTACATCGGCTATAACTAAGATGACCAACGGTCGCCACTGCCATAAACCCAGATTACATTATTCTTATCCAATATATAATAAACTGCCTTCCCTATTTCTTGCCTCCCACGAATAAATCTTAAGTCAGATGGAGGAGGTATTTTAAACCACACCGGCGTAGCGGCACCGGCCAAAAGATTATCAATATGCCTTTCCGTGTTTTCATGTGCCAAACGAGCGTCCTCGATACTTGCGTTTTCAGAGGAGAAAACCAATTCACTGCCGTCAATCATCGCCTTGAGTCCATGATCATCAAACCTGAACATGGCCAAAATAACCAACGAACGCCCAACTTTTAAGAAGGCGCGAGGGGAGCCATCATCTTTAGCGCCGTTTAAAGCGTATGAAAGAGCTAGCGCATCCCAGTTCGATCCTTTTGCCCCGCAGGCAGCGAGGGCGATGCACAACAAACTAATTAGTGGTGATAGTGATCGCACGTTTTTGAACAGAAGAGTTACCCGCATAGATCCAGTAATCATGACCAAACCAAGTATTATCACGAAGCCAAATAAACCAATCGTCTTGCATGGTAAATGGTCCCGCCGGGAACGTTCCGCCCGGATTGAAGTCGCTTTTGTCCTGTGCTGCTAAATCCAGCCCATACTCAAATTCACAAAGTTTGCATTTTTTGGTTATGGAAACGCCACCTGTGCCCATGGTCGCTCCCCCCCGCCATCCGCTAATCCATGCAATACTTGACTGCTGATTTAGCGTGATATTGCTACCGGTGAAATAAGCCCAAGAATAACCCTCCTTTGCATTTTGGCAAAGCTGTCGTAAGGCGGGAGTATTAACCACAAACCACCTACTGGCCAAATCATTAACCGAACTGCCGCTTGTATCAAATTGGCCCCACGGTATCCGCACCCATTGCCTAGAGCTGCCGAAAAACCAGCGCCAGAAACCAGGAAGATTCGTTGCACTGGATTCTCCCTGTAACCCAAGCGGATCGTATACGTTTACCGGGTCATTATTCACCATTCCGTATAGATTTACGCCGCCCTCTTCTTCAATAGGATCCCTGCTGAGCCAGCGCCCTGTGGAAGGGTTGTAGTATCTGAAGCCGTAGTAGTTGAGGCCGGTTTCGGCGTCGGTATATTTCGTGGAGAAGCCAAAGGGCAGCTCCCGCGCCATGCCCGTCGCCTGCACGACTTCGCCGAAGGCTCCGTAGTCGACGCGACCGGCTACGGCGAGGGTCGCCGTGTTCACCCAGGCGACGATGTTGCCGTTTCCGTCCGCGCTGGCGGCAAAGGTGTGGGTGGGCGTGTTGGCCCAGAGCAGGCCGCCGACGCCGCCCGCGCCTTGCATACTTCCGCTTAAATCCAGTCCCCAGACATATGAATGAACCAGCGCGTTGCTGTTAAATGCGTCGAGTTCGGTCAACAGGTTGAATCCGTCATACAGGAAGCGCAGGTTGGCAGTGGTCTCCCAATTGCCCGCACCGTTGTTGAGAACGGCGTTCCACGTCTCGACCAGCTTGCGGATGCGGCGGCCTTGGGCGTCGTAGGCAAATTTCAGTCGCTGGCGGGGCAGGCTGGAAGCCTGCGCCACCACATCGGCCCGGGTCTCCATCGCGATCAAGCGGTTCTCGGCGTCCCACGTATAATCCCAGCGGCCATCGCGGGTGAGGTTGCCGTCGTCGTCGTATACAAAGGCCTCGGGGGTCTGCGGCACGAAGGCGGTGCGATTTTCCGCTGTGGTTTGCACGGGCGGGCCGGCCTTGGTCGCGTTGACCGCCACCGCCGCATTCACCGGTCCGCCGCCGTTGGCCGCGGTGATAGCTTTATAAAAATCCTTGCCGGTGCGGGTGGCGGAAACTCCGTCCACCGTCACGGTTGCGCCGGTCTGCGCCTCGCCGCGCACGTCGGCCGCGCCGGGCACCTGACGGCTGGCATACCGATTCAGAAGATCGGGCGTGTAGCTGGCGGTCCGCCCATTGGTGACGGTCTGCACGCGGTTGCCGATGTCATCAAAGGTGTAGCCGAAGGAGTAGCCCGGCAGCGGAGTGGTGTTATCCGCGAGGCGCTTCTGGGCGGAGGTGACCTGGCCGAGGTCGTCGTAACCAAATGCCCAGCGGCGACCATCCTCCAGCTCCACGCCGGTGCGTTGGTTGGCGGCGTTGAGCGTGTAGTCGCGTAAGACTTGATTGGTGCCGCCGACGACGGAGCGGACGAGGTCCACCCGACCCACCGCGTCGTAAATCGTCTCGCGGCGCACCCGCTCCACGCCCACCCGTTTGATGGTGGTCTTGTTGTGGGCGGAGGTGCCCGGCGCGTAGCCAAGGACAGCGGAATGGAAACCCTGGTTAACCTGCCCCAGCCGCCCGGCCTGATCGTAGCCATAGTCGAGAGCGTAGCCGCCGTCGGTGGCGAGGGCCTGCGGGCGGTGCCGCGAGTCGTAGCCACGGGCGAGGCTGCGGCCGGCGAGAAGACCGGTGCCCGCGTAGGTTTCGCCCGAGAGATTCAGGCTCGCGGGGTCGTAGGCGCGGGTGAGAGTCCCGGCGGCGTCGGTGGTCACGGAGGGGCGTCCCGCCCGGTCGAAAACGTGGGTCACGTCCGGAGTGCTATCGGAATAATCGACCGAGTCGAGTTCGCCGGCCGCGTTGTGCCCGTAGGTGGTGACGAGCGGCTGTCCGCCGACGGTGCGAACCCAGGTGCGGGTGAACGGGCGGCCGGCGGCGGTGTAGGTGTAGGACGGGCCTTGGTTGTTCTGGTAGCGTTTGTTTTCCAACCAGCCGCGCTGGCTGTGGTAGTCCCAGGTGGTCACGGCCGCGCCGGCGCCGGTGTGGCTGGCGGGGTTGTAGTCCTGCCAGGTGGTCAGGGTTTTGAGCCGCCCCTGGCGGTCGTAGGTGCGATACTCCGGGTAGGCGCGCGAACCCCAAACCCGTTTCACGGAACCGTCCGCCCAATACCGGGTGTGGGTCGTGGTGGTGTTGGGATGGGTTACGGAGGTGACTGCGCCCCGGTCGTTATGGCCATACGTCGTTACCTGCGGTCCGTCGCCGGGATCGGGCGTGGTGACGGTGTAAAGTTGGTCGGCCGCGTCGTAGGCGAGCGTGGTGGTGCCGCGGGCGTCGGTCACTTTCCACAGGCGGCCGTAGCCGTCATACTGGTTGGTGACGGAAACGACGGTGCCGCCCGAGGCGTCTTGGCGGACCTCGCTCGTCACCTGGTCGCCCAAGCGGGTGCGGATGGTCCGGGTTTGGTCGGGCAGCGTGGTCGTCTCGGTGCGCACGCCGCTCTGGGGGTCTTGGGCGATGACGATTTGCGTGGTCTGGGTGCCGAGCACGGTTCGCCAGATCCGGGAACCGTCCACCGCCCTTTCGTCCACGGAGACGGTGCGCGGGGTGTCGCCGTCCTCGATCCACTGTTCGGCCAGGGTCTTGGCCACGGTCAGGCCGTCGCGCGTTCCGTAGGTGGTCGTGGTGCGAGTGATGCGGTCGGCGGTGGTTCCGCTCGCACCATAGTTGATTTGCCCGTCCCGGTTCAGGTCGAGGGCGGTGACAACGTGCTCGCCGTCCGCGTCCCGCGTGTAGGCGAAGAGGGTTTGCACGCCGTCGGCATCGGTTTGGCGCTTCGGACGCCCGGCGACTTCGTATTCGGTTTCGGAATGCGCACCCTCCGGATAGGGGTATTCGACGCTGACGAGCTCGCCGAGCATCGAGTAAACGGAGGTCACGGTTTCGCTCTCGGAGTCGTTTTCCCCGACTTTGATCTCGGTGACGGCCCGGCCGACATCGGCCGAATCGTAGGTCCATTTGGTGATGAGCACGCCATTGCGCCGGAACTCCAGGGGCACGCCGTTGCCCGACGTGATAGAAACTTCCTCCAGCGCGTCGTCGGCTCCCGAGGCGGACTCCGCCCGGTTGGTGGTTTTAACCCACTGCCCGCTGCTGTTGACGGTTTCGGAGTAGGTGACGGCGCCGCCGCCCAGGCGCCAGGTGGCGGTGAGATTACCCGCGAGGTCATAGTCGGCGGTGGCGACGAGGCGTTCGTTGGTGCCACCTAGACGTTGATAGGTTTTCCGGACACGGCCGAGTGCATCGAGCTCGTTGCGTTCGCCGGAAACGAAGGTGCCGGAGACGGAGCGGATTTCCTCGCCGGCCTCGCGGTCGAGACCGTCGTAAAGGATGGTGCGGACCAAGCCGTCAAAGGTGATGGTTTCCAAGCGTCCGCAGCAGGTTGAATAGGTGCGGGTTTCCTCCTTGCCGTTGCGCACGGTCAGGGTGGGCGTCCCGTGGACGGGGTCGCGCTCCAGGATCTCTTCGCTGGCAAAAACGAGGTTGGTGGCGATGTCTCGCTCTTCGGAGGCGACGAGGCGCCCTTGGGCGTCTTCGGTCCGGGTGGAGCGGGTGCCGTGAAGGATGGCGGTGGTGCCCGCGTCGGGCGTGCCGATTTCTTGGATGGTCACAGTGTGGCCTTCCGCGTCCGTGCCGTAGGTCCAGCGCGTGGCGGAGCCGTCGGGGAAAAATTCCCAGGCGGTCTGGCCGGCGTGGGCGCCGTCCGCGAAGGTCCATCGGGTGGTGGTCCGTTTGTCCGGTGAATCCCAGTAGATGGAGTAGGGTGTGATCGCCTGACGGGTCTCCTCTTTTTTGTAGTTCGCACCGGCATGGGCGAAGGCGGCGCTGTAGGCGATGACGTGGGTGTAGCCGGTCCGTCGGTCGGGCGAGGAAATGTTCGTCGTGCTGGTCAGCTTTTCGTATTTCTGGTCCCCGTCGAGGTCGCCCAGCTCTTCGCCGACGCTGGAGCGGTAATCGGAACTCCAGTCCTGATAACTCGTGAATTGGGACGTGAAGCCACCCGAGTAGGTGTCGGTTCGCGAATAGAGTTCATGCGTCCCCACGCGGTAGATTTGTCCGCCGCTAACCGGATCGGTGACCAGTCCGCGAAGAATATCCCCCGCCGCGCCGAGCTGCACGTTCTCCTTCTCTTTCAAAGCCCCATCCACCATCCCCCAGACCCGGCGGTAACGGGAAACCAGGCCGTAGACGGGATCGCTGGTTTTGCCTTCCTCCACGATGGTTCCACCGCTGGAATAGCGCCGGTGCGATTCGGACACGCCGTTACGCACCAACTCGATGCTCCCGTCGGCCAAGGTGCGAAATTCCCACCCGGCCGCCCCGGAACCCGCGCGGGTGATCGCCACCGAACCGGACACGGTCCCCGGTCCCACGGTCCAGACCGTGTGCGGGGTGCCGGCCGGAGTGGCCACCGGATGGGCCGGATCGAAGGACCCGGCCGCATCCTCCGGATAAAAACGAATCGCGTAGGACGTGGCCGAAGTAGGGACGATATCCACGAAGGTCTGCGGGGCGCGAATCTGGCGCAGGCCCCCCGACACTTCGATGGCGCTGACCTCCGATGACCAGTCGCTCGCGGTGCTGCCGATCAATTTTAAAGCGGCGGGAGTCAATAGATCGGACGTCACGCCGGGCGAGCGCAGCACGATGCGGCCCGCCGAGCCGCCACCGGTCAGCAGCCCCAGGTTCAAATCCAGATGCACGGAACCCAAGGTGGGCCCGCCCGAGCCGGGGTCGCCGCCGCCAGATGGACCGCCGCAGCCGCAATCCACGGGCTCCAGGGTCATGGCGTGGTTCAGCCAGGACTCGGGGTCGGGGTTGTTGAGGGCGTCGCGATGCAGATCGACGCCGTAGGCCTCGGCCTGCTCGGGCCGGGTGATCAATTCATAGCCGACTCCAGTCGGGTGGGTTTCCGTTTCCGGAACCGGCGGAATGGGAAGCGGGATCGCATCACCTTCCATCCAGCCGTCCTCGCCGATGGTCACCTCGATTTGGGTGCGTTTAAGACTCGCACCGTTGCGCGCGCCCATCGCGATCTGCGAGCCCCAGGTCCAATAACCCCCCGGGCCAACTTGGTAATCGTAACGGCTATAGATCGGTTCGTAGGCGCCGACGGAATAACTCAGAAGGTATTTTCCGGGGCAGCGTCCCTTAACCCGGAATTTTGTCGTCTGCCGTCCCCAGCGGTAATCCGCCAGGGTGAACACATAATCTTCGGAGCCTTCACCGTCGCAAAGTTTCCCCCCAAATTTGGAAGTCGTGGTCTTTAGTTCGATATTGGTTTGATACGATGTATTGAGCAGGTCCGGCTGGCGACCTACGTTGCCGTCTGTCGGAAGCGCGGACTTCGCCAGACCGTCGAACTCAATTTCTGTCGTCAGATTGGCTTCGGTGATCGCGGTTTTGGTGTATCCCGTGTATTCGCATTCTTGCGTCACCGGACCGATTTTGGCCGCGGAGATGTCCGCCGGAACCGTATGAGGTGCATAATAACTGTAGGATGAGTAGAGCGGGCTCTCCTGAACGGCGATTTTCGCGAAGACCGGGTTGAAATCCATGCCGAGGCCAAAGGTCCCCTCGCGGGAGACATCTAACTCGGTATCGACGGAGTCGGATTCCACTTCCCAAAACCAGTTCAGGACTCCGCTTTGATACAAAATGCCGGACTGATGCCCGGTGAAGGCGTCAAAGCCAACCCAGTGCCCCATCTTCGGATCCGTGGTATACGCGACCTGATCCTCCGGATTATCATCCGAATAGTCGTTCAAAAGGACGATATTTTCCACTTTGCCCGCCTGCGCGAAGGGCAGGGCGAACAACAGGGCGACAACGGCGAATAGTCGGCGTATGGCGGGAGGCATTGGAACGATGTTCAAGGTTGATATACAAAGCCGATCACGGTGAATAGACGACGAGCCCGGTCGGCGTCGTCGTGGTCGGATCGGCTCCCGGACCGACGGAATTTTGATACAGCGCCAGATTGCTCAAATTCGCGACGACGACGGTCGCGTCGCTTGCATCAAATGGATTGAGACCGTGCTCCAACTCCCAGCCATCGGGTATCCCATCCCCGTCGGAATCAGCGCCGTAGGGATCTGCGAGGGTCGATTCCTGCAGCCGCAGGCGCACGAAGATTCGGTCGTTCGGGGTGGAGAAACCGTAGCGAACGGCGGCGTCCCGGCCGGTTTCGATCAGCGGGAAGTAACCCCAGGGGGCAATGAGGTCCTCGCTGCGTTGGAGAAAATAGGTGTGGCCGGCGCGTCCCCACCAACTCACTTCGTAGGTGCCGGGCGTGGCGGTATTGGCGGTAAGGCGCAGACCTTCATTGAGGTCGGCGGCGGCCTGGGCGCGGAGAGGAGGCGCGTGGAAGATGGCGGCAAGCAGCAGGGTGGACGAGAGCAGTCGGAGCGGGTGGCGGTTCATGGCGTGGCGGCGGGCGTTTCGATTTTCCAGAAGTAGATCGTCTGGTCCTTCGGTTTGGTCGGGGCGAGGGCGGCCTGACGCGCGGCCTCGGCGGCGGCGGCTTCGCGGGCGGCTTGGGCAGCGATCAATTCCGCTCGGTTCACGTCGTGGTAGGCGTGCAGGTAATCCAGCGGGGCGAGATCGGCCTCGGCGGCGGCGACTTCGGCGGCGGTGCCTTCGACGACGTATTCGGCGGGGGTTTGCTCGGAGGCGGGCGCGAGGCCGAGATCGGCGGGGCGCTGCTCATGGTTCGGGCCGATTTCAAAGAGAAAGGGGAACCAGTTGTAGACGGCGGTCTCGGTTTCCCAGTCCGTGAGCTGGGAAAGGAGGCGGAAATCGACGTTGCTCCAGGCCACCCACTCGCGGCCGGCGGAGCGCCAGCGCAGTTCTGTGACCACCGGCGGACGCAGATGCACGGTGGCGGATACGCCGAGCATGATGCGGGGCTTGGCCTCCAGCCGCGCCCATTCCGCGAGTTCGGCGGCGGAGGGGGCGGCGGAAGGGACGGGCACGGGGACGGGCCGGGGTGGCAAGGCGGGCGGGCGGATGCGAACGTAGGTGATGGTGCGCTCGCCCTCGGTCACGGTGCTGCGGGCCAGCACGGTCACCGGGATGCCGTCTATGGCGTCGGCGGCGTGGAGCGGCGACGCGGCTAGCAGGCTCGCGAGGATGAGGAAAATGGATGGCGGGCGCATGACCGGGAAACGGAGGGTGGAATGTGGAAGGCTGGAAGGTGGGAAGCAGTCTTGCGGAAATCCGGGCACAAAGGGGGGGACGCACTTACTTGCGTTCCGCTGAAGGCGCCTGGAAGAGCCCACGAAAAGACGCTTTCGATGCGCCCCAGGACGGGGCGCAGATCGATGCGCTTTTCGGGTCCGGGCAATTTCCCAGGTTTCTGAGCGGACGGCAGCCGAAGCCACGCGAGAGTGATGTGTTTGGTTATTGGATACGGCTGATTGGTGGCGCGATTTGCATGAGGGGGACGCCGGCGGCGAGTCCTGCGTAATCACCGCGGCGCCACCGGCGTTCTCCGGGCAACGACCGGCAACTTGCCGGAGCGTAACGCTGGCGGCTCACGCGCCCGACTTGGGCGGTGCGGCGGGCGTGGCGGGCGTGGCGGCGGTCGGTTCTTCGTCTCCGGCCGGGCTGGCGCCGGCGTCGATGATCACGCGGGCGGATTGCCACGCGTCGATGAAGCGCCGGCCTTCGGCGGTGGCGCCGAAGTGCAGGACGAGGTCGTCGAGGCCGGCGATGGCCTCGAGGTGCGCTCCGATGCGGGTGGTGAGCTCGCGCAGGAGGGTGTTGCGCGACACCTGGTTGGTGCGGGGCTTGGCGAGCAGGGCGTCGTAGGCCGCGAGCGCGGCCGAGAGGGCGGAGACGGCGGCGGGGGTGACGCCGCGTTTGACCGCCTCGGGCTGGGTGACGGCCGACTGCGCGGCGGCGAGGATGGCGGCGGCGTCGGCCACGAGCTGGGCGTCGCGCAGGCGTTGGAGGTGGCTCTTGGAGAAGTTGATTTTCCCCAGCGCCTCGGTCGCCCCGGTCTTCTTGTAGAAACTGCGCAGACCGGTGACGACGAGGTAGGCGGCGTCTTCCAGGGCGGTCTCGGCCTCGTCCTTGGCGTCGGAGGCGCCGGGCAACGCGCCGCCGAGCTGCGCGGCGAGGGAGACGGTGGCGGCGAGGTCGGTTTTTAGGGCGGCGAGGTCTTCGCCGAACGCGAGCGGTTCCTTGCCGTCCCAGACCGCGCGGTGGGCGGGTCCGTGGGCGAGGGTGAGGCAGGCGTTGAGCATGTTCAGGCGGTTTTGGATGCGATCATTCATGGCGGGTGGTGGGTTTGTGCGGGCATGGGTTGATTGCGCCGGCCAAGGGGGCCGGCGCGCGGTCCGACGGGACCGCAAGGGTGGAAACCGTTTTGAATGCGGCTTTTGCAACGCCGACGCCGGTGATTGCAGCGTGGGTGGTCTCAATTGCAGGCCTGCCGGTCTCAATTGCAGCGTTGTCGGTGCGTGTTGCAGGCGTGTCGGCGGCCCTTGCAACGCCGTCGATGCCCATTGCAGGCCGGTCGGCGGGCGTTGAAACGCGGTGAGGGCTCATTGCAGGCGGGTAGCTGCGTGTTTTCACGCATCACAAGCCCGTTGAAGCAAGGTAAACCGCGATTGCAGCGCGGTAATTCACCGTCGCGACACAGTTGGTGGCCGTTGCGACGAGTTAAACGGACGTTGCAACGTGGTAAAGCGATGTTGCGACGCGGCAAAAGGAGTTGGCGGCGCACGCGCTTTGCCGTGACGACGCGCGGCGATGCGTTGCGGGTGGGTGTGCCTCGGCCTAGCGCGGTCGAGGGGCTAGGGCGACTCTATCAGAGGGATTCGACGAAGAGATTGCGAAACTCCACGCGGGAACCGCCGTGGTCTTGGAGGCCGATGCGGCCGATGCGGGCCATGTCTTTATAGGCCTTGGCGAATTTATTCTTGGTGCCGTCGGGGTTCATGCCCGCCTGGGTCCACTCGTCGAGGTCAATTTTGTTCACCTCCTCGCCGTTTAGGATGACGGTGATCAGGTTTTTCCGGGCGATAATCGTGTAGCGGTTCCATTCCCCAGGGATGAGGGGGAGAATACGGCGAGGCGCGGCGACGTCGAAGATCGCGCCGGTCGCGTGGACGGGGGAGGAGTCACCCTGAAAAATTTGCACCTCGATGGAGTGGTGCAGCCAGTTCACGGGATCGTCGGAACGCAGAAATACGCCGCTGTTGGCACCTAGGTCGCGGGTGCGGAATTCGACGTTGAGTGCGAAGTCGCCGTAGCTTGTCTGGGTCCAGATATCGCCGAGGGAGCGGGCCTGCGGGTCGCGGGTGGGGGCGAGCACGCCCTCGGCGTCGACGGCCCAGGCGCCGGGGGTGAAATCGGCGTTGCTCAGATCCGGAGCGAAGAGCGGCTGTGGAACGGGCCAGCGGGCGGAGTCCCGACCGCGGCCGTTGGCGTAAACTTGGTGAACGTCGGTGGAGAAACCGGCGGGGGCGACGCGGCGCTTGGTGGTGGCTTTTACTCTGGCCTCGAGAGTGGTGAGGCCAATCACCAGCAGCAGTAGGGCGGAGCTGAGGAAGCGAAGCGGGGAAAGGAGTTTCATAGGGTGGCGGGAGTGGAGTGGGCCTTAGAAGAGGCGATAGGACTTGTGGATGAAGCGGTCGGCGGCGGGGAGGTTGGTGCAGCGTAGGCGGGCAGAGTCCCACTCGATGGTTTGGCCGGCGCGGAGGGCGAGGTTACCCAGCAGGACCATCTCGGTAAGGTCGGCGGAATGGTCCACGATGTTGGAACCGGGGTTGGGGCCTTCGCCTTTGCAGGCGCGGATCCACTCGAGGTGCGGGTTGGACTTTGGGATTCGTGGGATGGTTTTTTTCGGGCGGTCGGTGAAGGCGCTCATTCGTTCCTCGGGGAGGAGGCGGGGGGAGGCGCCGTAGGTGTCGGAATTGTAGAGCACGCCGCGATCGCCGAGGAAAAAGACGCCGCCCTCTGGTAGTTTGGCGCCGGGGCCGAGTTCAGGCGGGGTGGGCGGGCGTTTTTCGCCGTCATACCAGACGATTTTCACTGGGGCGCGTTTGCCCCGGCAGGGGAACTGGTAGGTGACGACGGAGGAGCGGGGTGCGGAGACATCCGAGTGGTCGCCCTCGCTGACGGCGGAGAGGGTGGCGTCGCCGCGCAGATCGAGGGCCCAGAAGGCGGCGTCGAGGATATGGCAACCCATGTCGCCGAGCGCGCCGCAACCGTAGTCCCAGAAGCCTCGCCAATTGAACGGTGCGATGCCGGGGCTGTAGGGGTTTTCGGGAGCTACGCCAAGCCAGAGATTCCAGTCCAGAGTTTTTGGCACGGGAGCGGGCTCGGGGAGGGGCACACCCTGGGGCCAGATGGGGCGGTTGGTCCAAGCGTGGACCTCGCGGACGGTGCCGATCACGCCGGCCTCGATCCACTCTTTCGTGAGGCGGGTTCCCTCGTTGGCGTGGCCTTGATTGCCCATCTGGGTGACCACCCTGGCCTTGGCGGCGGCGGCCTTGAGGATGCGGGCTTCGCCGATGGTGTGGGTCAGAGGTTTTTGAACATAGACGTGTTTTCCCAATTCGATGGCCATCAAGGTGGCGCTGAAGTGGGTGTGGTCGGGGGTGGAGATGGTTACGGCGTCGATGCGGTCGCCCATTTCGGCGAGCATCTGGCGGTAATCGCGGTAGCGGGCAGCTTGAGGATAGCGGTAGAAGAGTTCGCGACCGCGCTCGAAATCGACATCGCATAGCGCGACGATCTCCTCGCTGGCGCAGGCGAGGGAATCGCTTTGGCCCTTGCCGCCAAGACCGATGCAGGCGACGCGGAGTTTGCGGCCGCCGGTCACGAGGTTGCGGAAGGGAGCAGCGAAGGCGCGTGGGGCGAGCGAGGCAGCGGCGGCGAGCGATGCGGTTTGCAGAAAACGACGGCGGGTTGGGCAGGCGGTTGCGGGCATGGGGCGAGCAGCGGAGGCTGGGGTAATGGGTATGAATAAATTCACAACCAAGGCGGCTTCGCGGGCAAGAGCGGCGTCGTATTTAAGATCAAGCTGCGGGTAGAAAGGACGGGCGGGCAGCTCATTTTACAGTCAATCGATTCGCCGGTTTGCGGTCTCGCCATTGGTTTATGAATTACGCAACGCTGCGCTTTATGAACCCCGCCCCTATTCCTTCCGCTCCTCAATCTAAGTCTGCGCCCGAGGTTACTCATGGCTCCAAGCGTTGGCGGGTAGGCACGTTAACTTACGGCACGGCCGGGTTGGTCGTTTTGTTCTGTTGGTTGCTCTGGGGAGACTTCGCCTGGAACATGAAGGAGCGAGCGGTGCAGCCGATGTCGCAGCTTTTATTTAAGCAATTCAAGGCGACCGACCTCATCCTCGGCTTGATGGTCACTTCGTTACCGGCGGCCCTGGGTATGCTGATAGGTCCGATCATCAGCGTGCGCTCGGATAATCATCGCGGACGTTGGGGGCGGCGCATTCCTTATCTGCTCATCCCCACGCCGATCGCGGCGCTGGCCATGGTCGGCATGGGCTACACGGTGGAGATCGCCGACCTTTTGCATGGCCTGCTCGGGGCGGGCGCGCCCGATCCGATCGCGTGCCGGTTACTTGTTTTCGCGGGCTTATGGACCTTCTTCGAGATTTTTACGGTCATTGCCAACTCGGTCTTCGTAGGCCTGATCAATGACGTGGTGCCGCAGGCGGTGATCGGGCGCTTTTTCGCGCTGTTTCGCATCGTCGGCCTGGGCGCCGGCATCGTCTTCAACTCCTTCCTGATCGGCCACGCCGAGGAGAACTTCAAACTGCTCTTCATCGGGTTGGGGCTGCTCTACGGCCTGGGTTTTTCGGTCATGTGTTTCATGGTCAAGGAGGGGGATTATCCGCCACCGGCGCCGAAGACCGATGGGGCCTTTACCAGTCGGGTGGCGGAGCCAGTCCGGGCCTACGTGCGTGAGTGTTCGGCTCATCGTTTTTATATCTGGATTTTCGTCGCCGCAATGATCGGCAACGCCGCCTTCCTGCCGATTAACTCCTTCGATGTGCCTTACATCCGGAGCATTGGCATGACCATGGAGCGCTACGGCGAACTGCGATCGATCACTTATGCGATCTCGATCTTTTTGGCCCTTTTTATCGGCTGGTTCGCGGACAAGTTTCACCCCATCCGAGTGGGGCTTTGTGCATTGGGTGTCTATGCCGGCATCGCGTTTTGGGCCGGTTTTATAGCGAAGGACATCACGAGTTTTTCTGTGGCCTACGTGGCGCATGGGGTTGTCTCGGGCATCTTTTTCACCGGCACGGCGTCCTTGTTTCCCAGGCTGTTTCCCCGGGCGAAATTCGCCCAGTTTGCTTCAGCGGCGAACATCATCCTTGCGTTTGGTTTTATCTTGGTGCCCCCCGTGGTGGGGCGGTTGCTCGATCTGACGGGCCATGTTTACCACTATACCTTTGTGATCGGCGGGGGGCTGGCGGCCACGGGGGCGGTGGTCTTTTTTATCCTCTACCGGCAGTTTGTCGCGCTGGGCGGTAGCGAGCGCTACGCCCCGCCGTCCTGAGGCGAGTGGTTGCGTGACTTTCGGAACGTGAAGGCGTGATCGGGTTATTGCCGCCCCGCACCCTCTCCGCTAGATGCGCGTGGCGGGCGGGAGAATTAATCCTGCCAAAATCCGCCGCCGGACTGGCCGCCGCCGGCCTCGACGAGTTCGCCGGCCTCCTCGTCGGCGGAGGTCTCGTCGGTTTTTTCCTCAAGCGGGGCGAAGCGTTCTGAGCTGAAACCGAGTTCCTGTTTACCCTGGTGGAAGGGGTCGGGCGGGTTGGAGAGCTCGGCGAGGAGCAGGCCTACGGTGGCGGAGTCGCCGCCTTTCACGACTTTTTCTCGGCCGAGGAACACCTCGCGGATGGTGTAAGTGCTGCCCTTGATTGGGAGTTGTTTATAAATCGCGCGGATCAGCGCGGGGAAGGTATCGTTGATGCAGACGACTTTCTGGCCTTTGATCATGGCGAAAGGGTGACAGGAACGCGGGCGAAGCGGAAGTGGGGAAATCGTGCGACGCGCCCTTCTTTTCGCGCGCTAACTATGGCTAGCGACTGGCTTTAACGGATGGGGCCGTAACCGGCGGGTTTGACTTGGACCAGTTTGGAGCGGACTGCCACCACCAAGGGGCGATGCACCAAGCGGGAAAGCACGATAGGCAGCATCAGCAGGAAGCAGGCGGTGGCGAGGGTAAGTAGGCTTTGTCTGAACAAAAAGCCGAAGCTGCCGACCGCGATCGCCGTCATGATGAAGCCCCACGAGAGGTGGCGCAGGCCGATGCCGGAGAGTATGCCGATGGGCAGGGCGAACAGGGCGACTTTTAGTGGTAAGATGGCAAGAACCAGACCGGCAAGGTAGGCTAGTGGCGCGTGCATAGTTTCGTCTTTCGTGCGGTGCAGACCATGCTGGACCAGCAATCCGGCAGTCGTGGCGATGAGTAAAACTAGCCGAGCGGGTAATTGTTGCGGGCCGGTGGGGTGGATGGCGGCGAAAGCGGCGTTGATCAGCGTCGCACCCGCAAAAGCCCTCGCCATATCCAAGGCCTTTAAGGGATGGATCAGGCCAAGGCGTCCGCCTGGCACTTCTGAGAGTTTGCTTAGAGTAAGCGTTTTAAAATATTTTCTAATAAGCGGACCACTGGGTAAGGTCAGAAGCAGGATTCCACCTGCATATAAAAGGTAGGGTTCCATTTTTAAATTTATAAATTTTTGCCAAACAATGAAAAAAGTAATAAATCGAAAGCCGATCGGTTCAGCCGTTCGTCCGTAACGATTTACTTCAGGACGGTGTATGAAGTTGGAAAATCAAGCCATCCTTTTTCGTTGATCGGTTGAACGATTAAAGGCGCGGGTTCGGTGAGGCCGGTTGGGGTGAATGTTCCCAGATGCCACTGGGTTAGTTTGCCGAGTGAGGGATCAATCCAACGTCTGCCGATAGCGTTTCACGCCGATGGTCATGGCGACGGCGAGGAACAGTAGCAGGGGCCAGATCTCGGGGGTGATCTCGGCTAGGCCATTGCCTTTCAGCAAGATACCACGCACGATGCGGAGGAAGTGGGTATTCGGCAAACACGAACCGACGGCTTGGGCCCAGTTTGGCATTCCACGAAACGGGAACATGAAGCCGGACAGCAAGATAGAGGGCAGGAAAAAGAAGAACGCCATCTGGACCGCTTGGAGCTGATTTTTCGCCAGAGTAGAAAACGTGATGCCGACCGCGAGATTCGCAGCGATGAAAAGCAGGGCCACCGCGTAGAGCAGCGGCAGACTGCCGACCATCGGCACATGGAAAATGAAGCGTGCCGCGACCAAAATGAGGGAGACCTGAATATAACCCACCGCGATGTAGGGCAGGATCTTGCCCGCCATGACCTCGAAGGGGCGGACGGGGGTGGCGAGCAGGTTTTCCATTGTGCCGCGTTCGCGCTCGCGGGTGATAGCTAGGCCGGTGATGATCACCATGGTCATGGTGAGGACCACGCCCATGAGACCGGGCACGACGTTGTATTGGGTGATGTTTTCGGGGTTGTAGTGGGCGTGGATGCGGAAATCCACCGGGCCGTTTTGCGCCTGCAGCGGGGCGAGCGGGCCGGGTAGGTCGCGATTAAAAACGGTGTTGGCCAACTGGGCGACGGCGTTCAGGGCGGGACCCGTGGCGGCGGGGTCGGAGGCGTCGGCCTCGATCAGCACGGTCGGGCGTTCGCCGCGGAGGAGGCGGCGGGTGAAATCGATCGGGATGTTGATCACGAATTGGACTTCGCCGAGTTGCAGGAGGCGTTGGCTCTCAGCCTCGGAACCACTCTCGTGGACAATCTGGAAATAGTCGCTGGTGCGCAGGGCCTGCACGAGGGTGCGGGCAAAGGGTCCGGTGTCGGCGAGGTGGACGGCACTGGGCAGGTGGCGCGGATCTGAATTGATGGCGAAGCCGAACATCATCAACTGCATCAGCGGGATGCCGACCATCATGCCGAAGGTCACGCGATCGCGCTTCATCTGGATGAACTCCTTCAGCACGACGGCCCACAGGCGGTGGAAGGAAAGGCGTGGCTGGCTCATGCGAAGTTGTCCTTGGCTGAGTCCATCAGGCCGATGAAAACGTCTTCGAGCCCGGCCGGGATGCGTTTCCATTCGTGGCGAGGCTCGCGCAGGGCAGCGACGGTGGCGTCGAGGCCAGTGGCGTCGCGTCCGCTCACATGGAGCGTATTGCCAAAGGCGGTGACCTGCTCGACCCCAGGGCGGCCGCGTAGAGCGGCGGCGAGGGCGCGGAGGTCAGGACCGGCCACGCTCCAGGTGAAAAGCTGCGCGGCGGCGAGCACCTCGGCGAGGGTGCCGCCGGCGAGGAGTCGACCGTAGGCGAGGTAGGCGAGGCGGTGGCAGCGCTCGGCCTCGTCCATGTAGTGGGTAGTGATCAACACCGTCAGGCCGTCAGCGGCGAGTTGGTGAATCTCATCCCAAAATTCGCGACGGGCCTTGGGATCGACCCCGGCGGTGGGTTCGTCGAGCAAGAGGAGCTTTGGCGAGTGAAGTAGAGAGGCGGCGAGGGCGAGGCGTTGTTTCCAGCCACCCGAGAGCTGGCCCGCGAGCTGGTGGCTACGTTTCGCCAAGCCCAAGCGATCGAGGCTGCGTTGCACGGCGGCGCGACGGTCGGGGATGCCGTAGATGCGGCCGACAAAATCTAGATTCTCGCGGATGCTAAGATCCTCGTAGTAGCTAAATTTTTGCGTCATGTAGCCAACGTTGCGCTTGATCTCGGCCTGTTGGGTGCGGACGTCGTAGCCGAGGCAAGTGCCGGCGCCGGCGTCGGGCGTGAGCAGGCCGCAGAGCATGCGGATGAAGGTCGTTTTTCCGGACCCGTTCGGCCCGAGGAAACCGTAGATCTCGCCGCGACGCACTTGCAGGGCGATCTCATCGACCACGGTCTTGTCGCCGAAGCGTTTGGTGACGCCGGTTACGTCGATGGCGAAGTCGGGGGCGCTCATGGTGCGCGGGTGCGGCTCAGGGTAGGGGCGTTACGTCCACGGGCTGGCCGGGGTGCAGGTCTCGGGCGTCTTCGGGGCGCAGGGCAGCTTCTATGAGGTATACGAGTTTGGCGCGATTTTCGCGGTTGTAGAGCACGGGCGGCGTATATTCGGCTAGGGGTGAAACGTAGGCCACCACGGCCTCGAGTGGCGTGTGGCCGTCTAGCCCCACGCGCACGCGGACGCCTGGCTTCAGGGTAGCGAGGGCGGGTTCAGGGGCGAAGAACCGCACCTTTAGGTTATCCGGCGGCAGAAGTGAGACCACCGGGCGGCCCGCGGCGACGAATTCGCCTTCGCGGTAAAGGGTATCGTGGACAAGGGCGGCCCGAGGGGCGGTCTGGGTTTTTTGGGCGACGCTCCAAGCGGCTTGGTCGCGGGTGGCGACAGCGGCGGCGACCTCTTGGCCGGCGGCGGCGAGGGCGTCAATTCGACCGCCCAGGCCGGCGGTGGCGAGTTGGGCGGCGAGGTCGTCGATGGCTCGGAGATCTCGTTCGTGGGTCAAGCGGGCGCGGTCGTTTTCGCTCCCGGGGCTCACGCCTTTCCTAAAAAGGGCGGCTTGGCGGTTGGCTTCGAGGCCGGAGAGTTCGGCGGCGGCGCGGGCCTGCGCGAGGCGGGCTCGCAGCGCATCGAGTTCGGAGTCACGGGAGCCCTTAAGCAGGTCCTCGAAGCGGGCGCGGGCTTGAAGCAGGCGGGCCTCGGCCTGCGCGGCGGCGGCGGTCTCGGCCGCGTGCTCCAACGTGAATAATGGCGCCGTCGTCTCGACCCGGCTTCCGCGGTTGACCGCAAGGTGGTCGAGGCGGCCGGCCAGCGGGGAGGCAACGTAGACGAACTCGCCTTCGAGGTAGCCTTGGAAAGAGGTTGCGGCGGGGCGCGAGCAGCCGGCCGCGAGCAGGCAGGCGAGGACGGGTAGCGACTGGACTAGGGTGGTGATTTTCATGCGGCGCGCAGGGAACGGAAGCCATTGCGGATGCTTGAGCCCATAACGCATGACGGCAATGTGGTTCGCATGACATTCGATGCGAACGCAATATTGCCGATCGTTACCGCCCTGGCACGCGGCGCGGGCGATATCATGCTCCGGCATTTTGCGGCACCTATTCCCACGACCAGCAAGACCAGTCGCATCGACATCGTCACGGCGGCCGACACCGAGGTAGAGGGGTATCTAGTCGGCGAGTTGAGCCGGTATTTTCCCGCGCACCACATCGTGGGTGAAGAGGGTGGCGGCCAGGGTGCGGCTTTGGCGGGGGCGGCTTTTCAGTGGTTTGTGGATCCGATTGACGGCACGGTGAATTTTGCGAGCAAGCTGCCACACTTCTGCACCAGTATCGCGCTGGCGACGGCGGACCGAGAGCCCCTGCTCGGGGTGGTTTATGATCCGACGCGGAGGGAGATGTTCACGGCCTGGCGCGGCGGCGGGGCGTGGTTAAACGATCAGCCCATCCGTGTTACCCAGACGGCGAAATTGGTGGATGCCGTCATCACCAGTGGATTTCCTTATGACAAGCACACCAACCCGGATAACAACCTTCGTGAGTGGGGTGCGTTTTTGACCCGTATCCGCGGAGAGCGCCGCTTGGGCAGCGCGGCGCTGGATCTTTGTTACGTGGCGGCGGGTCGGCTTGACGGGTATTGGGAAAAGGACCTCAAACCTTACGATGTGATGGCTGGGATGTTGGTCGTGCGCGAGGCGGGCGGAGTGGTGACCGACTACGCCGGAGGAGCGTTTCCCCAGCGTTTTGATCGGGGGCGTTACGTCGCCAGCAATGGGCGGGTGCATGCCGAGATGCTGAGCGTATTGGCACAGGTCGCATAATAGCTACCGGCTTGCCGCGGGGGTGCGGCGAAGGGAGCGTGGAAACTTTCAACGCAGGGGTGGGTTGCGGCTAGGTGCCGTAGAGGCGGTCGCCGAAATCGCCGAGGCCGGGCAGAATGTATTTTTGGGTATTCAGCTCGCGGTCGAGGGCGGCGGTGAAGATTGGCACATTCGGGTGGCGGGCCGCGACGGCCTCGACGCCTTCCGGAGCGGCCACGAGCACGACTAGGGCGAGGTCATCGGCGCCCTCTGCGCGAAGCCGGTCGAGGGCCTGCACGGCGCTCCCGCCGGTGGCGAGCATAGGGTCTACACAAAGCACGCGCCGGCCGACGAGAGGAGGGAGTTTGCAGTAATAACTACGGGCCACGGCGGTCTCGTGGTCGCGTTCTAGGCCGACGTAACCGACGGAAACTTCGGGGAAAAGGTCGAGGTAGGGCTGCACCAGGCCGAGGCCGGCGCGAAGGATGGGCACCACTACTAAACCGCGGGCAAGCACGTCGCCGATGTGGGGTTCGAGCGGGGTATTGATTGGGTGGGGTCGGACGGGAAGGTCCCGGGTGGACTCCAGTGCGAGCAGCAGGCCCAGCTGATGGGCGAAGGCGCGGAAGGCAGCCGGCGGCGTATCCACCGCGCGCAGATGAGTGAGGGCGTGTGCAGCGAGCGGGTGGCGGAGGAGGTGCAGCATGGAAGAAGGCCGAGCTGGGGGGGGCGAGGAGCTCGAAGTTAGAAGCTAGCAGGAAGGGAGGTCGCGCAGGAAGGCGTGCTAAGTATGGATATTTTAGCTTCTCGCTCCCGACTTCTTTTCCGGCCCTTACAGTAATCCGCGGGCGATTTTTTGCTCGAGCAGTTTGGCGAACTGTTTGCGGATTTTTTTAGGATCGCCGCGCAGACTTGGGAGGAGAGCGAGCCAGGCGTAAACATTGTCGCGGAGGGGTTTGGGCAGGGCGGATGGAAGTTTAGCTGCACGGTCTAGGCCGCGCACTACGACCGTGGCGATGTGGTCGCACATGCTCTGGGCGGTGGCCGAACTGTGTTGTCCGGCGAGGCGGATAACGTCGTTCAGGGCGGCGCGGCGGGCGGTGGCGTGGGCTTTTTTGTAGAGGGCGAGGGCGTTGACTGGGACGGATATGGAGCGGGGATAGAAGCTGGCCATCAAGTTCCACGGATCGTTACCCGGCCCTTGGTCGCCGGCCGCGCGGAAATCGCTACGCAGGATGACGCACGGGATGTCGGCGAATTTGGCGAACATGAACTCCACCACGGTGCCGCTATCTAGTTCGGGGCCGTCGAAGTTGAACAGGGCTAGGTCGCACTCCAGCAGGCTGCGGATATCCTTATCCCGGATGAGCTGGGGGTGGTGGCCGCGCAGTTCGAAATCCTGGGGCAGGCGGCAGAGGTAGCGGCCGTGGGAGGCGGCGTGGATAGCCTCGGCCAGGTAGGCGTTCCCGACGAGGTGTTTTGCGGAGAACAGTTCGCCCGCGAAATAGACCGATCGGCTGTTTTTTACCGGCTGGGGTGGCGGCACGGGGCGGGGTCGCAGGGGTCGGGGCATAAGGGTAAGAAGCGGTTTGCGTGCCGAGGGGGCAAACCGTGTTTTCGGAGTGAACGCGGGCGCGGAGCTGGTCTGGTTCAGGAGCGGGCGAGGCGCCAGAAGGCGAGGCACTTTGCCAGCAGGGTTTCCAGTTCGTCGAGCGGGACCATGTTGGGCCCGTCGCTGAGTGCGTTTTCGGGGTCGGGGTGGGTCTCGATGAAGAGACCGTCGGCGCCGGTCGCAAGGGCGGCGAAGCACAGGGTTGGCACGAACTCGCGCTGGCCGGAGCTCTTGCCACCGCCGGCTCCGGGCAGTTGAACGCTGTGGGTAGCATCGAGGATGACTGGGTAGCCGTTGCGCGCCATGATGGGAAAACCCCGCATATCAACCACGAGGTTGTTGTAGCCAAAAGTAGCGCCACGTTCGCACTGCCAGATCTCGGTTGCGCCGCCGTGAGCGAGTTTGCCGACCACGTGGACCATGTCGCCGGGTGAAAGGAACTGGCCTTTTTTTACGTTCACGGTGCGCCCAGTGGCGGCGGCGGCGAGGAGTAGATCAGTCTGGCGGCAGAGGTAGGCGGGGATCTGCAGCACGTCACACACCTCGGCTACGGGAGCGCACTGGGCGCTCTCATGGACGTCGGTGACGCAGGGCAGGCCGTAATCGCGTTTGACGAGAGCGTGTAAGGCGAGACCGGTTTCGAGGCCGGTGCCCCGCCCGCCGGCGATGGAGGTGCGGTTGGCTTTGTCGAAGGAGCCTTTGAATACGAGGTTCAGCTCCGGATAACGAGCGCGCAGGGCGACGAGTTTTTCCGCCACGGCTCGGACCACGGTCTCATTTTCGAGCGAGCAGGGTCCGGCGAGGACGAGGAGTTTTTTCGGGTCGAAGAGCATTTTCGGAAGCGGAAGTCGAAGGTGGGGAAAGTCGAAAGTTGAAGGTCAACAGCGCCCGCCGTGGGTGGCGGGCAAAAGGTCGAGCATTTTGGCGCGCTTGGGCGCGCCGGTGGCGACTTTAGCCCTTGGACTTTTTGACCTTCGCCTTTTTGGCGGGCGGCTTGGCGGCCGTCTTCGCCGGCTTCGCGCTCTTCAGCGCGGCGGCGATGAAGGCGGCGAAGAGCGGGTGGGCTTGGAGAGGCTTGGACTGGAACTCAGGGTGGAACTGAACTGCGAGGAAGAAGGGGTGGTCCTTCAACTCAACGATCTCGACCAAGTTGCGGCGGGGGTTGACGCCTGAGACGAGCAAGCCGGCGCGCTGGAGCTGGCCGACATAGGCGTTGTTCACCTCGTAGCGGTGGCGATGGCGTTCGCGGACGCTTTCGGCCTTGTAGGCTTTGGCGGCCTTTGAACCGGGGGTTAGAGCGCACTCGTAGCTGCCGAGGCGCATGGTCGCGCCCTTATCGATAATCTTTTTCTGCTCCTCCATCATGTTGATCACCGGATGGGGTGAGGCGGGATCAAACTCGGTGGAGTTTGCACCCTTCAGTTTTAGCACGTTGCGGGCGAACTCGATCACGGCTATCTGGAGGCCGAGACAGAGGCCGTAATAGGGCACGTCGTTTTCGCGGGCGTAGCGGGCGGCGATGATTTTGCCCTCGGTCCCGCGGTCGCCGAAGCCGCCGGGGACGAGGATGCCGTCAAGGCCCTTGAGGAGGCTGGTGCCGCCGCGCTTTTCGAGGTCCTCGGCGTCGACGCGCACGATCTCAACCTTGGCATTATTCGCGATGCCGGCGTGGGTGACGGACTCGTAGACGGATTTGTAGGCGTCCTGGAGCTCGATGTATTTACCGACAACGCCGATTTTTACAGTGTGGGCGGGGTTGTGGATGCGGCGCGCGAGCTCAGCCCAGACGTTGCGCGCGGGCTGGGGTTTGTTCAGGCCGAAGAGATCGACCACGAGTTGGTCGAGGCCTTCGCCTTGGAGGGCGAGCGGCAGTTCGTAGATGGAGGCCACGTCGCGGCACTCGACCACGGCCTTCACCGGGACGTTGCAGAACATCGACAACTTATCGCGCACGCTGGCGTCGATCGGCTGTTCGCTGCGGCAGACGAGAATGTGGGGCTGGATGCCGATCTCGCGGAGCTTGGCGACTGACTGCTGAGTGGGCTTGGTCTTCAGCTCGCCGGCGGCGGCGAGGTAGGGCACGAGGGTGACGTGTAGAAATATTACGTCGCGCGGGCCTTGTTCGAGTGCGAACTGGCGCAGGGCCTCAAGGAAGGGCAGTCCCTCGATGTCGCCGGTGGTGCCGCCAATCTCGGTGATCAGGACATCGACGTCCTTTGCCGCCATAGTGATGCGTTCCTTGATTTCGTTGGTCACGTGCGGGATAACCTGCACGGTTTTGCCGAGGTAGGCACCGCGACGTTCCTTCTGGATCACACTCTCGTAAACTTGGCCGGAGGTGAGGTTGTTGAGGCGGGAGAGTTTGCCGCTGGTGAAGCGTTCGTAATGGCCGAGGTCGAGGTCGGTTTCAGCGCCGTCCTCCAGAACGTAGACCTCGCCGTGCTGATAGGGGCTCATGGTGCCCGGGTCGACGTTTAGGTAGGGGTCGAATTTCTGAATGCGGACGGTCAGGCCCCGCATCTCGAGCAGGGCGCCGAGCGCGGCGGCGGTGAGGCCCTTGCCGAGCGAGGAGACGACGCCACCGGTCACAAAGATATACTTCATCCGAACCGGATATGGGGCGGGGTGAATCCCTGACAAGAAAATCCCCCTCACTGCGGCGGGATTGCAGGAGCACTATTGGTGCAACCAGGCCGCGAAACCGAGCAGGATCAGGGCGCCGAGACCGATTAGAACTAGGTAAAGGCTCCATCTGAGTGGCTTGGCTAGGAGGGTAAGGAGACCGGCTGTCGTCACCGCCAAGCACAGCAAAACCAGCCAGCTAGGGTAGGCGCGCAGGGGCTCGAGCCATTCAGGGGCGAGACTGGCGACGGTTCCCATGGTCGCTTAAGGTGCGGGTAACGATCTCGTGCGCAAATCACTTCCGACTTCCCCTCGGCCAGCTCGGCATTCACGTTGACGCTCTTTTCCTCCCACCATGTCGAACTCCAATAAACCCCAAGTGCTCTGCTGGCTCCTGTGCGACGGCGTGCATATCGATCCCGCCACTGGCAAACACACCATCCTTGGTGTCTTCTCCGCTATCCGCGGCCGTCAGTTCCCGTTGACCCATCCATTTATGATCTGGTTCCTTACGCTAACCGACGTCGCCGCCGGTAAGCATAAGATCAAGATATCCCTCGGTCTCGCCGCCGACGCGATGAGTGTCCTCCTCGACCGCGAGTTTGAGTCTCAGGGCCCGCTCCAGCGCATTAATCTGATCAATGATGTTCGCAACTTGGCGTTCCCGGCCGCTGGTGATTACACCATCCAGATCGAGGTTAATGATGAAGTGTTGCTAGTCACCAGCCTCACTGTCGCCAACTAAGCCGCTACCGCAGCCTTGTTCGTTTTCGCGCCGCGCCCTGTAGATGGGTGCGGCGCTTTTTTTTGACCTCTGGTAGAAATACGAGAGTTTTGCGCTTTATCCGATGACTCCCGCGCCTTTTCCGCCTGCTCTCGATATTCTTGGTCTCGGTTCTCCGATCATGGACCTCACTGCGCATGTGCCTGATTCCTTCCTAGCCGGGGTGCGTGGCGAAAAGGGTGGCATGGTCCTGGTCGATGCGGACGAGATGGACGCGATCCTAGCGCGGTTGCCGGTGCCACCCACGCTGGAACCCGGCGGCAGTGCGGCTAATGTTATCCGCAACGCCGCGCGGTTGGGCTTGCGGGCTGGCTTTCTGGGTAAACTCGGCGGCGATCACACCGCTGCCGCCTATCGTGAGCATTCGAGTGCCCTCGGGTTGGATGCGACCCGGTTCAAGGCCAGCCTAGACCGGGCCAACGCCCGTTGCCTCGCTCTCATCACGCCCGACGCGGCGCGCACTATGCGGACCGACCTCGGTGCGGCGCTTACCTTGGCGCCTGAGGAGATTATGCCTGTTGATTTCACGGGTGTGCGCCATGCGCACATCGAGGGCTACCTCGTCTTCAACCAAGCGCTGGCCGATGCGGCGCTGGCGGGGGCGCGGGCCTCGGGCGCGACGGTCTCGCTCGACATTGCTTCTTTCGAGGTCGTGCACGCCGCTCGCGACTGGATGCTGGCGCAAATTCGGGCTGGGGGCATTCATCACGTCTTCGCCAACGAGGATGAAATCCGCGCGTTGTATCCGGAGGGCGGCGATGACTATCCGAGCCATGCGCGCCGGTTGGCGGGGGAGTCATCCGGCTTGGTCGCAGTGGTCAAAGTGGGCAAGGACGGCGCTTGGATCGCGCGCGGCGACGAATTGCACCGGGTTGCGCCGGTGGGCGTCGAGCGGGTGGTGGACACAAACGGCGCGGGCGACGCCTTTGCCGGCGGATTTCTTTATGCGGCGGCCCTGGGTTGGTCGTTGGAGCGATGCGGTGCGTTGGGCGCGGCGCTGGGCGCGGAGTGTGTCCGGCATTCTGGTCCAGCTATTCCCCCGGCGCACTGGGCTGAGGTGGCGGCGGCGCGCGACCGGTTGGCGCGCGTTTGAGACCCGGACGGCGGGCGCAAAAAATCCCGCCGCGGGTAGCGGCGGGATTCGAGAGCGGCGGCTGAACCCCTGGAGTTGCGGGGGGCAGGCTTACTCAGCCGCGTGCGGAGGACCGCCTGCGCCTGGTGCCTTGTCCCCGGCGCCGGGGCCCTTGGGGCCTTTAGGGCCGCGCTCGCGAAGCTTCTCCATCTTGGCTGTTTGTTCCTTGGTCAGGACGGCGGCGACCTGCGGCTTATATTTTTCGTGGATGGCCTGCATTTTCTCACGGACGACGGCGCGATCAGCGTCCTTGCCGAGCTCCTTGCGGAGGGCGGAGACCTCCTCGCGTTCGGCGGCGAAGATCGGCTTCAGTTTCTCGACCTGAGCGTCGCTGAGGGCTAGTTCCTCCTTGAGCATTTCGAGGCGGTCGCCACGGCGCTCCTGGCGTTGTTCTTTCTTGGGTTTTTCTGGAGCGTCCTCTGCGCGGATGGCGGGGGCGAGGGTGAGGCCGGCGAGGAGCAGGGCGCTGCAGAGCAAGGTGCGAGGGTTTTTCATGGGTTTGATGTAGGTATGAGTTAACTGACGGGTTGGGATTTACTATTCGTTTGCTTTGCGTGGGTGCCGTCGATCTGGCGGCTACGCTTGCATGTTACGGGAGACGTAAATGCGGCTTAGCGGTTACACGGCAGTTTCGCGCCGGCCTCGCTTTTTTGCCAGGACTGACCAAATGCAGGGGAGAAAATGACGTTTGCCCAACGCACCGCCGCCGCTGCCCAGGAGATTGAGACGACACTTCGCCGCCTGCCGGCGCCGGTCCGTGAGTTTGCCCTGAAGATCCCGGTTCACTATGAAGCTAGGCCGCCCGCCCACATTCTGGCGGAGGGCTTTGCCGAGGATATCCTCGGTCTCTTTGATGGTTCGGCGCACGGCGAGGAGAGCGCGCAGGACCAGCCGATGCCGCCCCAAATCAGCCTCTATCTCGACAATATATGGGATTTTGTGGAGCAGGATCGCGATGCATTTCTGGCTGAGGTCGGGGTGACTTATCTGCACGAGCTCGGGCACTACTTCGGCTGGGACGAGGACGAGTTGGCCGACCGCGATCTTGATTGAGGGCCGCCCGCGCGTGATGCCCAAAAAAGAGTGCGACGAGGTGCCGATGCCGGACGGCCAACTGGTGTTGCGGCCGATTGGTTTTGTGCGAAGCGGCAAGGCGGCCAAGTTCGCGGCGCGCCATCAACCAGACGAGAGGGAGCTAGAGGAAAACTTCCTCGAACTTGAGCCGGGGTGTAATTTCGAGGCTGCGCTGGCTGACCTCGCGGGCTTCGAACGGGTGTGGTTGTTATGGTGGTTTCACCGCAACGCCGGTTGGCGCCCGCAGGTCATTCCGCCGCGCGGTCCCCAGCGGCGGCGGGGGGTGTTTGCGACGCGTTCGCCCTACCGTCCCAACGCTCTTGGGCTCACTCCGGTGCGGTTGCTCGGCATCGAAGGACGGGTGTTGCGGTTGGGTGCGTGCGATCTGGTCGAGGGCACACCGGTTTTTGACATCAAGCCCTACGTCCCGGCCTATGACAGTTTTCCTGGGGCACGCGCGGGCTGGATCGACGAGGTAGATGCATGGGAAGCGGCCCCGCCGGCTTTTTCAGTCCGGGTCTCGGTGCGCGCGGAGCAGCAGGCGGAGTGGTTGCAGACGGGTTGGGGCATAGACTTTCTGGGGCGGGCGGCGGAGTTGCTTGGGCGCGATCCATCGCCGCACCGCACACGGCGAATACGGCGGACGGAGGCGGGATTTGAGATCGGCTGCGGCGCGTGGCGGGCGCTCTTTTCGGTGGACGCGGCGGCGGCGCGGGTGGAGATCAACGGTCTAGGGCCGGCCTATCCGCGCCGGTTTCTCGAGCGCGAGGGTGGTGAGGGCATCGTGGACCGCGCGGCGCAGCGGGCTTTTCTCGACCGCTGGCCGGAGTCTGAACTGCCATTAAAGACTCGTTCAGCGCGGGGTTAATAACCGCGGTGGTGTTTTCCGTCGCCAGAGGCGGCGGGGGGTTGCATTAAGGCTGGTCCATCATGGCGGAAACTCACAGTTATTTCATCCCGGAGGGCACGCGGCGTGAGCGCGCCGACAAGCTGCTCGCGGCGGCCTTTCCCGAGCATTCGCGCTCGGCGTGGCAGCGGGCCTTTGATGCGTCTCGAGTCACACGTGCGGGCTTGGTTTTGGATAAAAAGACTGAACTCCACCCGGGTGATACGGTTGAGTTTTCCCATGCCGATGCGGTGCCTTCCGAGCTAAAGCCCTCCGATGTCGCGCTGGATGTGCTCTATGAGGACGCGCATCTGCTCGCGATTAACAAGGCTGCCGGCATGGTGGTGCATCCAGGTTCGGGCACCACGAACGACACCCTGGTTCATGCTTTGCTCGGGCATTGTGCAGGCTCGCTCTCCGGGGTTGGCGGCGTGGAGCGTCCCGGTATCGTGCATCGATTGGACAAAGAGACTAGCGGGGTGATTGTCGTGGCCAAGACCGACGCCGCTCACCGCGGACTTTCGGAGCAGTTTGCCGGACGTCATTTGCACAAGGAATACCTCGCGCTTGTCTCCGGCGTGCCGCGCCTGCTCAGTGGGCGGATCGAAAGCGCTATTTCTCGTCATCCGATTCACCGCCACAAGATGACCACTGGAGAGGGCGGAAAACCGGCGCGCACCGACTGGACGCGCGAGCGCGCCTTTACGCCGCATGCCGCGTTGATGCGTTGCCATATCCTCACTGGACGCACCCACCAGATCCGGGTGCACATGCGCTCGATCGGGCATTCCATCCTCGGTGATGCGACCTATGGATGGAAAGACAGTGCGCCGCTTCCGATGCGGCCGCCGCGCGTGATGTTGCACGCGGAGTTCCTGCGTTTCGACCATCCGGTCACGGCGCGCACCATCGAGGTTAGGGCGCCGTTGCCGGCGGATTTCACGGCCATGGTGGCAGCCTTGGCGGGTGCGACCTAGCTTAGCCGAGCTCCGGTGTAGATTCAGGCGAGTAGTTCAGCGGCGAGGCCCCAGCGCAGGTTGTGCAGGCTGTGATGAAGTCTGTCCAGGCCGGCGGTCTCGGCCACTGCGAGCACGGTCAGCAGGGCGGCGGGAAGCACGTCGGCGCGGGCTTGGGGCATCCCGGGCACGGTGCGTCGGGCCTCGAGGTCGAGGGGGGCGATCTCGTCGAGCACGAAAGATACCTGAGCGACCGGCACAACGGCAGGAGTATCGGCCACGGTGACGCCATGGAGAGCGCCTTTCAGGGCACGGAGGGTCGTGATGGTGCCGCCGGTGAATACGGCGTCGGCTGGTGCGGGCAGGTCGAAGCGGAAGCCGGAGCTTTTTAACTTTTGCCGAACGTGGAGGGCGACGCCGAGGGCGGCGTCGGGGTCGAGCGGGGCGGCGGGAGCGGCGATGAACTTTTCCGTCAACCGCACGCAGCCTAGGGGCAGGCTGAGAGCCTGGGTGATGCGGCGGTCGCGGAAGGCGAGGCACTCCAGGCTGCCGCCGCCTAGGTCGAAAACGTAGAAATCGCGCAGGTGGGCGAGGGCGGGGTCAGAGGTCAGGCCGAGGCCGATTAGGCCTGCTTCCTCTTCGCCCGAGAGGATCCGGATGGCGTAGCCGGTGGCGGCGAGCACGCGGGCACGGAATTGGCCGCCGTTCTCTGCGTCGCGCACGGCGCTGGTGGCGACGAGGGTGATGTGCGCCGGAGCGAAGGGGGTGGCGACCTGGAGTAGTTCGCGGATGGCGGCTAGGCCGCGGATCATGCCGTCCTCGCCGAGGCGGGGCGCGTCCGCGGAGATGCCGGCGCTTATGCGGCAATCTAGGGTGCGGTTGGCTAGAGCCTCTATGGTCCCGTCAGGCGCCCGGCGGGCCACTAGGGTTTTGATCGAATTACTGCCGATATCGATGACGGCGACGGGGCTGGAAGGGGTGTTCATGGGCGGGACCGACGCGAGGCTGGGGCGGCGGGGCTCGCCAAGGTTTAGGCGGAGCGCTGGGGCTATTGTGGCTCCTGGAAGGAGTGCCAGAGGTAAAGCAGCACGCCCACGCAGATGCCGGCATCGGCGAGGTTGAAGGTGGGGTAGATGTAGCTGCCGAAGTGAAAATCGAGGAAATCGATCACGTGGCCGTGCAGGATACGGTCTATGCAGTTGCCGGCGATGCCTCCGCACAGTAGGCCGAAAGCGGCCTGGGCATTTCGGTGCTGGAGGCCGAGGTGGCGGCGCCAGAAATAGATACCGGCCAGCGTGCCAGCGGCCAGCAGGGCAAGGAGGGAGCTCTGACCACTGAGCAGGCTCCAGGCGGCACCGGTGTTGCCGACGTGCACGAGGTGGAGAAAGCCTTTGGAAATGATGATGGCACCTTCTTCCGGCCAGTAGGTGGGAAATTTCAGATTAAGACTTATCCAGCTTTTCGTGAGCTGGTCCAAGGTGAAGATCAGCACGCTAAGTAACCAGAGGAGACGATAGGCGCGGATGCGATCCTTCCAGGCCGGTTGGTAGGCGGCGGTAGGACGGGGTGCGGGGATGGCGTTTACTTCCACGGCTGGAGATCTGGTTAAACCCTGATAGGAGCTGGAGGATAATCAGCGAACTGAGCTTGGCATTTCTGGCGCCAAGCCGGACCGCTAAACTTTTGAAGAGAGGTTGCGCGGGTCTGGGCTCTCGCAGCCTTGTGGGTGGGAGTGGTTACTCTCCGCTGTCGTCCTCGACCTTGGGGCCGCCTTCTTCGCCTTCGCCGAGGATGCCAGTCTGTCCGCGGACTTTGTAGCGGGTTTTCTCGATCTCCTTCATGGCAGCCGCGGTGTAACGTGTGAAGGGCACGGCGATCAGGCGTTCCTTGTTAATGTTCTGTTGGGTGTGTTCGCAGACTCCATAAGTGCCGGCTTTGATGCGCTGGATGGCGGCCTCGATCTCGGCGAGAGCCTCCTGTTCGTTCGCCACAAGGCTGAGGGCGAAATCGCGGTCAAAGGAATCGGTGCCGCCGTCGGTGCCGTAGCTGGAGAGGTCGCCGCTGTCTTCTTTGGCGGAACGTTTGAGCGTCTCTTCGCTATGCTGGTCAACCTGACCAGTTACGTGATTACGTAACTCAATGAGCAGCTTGTAATAACGTTTAAATTTATCCGGAATGGCATCTTCCTCATTCGCGGCGTGGGAGGCTTTGGCTTTCGGGTTAAACCCGAGGATATCGGCTAAGGAGGCGGCCCGGACGGTGGTTGGTTTGGCTGGTTGCAGGGCGTGGGCGGGGAGTGGGGCCGTCTTACCGGATTTTGTGGCGATCAGCGCGACGGGCGCGGGCGCGGGGGAGGTCTTTTCGACCGTCTTGGCGATGGCGAGCACCTCATCCAAGGAGAAGGCGGCGGGTTTGGCGGGTTTGGCGCGCTGGGCGAGGATACGGGCGCGAACGGCGTCTTTACCCTTGAGGGCGCCGGTTTTGGGGGCGGGCGGGGCTTTGGTAAGATCTTTCGTGGGGGTTTTGGGACTTGGGGTTGGTGCGGGCGCTTTGTTGGGTTTAGTCGGTTTTTGGGCGACGGGCGCGGCGGTTTTGGGTGCGGGCTTGGGGGCGGCTGGCTTGGGGGCCAAGGCCTTGCGTGGGGCCGGCTTTGGGGCGGCTTTGGGAGCAGCGGCTTTGGTGGCTGGTTTTTTTGCCGGGGCTGGTGCGCGCGAGGGTTTAGCGGCGGGCTTGGCAGTTTTGGTGGCTTTGGCCGGGGAGGCTTTGGGCGTAGCGATTTTGGTGACGGATTTTTTTGAAGGTTTCACGAGAGGTTTGGGCGGCGTTTTCTTTTTTAACGCCTTGGGCGGGGACTTCGGTGTCTTGGGGGTGCGGCGTGGAGCCGGCTTCGCCTTGCGGGCGTTCGCGGCGCTTGACGATGGCCGCCGCGCTGAGGTGCCGCGCGGAGCAGGCTTGGGGGTGCGACGCGGAGCTGGTTTTGAGGTCCGCACGGGGGACTTTTTCTTGCTGCCGGCGGGCTTGCGGGTGGGTTTGGCCATGGTATTTTTTTGGGGGGGTAAGAAAATGGGCGCCAACTGGCCGGCCGTCTGGGGGCGCAGGCTAGGCTTGGATCGCCTCCGCGCAACGGTGGCATACCTCGTGGTCTCCAGCGGCTTGCAGGGCGGGGACCCAGCGCCAGCAGCGTGGGCAGCGCAAGTGGCCGAGTTCACCCGCCGGGCGAGCGGCGACAGTGAGATCGACGCCGGCAGCAGTTTCGGCGAGCGTTACTTGGGAGACGATAAGCAACTCAGGGAGAAAGGTCTCGTGGCGGCGCAGAATTGGGTCGAGAGCCGACGAGCTAGCGATCTCGAGGGTGATGGCTGCGTCGAGGGATTTGCCGAGTTTTCCGGCTTGGCGGAGCGGTTCGAGGGTCTCGTTGACTTTAGTGCGGACCTTCAAAAGCTCGCTTAGGTCGGTGGCGAGAGATGGGTCGGTCCACTCTGGGTTGGCTAGGGGCCAGTCTGCCAGGTGCACGCTGGGTGTATCGGCTCCGGCGGCGGCGAAATCTGCCTTGAAGTGGGCATGGCACCAAGCTTCGTCGGCGGTGAAGGTCAGAATCGGGGCGAGCAAGCGGACGAGCACGCCGTGGATGGCGTGCACGGCGGTCTGGGTGCTGCGGCGCTGGGGGTGATCGACTGCGTAGGTGTAGAGCCGGTCCTTACAGACGTCGTTATAGACGGCCGAGAGGGTGTTGGATACGAATTGGGCGCAGAGGGAGACGACGCGGTGGAATTCGTAGGCGTCGTAGGCGGCGGTGCTCTCGGCTAGTAGTTTCGCGGTCTGGTGCAGGGCCCAGCGGTCCAGCACGTCGAGCGAAGCGTGGGGCATGGCATTCAGGACCGGGTCAAAGTCGTGGAGAATCGAGAGCTGATAGCGGAGGGCGTTGCGGAAGCCGCGATACTGCTCGGCGGCGTTATCGAGGATTTTTTTCGAGAGGGTAATATCCTGGGTGAAGTCCTGCGAGGCGAGCCATAGGCGGATGACGTCCGCGCCATAGTCGGCGATGAAGTTATCCGAGGTCGGGGGTTTCTCGTAGCTGCCGGATTTAGAGATTTTTTTGCCGTCTTCGCCGACGATGAAGCCGTGGGTGAGCACGGCTTTGTAGGGTGCGCCGCCTTGGGCGATGACGCCGGTCCAGAGCGAGGATTGGAACCAGCCGCGGTGCTGGTCGGAGCCCTCAAGGTAGAGGTCGGCGGGCCACTGGGTGCCGCCTTGGTGGTTGCGCAGGACGGCGGTGTGGCTGCTGCCGGAGTCAAGCCAGACATCGAGGGTGTCGCGCCCGTTGGTCAACTCGGACGCGGGTGGCCAGCCAGCGGGTAGGGTGACGCCGGCGAGTAACTCGGCGGCGGTCTGTTCATACCAAAGGTTGCTGCCGGCGGGGTGGGCGGCGATTTTGGCGGCGACGGCTCGGACGACCGAAGCATCAAGGTGGGCTGTTTTCTGAGCGTCATAGAACGCGATGATGGGCACGCCCCACGAGCGCTGGCGGCTGATGCACCAATCCGGACGGGCCTCGACCGCGCCGGTGATGCGGGCTTGGCCCCAGGCGGGAAACCAAGTGACGTCGCGGATCGCGGCCAGGGCGGCGGTGCGCGGGGAACTGCCGGTGGAGCCGGGGCGGTCTAGGCCGACGAACCACTGGTCGACCGCGCGGAAAATAATGGGGGTTTTAGAGCGCCAGCAGTGCGGGTAGCTGTGGATGTATTTGGCCTTGGCAAGTAAGGCGACGTGACCGGTGGCGTCGGGCGTAGCGAGTTTCTTGAGCACGGCGAGGTTGGCCGGGCTGGGCTTTTTCGCGGCGAGTTCTTCGACCGTTTCCAGGCAGGAGATGCCCACGAGGTCGGCGGGGACCTGGCCGTCGTCGAGGTAGCGACCGTTGTCGCCGACCGGACAGTAGATGGGTAGGCTATATTTCAGTCCGGTCAGGTAGTCATCGGCGCCGTGGCCGGGGGCGGTGTGAACGCAGCCGGTGCCGCTGTCGGTGGTGACGTAATCGGCGAGGACGACCGGCGATGCGCGGTCGATAAAGGGGTGGCGGGTCGCTATTCCCTCAAGACGCGCTCCCAGAGTTTCAAATGACGAATTCCGAATGACGAAATCGGCGGCGTCGTCCAAGATTTTGGCGGAGGCGAGAACTTGGGGGAGGAGGGCCTTGGCGACGAGGATACGTTCTGGGCCGAGGTCGGCGGCGACGTAGGTGGTCTCCGGATGCACCGCGATGGCGAGATTGGCCGGGATAGTCCAAGGAGTAGTTGTCCAGATAACGACGCTGAGGGGTTTATCGGCCGGCAGGCCGAATTTCGCGGCCTCGGCGACGGGGACGGCGAACTTCACCCAGATGGCGATGGAGGTATGTTCGGCGTATTCGATCTCGGCCTCAGCTAGGGCGGTCTCGAAGGGGATGGACCAATAAACGGGTTTCTTAGAGCGATAGACTAGGCCCTCTTCGACGAACGCGGCGAAGGTGCGTAGGATGTCAGCCTCGAAGGAGGGGGCCTTGGTTTTATATTCGTGGGCCCAGTCGGCCTGCACGCCGAGGCGTTTAAAGGAGGCGGTTTGTTTTTTGATCCAGCCTTCGGCGAAGACGTCGCAGCGGGAGCGCAGTTCGGCGGTGGATAAGCTGAGGCCGGCAGCTTGGAGCTCCTTAGCGACCTTCTGCTCAATAGGCAGGCCGTGGCAATCCCAGCCCGGGACGTAGGGGGTGCGGAAGCCGCGCAGGGATTTGTAGCGAAGGGTGATGTCCTTGAGGGACTTGTTCAGGGCGGTGCCGATATGCACGTCGCCATTAGTGAAGGGCGGGCCGTCGTGAAGGGTAAAGGCGGGTGCGGAGGCTCGTTTCGCTTGGATAGCGGCGTAGAGCGAAAGGTTTTCCCACGCGGCGAGGCGGGCAGGTTCGCGTTTGGGCAGGTCTCCCCGCATGGGGAAATCGGTCTTGGGGAGGCTGAGGGTGTGCTTTAGGTCGTTCGCCATGCCGTTGTAATAGGGCGCGGCAGGCTAGGTGCAGGGGGGGGGGAGTCAAGGGGCGTGTGTGGCGCCTAGGCGACTAACGCGGCGCCGGCGAGGCGTTCTCCGGCGGCGAGGCACGCGGGCAGGCCGATGCCGTCGCGCACCGGACCGCCGATATGCAGCCCAGGCAGACGTTTTTCGGCGGCGGCGATGACCTCGAGGTAGGAATCGTGTGTCATCTCGTATTGCGGGATGGCGCGGGGCCAGTGGGTGCGATGCACGAAGACCGGTGGGCGGCGTGTGCCTAGCAGGGTGGCAAGTGCCTTTTCCACGATGGGGAGTTGGTATTCGAGTGTTTGGCGGGCGAGGTCGGGCTGGCGGACCCCGCCCAGCATCACGGTCAGGGCAACGTGTCCAGCAGGGGCGCGACCGGAGAAAAGGGTGGAATTGAACAATACGCCGAGAAGGGGACTTTTTTCAACCGAGGGGCAGAGCAGGCCAAAACCATTTAGCGGGTGCGCTATGTCGGTGCGGCGGTAGCCGAGGAAGAGGGCGGTGACGGGCGGATGTTCGAGAAGATCTAGCGAAGCGAGAGAGGTCCGAGCGCCGGGTGGGCCTAGGCCGAGTCTGGCCAGAGCGGGGGCGGGCAGAGCCAAGATCACGCGGTCGAAGCGTTCGGCTGGGGCGTTGTCGAGGATCCATCCGTTGGGGCCGGGCGTGAGTTGTTTGACCACCGTGTTGAGGCGGAGTGAGCCGGACGGGAGGGAGGCGGCGAGAGCTTGGGGCAACTCGGCGAGGCCGTCCATGAAGCTGATGATGGGGGGCGGTCCGGCGGGTTCGCCGCGGACGCGTTTTGCGCGGGCTTCGGCGAGTTGGGCGCGCAGCAGTGATCCGTGTTTTTGTTCTCCCTTCCAGAGGGAAGGAAAAGCGTGCCGGGCGGAGAGTTGGGCGGGGTCGCCGGCGTAGATTCCGGATACGAAGGGATCGAGTGCGTAGGCGAGTAATTCAGGGCCGAAGTGTTCGCGAAAAAAATCAGCCAGAGGTAGGTCCTGCAAACGGGGGCGTTTGGGGCGGAAAAATTCGTGCAGGACGCGGAGTTTGGTGCGGGTGGAAAAGAGCCCTGAGCGGAGGAAGGCGGCAGGTGAGGTTGGCAACCGGAGCAGAAGGCCATCGCGCAGAATGTAGCGGTTTTTGGCGGCGGGGGCGGAGGGTTGGCGGCGGGGCCCTAGGCCGAGCTCGCTGACGAGGGCAGCGACGGCGGGGGTTTCCTGCAGTGAATTCGGGCCGGACTCGACCAGCCAACCGGCTTCATGACGCTCGCTGCGGATGACACCGCCCGGGACGGGCGCGGGGTCGAAGACGGTCACGCGGCGACCGGCGCGGACAAGGTGGCGAGCAGCGGACAGACCGGTGATGCCGGCACCGAGGATGGCGATGGGGAGACGGTTTGACGGTTCGGAGTTTTGGCCCACGGAAAAAATAGGAATAATAAGCCAGGAACGTCCTAGCGCGGTATTTTTAAATTATTGCTCTATGAGTGGCCTAACTAGACGGGATCGGTCGCGCCCAGGGCAGTTCAGCGGAAGGTCGTTACGGTCTCTACGAGGGCCTGCATGCATTCGATCTTCGCATCGGGGGTGATGCCGTGGCCGAGGTTAAAGATATGCCCGGGCCGTTCGCGTAGCGACTCCAGCAGGCGCGTCGCTTGGACTCGGACGATCTCGGGGGCAGTGGTCATGAGCACGGGATCGAGGTTGCCTTGGATAGCGAGATTGGCCGGCAGGCAGGCGCGGATGGCTGCGAGGTCGACTGTCCAGTCGAGGCTGATCGCGCGAACTCCAGAGGCGGCCTGGGCGGCGAGGTGGGGCGCGGTGCCCTTGGCGTAGAGGATGATGGGGAAACCGGCAGGCAGAGCGGCGACGATACGGCGTATCCAGGCCAGCGAGGCGGCCTCGTAATCACGACCGGCGAGGATACCGCCCCAGCTGTCAAAAATTTGGATGGCGTCGACGCCGGCTTCGATCTGCATCCGGAAATAGGATACAAGGGCGGCAGTCAATTTCTCCAGTAGCGCGTCAAAGGCGGCGCGGTCGGTATGAAAGAGAACCTTAGCGCGGGCAAAGTCGTCCGAGCTGCCGCCCTCCAGCATGTAGGTGGCGAGGGTCCAAGGTGAACCGCCGAAGCCGAGCAGGGCGTGACCGGTTGCGGCGACCTCTTTCTTGAGTAGACGGAGAGTATCGCCGACGTAGCCGAGCCGATCGGGAACGGCTTCGGCGGGGGCGAGCGCGTCGATCTGCGCTCGGGTTTCCAAGCGGTAGGCCATTTGAATGCCGCCGGCCTCGCGAAAAGCGTAGGGCTGGCCAAGGGCCTCGGGTATCACGAGTATGTCGGAGAATAAGATGGCGGCGTCTAGGCCGGGAAAGCGCTCGAGGGGTTGCAGCGTCACTGCGGTGGCGAGCTCGGGTGTGCGCACCATTTCGAGGAAGGATGACTTTGCCTTGAGGGCTCGGTATTCGGGTAGGTAGCGACCGGCTTGACGCATCACCCAGAGGGGCGGGCGTTCGAGAGGTTGGCAGGCGAGTGCGGCAAGGAAGCGGTCTCGGGAAGTCATCAGGCGGAAGCAGCGTGCAGTGGATGGCGAGCAGCGAGCATAAGATCAGCTTTTGGAGACCCAGTCGCGTGGGCGGAGGAAATCGGTGTGGAGGCGATGTTCCTCGGTGCCGGGAGTGGTGCTGCGGGCGTAGTCCCAGCGGACCAGCGGGGGCAGGCTCATGAGAATACTCTCGGTGCGACCGCCGCTCTGGAGGCCGAATAGCGTGCCGCGGTCCTGCACCAGATTAAATTCTACGTAACGTCCTCGCCGATAGAGCTGCCAGTCGCGCTCAGCATCGTTTGTAGGGGTGTTTTTCCGACGTGCCACGATGGGGCGGTAGGCGGGCAGGTAGGCGTCTCCGACCGCGCGCAAAAGGGCGAAAGAAGCTTCGAAGCCGAGAGCGGAGAAATCGTCAAAAAATATTCCGCCGATTCCTCGCGGTTCGCAGCGGTGCTTCAGAAAAAAGTAGTCGTCACAGTTTTTCTTAAATTGTGGATATAGCGCTAAACCATGCGGATCGAGGGCCTCTCGGGCGGTTTGGTGCCAATGCACACAATCTTCCTCGTAGCCGTAGTAAGGGGTTAGGTCAAAGCCGCCGCCAAACCACCAGGCGGGCGGCGCTTCGGAGCCGTTGGAATGACCTATGCCTGATGATGAATGATCAAGGGCCGAGGTCGCGGGCGCGGCGGGACCAGTGGTGCTAAAGAAGCGAACGTTGGCGTGACTGGTAGGGACGCGGGGGTTACGAGGGTGGATGACAAGGGACACTCCGAGGGCTACCCAGGGGCGACCGGCGAGATCCGGGCGGTGGGTGGTGGCGCTGGGGGGCAGGGCGGCGCCGGTTACATGGGAAAAGGCCACGCCGGCCTTCTCAAAGACTTCGCCGTCGGCGAGTATACGGGTGCGACCGCCGCCGCCGAGAGCGTGGGCGCCGGGGGCGACAGGTTGAGTGCGGGTCCACTCATCGGTGGTGAAGTTAGCACGCCCGTCCTCGGCGGCGAGACCGGCGCAGATGCTATCCTGAAGGTTGAGCAGGTAGGCCTTGACGGTGGCAAGGTCGGGCGCGGTGGTCATGACGATAGCTGGGCCGCACCGGCGGCGTGGCCGAGGCGGCTCAGCGTTGGGCGCTGAAGTCGAGGGCGAGGGTGCCGGAACCGCTGACGTTTCCGCCGGCGGCGCCGTAGCGGACTTTTTTGAACTCGACCTGCACGGCCTCGCGGGCGCTGACGCTTACCAGCATCGGGACATTGGGGACGGGGTAGCTTTGGCCGGTTTCGAGGGAAGTGGGCGGGACGAGATCGCGGCCATCGGATTTAGCTTTGACGGAAGTGATCTGCACAGGCCGGAGTGCTACGAGATAAACTTGTTCCTCGGCCACGGCAGATACAGGGGTGGCGGTGGTAGTGCGGGTTGCGGGTGCGCTGTTGCCGAAGAGGCTGACGATGCCCCATACCACGAGGCTGATGACGATGACGGCGCCGAGGCTGAGCCATATACCGTTCTTGGAGAGCAGGGCGCGGTCGAGGCCTCCAAGCGGCATACGCGGTTGGAAGGGAGGCCGGTCGGGTGGACGCTTCACCGGCTCGGAGCTGGGGGTCATAGCGGCGGCGGGGGCCGAGGGTGCAGGCTCCGTTTGGTTGGAGTTCTTGGCGGGGGAACCGGCGTGCCCGATCTCTATCTTGCCATAAATCTCTCGGTTTAGGCTACGTGAGCCGGGGCGGCCGCCTTCACCAAGGCCGAGGGCGAGATAATCGTTCACGAGCTTGTCTCCAGACAACTTCAAGAAGTTGCTATAATTGCGGATAAAGCCGCGCACGTAGATCTCGGGCAGTTTGATGTCGAATTGGTTAGTTTCAAACTTATGGAGGTAATCCCCTCGGATTTTGGTGGCCTCGGCGGCCTCCCGGATGGAGATCCCCTTGCGTTTGCGGGCTTCTTCTAGGCGTTCGCCGATCGTCTGCATGAACAGTCAGTAAGCTGGGGGCGGGGCGGGAATAAAGGACTAAGTTTCACGGGATTTCGCGTCCGGTCTTGTGGGCGCAAGTCTCTAAAGGATCGTGAGGGGGTTTTTTTACACCGGATTGCGCTTGTCGCCGGGCTGATGGGTGCGATTGCTGGGGTGAATTAATCTTATGAGTGCTGCTATCTTTTTCCGCACGGTTTTATTTCTACTTATTCTGTTTGTAGTCATATACATAGGAACAGAAAATACCCAGACGGTGGATTTCCATTTTTCTCTTCTGCTGGCGAAACCGGCACGCACCTCGGCCTCTTTGGTCTATTTCGCGGTTTTTGCCGTGGGGGTGGTCGGAGGCACGCTTCTTAATGCTTGGGCGGCCAAGGGCGATGGTCGGGGCAAATCTGAGGCGGTGGGTGGCCGGTCGAAGAAAAAAAAGTAAGCGCTGGCCGGCGTAAGCCGCGGGGTCAGACGTCTGGGCAGAAGCCGTAGAGCAGGTCGTCGCGCCCTTTTCCGGGCCAGTCGACCTGGTTACTGCGCAGGCGGCGCATAACCGCGAGCACGAGGTCGTTGAGCGCGGCTTCATATCCAAAAATAGAATACAGCGCTGGAGCCTCCACGCGCACCACGAAGGCGGCGAGACCGACCTGCTGGAGCATCCGGACGGAGCGGTCCACCATCTCGGCCTCGGCCGCGCCTCCGCCCTGGAGGAATATGACCGGCTTGGGGGAGGCGTTCATCTGCTGGAAGGGACCATGGGCGAACTGGAGGAAGTCGCTAATGGGGGGGCAGGGCCAGTAGACGCCCTCCATGAATTTGCACGCTAGGTTCTGGCTGAACTCAGAGATGGGGGCGGCGGTGACGAGGTTGAAGCCGCCAGACCATGCGCTGGGCAGGCGTGTCATGGCATCGAGCAGGTCGCGCGGTGCTTTTGTTTCGAGCAGAGCGGCCAGCAGTTCAGGCGGCGGCGGGGTGGCGCGGCCGCCGGGCAAGCGGGCGGCGAATTGGAGGGCGGCGAGGTAGCCGGCCATTGGCCCGACGAAACGGATGAGGGTGGTATATTCCTCAGCGAGGGGAAATTCGACCAAATCGGCGCCCTCCTCGATTAGGCCCTGGAGGAGAGAGGCACGATCTGGTTTACCTGCGGCGCGGGCTGCGGTGGGGGTGGTGGACGAGAAAAGCACGAGGTGGGCGAACTCGCGTCGGCGGCGTAGGGCGATCTGGGCGTTGGGCGAGACGCCCTGGGAAAAGACGACAAGGGTTTTACCCGCGAAGGCGCCGGGCGCGGGCTCGATGAAGCCGGAAAGTGGCAGGTAGGCAGCGGCGCGTTCAGAATAGAGATTAATCAACATCGCCAGGTAGCGAGCGTGGGCTTCGCTGCTGCCGGTGCCGGTGATGATGAAGCGCGTGGAGGTAAGAGTGCGGTCCGATAGTGGACCAGGCGGGCGGGCAAGCATACCGGCCAAGGTGTCAGGGATGCTGGCGAGGCGGGCTGAGAGGAGTTCGTGGCCGAGTGGATCGGGGATGCTGCTGGCGAAGCTAGCGACAGCTCGACTTGTGGGCGGGAGGGACATGTAACGTCAACCCGCGCGGGGAGCTGGTGTTGGATTTGGCATTTCTCGGCTTGCCCGTTTGATTTGGATCAGTCGCTGACAGAGTCGTCGTCTAGGAAGATCCATTTATCGACGTCGAACTTTTGGCGGTGGAGGGACTGGGCGTATTCGGGTTTTTTCACCAAGCTGCCGGGGCTATTCATCACCATTTGGATTTTTTCGTTGGGGATGTGGTGTTTGAGCAGGGTGAAAGAGGCGTCGTAATCGCGGCTGTCGTAGTCGATGCCGAGTTTGCGGTAAGCCTCGTCCGAGCTCAGGGCCTGGTTGCTCTCGGTCATCATGCGGTCGGCGGCATAGGCGCCGAAGCCGGCGCCTCGTCCATCGTTATAGACGAGCAGCATGGCGCCTACGCCGTAGGTGACGATGTGTTTGACCGACTCCTTCATCTTGTCGCGGTTGGACACGACGCGGAGGGGGAAGCGGTTGAAGAGGGACTCGGAGTGCAGGCGAACGACGGGGATATCGTAGATGCGAGGGTGGCCGTGGGTGAGGACTACGAAATCTTGGGAGGTGACGATATCGTAATAGACGTGGACGCGGAACCAGTAGGGGGTGGTGATAAGGTCTAGGATGGGGGCGTCAGGCTGGATCTTGCGGTGGGCGGCGAGGGCGCTGGGGTTGATTTTTACGAAGAACCGGTTATCGCGGATTAGACGGTAATCGATTACCAACGGGTCGGGACCGGCGGTATAGCGGTCGATCTTGCCTTGGCCAAATAAATCGTGGAACTGTATGTCGGTGAGTAGGATATCATTATCCACCGGCTTCATTGGGAGGAAGTAGCTGGCGGAGTAGATAAAGCGTTTTGCTGAAGGCAGGGCGTGTGGGCGGAAGGGTTTGACGGGTTCCGGTGGAAGAGCGCGTTTTAGGGTAGATTCGGTGGGGCGTTTAAGGATGTGACCACCGGCGGCCTTGCTGGTGAGGTAGGCGAGGTTGAAGGGGGAGGGTTCGAACTCGAGTGCCTCGGTGCCGGCGACGGTAAGTCCTTGGTCGCGGAGCGCGGCGACTTTATCGGGGTTATTGGTTAGGACGATCCAGGAAGCATTGATGCCTAATAGGTAGCAAATGTGGGAGATGTTTTCGTAGTTGCGGTGGTCCTTGGCCAGTCCCATCGCGGCATAGGCGGCGAAGGTAGAAATCTGGTCGAGCGAGGCCTGCACGAGCATGCGGTCGCGAGCTTTGCCGACGTAGCCGACGCCGCGGCCTTCTTGGAGGAGGTAGAAGAGCACGCCGTTGCCTTTTTCGGCGATCACTTTGAAGGCCCCCTCAAGCTGTTGCACGCAGTCGCAATCGCAACCGCGGAGAGTCTCGGAGGTCACGCAGCTGGAGTGAAGTCGGGTGTAAAGGGTGGCGGCGGTGGAAATATCACCGTGGGCGAGGGCGATGATGTAGTGCTTGTCGATGATGTCTTGGAAAACGTAGGCGCGGAAGAGGCCGAAACGGGTGTCGAGCAGGCAATTGGCAATATAGGCGGTGGTGCCGTAGATCGGACGCTCCTCGAGTGCGGTGGGTTTTAAGACGGCGCCGGCGGCATGTTGCAGTTCACGAACGAGATTGGCGAATTCAGGCGGGACGGCGCTGGTAGGGTCGAAGGTGGCTGCGGACATGAAAGATCCTTAGGCTTGGCAAAAAGGTGCGATGTCGGGACGACGTTTCGGTATCCTTGGCGGGCGAAACGAGGCTGTAATTTGGGGTTAGTGTCCGGCGCCGAAAGGCGGGATTTTAAAGAAAGATAAAAAGAAAATCGTCGCGATCACGTAGCCGACGGGGGTGAAGCCCTTGGGTTTGCCGGTGAAAATGGCGATCAACGCGGCGGTGATCAGGCCGAAGCCGATGCCTTCGGCGATACTGAAGGTCAATGGGATACCGATGATCACCAGCGCCGCGGGCACGGCGATCTTAAAGTCCCCCATCTCGATTTCGCCGACTGCTTGGAGCATGAATACCCCAACGATGATCAGGGCTGGAGCGGTGGCGGCGGCGGGTATGATTAAAATCAGCGGGGAGAGGAACAGGGCTAACAACATGAGCACCGACACGGTAACGGCGGTGAGCCCGGTGCGACCGCCAGCTTCCACACCGGAAGCGCTTTCGATGTAGCTGACCACAGTGCTGGTGCCGAAGAGCGAGCTGAGGATGGCGGCGATGGAATCGGCTAGGAGGGCATTGCCGGCCTTGGGCAGGTTGCCATTTTTATCCAATAGGCCGGCACGTTTGGTAACGCCGATAAGTGTCCCGATATTGTCGAACATATCAACGAGCAGCAGGGTGAGGATCAGCGGCAGGAATTTAAGCAGCGTCGGCAGACTGCCGCAGAAGGACAGGTCTAGCTTAAAGAATACGGGGGCGAGTGATGGCGGGGCGGAGAACAGTGTGGCTGGGTGGGCGGTGACCGTGCCGCCACGACCGTCAGGGATAAATAAACCGACAACGGTGATTAGGACTATGCCGACTACGATGGCGGCGGGAACCTTACGCGCCACCAGCACGGCGGTGAAGATGATGCCGGCCAAAGCGAGGGCGACGGGAGGGGAGTTGAAATTGCCCGGGGCCACGAAAGTCGCGGGGTTGGCTACGATGATCCCGGCATTTTTCATCCCGATAAACGCGATGAAGATACCGATGCCACAGGTGATCGCTATTTTGATTGGGTAGGGGATGGAGCGGACGATTTTTTCGCGCACGCCGGTAAGGGAAAGGGCGAGGAAAATGCAGCCGTTGACGAAGACCATGCCGAGGGCTTGCTGCCAGGGCACTCCGGCTCCGAGGCATATGGAGAACGCGAAGAAGGCATTGATTCCCATGCCCGGGGCCAGGGCCAGCGGGTAGTTGGTGAGCAGCGCCATCAACAGGGTGCTCAGTGCGGCGGTGATGGCGGTGGCGGCGAGCAGGGCGCTTTTCACGGCGATGAACGAGGCTGCGGTGGGGTCGCTGCCAATGGCTGGGTCGACGCCGAAGCCGTTCATCAGGATGGCTGGGTTGACCGCGAGGATGTAGGCCATCGCGGCAAAGGTGGTCAGCCCGGCGGCGATTTCGCGGCCGAAGGTGGTTCGATTTTCGGCCAGTTTAAAGAAGCGGGAGAACATATTTTGGGGAGAGTCGACGGAGCTAATTAATGGCCGGTGCGGGAACGGTGCTCGCTTAGCAGACAAGGTGCCAAGGCATGATGGCTGGCACCCGGGCGCTGCGCGGGAGCTAGGCGGCCCGGGTTTGGCGCGTCCTTATTTGGCGGCTGCTACCGCCGCCACGAAGGCGCGGGCCTTGGCCGTGATGGCGGACCAGTTTTTTTCTTTCATCGCCTTGGCCTCGACCAGCGAACTGCCGGCCGCGGTGGCGAAAGCGCCTGCCTTGATGAAATCACCGACGTTTTCGGCCGTGACACCGCCGGTCGGGACAAATTCAACCTGCGGCAGGGGGGCCTTGAGCGACTTGATGTAGGCTGGGCCGAAGAACTCGGCCGGGAAGATCTTGGCCGCATCGGCCCCGCAATCCCAGGCGTTTACCACTTCGGTGGGAGTGAGTGCACCGCTGAAAACGGGGATGCTGTAGCGTTTGCACATCGTGATGACTTCGGGGCGGAGAGCCGGTGTTACTATGAAGCGCGCCCCGGCGAGGATGCCGGCGCGGGCGGTCTCGGCGTCGAGCACCGTTCCTAAGCCAAAAAGAAAGTCGGGTAATTCGGCGGTGGCTTTTTCCAACATGCGGATCGCCCCTGGAGTGGTCATGGTCAGCTCGATGGACGTCAGACCACCTTCGGCCAGAGCTTTGGCGCAGTCGAGCAGCCCGTCAGGGTTGTCGGCGCGGATCAAGGCGATCACTTTTTCGGTGCTTAGTTTCTGCAGGATGGCGGCTTTTTTCATGGTGGAACTTTTTCAGGAAGAATTCGATTTGATTCGGCAGTTGCCGTTTCGGCAAGTCACCGCAGATTCTTCTCTAGGAAATTCAGGACAAAACCCACCGTCAACCGCAGCTTTGCGGTGAAGGGAGGTCTTCCGTCCTTGCCCCCGGCAGGCGTCGCGCGGCTGATGCGAAAAAATCCTTGCGCCTCGTCCCCAGAGTTTAGAACTTTGGCCTCTGCGTTAGTGAGACCTCGACGGTAAAGGGGTCGCACCATGACTGGTCTCGCATCCTGCGGGATTGGAACGGTGTTGTCGGCTTGGGCTCCGTTTGACACCGGGGTCGAGGCGGATGGCACGGAGCCTGCAAAGGTTCCCTACAGTCGTGTAACCTCCTATAAACCAAATCAATATGTCTACTGCCGTTAGCACCGAAACCATCGCTCAATTCAAACACCACGAGAAGGATACTGGATCTTCCGAGGTCCAGATCGCGCTCCTTACCGCGCGCATTAATCATCTCACCGAGCATCTCCGGACCCATCGTAAGGATTTCCACAGCCGCCGCGGTCTTCTCCAGATGGCCAGCCGCCGTCGCAAGCTCCTCGATTATGTGAAGCGCCACGACGTCAACAAATACGCTGAGCTACTTGCTAAGCTCGGCCTCCGCAAGTAATTGCCCACTCTAAGAGGCGACCCGATCCGCGGGTCGCCTCTTGTCTTTACCGACAGCGCCGCGCTCCGGATCGAGATGTTTCCATAGGTCGCCCGACTTTCTGGTCGGTCTCCCCATCGAAATCTCTCGTCCTGCCGATGCACCGAGTAACCGGCAACGGATCGCCCCTCGAGGCTCCGCCCGCTCCTTCCAGATTTCCCGTTTCTCGTCCCTTTGGGTCTGAACGCATGCCCTGCGCCCTTTGCGGCCTTCACGCTGGTCAGACCAAAAACCCAAACCCCGAACTCGCGCCCGCGCGTCGCCGCCTGTTCGCTCCAACCGTGGCGCGCAACCGTATCCGATCGATAAAACCTACTGCGAAAGTTCCGCCATGTCCCTGATTCAAAAACACACCGTCACCGTCCCGTCCCTCGGGATCACCTTCTCCACCGGCACCTACGCCGCCCTCGCCAACGGCGCGGTCAACGTCTGCGTAGGCGAGACCAATCTCTTCGTCACCGCCTGCGTCTCCGCCTCGGTCAAGCCCGGTCAAGATTTCTTCCCCCTCACCGTGGATTACCGCGAGAAATACGCCGCCGCCGGCCGTTTCCCCGGTGGTTACTTTAAGCGCGAGGGCCGCCCGTCCGAGAAGGAAATCCTGACTTCCCGCCTCTGCGACCGCCCCTGCCGCCCCCTTTTCCCCGAGGGTTTCCTGAATGAGGTCCAGATCATCGGCCAGTTGCTCTCAGCGGATCAACTCAACGACGCCGACATCCCGATGATCAACGGCGCTTCCGCCGCCCTCGCTATCTCCGACATTCCCTGGGCCGGCCCCATCGCCGGCGTGCGCGTCGCCGAGATCGACGGCCAGTTCGTCGCCAACCCGAACCTTGACCAGATGGCGACCAGCACCCTCGATCTCATCTACGTGGGCACCGAGAAGGACATGCTCATGATCGAGGGCTCCGCCGACCAGATCACCGAGGAGCGCTTCATCGAGGCCCTCGCTTTTGGTCAGCAGGCCATCCAGCCCATCATTGCCGCGATCAAGGAGCTCGTCGCCCTCGCCGGCAAACCGAAGGCCACCTTCAACCTCGTCGGCGCCACCCCCGAGGCCCGCGCCATTATAGAGCGCGTTGTCCCCGCCGAGCGCATTTCCGCTGCCATCTTCGGCAAGGAAAAAGCCGCCCGCGGCGCCGCCGTGAAGACCCTTAAGGAAGAGGCCAAGGCCGCCCTCGTCGCCGAACTCGGCGCGGACAAGTTCACCGACGTCGACCTCGCGGTCGTGTTTGAGGATCTGCAATATACCGCTTACCGCAACACCGTCCTCGAGAAGGGCGTGCGCGCTGACGGCCGCGGCAAGACCGACCTCCGTCCCCTCCAGGCCGCCGTTGGCGTCCTCCCCCGCGTGCACGGCTCGGCCATGTTCCAGCGCGGCGACACCCAGAACATCGCCATCACCACCCTTGGGCCGACCAAGGAAGCCCAGGAAATGGACGGCCTCACCGGCGGCGCGACCTCGAAGTCGTTTATCCTCCATTACAATTTCCCACCCTTCTCCGTCGGCGAGACCGGCCGCTACGGCTCTCCCGGCCGCCGCGAGGTCGGCCATGGTGCGCTCGCCGAGCGTTCCCTCGTGCCCGTCCTCCCGCCTGAGGACGTGTTCCCCTATTCCATCCGCGTTGTCTCCGAGATCATGGCCTCCAACGGTTCCACCTCGATGGCCTCGATCTGCGGCGGCTGTCTCGCCCTCATGGACGCTGGCGTGCCCATCATCGCCCCGGTCGCCGGCATCTCCTGCGGTCTGATGACCAAGAACAACGCCGACGGCTCCATCGCCCAGTGGACTACCATCACCGATATCCTCGGTGAGGAAGATCACTTCGGTGACATGGACTTCAAGCTCGCTGGCACCACTAAGGGTATCACCGGCTTCCAGCTCGACTTGAAGATCAAGGGCCTGCCTTTCGAGATCGCAACCGTCGCCATCCATCAGGCCCGCGAGGCCCGCGTCGAGATTCTTAAGGTCATGCTCGGCAGCCTGCCCGCGCCCCGCAAGGACCTCAGCACCTACGCGCCCCGCATCCAGACCATCCAGATCGATCCCGAGAAGATCGGCGCCCTCATCGGCCCCGGCGGCAAAAACATCCGCCGCATCGTCGAAACCACCGGCGCACAGATCGACATCTCCGACGACGATTCGGGTAAGGTTTTCGTCTACTCCAACAACGGCGCCGCCATGGCTCGCGCCATCCAGGAAATCGACGCCGTTTGCGGCGGTGCGGGTGGTGGCGGTCGCGGCGGCAATGCCGGCGGCGCCCCCATTGAAATCAACAAGATCTACACCGGTCGAGTGACCGGCGTGAAGGACTTCGGCGCCTTCGTAGAGTGCACCCCCGGCAAGGAGGGTCTCTGCCACATCAGCGAGTTGGCCGATTTCCGCGTCCGCCGCACCGAGGACGTGGTCAAGATGGGCGATAGCATTACCGTAAAATGCATCGGTATCGACGAGCGCACCGGCAAGGTCCGCCTCTCCCGCAAAGCCGCCATGGCCGAGCTTGAAGTCGCGAACGGTGGCGCCCCCGCGCCGGCCGCCGAGGCCCCGACTGCCTAAGGTCTGGGCCGGGT
>Ga0214921_10000917_pt1 | contig 52220 bp, 48 predicted proteins | sample LL1505_MetaG_FD_177992 | JGI IMG/M metagenome (GOLD analysis project Ga0214921, IMG submission 177992) | Freshwater microbial communities from Lake Lanier, Atlanta, Georgia, United States - LL-1505 | ecosystem: Environmental > Aquatic > Freshwater > Lake | place: USA: Georgia | collected... | reverse complement strand
GATGTTGGGGAGATCTTTGGTTTGGGGGAGATGATGGTAAAGGGGGATGTTGGGGAGATCTTTGGTTTGGGGGAGATGATGGTAAAGGGGGATGTTGGGGAGGTCTTTGGTTTGGGGGAGGTGATGATGGTCCTTCATTTGGGGGAGGAGGTGCCAAAGAGGGTGTTATTGTTGGGTAGGGTGTAAAGTTTTGCAAAGGTTGATTTCTGTGTCTTGTTGGGGCGACGGCGGCAACGAGGCGTCTCGATCGTTTACCGCTACGATTGGAAGAATTCCTATACACATATTCAGAAGAGGGTGAAATAATGTTTTGATGAGGTGTTGTATTGGATAGATTTTCGATAATTCTATAGTCCTCCTCTGTCTGTTTTACACAACACGGTTTCATGAAGAAAATAATGACCAGAAAAATAAAAATCACTGTCAAAATAATTAAAAGAGAAATCCCTATTTTCCCCATCGGATATTCGTTTTTAGTTTTTACCATATCTTTTATCTTTTATTTTTTTACCTTTTATTTACAGGTAAAAAAAATCATTTCAATCTATAAATTTCCCATTCAATATAATATTCAATATAATATTCAATATAATAGAATATAGTAATTAGTATATTAATAAATAGTATAATGAATGCAAAAATATTAGACAGTGAATGGGAAATTCCATGTGAAGAAGTCACCTTTGTTTCCAAAACACCCATTGCGATGGGGGCCTTTTCAAAAATTTATCGAGGAATTTGGCGTGGTCTTGATGTCGCCATCAAAGTTCTCAATGAGGAGTTACAAAAAGAAGTATTTCGAGAACTCCATATTTTAACGTTGGTACACCATCCTAATATTGTTCTCTTTTTAGGATATTCAAAAATGGGAGAAAAGATTGCTTTGATTATGGAATGGTTTGAGAATGGAGATTTACTTCACTTTTTACGTCGACCCAAACGATTTCCATTGAAATATCGAGATCGAATGCGTCTTTCCAAAGATATCATTATGGCACTTACCTATTTACATTTGCGATTTCCGACTTCGATCGTTCATCGAGATTTAAAACCAAGAAATTGTTTGGTGACACAAGATGGCCATTGTAAGATTGCGGATTTTGGAATTAGTAAAAAAATTTATACATCCGATTCCTCCTCTTCTCTCCATGTGGAAACAAAATCGCCTTATCTCTCTTTAGATAATAGTGTCGGAAATGTAGGTACATTACGGTATATGGCTCCTGAAATCATTCATCAACTTGATCAAGAACAACAACGTGAGGTAAGAAAATCAAAAGATTTGGATATTTATAGTCTCAGCATGGTCCTCTTTCTTATATGGGAAGATCGAGAAGCCTTTTGTAATGTTATGAATATTGATGAATTTTATGCTTGTATAAATGAAGGTTATCGACCCAACTTTCATTACACCCCTCATCGTCTACGTAAATTGATTCGAATGTGTTGGGATGAAAACCCGTCCCAACGTCCGACGTGTAGTGAAATCCAGCGATTATTAAATGGCTCTTCTTCTCGAACCGAAGAATGGAGATATAATATCTATCGTCATCTTTTTGCTCCAAATATGAATTAAAGAAATTTATTCAAAGATAAAAGATTCATTTGTATCCTTAATCTTTATCGAAAATTATTTTATTGTGTAAGATTAAAACTTTTTGTTTTGTTTTGTGTATCTCTTCATTCATTCAATCAAGTTTTTTCATTTTGTTTTTGAGTTAGCCAAATGTTTTTTTTTTTTATGACGATGTCTTTTTCTTCTCGGTGGATTTCTTTTTTTCTAAACGATCGTTATGAGCGACGGCACCTTTCATGGCAAACGCCAACATTCGTTTGGCAGCCGGGGCAGTAATAGGGGGTAGAGGAGGTCGGGTGGGAGGAGTTACTATATCCATAGGCTCACTTTTAAAGAATTTTTTATTTTCGACATCGACAAAATATTTAATGGTTTTTCCCTTGACATTAGTAACTTCCACATGATTGAACGAAATACGGACAGGTGTTTTTGATGTTTCCAATGAATCTAAAAAAATCTTTGCCGCCTGATGGGGTTTATTGGTCTCGAGTGCCTGCATCGGAGAAGAAGGAATTTTCGGATTCGAGGATAACCCTTGAACAGAATACTTGTGCATTTTTATTTTTAAAAAATAAAATAAAAAAATTTGCGTTTCTTTTTTTCGTGTTTAATGATATAGATAACAAGTTATTTCTTATTTATTATAATCATCACAATTAATTAATCATAATTAATAATAATGACAAGTTCTCCACCCCCTTCCGATAATCTTCCTATTCTTTGTCCTCAATCCTATTTTAATGGTGGCGATGGCAAAATTGTATGGACGACTCTTATGGCCATGAATCCTAATTCGAGTGGAAACTGTATTTATACGACGACAAATCCCAATATTTTAAAAGACTGTTCGAAAACAACCTTATTTGTGGCAAGCAGGAATACCCCTCCTCCACTAACAAATGGAATATGTAATGGAACATTGAAAGATGGTCTGTGCACTACCAATTGCATGTGGACCTATTCTCCCCGTTCCCCCCTATGAAAAATAGATTTCTTCGACTAATTCACAAGGAGATCCCTTTGCACCTTTCAAAAAGACTCGTTTTACTTTTTGATAGGTATCTTCAATTAAATAATTTTCACCCTTGCGTCGTTCTTGAATATACGTCGTGGCTGGATCATCCTGGTACGATAAGGTACGTTGCCCGTAGTAATGGACACCCCGCCATATATATCCTCGATTGTTGGACATATTATTAAGATTCCGTTGCATATAATCGGGAACAGAATCGTCCATTTTCAAAAAATAATCCAATTCTCGACGCGTTTGGGATTCCAAATGTCGATCATCACTACGTTGTTTACGATCCTTTTCAAACATGGATTGACCAATCGCCTTGTTTTCCGCATCAATCCGATCATGTTCCTGTTTTTTTCGAATTTCTTTGGTTTGTTGACGAATATGACTTTTGTAGGCTTTTTGAAAATAGGTTTCAAACACTTCATCTTCCCCTTCTTCCTTTGACGATGTTCTTATGCGATGTTCCAATAAGGCTATTTTGGTTTCATAGCGTTGAATCGTCTCGACGGCATCTTGATTGATATGGGTTTCCATGGTGTCTTCTTCTTTCTCGTCCTCTTCCTCTTCCTCATCGGAAAGATCAGAGGGTTCTTTTATAATCTCTTTAGCCGATAAGGATGATGGCTTGGATAAAAGACGACTTTTTACTTGTCGAAGCCAAATGTCCAACTCTTTTTTTTCGTCACGTAGATTTTTCATATATTTGGAGAATATCGTATCTCTTGAAAGATCACTCATTTTTAAATTCGCTTCTCTGTTTTTGTTCTATGTTTTGGTTCTATTGATTGAAAAAGAAAAAAAAACAAGAATCCATCATTTTCTTAAAAATTCTCATAAAATAAAAGCAAAATGTTTCGTATGGAAGAAGACGACGAAGAATACGAAGAAGATAAAGAAAAGAATAAAAAGAAGTATGAGACAAATCACATCAAGTATACGAATGACAAAATCGCAGAGGAAGAAGATCAATTTTACAAAACTTATTTATTCAAACCTCCTCCTGTATGGTCTCCTTCCAAAAAAAAATATTCTTCGTCACTTCCTCTCTGCTCGTCAATATCAAAAGAAAGATCATCCCCTCTCCATAATCTTTCTTCTTCGTTGCGTACATTTTCAATTTTTGATGAATATGAGGGAGGCACTATTGAATCTTTTCCTCGTCTTGATCGTGATGAATCATTGTTGGATTTTCCAACATGGAAGTCTATTGTGAAAGAAAGTATTCACCAACTTTTATTTGGTCAAAAATATATACCGAAAAAAACAATACAAATTATTTCAAGACATCCTTATACCCCCTTGGCAATCTTGGAAGAATACCCGTTTGTTCGTTGGGAATATACATCCTTTTATGACCATCCGCAAATGACCCAAACATTTATCTACAATTTTCAAGCCAAATATAGAAAACGGGTTTTTTTACGCACCTCGTCGTTAGGAAGTCTTGGTCGTCTACCAAACTCACCTTTTCATAAAGATTTTCATAAAGAGAATAATAATTCGTTGTCTTTACAAGAGAAGAAGAAATTATCGTATTCTTCTACACTACCCTTATCTTTAGTTCTACATAACCCCGATCCCTCTTGGGATTATCCCTTTTTACTTCTTTATCGAAAATGGACAATCGATCAACTTGATAGACTTTTAAATTCCTACCGTATTCCCTGGAAACAATTTTCTCGAAATTACTTTTTAACATTTGATATTCTTTACCATTTTCTGGATAAACCATGGGATTGGAAACTATTGGCGACGCATCCACGGTTTTCCCCCGATTTAATTTTATTAGATCCTATCCTCTTTCCCCGATGGAATTGGAAACATGCCTACAAACATCCCCGAATGACGATTTCCGTATGGAACTATTTACGAAAAGCCTACAAACAACCTTTCCATTCTTCCTTTCTCCTTGCCAATTCTTTCCAATATTCATCGGAACTTCGAATGTATTCCTATTTATTGATTCAGAATTGGATTCGATTCCATCGTTGGCGATATACGTTGGATAAAAAAAGAAAATATCTTTGCAACATGATCCATATCTTACCCTACGAACTAGTCATTCATACCCTCTCTTTTTTATAAAAATTACAAAAAATAGGTTAGAGGTTTTCATCTGCCGCCAATGGAATATACGGCATGGGGAATCCATCGAGGAAGGTACACACGGCGTATTGTGTGAAACTTGTCATGGCAAAAAAACACTTTTCATTAAAAGGACCGATATAGGAATCAGGAGTACCACCCTGTTTTCGAACGTTGATGATTTGTTGTTGTCGATGTGGATTTTGATTCGCTGTGTCGACGTTATATAATTTTTGATAAAGCATTTCTAGTTTATCACCGGTTTGGGTTTGGAAATACCGAAAAAGATGACGTTGAGAAAATAACCAAGTCGTAAAATTAATGATTGTATTGATACTTGTAGGACTTGGTCCGAAAACAAATTTAGTGTTTGAAGCATGATCTGCATTAAAACAACCATCTTCTTTTTTAGAAAGAAGTTGTATTTGTTGACGAGAGGGTGGTTGTCTGGTTTGCTGTTGTTCGTCCTGTATCCCGTGTTTCCAATCCTCATCCCGATACTCAATCATTCGGTGAAAGTATGGATATTTATTTAAGGTATTATAAAATAGGTCTGGACGAACAAGGTGAGAGTTCGGAGGCGAGTGTAACCATGCATGAACTAATAATTCAGCCTTATTCGGTGATAATCTTAATGTGGTTACGTTATGTATCATTTTATCAGAAACGAAATCTCGAAGTGGAAATAAAAAATTAAATCGCACGTAAGAGTATACACCATTCTGATAACGTGCTTCTTGACGCGTCGCATCACCCCATGGTTTTCGTTTTCGAAAGGAAAGATGAATATTACAACTTGGTTTTCGTCGTAAAAATAATTCTTTCAAAATATCCGTATTCACACTCCGTCGTCTCGTTTCTTGTTGTTCTTGTTCTTTTTTTTGTTGTTGAGGATTCTGACAATATTTTCTGTAAACATCGTCTGCCACACGTTTCACTTCTTCAACCGATGGTCTTCCCATCATAGGAAAAAGGCCTCGATTTTGTAACTTCTCTGCCAGTTTTCTGATCTCCTCGTCATAAAGACCGTTTCGAACATCGTTCGCTATATTTCTAAAATATTCCATTAACGAAGCAATTGTTTCGTCTTCCACCACCATAATTTCTCGTATCAACATATTACGCAATACATTGAACGGTTGCTGTACACTATAGGCTTGACCCCCTTTGATGGCGGTCGAGAGTCGACCCACATCCCCCAACTGTGAAAAAAAGGAATGAAACGAGGTGGCAATTTGAAATGCTTTCCGATGTCTTTGTGACAACGGTGGTCGTTGTTGTTGTAAAGAAGAAGAAGATGATACTTGTGCACCAACTCCACCTCCACCTCCACCACCTCCACCACCTCCACCTCCACCACCTCCACCTCCACCACCTCCACCTCCACCACCTCCACCACCTTGCTCCATTTTGGCACGTTTTCGTCTATCCTCTTCCCCACTACTTTCTTGTGTAACCATAGGTGTAGGCGGAGGAGGCTGAGGAGGAGTGTATTTACATTTTGGTAACAAACGTATTGCCTCCTTCCATTTTCGTTGACTATCACCTCTTTGCATAATTTCTATTTTTACAAACTATAGAGAGGAAATTTCTTTTCTGAAAATTTTAAAACTATAAAAAAATTAAAAAAATTAAAAAAATTAAAAAAATTAAAAAAATTAAAAAAATTAAAAAAATTATAGTTTATTTTTTATGGAGACGACATACAAAAGAAGAAAGAGGGTTCAATGATTTTTTTGGTTCTTGATTCATGGTATGAGGAAACCGATTGGATTCAAGAAAAAAAGAAATCATGGACGGCGGGTATTCTGCATAATGATCTTCAAAAAGCAAGGTACAAGAAGAAGCATACGTTTGAATTTCATTCAACATAAGAAACCAATCGTCTCGTCGTTCTTCATCTTGCCAAAATTCATGAAGGACATTCGTAAAGGATAAATAAACATGTTTCTGTTGAATCATTTGTTGAAACGTCTTTTGTCGTGGAAGCGCCAACATATCCTCATGCCAAAACATGACCTTTTTCTCATCAATGTAATCGTTGTCATAGGATTGTTCAAATCGATCCAACATTTTATCCACTCCAATCCACGGCATTTTTGGATAGTCCTTCACACGTTGAAACGTCGACCGACCACATCCACAACCTACATCCAACCCAATACTTTCCATTTCTTGACTCTCCCGATTAGGTTTCAATGGAAAAAAAGCGGTTATCGGAGAAACGGGAGTCTTGATTTTCCTCTCTGTCTCTTTCAAGGAGGAGAACTTCATCATGGAGAAGGAAGAATCAACCGAAATCGAAAAAGAATGATGAGGAGGAGGTAAAACCAAATAGGCATCGATATTATTCATCAAATTATTCATCATGAGAAGGGACATGAATGCCATAATTCGTCTGGAAAGGATAAACATCGAAGAACTGGGACGACTAGAACTTGATGGTTTTTTTTTTCACCTGTGAAAAGAATAAAAAACATCATTATTTTAAAGTTTGTTTTAATTTATACATTGAATATAGAATAAGGAAATAGAATACAAAAATAGAAATAAAATATAGAAATAAATGGAAAAGTTAATATTGAATGTCATGTAAAAACATTCAATATTTTTCTCTTTTTTTCTTTAAAAAACGATGCAATACATCAATTTTATAATAGTGATGAAATCTTGCAATTAAGAATCGTCTTGAAATAAGAATATAAATGATTTTTTTTTTCTAGTGAAATAGTATAGATAAGATTGATAAGGTTGATAATATTGATAAAAAAGATTTTTTTCAAGTATATCTTTATTTATATATCTTTATTTATATATCCTTATTTATGAACACCAATGGACACAAAAGAACCGAAAACACGTCAAGAAATAAAGGGAAAGGATGAAAAAAAACATAAACATCATCATTCTTTATACAATCAAAAGTCGATACGTCTTTCACTAGCATTACTGGAAAAAAAAAACAAGATTGAAAAAGATTCAAAAAACTCGTGATAAATAGGACGTGATAGATAGGGTGGACCGAATGAATAAGTCCTACAATGATTTCCTTTTGATTCAGGTGGTCGTCCATCAAAAAATTTCTAATACATTTTACAACTCTTTTTGAATGAACTCTATATGTATGGATTAGAAATTATTGTTTCGGGAAATGGTAGGAATTTACTTGTTATGTTATTGCTGGGTTCAATTATTTTTTACATTTGTATTCTGAACTACCAGGATCGGAAGAACAACCTTTGCTTTCACAACCAGTAGCAGGTACATACCCACCTTCCTCGCTGTAGCACTTGGTGACATCGGGAAATTGACGGTTCCCGGCGTTCCCTCGGATATAAAAAGTATTGCTATCGCATTGTGAATAATAATCACTACATGTGGGTTGTGTGGGTTTGGAAGGGGCTGCAGGTCCTACGAGTTTTGGTCCAGTGGGTGCCTTGGGTCCTCCTCCTACTTTCGGTGGTGCAGCCGCAGCCGCATAATCTTCTCTCGAAAAGTTGCAAAAGTTATTGTTATTCTGCATTTACTTTGTTCTATATCATTGACAAATATAAAAAAAATTCCAAAAAAAAAATAGTGATGGAAGGGACTTTACTAAATATTCACATCGAAAGAAAAAGATTCGTTTTTCTAATTTTCCCGAATCTATCCATTATCGAAAATTGAAAAACTTTTTATCTTTATGAACGAAAACCATACCCCCAATCTCTTATTGAATGGCAACAATAGATTTACAGAGTAAAAATAGTGTAACCGCAAAATCGGGGTTTAAAGCGGAAGAAATTTTTAGGACGTGTCCTGACATCAAATCCGCCTTGGAAACCTATTTCGGGAAACGTATATTTTCATTTGATAAAATTCATGGGAAAAAATATGACACCAAGATTTGTTTCGAAAACGGTAGTTTTAAAAACATTCAGAATAAAAAAATAGAAAAATTGGGAGGACGGGGTGATTCATTTGATAGAAGACATATTAAAGATACGTTTCGTAATTCATTTATTCGAAAATACTTGACAGTATTAACCCTAATACGAAAGAGCAAATTCAAAACAGAGATGAGTATGTGTCAAAAACTCGACTTTATCAAATTATGCAATGATAATATACATGATATGAAGGACTATATTAGAAAAACATTACTCGGTGAAGAACCAGAAAAAAATGAGTTCTGGTGCATCATGAAAACCAACAAAGAATTTACAAACAAAGAAATATATATTATTTCGAGTGAAACGATACTTGATTTTATAGAAAAAAGTGTAAAGATTGACATTAAACTCAAGTCAAATGGTACGTGTTTACATTTGTCTCCACACATAGCATTGCAACGAAAAGGTGGCAGCAAAACAGACCACTCGCCAAATCATATACAGGCAAAATTTAAATTTACACAAGAAATACTCGATTTATGTACAAGAATATTATAACTTGGATAATAATGTTCTTACAACATTGACAACAATACAATTACCTAAATAAAATAACATGTCTTCTTCTCTAACCATTGTCTTCCACTTGAACGTTTCCTCAAACCCAAACATTTTTAATCCCTCCTTTGCGTTCAATCTACGAATACGTGTATTGACATAATACAAACCCGTTTTTGCACCAGGACCACCAGACGATGCACAAATGGTAGGACCACACGAATCAATGGAATAAACACGCTCTCCTTGTCTTCCCCCTTTTTTTGTTATTTTATGAACTAATTTAAATAACATTTTGCAATTGTTTTTATTGTTTCTAGTCTCTTTGCATTTTTCTAAATTGTACTTGTCCTCGTATTTCAAATATCTAGTTTCGTTGTAATCTATGATGCTTGAAACGGGGGTTATTTTGTTTGTTGGTTCGAATGGAAATTCGTATTCTTTTGTTTTATCACCAACAATAAACAATCGCTGTCTTGATTGAGGTGAATGATAATACTTGGAATCAATAACCTTAACACTCAACATATATCCTCTTTTCTGTAATTCTGCTTTTATCGTATTAAACGTCTCCCCACCATGAATAGTTTGGAGATTTTTCACGTTTTCTAATATTATAGTGCTGGGTGTTTTTATGTCAATGATTTTCAAAATCGTATAAAATAAGTTTCCTTTTAATTTATCTTCAAACCCCTCTTTTTTACCTGCAATTGAAAATGGTTGACATGGAAAGCCTCCACATAAAATATCAAAATCGGGTATAGTTTCTATATTTATTGTATTGATATCTCCTTCGGGTTTGATTCCATAATTCTCCTCGTATATTTTTCTAACATTCTCGTCTATATCACAAGCAAACACACATTCATACGTTGTTTGTTCGGTTTGTAAAGAATTAAACGCATAATGGAATGCTCCGAGTCCACAAAACAAATCAATATACCGGACCGTCTTCGACTCTTTTGGGACGTTGTCTATTTTGTCCACTTTGTCCACTTTGTCCACTTTGCTCATTTTTCACTTACATTGAGTTTCTGTTACCCTTGATCATTTTTATTCATCTTAAAAATGATCAACATTGTACATTTCATAGGATATTAAATGATTATGAAAAGATCATTGAATGATTATATTATTGACTCATGATTGATTATATGCTCCTTTTTTCTTTATTTTTCTTTATTTTTCTTTATTGACAGAGGGTAATAATAATGGATAAACAAAACAATAAGCAAGACATGAAACTACGGGCCATGTCGGTGTATTTTCAGCATTGGGGTAAAGAGGAAATCCAAAAACATATTCAACGAAAAGGTCAAGAGAGGACGTGTCGTGTCATTCGCAAGAACTATTTGTATTGTGTGACACCTTATCGCATGTCCCAATATACAGACGATATCTCCAAGGCAACTCTTTTCCGTACCTTGATGTTTGAAGGCGAACCTCCCGAATCCGTGTTTATAAAGATGAAAGAATTGGCCGAAGCATTACTCGAATCGACTCCCTATGTTCCTTCTGGATGTTTAGAAGGACATGATTACGAATATCCACGATTTCTTAAAAAACAAAACCGTGTTATTGGTCGAACTATTATGACGTATCCAAATTCATTTCCCTATTCATTTCATAGTGAGAAACAAAAGGCATCCATGCGACGTGTTGACGCTATTATATCCTTTCTAAACTAAAGACCAAACGAAAGTCACCAAATCAAGGAAATTTTTTTTTAACCAACATGCATCTAATAAAATATTTTATGAATATAAAATATATAAAATATTTATTGAATATAATTCTTCACATGAAAATGACCTCATCATCGTCTGACATACCCAAAGTTCCTAAAGTCATGTTGAGCATGATTGTAAAGAATGAATCCAAAATTATAAACCGATGTTTAGAGAGAGTAAGAGAATTGGTGGACGGGGTATGTATTTGTGATACGGGTTCCACGGATGATACATGGACTATTCTAGAAACATGGAAATCTAAAATTCCGAATGTTCATATTTTTCAAGATGGTTGGAAAAATTTTGGTCATAATCGCACACTGGGAATTCAACATGCATTGTCCGTGATTCCTACGGAAGATCGAAACGATTGGTTTCTTCTTTTTCTTGATGCGGATATGGAATTGGTCGTTGTGGAGGACTCCAAAAGAATGGAAATTAAAAACTCTTTTCTGGATAAAGCGGATGTATGGTATACCATTCAAAAATTAGGTTCTATTACGTATTCCAATATTCGGTGGGTTCGTGCCTCCATGGAGATGGAATGTGTGGGTCCTACCCATGAATATTATGAGATAAAGACAAAGGATCCTCGAATTTTAACGACCCCTGAGTGGATTTATATTCAAGATCAAGGAGATGGAGGTTGCAAATCGGATAAATTTTCAAGAGATGTATGTTTACTGAAAGAGGATTTGAGAAAGAATCCAACCAATTCCAGAAATTGGTTTTATTTGGCCAATTCGTATCGAAATTTGAATGAAAATGAAGAGGCGTGTAAAGCCTATCATCACCGGATTGGTTTGGGAGGATGGAAAGAAGAAGTGTACATGTCATTGATTTATCTTGGAGATACATTACTACGATGGGATGACCCAGAACATAATACACAAGCACTGATGGCATGGTTGGAAGCCTATGAAGTGATACCCTATCGAGTGGAATCCTTATACCGTTTATGTCGATTTTATCGGATGCAACAACGACCACAATTGGCCATGCTGTTTTATAAACAAGGAATGAAATTTTCCTCTCTTCTTTCTCTTTCCTCGACGCCGACTCCTTTATTTCATGAACATCTTATTGAAAAATATTTATGGAAAATTGAAATGTCTATTCTTGGTTTTTATACGGGTCAGAAAGAACAAGGAAAACAAGCGTGTTTGGACTTATTACAACAAGAGGAAAGTTTACCGAAAGAATTGTTCGAAATGACCTTGAAAAACTTGAAATATTATAATTTCGAATCATCAACGGAACATATAAACGGAACATATAAACGGAACATATAATTATCTTTCTTTGATATTAGATTGGGGGTGAGGGAGTTATGGATTGAGTTATGGATTGGGAAAGAAGATAGGTCTGATGTTGGTTGTATAGAAAGACCATATCACACATTTTTTCATTCGCAATACGAGTTTCCTCCATCAATGATATAATCTTGGTGCTTTGAGATTTTGTGTGCATCAGGAGATGATTCGAATACTCCTTGTACATACAGGAGGACGTACAAAAATTACATCCCACGACACGATAAACACATTCCTTTTGAATGTGATCTTGTTGCTCTGATGTGTCTAGTTTCAACATACTTCTACATCCAAGATTCGGACAAACCACGAGTCCATGGGCTCTCTTCAAATGGGCATCATAATTTTTTAATAAGATGGGGACAGTCTGTGTGGAGGGACAATATTCACAATGTTTATAATGCTGACACTGTCGTTGATGGGCTTCCAATTCATTGAAACGAAAGAAATTGTGACAGACACATTTGATGCTTCGATAGCAACATTCTTCTTGTAGATGACGATCCAAATCAGACTGGGTTCCTTGAAAAGAGCATTCCGAATGAAGACAGGGGTAGATCTTATCGTCCATCGACATGTACATATAGTCTTTTGCATAGATCATACATGATTTTTGGAGTTGCTGTGGATTGATGGTCTGAGTACAAAGAAGACATTTTCTTGTCTCAATTCGTTGGTTGAAATTCTTATTGAGTTGAAGATATTCTCGTGCACATGTGAGACAAGTACGAACCGTGGAATAACACCATCGTTTGCCAGGAGTCGCTTTACATCCAAACACAGATTGGAAGAACGAGACTGGAACTCTGACCTCCTCGTGACAAATCAGACATCGTTTCCTCTCCATGGTTCTGATAATTCTGATAATTCCTATAATTCTGTTGTTAGGAAATGAAAAAAAATGTAAAGAGAGATAATAATAATAATAATTGAAATTCAGATGAATTATTATTATTCAAGAAAGAAATAATATTTTGAATATGTTTATGTTGAAGAATTATGCAATGTATAATCAATTTTAATTTTGTCGTTATGCAGAACATGATAGACATTCTTCTTCTTCATCTTTTGGTTTTTGAGAGGGATCCACGGCAATCGATACAGAGGCCACCCCTCCTCTTGACCGCATATAATAACAACCCGTTTTTAATCCCTTATTCCACGTATAAAAATGCATCTTGGTCAGTTTATCCAGGGTAGGCGTTTCCACAAAAAGATTGAGACTTTGAGATTGGTCGATAAAGAAATGACGTTCCCAAGCCATTTCAATCAAGGATTTTTGGGGAATCTCCCATACGGTACGGTATAATCGTCGAATACCCGAGGGTAATTCATTCCATGATTGGATACTCCCCTTGGTTGCCAATAGTTTTTGTTGAACATCGTTTGATTTCTTCTCAAGACGTCGAAGATCTTGTAATAAATAATCATTCGTCACATAAAATTCACCGACCGATGTTCGACGTAAATAAAGATTGGAGGTAAAGGGTTCGAAACATTCATTATTTCCAAGAATTTGAGAGGTACTTGCTGTAGGCATAGGAGCAACTAACAATGAATTTCGTACCCCTCCTTGATCACGAATCTTTGTTCTCAACTCTTCCCAATCCCAACGTTTCGACAAATGAAGAGAAGGATTGAAATCAGAACATAAATCAAAATGGAATCGACCTTCGGATAATGGACTTCCTTGGAAAGATCCATATGCACCTTCAATTTTAGCACAGTCATGAGAGGCCGACAAGGCCGCAAAATAAATCGTTTCAAATATTTCTCGATTCAATGTCCGTGCATCGGGTTCATCAAATTCTAAACGAAGTTGACAAAACACATCGGCAAGGCCTTGAACACCAAGACCAATCGGTCGATGACGTCGATTACTCTTTTCCGTTTCCGGAACTGGATAAACATTCAAATCAATAACCCGATTAAGATTTTTCGTCATTCGTTGAACCACCTCATTCAATTCATCATGATCGAAACGAGGACACAAAAATTTCTTCCATATTTCCTGGAACCCTCCTTGGTACTCCAATCTATCATTCTCCTTCTCCGTTGATCGAAAGAAGACGGCAGGATAGGTCATCATCTCATGAACATTATTCAATTGTTGAAAAAATTCACATTTGTTTTCGGAATCGATAGATGTATAGTCGATGGTATATTGATGGAGATAGGAGAGTAAAAGTTGACAATAGATACAATTTTGTTTCTTGACCACAATAATTCGTTGAGAGGATAATAGAGATAAAGAAGGATTGGGTTTTATATAACGGGGTAGAGCAATGGAACCCAAGTTACATACCGCATATTCCTTTTCATCACTGTATTCAATAATTTCGGTACAATTTCCACACACAATGCCTTCAAATATTCCTCGTTCTCGTTTTGGCGCCTTGAAACAATACACTGGTTTTTCTTCTCCAAACTCAAGTTTGGATATATTGGTCACAACAACATTTTCTATTTTTGAAGAGACGAAAGACTCGGAAAAGTTTTTATTTTTGTATTGATTCCAATTTTCAAAAGGAATACGTAGTTGATAAATGGATTCTTCAATCAACGAGAATTGAGACGGGATTCCAAGAGATTGCAGTACCAACTTTATTTCTTGACAGGCATGACGACAAGGACTATTCAAATACAAATAGTTTTGAAAAAGAAGAGATTTGGCATGGATAAATTCCATACACGATTTGATTGTCGTTTGCCATTCCCCCGAATAATTGGATACGTTAACATGTGGTAAATGGTAGGATTCCAATTTATTTCCGATTTCAAGTTTATGAGCCTTGACTTTTTCCACTATACCCTTTGGATTAATCGTAAAGAAATTGTGATAGGGGGTACATTCCAATAACGATCCATCGGAAAATTCGATACTTAACAATTCAAGAGTGGTTCCGGTTTGAAGGGGTTGGACGAGTTCAAATTCTTCTCCATTCCATACCGACACCATTTGATCGGTCACTTTTTCTATGGATATATACCCATACTCTTTGGTAAGAATACGAGTACTACCACTCACACATAAATTAGAAGACCGAATGGTTCCTATATTTTGTTGATTGGATTTTCGGTTACATGCATCCTTGTACAATAAATACGGTGTTCCTGTTTCAATTTGAGATTTAATAATCTCTTTCCAAAGTTCACGAGCCGGAAGTTGTCGTACAAATCGCCCCTCTTTTTCATAGGAAAGATATAAACTGTCAAATTCTTTTCCCCATGTTTTGTACAAATCGGGGGATTGAGAAGGACACATCAATGACCATACCGAACCTTCTTGGACACGTTTCATAAATAAATCGGGAATCCATAACCCATAAAACAAATCACGAGCACGAATTTCTTCAGGTCCAGTATTCTTCTTGGCATGAATAAATTCCATAATATCGGCATGCCAAGGTTCAATATACATGGCAAAGGCACCATTCCTCTTTCCACCCCCATTATGAACCGTTCCGATTTCCGTTACATAACTTGATCTCCAATCTTCCCTATTGACGACGTCCATAGCATCGTCGCTGATGACGGCATCGCTGATCATGCCATCCTTATCTTGATGAATGGCATCCGTTTCAATTTCTAAATCATACAAATCGATAGTCTGTTCGAGATGAACCCTTTGAAAGTTCAACTCTTTGGCTTTTATTTCAAATGAAGAAGAAAAGGGAAGAGTGGATTGTTTTTGTCGATATGTCCAAACGTCCCAATGTTGAATATGATCCGACGCCTCAAAATCATCTCCAAGGATTTTATACAAATGCAACAGTTCAGGTGTAAAAGGTGCAAAAAGCAAGGATAAAGGTAAGGTTGGAGTTGGAAAAAACCATTGTTTTTGAAAATCAATGGCAACTGATTGATCGAATGCATCGAGAACATCCAATTTGGGAAACGAATTCCATATCGAATTTCCTACCGAGTTCCCTACCGAATTCCCTACCGAATTCCCAGAATTTAATTTCTTATAGACAATGGCAAATATAAAAAGCCGTTGGAGTGTTTGAAGACGATGCGGTGTCCAAAAGGAATCCATAATGGGAAGAGGTAATGTAAATTGAATCAAGGAATCGGGTCCCATATCGGATAATGCCATCCATTCTTTTTTGACAAAAAAATCTTCTTTCTCGACAAGAAAATCATGATTTCCAGACACATAAAGATAATGATTTTTATTATTTTTGTGTATATCGGAACAAGATGAAAATAAAGGTGTATCTTTGGAGGAATGGTAATGACGAGTTCTGGAAACGGTATGAAAGTTTCCCGTTGCGGTAAGAACCTGGTCTCCACGTTGAATCGATTGTATTTCTTTCCATCCTTGTCGAGTAAGAATACGAGTATTTCCCGAAAAACATTGATCGATATATCGACTCGTATCATTATAAAGACGAATCATGGGTAAAATTCCATTACTGTAACCATTCGTTCCATAGATGTAGGACCGATTGGCTCTAATATTGGAGATATGAATCCCGAGGCCACCGGCCCATTTGCTGATTTGACCGACATCTCCAATCGTTTTGAAAATATTCTGAACACTATCTTCTGTTCCCACCAGAAAACAATTTTGAGCGATAATTCCTTCAATGGAATAGGAATGATCCTCTTCGACACCGAGGGTATAGACATAATCCCATAATGAATCATGTTCATATTCGTTGGGTTCAATAAACGATTTGGAAATAAAGCCCACAAATTTACGAAATGTTCGAATGACAGATAAGGGTTTATCTTCCCATGACAAGGAAAGGTCCTTTTTCATGATTTCAATATTCCGCATTCGACATAGAGAATAGAGAGAATCGATAAAGGATTCGGAAAGACAACTAAAATACCTCTTTCCATTGTTTTTTTGAAGACATCCAAGACCCATCATGAATGAAAGAATAAAGGATGTTGGGAGTCGATACATTTCAATGGGTAGTTTTGGTGAGGAGAGACTCCCAAATTTTTTTTGAAAGAATAAAAATAAGTCGGGTTGAGAATATAAAATATCTTGATGATACAATAATGTTTTGGGACCAAGAGTGTAGGGGGCAAAATTTTTACAAAATTCAACAAGTTTATTATGTTCCTGGTTTTCTTCATAAGGGATTCGTAAATAAATACCCTTTTCGTAATCGACCCCACAGGCAAACCAAATACCCACCATGGCAAAAAAGTTTTCATTCATGGTACACTCCCCAATCCTATCTTCTACCTCTTTCATTTCCCCTTCATACTTTGGAAGCATGACGGCATCCTTCTTTGTCATATCTCCGACTTCTTTCCATTCTGTTTTTTTCGTCTCTGAGTTGTAGACTAAAAGTTTATGATCTTCGGTAACAAACAATGGTTTCGTATTGGCGAATTTAATTTTGACCATTCGTCGTCGTTCTCCATCCGTTTTATAGTTCGTTTTATGAAGTTGAACGACCTTTCGTACTCGACCTTGATGAGTCACCACTTCATCCCCCACAATAACGTCCTTGATGGGAATGGGTCCACGAAGCGTATCGACCAATGAATTACCAAAAAAACAAGACGCCATTTGCGGTCGTCTCGCACCGGCATAAAAAAGAGTCGGTGTGGCATGCGTACATTTTCCTTGACTAAAATCTCGAAATACTTGACGTACCTTTTCATAATCCTCTCTCCATAAAAATAAAGCCACTCGAAACCATAAATGAATCGGTCGTTCCAACACCTTGCCATTACTTTTCATCAAATAGGACTTATAAAGTGTTTTCCAACCGAAAATAGAGGGTAAAAAGTATTCCTCTTTTCCAACTTCTTCTAAAAACACGGAATCGACGATTTCTTGATGTTGAATAATAAATTCATAAAAGGAATGATCAAGAAGAGGTCTAGATCGACCTTGAACATCCTTATTTTCTTGGAGAAGAGTCATAGTATCGACAAATGAGTCGAGTGTTTGGAATTGATGACAAGTGTGAAGAATGGCACTTCCTAACTGATCATAGATGAGATGACGGGAACGCAAATTAATACACGCACTTACCAACAATTCAATAAATTCTTGCGACTGGACCGATTCAATCGAATCTTTTTCCGTCAAATTAGACGATGTCTTATTCGTCATTGTTTCAGAAAGAAGATTCCATTGAATATCAGGGTGACTTCCATACTTTTCCATCCATTTCTGTCCAAACAGTGTGGAGACAATTTCTTGAACATTTAATGTTTTTGATGCCATTTCGTTCGTTTATTTCCTTTCTTTTCAAAAATCGTTGACGTTAAATAGAGTCATTTTTAAAAAATGAAACAAAACCCACCAAACAATTAAAAAAAAGTACAATAAAAATATAAATAGAAACGAGATTCCTCTATTATTTATTTATATTTGATATTTATATTGATATAATTAAATATAAATAATTAAATATAACCTCTCTTGTAATCATAAATCGTAAAAGAAAAGGATGGAGGAAAATGGACTTCATGGACTTAATGGACCTGATAGACTTGCTCCTCTTCAATGGACAACAATGCCGACTCAACACGAATCGAATTTTCCACTTGACGAATTTAGAGTACATATCCAACAATTATTACGTTACTCTGGATTAGACAAGAAATATATTCGATTCTTGACCAATGATACCAATATCAATATTTATATCCAATCGGTCACCCATGCTTATTTCGATCCCCTTCAAAACTATGAATGGTATGAAATGATGGGTGATGCGATTTTGAATAAGTGTATGGTGTATTACATTAATCAACGGTTTCCTTTTCTTCATAATCACCAAGGGGTGAAAGTGATTGCCCGGTTGAAAATTAATCTAGTGTCGAAAAAAACATTTGCAGAAATTTCTTGTCGACTCGGATTTCCTCGATTTATCCGATTTATCGCTCGTGAAACAATGATCAAAATCAATCCGAAATCATTATTTGAAGATGTTCTCGAATCTTTTTTTGGAGTCACCGAATGGTTGATGGATAAACATTACGAAATGGGTTCGGGTCATGTCGTTTGTTTTAGAATTTTAAAACGAATCATGGATGCCCAGCACATTTCTTTAAAATATGAAGATTTATTTGATAACATTACACGGCTCAAGGAACTCTTTGACATGCACAAAATGCGTCTTCCCGGTCAGGTTCGATATGAAAACAATCGTGAAGATAATATACAGATGGTATCGATTTATCAATACTGCCCTCAAAGTCATCGCAAGACATTACTTCATCGATGTTCTGGAATTGGTCTGGATGAAACGAAACAAAAGGGAGCCGGAGTTGTCATTGAGATGTTACGACAACGAGGATTTCATCGACCGTCTCCCATCTATTACCAACAACTTGAACGATATATAGAAAATATTAAAAAAAACGATACTACTTCATCGATACCGTCGTCGCATCCATGTGGATTTCTTGTCGACAAAGAGGACACTTTGTCTGAAACTGGATTGCCCGTTGAATACAATCAACGTGAAACAAATGTCCACAGGGAAAAAGAAGAATAAGTATTTCCGATTCAATAAATAATTCCAAACACACAAAACATTTTTCTAAACGATGTTGTTTAGGATCATATCGAATTTCTTTATGACCATGTGGACACTCTTCCCCCAATGGACAAAATATTAAACGACGTGTTGAATCTTGTCGATTTAATTCACTCCAGTACGAATCCATACTTTCACTCACCACATCTTGAAATATACTTTCATCAATAGAGGAGGAATAAGAAGAAAATGTATGAAGATCTAGAAAATTTAACAAGGGTTGAAGAAAAAACGAACTCGTATAAATATTTGGATTCATTGTCGTCCGTGTCGGTGGAGTTGGACGTTCCTCCTCCATGATGATCACAAATGGATTCGGATCCGATACATTATCCGTTACATTATCCGATACATCCGTTTCCTCTTTACTTTCTTTTTCCTCGGAATTCATAAAATAAAAAAAAGGAAAAATAGAAAAATAGAAATAGAGATTATTTACTATAAATAATAATATAATTTACTATTCATTATACAAATTTACTATATATTATTTACTATAAATAATAATATAATTTACTATTCATTATACTAATTTACTATAAATTATATTATTATTATTATTCGTTTGAAGCATTGAAACAATTTAAACAGAGTCTATATACGAAGTAAAAACTTTATGATGATGAGAATACTTCCTCCCGATGAGAAGGAACGGTTTTCAATTTCATTTGATTCGAATTTAATTCGTACGGGGAGTAATTCCGACGGTGCTTGTTTTTTTTATTCCATGAATTTAGCCTTTCGTGATTTTAGGGAAGCCTCTTTAGAAGAAAAAAAGGAATTTATTGAAAATCAGCGTCGTACATTGGCCGGTGAATTAACCTTGGGTGATTGGATGTCCATTAATCATGGTCACTTTTGTTTCCTTCAACTGCTCTATACCATGCGAAATTGTATTTTTGTCTTGAATTATTTGGGTTCAGGAAAAGCGAATCCCCACGATAAACAACGGTGGGTGGCGGACTGGGGTGCATTTCTAGAGGAAGATAGTTTTGAAATTTGGCTTCGATTATTTCCAGTAGAAATTGTAGACAATGAGTTGTTCAATAACTGGCATAATCATTTGAGCACTTCCAAAGTCATCACAATCGATTCCATCTCATCTTCTCTCAAGGAATTATGCGGAAAACATATGGACAAATTGTTTGATTCCCCTTCATGGAAACATGATTTATTAACCGATGAACAAAAAGAATCATTAAAAGAAGGAATGTATGAATTTTGGGGAAAGTTACTTAGTCAATGTATTTCTAAATCTCTTTTGTTACAAAAACAACGCATCGAAACCTACCACACATGGGCCGATATGGATACCATCCTTTCTATTACCCCTTATTTACCCTATGATCTTATTTTTATTCATAGTGAATCCAAAGATGTTTATTTTGACACCCGAAATATTTCCTCCGAAACGGGGCAAAATGGACAAAATGGACGACAGGAACAAAATAATATATCTCCGTCGTTGGATGGAAGTGTAGAAGATGAAACGTTGGATCCGTCCGAACGTGAAGTGGTTATTTTACTTTATTATCCGGACTGTCATTTCGAAAATGTCGGGCGTATCGTGAACAATGAAGATGGAAAACAAAAAATTATTCGAGTGTTTCAAAATGATGATGACTTTGTGCGAGAATTAAGAATGAAAAATTAAAAAAAAAATCCTTCGCCCATTAATAAACAAATAAATCTATAATTTCTATAATGTCAACCACTCCGACACCCTCTGCTTATTTATATTGTCAAAATCCAAATCAAGGCGGTTTTGATTGCATTTGCTCGTCCACCGCCATGAAAGTATTTTTCAATAATTTTGATACCAATCTGTCTTACCAAATAAATTCCACTCCAGGAGGAATCACCATGAATCAACTCCTTCGCTTCTCAAATTTCAATTCACCTCTCTATTCTCTTTATTTTTTAAATAAATCCTTACCTGGAAAAGATCCTTTTCTATCCGTATGTCCTTGGTGGCAACCGTGTGAATGTAGTAATGGATCCGTCACGTTTGGAAAACCTTCCCTCGTTCTTATTCCTATCGAAAACACAGATATTATGCAATTAAGGACGTATATTAACGCATGGAATACATACATCAACAGTACCTGTCCATTATCATCATCTCCCCCAGGTATGCCTGGAAAGTCTGGGATGTCTGGGATGGGTACACCACCAGGTGGTATGGGTGGGATGGGAGGAATGCCTGGTATGGGAGGAATGCCTGGAATGAGTACACCACCAGGTGGTATGGGTGGGATGGGAGGTATGTCTGGGATGAGTACTCCACCCGCTGGAATGGGAGTGATCGAAGGTATGCCTGGGATGAGTACTCCCACTGGAATGGGGGGTATGAGTACTCCACCCGCTGGAATGGGAGTGATGGGAGATATGAATGGAATGGGTACTCCCCCCGTAACAGAAAAATATTACTTATCCAAAAAATTTCATGAACCCAAATCGAATCGTCTTACCATGGCCCACGCCTATGAATACAAATAATCAATCAACAACAAAAAAAAAAATAAAGATTTTTATAAAGATTTTTATAAACATATTAATTTACATAATTTACATTGGATGGAGTCTGTGAAACTTGTTTGAATAAAACTCATCCTAGGTTTTAATTTTTTTTTTACATTCTATACAAATATTTTTTTTTTTTATTCTACAAACAATTAAAAAAAATAAAAAAGTTAATATGGCAAGAATCGACATTATCCTCAATGCCATGACTCTTGTCCTCGTCATTATTCTTCTTTTTCGGACCATGCCTATTTCCCCCTCCCGTAAATTATTTCCTACCAAAGTAATGAAAGCCACCAATAAAACATGCCCGATTTCTGGTTTACCAATTAATCATCCGGGTGCCGAAGTTTCCGAAGTTGAATTACCCAATGGAAAAAGTGTCGCCGTTTGCAGCAAACATTGTGAAAGCAAAGTCAAAGATTTAATGCATCACGCCTATGAATAATATGTCATAGTATGAATAATATGAATAAAATGAATAATATGAATATATTTTTAAAAATTAATTATAAATTTCATAATTAATTCTCTTTCACGTGGTATCATCATTATGTATCATCATTATGAACTGAAATGTTGTTGGTAATAGGATCGAATAAATTCTAAACGAGGAAAAAGAAGAACTGTTTTCCCCTTCCATTCTACATACTGTAAACAACAATAAATTGCCAAATGTAATGCCTCGATACAAATATCAGATTCTTTGTCCTTGGCTTGAGATATGTTGGCTTGAGATATATTAAATTTATACATGGCTTCAAACAACATGATCCCTATACTATGAATATGAGATCTCTCGACCGTTTCTTCTATCATTTCGGTTTTAGACGGATAGTTAGAATAGTGTTTTTGAAAGAGTAACACGATATAATACAAACGATAATAATTGGGTTCTTTTTGAACGGAAGGTTGGAAAGAGCGACAAAAGAATTCCAACAATAACTCTTTAATATCATCCCCTGTTAATTCGACATGAATGTCAACTTCCACTTCATTCAAAAAAACAGTATAAGATTGACGATACACAAAATTCGACGGAATCGTTGAAAACATTATTTGGTGAATATATCGTATATAACTTTTTTCAATCGATGCATAGGTATAAGAGGGATCTTCATTTCGTAACGCTTTACATAACAGAGAATTCAAGACGGGAGAATGAATATAATAGTATCGAGATTTAAAATTACTTTGATAGAAAGTAGAAGGGTTCATAAAATCATCAAGGGGTACAATACTACTGTAATCCGAAACCACGACCCTATCGTCGAGGAATAACAAATTCTGATTTTTAAAATCATCAAACACCAAATGATGATGACTAAAAAATTCGACCGTTTGAATAATCTTTTCGAAATAAACCATATATTCAGAAAAATTAGAAAGACTAAAAATATCTCGACCTCGAGGATAAATGATTTGGTGTGTCGCCTCCCTGTAAACATCATCTCCATTTGACCATTCATCATTGTACACACATTCATGATATTGAATTTCATGTTTTGAAATTCGACCATGATCGATCGAGTGACAGAATAAATTGTAAGGAAAATCATAGTTGTTGTGAAGACTTGTGTAACGAGTGACTTCATTGTAATAATCACGGTACGACAAAAATACCTTGCTTACTTCGTCTCGAGATTGTATCCTTTCCAATGTTTCATGAAGAAGGGGTAAGCGAGGAGAAGAAAATACAGTACCATAAGCACCTTTTCCTTCTTTCATACTCACCTCTCTACTTATAACCCAGTATTATAATTTATTTTTACACATTTCATGATTATTTCATGAATGAACGTTATGATGATGGATGGAGAGATCTATGGATACAATTTTTTACGCCTTTGAGTTGTTCCTCTTTTCATCCCGTCACTTCGTATCCCATACCATCATAAAAAAAATGATCTTTTTTTGGTCAGTTCTCTCTTTTAAATTTATGCCATAGGCTGACCTCGAATATCTCATCGGACCTTTTTCAATATTCTTTCTATATACATAATTATTTCTAAATAATTATTTCTACATACATTATAATAATACAGAATCCAAGAACCAAAAGACGATCATCTTGATCATGTCGAGTGCAACGATCATGTCGAGTGCAACGATTTTGTCAAGTGCAACGATTATGTCGAGTGCGTGTGTTACATTGGAGAAATGTGAGATTTGTGCGGAAAAGATGAATAAAACGAATCATCGTCCGATCGTATGTCCTCAGCATCGGTGTGGAAAGATGGTGTGTTCCACCTGTATAGAGCAATATCTTTTGACACTCATGACGTCGGGTGGACAATGTATGCACTGTCGAGTGGAGTATGATCCCATGTGGTTGCGTCGACAGATGACCACGGTGTATATGAATGGAGACTATCGTCGTCATCAGGAACATTTACTCGTGGAACACGAAAAATCATTGTTCCCTGCGACAATGCCCGTTATCGACTCCACCCGCCAACAAAAAAAATTGGACCAAGAAATTGCCGATGCGAGACGGAAGATCGCTGATCTTCGAAAATTTATAGAGATTAAATTAATGGAATCCACTCGACTCCGAGTGGCCATACAACGTGATCTTCAACGAATCAACAATCCAAATCCTCTCCAAGAACAAGAACTTTCCGAGGAGGAGACAGAACATAGGATTCATTATCTTCGTCCCTGTGTTCAAGAAGATTGTCCTGGTCATGTTCATTCTCGCACCGGCGTTTGTGCGACTTGTGAACGTTCCACCTGTATTGGCTGTAATATCGCTCTTCCCACTGGTCATCAAGATCGTCAAAATCATGAAGAACATATATGCAAAGAGGAGGATCTCGAACATTGGAATCTTATTCGATCTTCCACCAAACCGTGTCCGGGATGTCGTACAAGAATTACCAAAATTTCCGGTTGTGATCAGATGTGGTGTCCACAATGTCACACCGCCTTTCGTTGGTCCACGGGTCAGATCGAACGTGGACCGATTCATAATCCCGAATATTACCGATGGATGTTTGGAGGGCAACAGGCGGCACCCATGGCCAATGCCATTGGGGGGGTAGACCAACAAGAAGGGAGAGAAGCGAATTGTGGGAATCCGAATGTTCTTCCCGAAGCCCGTTCGATAAATAGAGTGATTCGAACCAAACTCCCCTGGCAGACGACCGATAATATTCGAAGTTCAGAGCCAGTAGAAAAACAAATTTTCAAGATTCATCAAAAATTATCTCATTTGAAACATGTAGAAGTTCCCACCTTTGCCTTTAATGTGGGGAGTGAACAAGGATTTCGTGCGAAAAAGACGGCACTTCGTATAGACTATCTATTGAAAGAGATTCCCTTTTCACGTTTTCAGACAAGTCTGTCTCGCCTTGAAAAGGCCAATCGCAAGACCATGGAACATAATCGCATTCTTACCACCTTTTGTACTCTTTCTGTAGAAGCCTTTCGAGGCTTTTGTTATGACCCCACGTTCACTGCAAACAATCTGATTGATCGAATCTCGCATATTCAAGAAATTTCAAATGAAGCCATTAAAGATCTAAACCAATGCTACAAGTCCGATATTAGCATTCTCAAATATACATAGAATCCATAAAATCCATAAAATTCATAGATAAATAAAAAAGAAAGAAAGTAAAAATATTTTGAAAGGAACGAACATTGATTGATTATAATCTGAAAGATGATAGATTATAATCTTTTTTTTTTTATTTTTTATTTTTTATTTTTTACCAACGATATAGATTATCAGTATATCGATTGTTTTTTTCTTTAGAATCTTTTCCATGAAAAAAATAATGGACATTTTTTCTTATTGTCCTTGAAAACGGGGACGTCGAATTCCAATGTACCCCATATAAATCAAACCATCCATAGTAGTTATAGCAGTTATAGCAGTTATAGCAGTTATAGCAGTTATAGCAGTTATAGCAGTTATAGCAGTTATAGCAGTTATAGCAGTTATAGCAGTTATAGTAGTTATAATATTGTAAAAAACATTTCAAAGAAATGACTCCTTTATTTTGTGTCCTGTTATTCCCATGAAATCCATGAAACCTTTGAAAGACTTGAATCGTTTCAATACCCGGATAATGATCATAAAAATATTTTCTATTTTGAGGTGATTTATGAAACATATCCATATACCCCCGCAAATGAGTATTGGTATTGACGACTCGTTCAAATAACCATTCAGGATGATAATCCGGATTTAAAGACGATTGGTGTTGTTGTCGTTCGAGAATCGCTGTCACATAATTTAAAAGATAAGGTGATTTTGCATATCGATCCCATGGTAAATGACAAAATTTCAAAAAGGAAACAATCAAATACGGTTGACAAGAGGTTATATAATACCAACCTGGAGGAATGACCTCGGAATGACGATGTACCCTCTCTAAATAATCATAAATTTTATCAATATAGTTTCGAAAGGATATGGAAGGTTTAGAAAATAAAATTCCTGGACTTACACGTGTTTTCCAATGTCGATTTCGATGACTTAATTCATCGTCAAAGGTAAAGGCTACCGTATACCGACAATTTCCTTTCTTTCCTTGAAATCGTTGACATAAACAATAAAATCGTTTTCTACTCATCGGTAAAAACCGTCCACACTGTTTACAATTTCTTCGATCATAATGATTTCTTATATATTTCCAAAATAATGGGGGAAGGAACGGCAAATTCGGACGAAATTGAAACACCTTCATTTGTAAAGAAAAAGGTAAGGTTTGGGTTGATGTTTGGGTTGAGTTTGCGTATTCATCATCCTCTTCGAGTACATTATTATAACAAATATCTGTAAAATAAATTTTCCTTTCTTTCGACATTTTAAGTTATTTATACTTGCTTACTTTCTTACTTTTATTCTTGTATGTAAACTCATTAAAACTATATACTTCAAGTATAATTCGACTATACTTCAATTAGGACTCTAAAAATGTTTTAATATAAAATACGGGAGCGGAACTAAGATGAAGCATCCAAAGATGATCGTTTTGATAAAATGTATCTATATTATCTATATTATCTATATTATCTATATAGGAGGAGGAGGATGTGGTGGTGGTGGTAGTGCATGTTTTCTTATCTTTCCAATCTTCCCATAACTCCATTCGCCATGTCTGTAATAGTTCGTCCGATTCGATCGCCTTTTCCCAACATGTCTTGATTTTTTCTCGTAAATTCTCGGGATCCACATGGGATCCATAAAGAGGGATAATACTATCCTCTTTTGGATGCCATGGTTTCGAAGATCGTTTGGAAGATTGTTTGGAAGATTGTTTGGAAGAATAAGAGAAGGACGTGGACATTGGAGACGGAAAAATAGTCGCAAGCACTTCACACGCCCGTTTTTGAAAATAGAGGGAATGTAAATCACCCCCCATGGTACTCTTTCTTTTCAATAATAAAGACTGTTCATATATTCTCTTCTTCCATTCTTCCATACGAAGAGGGTGATGATATTTATACCATGGAAGCATTTTCAATTGAAACGATAATGCGGATTCTTCACTATAAATAGGATGATATAATGGAAACGGTAACTCTGAATTTCTCTCATGATAAGAAAAAGTTGAGAAATGAACATTTGGAGAATAGGTCATCTTGTTGGCGGATTGGGTTTGAAGAAAATGAAACAAATCGAGAAGTGATTTTTTTCCATACAAACAAGATGTCCCTGAAAACAACATGACCGAAAACTTTTTATGATATTTCACCAATTTCTTCAAACTAAATAATGTTAATCTACGTCCACTCATTTCCGGTAGAAAAAAATAAACAATGGGAAGAATCATTTGAACCACTTCCTCATTTATCGAAAAATTGGAAAGAATAAGATGTAAGGAAGAAAATACTATACACTTCATATCATGTAATGGAGAAGGAAACATTGGTTCAATACAAGAACTTGACCGTCCTTGAGCATCAATTGCAAAACTTTTCGCCATATCTACCATCACGGGAACTAGTCGACTTTCACAGGCGATTTGATATTTAGAATCAACTGTATACTCCACTTGTTTGGGTGAGGATAGAATAGAAATAATGACATTCCAAGGATATAAATCCATATGCATAAACCCATTACTCATTTGTGCCATATGAAGGGCTAAACATAACTGAGAAAACACATCCATCACTTGTAGCACTGCATCTTTTGCCTCCTGGAAATAATAAGAAGAACTTAACAAGGATTCCAAGGATGGCCCATTTACCCAATCCATCACCTTCAATCCTGATGAAAGACACGTATACTGTCGCACAAAATTAGGTATTTGATCTTTCCATCCCGACAAGATATGAGTCTGAATATAGTTTTCATGAATGGATTCTTCATCCCATGCATTGGGAATTCGTAATTTACAACAAAAATTTTGATTCCCAAATGTCCATTTCCAAATCTTAACCCGAGGTGACGACTTTTCCAACGTTAACGACATAATATGTTCTTCCAATTCTTTCACTCTCTCGGGTTGATACGTCTTGAATGCCTCCCATAATACCCTCAACACATCCTTATCTTTATACGACCGATGCAATTCCTGTTTCCATATCTCTACATGACTACACTTTTCTTTGACAAATTCCACCACTTCAGGACACTCTTTTTCCAACCAATGAATGGTATTGAGTCTTTTCTCTTTCCCACTCTTTTCTTGCCACTCCTTTTGATACCTTTGAAGTGAATATTTCCCATCATCGTTATCACCATCCTTGTTATCACCATCCTTGTTATCACCATCCTGGTCCTTGGGACTCATTTCTCGTTGAATTTGAAATAAAAGTTGACTCCAATATGTCAAAATTCCATCCCATCCCAAATACTTGTCATAAAATATTCGTGCATTCTTTGCAATCTCTTCACACTCCTTTTCATGTCCAATACACCAATCGATCGTCTTGTAAATATTCACATGTCCACTCTCGGACATCATCACAGGTACATAATGAACATACGGTTTCAGCATGGACATGTACCATAATTTATAACGACATGGATACAAAAGAACGACAGAATTCATACTTAATTCATAGGAAAGACGATAAGCACACGAATGTCCCGGCAAATGTAAAATATACTTGTATTTGCTTTGCTGCAAAGGAGAAAGAGGGGAGATCAAGGGGATTTCATCCAAAATCGAAGACGAGATCGTATCCAGATAAAGATCCTTCTTTCTCGGTCTCAAATTCCATTTGGTGATTCCACAATCCAAGTAGGCAAGTCGAGTCGATGGATGTTTCCGATGTTTCAAATTCAATTTGGCAAAAAATAATCGAGGATTGTCTGCATAGGTGACACCTAATCCAGTCGATGCACCACGAAACACCGCCGTCGGAATTTTCGAAGAAAACGATTCCATGGGAATGTCCGGATACTCCCTAAACTCTCGACTGAAAATCCGTCCATCCCTTTGATAGGAGGCTCGAGACCAATCGTCCCAAGTCGGGATCATAAGATCTGCGTGATCCACCGACGTCGTCATACTCAAAACGGGTACAAACGATTCAATGTTACATGCATCCCATGGAGTTCCCATCTTATCCATCTTCATCCCTTTATGAAGGTTTTCATACGCTTCTTTCCGATCTCTTCGAAGTAAAGGGAAATCCCGTTTATTGATAAAAAAGTCGACATCTGGAAGTGGTACGGAGGAATCACATAACTGGAGTAACATATCATGGATCATATTGACCCCCGAATCTCCTTCTGTCGGAGGATACTCATATCGAATCAATCCATTGTTGGCATACCAACATTTCATATCCGTATGGATACGTTTTTCATCAAACGGGATATTGGATCGTACACACACATGTCGAAACAAATCCGAAAGAGTCGGAAACTCGTGACGATTCCATTTTAACTGCGGTCCCCATGAATTCTGATATTCCATCTTGGAAAACGGTAAAAATACCGAAAGTTGGTGATGACGAATCGAAACAAAAATTCCCTTCTTCATGACATGAAAAAGATAATGAAATGTATCCGTTATCGATCGAACACTCAGTGTCTTGTATATGATTGGCCATTTCTCTACAATGTCGGCTTCTGAAGAGGAAGAAACTCGAGGTGAAGTGTATTTCCAATGCTGCATAAATTGTTCACAATCTCCCGCTGTAAAATGACCTTGACGGTAAAATCGATATCTCGGATTAGAATTCTTCCTCTCCTCTTTTTTTGTTGGTTTTTCATAATAATAATTCGGATGACTGGACATTCCGTTTATGTGTTTCCTGGAAAAATGGTTTTTAAATTAATATTAATTGTAGTAAAAATATTAATTATTTTCTTCTTGGAATCTAAATTTTATATAATTCATAGATATTTCCATGGACTCATCAGTTTTGTTGTTTTTTTTTTTAATTAAACAAACGTCAAAAGATACATGGTTTGTTGGACTTTACCGATTAATTCATCACGCAAATTCAACAGTCCATTAAAATTCTCCTTCTTTTTGGTTTGTGTTCTTTTGGGAATAATCGTTTCCACTACACCAAGGTAAGATATAAATTTTTTCATTTTGGATAAAATCTTCTTTTTATTCATGTTTGAGATTGTTAACGAAGACGAATCGATTGAAACACGATGACCAATCATTCCTTGATAAATCTCTAAAAATTCATCCATCCCCTCCAATAATTCAGACACGAGTTCATCAGTACTCTTGTGATGAGAAAAATATTCCGTCTGCCAATGAAAAATTTTTAAATGCGTCGTCATATCAAAAAAAGTTTTGAGCAATGTCGTCTCAAAAGACGTGGTCGTTGTTGTTACCACCGAGTTGGTCGTTGTCGTTTGATTCTCTGACATTTCTGATAAAGAGGTTTATTTCTTCTATATTTATTATACTATTATAAATAATTTTTTTGGAAAGTAAAAAAAAAGATAAAAAATAAAAAATATATCCAAATAAAAAACTACAAATATTTCAAGAAATGACATCATCTCTTTCAACAAAACTTACCACGGCAATTTTTGTCTTATTGATCGTTCATATTCTGTGGTCAATATATTTTGCCTACTTTTCAAATACTCAATTAGGAAATAAAGTTCTGGTATTTGCTTGGGTAGTCTCTATTCTGGTTTGCATTGCTCTTCTCATCGTTTATTCGATGAGCCTTAAAAATTAATCATCAAACCAATACATCAAACCAATACATCAAACCAATACTATCGAAAGAATAAAAAACAGAACTATACCGGAAAGCAAGGCGGTAAATAAAAGAGAGAGTAAAAAAGAACTGATTTGAATCTCGTCCCTCGAAGATGTTAAAAATAATGAAAAAAGCAATGCATTCCACCATTGTAACAATGTTGTTTCATTATTATCTGAATGGGGAGACGTGATGACATTTTTATCTTCTTTCTTTGAATTCAAATTATTCAAGTTTTCATCTACATTCTCTATAAAATAAGGATTTAATACACTCATGGATTCCTCATAGTCTTGTGGAATACATTGCCACTTTCCCTCACCATAGATTGAAAATTCTGAACACGACTTGTTCTGATTTACAGAGGCGGGACATAGATATCGTTTCACCTCTTCCTTTGATCCCATTTCAAATTCTTTCTTTAAACTTTCTAATGCATGAGGAATCGTTGTATACATTCCTGACGGTGAACATTGATAAAACCATCGACCTATTGGCACATTACTATTATTATTTTCATCCACGTTCCCATTATTTTGAGAGGGAGAGTTGGTAGAAGAGGCAGCAGCGGCCGCCGCTAATTTTCTTTTTTTATCCTCTTTGAGTACGTCATCATACGAAGACGTGGGGTCATAACATACACGTACATAATCAGGGACAGAACACAATGAACTATCCTTGATTTCTTCTTCCTGACTCATTTTATTTTACAAACACAAAATAAAAAATAATTCATGACCTATTTTACTTGATCGTCTATATAAATGTTTAACAAATACCATCATTATATAACATCATTCGAACTAATTCCCGATTCTGTAGACGCTCGGTATCCTCTTTACAAGGGTAAAAAATACCAGGCATCGTTTGTGCGATATCTTCCTGAAACGGATATTTCTCCATCATTTCTTGAAATCCGATCCTCGCCATCCTGGTTGCTAAAACACGATTTCGTTGTCTCTCCTTCTCTTCCTCTTCCTCGTCTCGAAGAATACTATCGTTATATAACATCATTCGAACTAATTCCCGATTCTGTAGACGCTCGGTATCCTCTTTACAAGGAAAAAAAATACCAGGCATTGTTTGTGCGATATCTTCCTGAAACGGATATTTCTCCATCATTTCTTGAAATCCGATCCTCGCCATCCTGGTTGCTAAAACACGATTTCGTTGTCTCTCCTTCTCTTCCTCTTCCTCGTCTCGAAGAATACTATCGTTATATAACATCATTCGAACTAATTCCCGATTCTGTAGACGCTCGGTATCCTCTTTACAAGGAAAAAAAATACCAGGCATTGTTTGTGCGATATCTTCCTGAAACGGATATTTCTCCATCATTTCTTGAAATCCGATCCTTGCCATCCTGGTTGCTAAAACACGATTTCGTTGTCTCTCCTTCTCTTCCTCTTCCTCGTCTCTACTAAAACAACGTTTCAAACCTTTTTTCATACTCGATACTATAGTCGAATGAATAGTTGAATGAATAGTCGAATGAATAGTCGAATGAGAAGAACTTGATTCTTGGATCATCTGTATAATCTGTATAATCTGTATAATCTGTATAATCTGTATAATATCATAATTTAATTACCAATGGAAATGAAACAAGAAGAGTTTTTAAAACATAAAGGTTCACTTTATCTAATGAATTACCAACACATTCGTTCATTTTTATTTTGGTGAAAGTAGTAATAATCAATAGTTAAAAAACATTGACAAAAATCCCTTTTTCTTTTGCGATAAAGTAGAAGATTCCTTTAATTTTAATTCGAGTATTTCAACCTGTTTTTGTAACTCCTTTATTGTAAGTTGATGTTGTTCCATCATGTCCTTGAGATGATCATTCTCCTCTATATGTTTTATCAAAATATCATTGACTTCATTGATGGCCTTGTTTAAATTTTCCATATTTCTATTCTTTTGTATATATATATAAATTTAAATATTTTCTTAAACTACAAAACAACCATTTTTTATAGAAATGGATCGAACCCTAGTCTACCCATTTTGTCATCCTTGATTGTACACATGTCTTGCATTCCACGCATTTTTTGAAAAAAGGCAATGGCCGTTTCCATCATTACTTTTTTTAATTCCTGTTTTAAAATTTGAAAAGTTTTGAAACATCATGGAAAGAACTTTATTTTTTAGGAATGTATGTTTTCCATTCAACATATCCAATATTGTCCTTTTTTTAATTCATTTTGAAGATCATTTTGGTAAACCAATGTACGTTTACGAATGTAAAGATTATATAAAAGATAACCCATATCCACCCCATTTGTCCTTCCCAGAAAGAAACATGAACCATATATCCAAGAACTATGATACGAAACACAACAAAAAGGAGAGGAAATATCCACGGAGGAATAGAAATAAAATGTCGAAGCGTCATGATAATTGTGGGTAGTTCGGCAATCATGGCCACACATCCCGGATACGTATTTCCTGTAAAAATACAGAAAAAGGCCACCGCTCCCGTAAGTCCATGATGAATCAATCCTTCCAACCATCGAAAATAGTCGGGAAAACGTGTTATTCCAAGATAGGTATCCACCATGACATACGCAAGATAACAACATAAACTATGAATACGATAATCCAATTCCTCTACATGAGGAGGACGATCATACAACATCAATTCAATATCAGTATAGGGGGTCTCTATATAGGGAATCGTCGTCGATGCGAATGTTGTTGAGGTCATTATCTTTTTTATCCATTCATACAATCCGATTGGGGAAAGAACAAGAGCACATGTCAATGTACATACTCGAAACATTTTAGTCTCTGGCCATTGGGTAAATCCATCCATTATTCGAAGAATTGCCATAAACCAACAGGCATATCGCATCACCAATTGGATCACACCCGTAGGAGAAGATTCAATGACCGTTTCCAACCCAGTCGCCATGGCAAGAAAGACATGAAAAAAAATATTAAACAACGTACTTCCATGTCCATGAATCAAGACATCCGACATGAAATTACATACAAGAGCCATTCCGTGATACACTAAATAATACCATGAGGATAATCTCCATGCCGTAATAAGCGTCGCAAAGATCGCCATGATTCGTACATCCTTGGTCGTCGGTTGGAAAATATACCAGCATCGAACTATTTTCGTAGAAATAGAGTCGACTCGTTGTAATCGTTCTCCAATCAAGACTCGAATCATTTCTCGATCCGCCATATGACCAGACATCGAATAGGTCAGATGAAAATAAAATGCAAAACACCAATGAACAAAATAAGTTATCCACAACCATCGATCATGTTGTTGATAAAGTCCCACCACAAAAAAGGACAACCCCGCACTGATTCCTTCTAAAATACGATGAACAAGAGAGGTTTGTGAACGTTCCAAAAACATAAGGACCGATGGGATAGATAATGGGATCGATGATAGATAGTAAATCTTCTTCTTTTGAGTCTTCATGATACCACCGACTTTCATTTTTATTATTTGCATAGAGGCATAAAATGAATAGAATAAATGAATAGAATAAATGAATAGTACAAATGAATAGTACAAATGAATATATAATCTATACTACCTCTACTCATTTCATCCAACCTAATTCCAATTGTTGTAATGTGGGGCATTGACGATGAATCCGTTTTTCCCAGTCTTCATATCCGGGGAAAGACGCAATAGATTCGTGAGTATTTGAATTACAGGCATTCATCACAATGCGGAGTGTCTGAAGACGTGGAAAGGTCACTGAAGACGACAAAAAACAGTCTAGAAAAGAACATAGTCTCGAAATATAAATCTCAAAATATTCTAGATCCGTATACGAATTATTCTCTATATTCCTAAAATCACGTAAATAGTAAATTGTAAAATGCTCCAGGGAATGATGCCACTGTTCCATAAATGAAACCAGAATCCACACCTCTTGAAAATGTATCCACATTTCCCATTCTCGGAGAAGAGGACCAGGATTCCGAGGATTACACTTGGATGTTATCCACGTCCATTGGGCCATGGAGAGAGGTGTGGACATATGAAGAACAGGGATACATGGGAAAGTCGTCATACTTTGGATCACCCCTATTTCTTTCTGTTCATTCAACCATATTCTTTCCACAACACTGATTTGATTATCCTCATATTCCTCTTGCATCCTGTAATGGACATCCCACTCCAACTTGTCCACCTTCCAGTTTGTTAAGATTCGTCCCAGTTGTTTTATGGGCGAGATGTCAGATGGAAGAAAACAACTATCAAATATTTTAATATTTTTCACATGTTGTATCGATGTCCTCAATGGATAACAATTATCAGAGAAACAAAAAACCGAAAAGGGAACACTCAATGTTTCGAGAAAAGGAATACGAGTATGGGAAAGAAAAAAATAAAAATCCATGGCACTAATGGGTGTAGACATAAAATAAGTATTGTATTCTGAACTAAGTTCCAAATGAAGGAGATGATGACAGGTGGTGGTGATTTTTCGAAATAATGGAGTCGATATTTTTTCCGACACCCACTTTTTCAATGTCGGTACGATAAAATGCGACACAAACGGTATACTTTGTACAGGAGAAAACAACGTATCATAGTCATCATGCCCATCCAAAATAAATGTTTCCAAATGAGGAAACGGAAATGCCACCAAAGAGGACAACGAGGATAAAGAGGATAACGAGGAATCACCCTCTTCCATTCCACGTAAACACAATGACAAAAGACTTACTCCATAACATTGAAGGATTTTAACAACATCTATGGCATTCTCTTCCTCATTCACCTGAAACACTAAATGTCGTAACGTCCCCGAACGTGCAAAGGATGTAAATAGTTCATCCAATATTTCCCGCAAGGAGAAATTAAAATCGTCCGGAATATACATATTGAGGATATTGAGATAAAGTTTATCCAAACATGGAAAGACGATAGAAGAAGTGGAAGAAGGAGGACATAAAAGTTTTAATGTCTCGACGGACCTTGTTGAAAATTCAAACGTACAAAGTGTTCGATGATGCTGTTCTAATAATAAGGAGAGACCAGGATGATTCCCTTCATATTCTAAAATCAGTGTCGTCAATTGAAAGGGAAGAGAAAGATTGTGAATGGTGTTTAACGATTTTATATTTTGTTTATTTTGTTTATTTTGTTTATGAATATATTCGAGAAAGAGATGAAAGAAATAGGGAAAGCATACGGATTGAACACGATAGGTAAAAGACTTTAATCGAGAAAGATGTGGTATATTACGAATGAACCATATCATGGATTGACGTGTATTGGGGATTTTGCGATACGGATTATCCGGCTGCACCGATGAAAACGAAGACCACTCCAATGATTCTATATGCTGCAACGATAAATCCCGTAAATGAGTGGATGCCGTCGTCATTGCATTTAGACTTTCCCAATCCAAGAGACATGTACTTTGGACAATAATCTCATCCGGTAATGTATCCATTTTATAATCCACGAAATCGAGCTCGAAATCTGTAATTTCAAATATCAAAAAAAAAATGAATCAGTCATTATCATTATTATCATTATTATTCAAAACATAATGATAATACAATACCTGAATGAGAGAGATCGAATGAAATCTAATGATTATATTTTTATTTTTATCTATAACCCAATAAGATGAACATCATTTTTATTTTTATCTATTCTTCTTCTATTTTTCAATATTATTACCCTTCTTTAGAAATGTAGTGCGTTTCAAAAATATTTTTTTTTATTTTTTCCGACAAAAATAAAAATCATAAAATGAATATTATAACAAGAATCTTGTATTCTCTTTTTATTTTTAATTCTTTTCTTTCAAGTGAAAGTCGTCGTCCTACAGAAAAAAATGGATTTGATGCGATTGCTGGATATCCAGAAGTTAAAAAGGAACTTCTCCATATGGCTCATTTCATGACTCATCCTCAAGACTATCGTGAATGGAATGTGCGTCTTCCCTCTGGTTGTTTACTTTATGGTCCTCCTGGAACGGGTAAAACATTACTCGCTCGTTCCTTTGCCCACCATATTTCTTCTCAACTTGGCTTTAATATTACGTATATGGTAACCAGTGGATCCGATTTTCAAGAAAAATATGTCGGTGTCGGTTCGGCTCGGATTCGTGAACTTTTTGCCTTGGCTCGAAAGATGGCACCTACTATTATATATATTGATGAAATTGATAGTATTGGACGAAAACGTTCTTCCGAAGAAAGTAGTGGTGGAAAAGATCGGGATAGTACCTTGAATGCTTTATTGGTGGAAATGGATGGTTTCTTTTCGAAAGAGTTTCCCGTTTTTGTGATTGCCAGTACCAATCGAAAAGAACTTTTGGATGAAGCCTTACTTCGACCGGGGCGTTTAGACAAACTGATTCATGTTCCTCTTCCCTCCTACCAAACCCGTTTAGAAATTCTTTATTTACATTCGGACCAAAAACCATTTTCTCTAAACAATAAAAAGGATATTCTTGAAAAAATCGCAAAAATCACCCATGGGTTCTCCGGTGCTGAATTGGAAAATGTATTAAACCAAGCCACACTTTCATGGATTCAAAATCAACGTGACGACTCCTTTTCTTTTCACGATCTTGAAAATGTTGTTCTTCAAATCGCCTACGGTGCCTCTGCTGAAGATAGAGAACAACAAGAACAAGTGCTCCAAAATACACCTTATGATACATTGTATGCCATTGCGGTTCATGAATTGGGTCATCTTTACACAAGTTTTTATTGTCCCTATCATTCACCGGCCATTGAAGTTTCAATAACACGTCCTTCCCCTCATACACTGGGATACACTCGTTTTGATTGGGATGAAAAAGAAGGACATGTTTTATCGAATGTGAATCATTTGTTGGATACTATTCGTACGCTGATGGGAGGACGTATCGCCGAATCCCTTGTGTTGGGTACATTGAATATGACCACTGGGGCATCCGGAGATTGGAAACGCATCGATCAACTTTTATATACGATGATTACGGTCTATGGATTCTCCTTTTCTTTCCCCGGCAATGAAAAGGAAAAAGAGAACCCTCAGGGTTCAACTACATCATCATCCATATCCTCCATTCATGTCGAATCAAGACTTCCATCTCTTCTTTCTGAATCTTCCAAAACACGAGTCCATGATATGATGGATCATTTATTTCAACTACAATGGAATTGGGTCCTTCATCATCTATCATTACACATGGATGAAATATCATACCAAGCCCATCAACTTGTTAAGGATCGAACCTGGAAGAAAGAAACGATTGATGAAAAAAAGAAGGACTTGTTTTGCATAAAAAAAAAATAAAATAAAATAAAATATAGACCTTCCGTCAATAAAATTTTAAATTTAAAATTTTATTTCATTTTAAATTTTATGTCAACATACAAACTATGGTTTCATGAATATTTTTATTTGTTTATTAAACTATGACATTTATGACCACCTAACATAAACTTTCCCCATTCAAACGTATTTCCACGTTCTCTTTTTTGATACTTGATATAGTCAATAAATCCGTATACCAATGTAATCACGGCAAATCCACATAAGATATATTCCATAATTAAAATATTTTTATCGGTTTGTTCCGAAATCGTATTACGAACTTTCCAAAATTCACGCTGAGTATTCATAAAGTAAATGATAAATATTACCGACATAAATATCAAATTCGGTCGAATTTGACTTTTACTACTGATTAGAAAGATGATATAAATGAAAAATGCAAGTATCAATGAATCAATTACATTTCCACTTGCCCAGTTATTGGAAGCGGCATTATCAATCTCCGTATTAAAACTCCACCCGCCTTCCATCATAATAAATACGAAAATCATCAAAACACCGATACAATGTCTAAAATAAAGATTTGTTTCAAACATTTGACGCATCTGACATGAAAGGATTTCAGTAATATATCCACTCGACACCACACAATATATTAGAAATATAAAAGCGACCCTAGAAAAGTATACAGGGTCAATAACTTTTTTATAAAGAGACATTGTTGTTATTTTTGTTGTTATTTTTGTTGTTATTTTATTTCATCACTAAAAAAAAAAATTTATTGAGATAGATAGTTTGAGGTAATTCGTCTTGATGTGGTTTTTGTAACAACTGTTGAAAGAGGAACATTCCCAAGAGAAGGATACATTTTTATTTTTTTTTTATTTATTTTCAAAAAAAAAGCGTCATTAATTTTATATTAAATATAAATCACGAGATAGAAGATAGATGGAAGCATTTGCACAAACGCCTTCCACCGTCTCGTTCCAATCCCCGAATAAAATAATAGTAGATTCTGAAAAAAAGGCGAAATATATAGATAGTCTATGGCGAAAATTAATTCAACTTTTCTTTTTATGTTTATGTCAACTTGTCTTTTATACTCTTGTCTCGTGTTTTATGAACTGGCTTTTCCATTATTTTAATCGAGCCATTACTTCCAACTGGACACGTATTTTGATTACGTTTTTAGAAATTTATATCATTTACATTACCTTTTATTTCTTACGTAATGTGACGGAATATTTTTTTGGGTTGATTATGTTGGGTATTTCAAAGTTACGTAGAAATTCCGACCACGGCGGTTTTGATTGGACTCGAAAACCAAAAGAAATAACAGGGACTGTACTTTCCTTTTTTGTCTTTATGCAATTTCAAACACAATTACTTTCCAATATTAAACTTATTTTAAACGAACTCTTTCACACCACTCCCAATGAAAATCAATAAAGGATGAAATATGGTAATATGATTATATAATATGGTAATATGATAATATAATAATATGAGAAAGAAATGAAAAAAAAAAGATGTTTTTTTCTTATTTTGAATGAAAGAAAGAAAGAAACAAAGAAATAAAAAGATGGATCAACGACAAGAAACAGATCCTCGATACTTTCGATATATTCGAACAGTTCATCAATTTGATGCCAAACGAGGAAATCGTGAAGTCTTTATCCATATTCCGTTTTCTCATCAATTCTTACGAGATATTCCCAATGATTCGGCAAAACATCGTGTCATTGCGGATTCATTATCTTTTCTTAAGGACTATTTTTTGGAAACTCTTCATCTTCCAGTGAAAATTACCCCCGTCATTCCGTTCCCTTTTCACGATCAAAAAGCAAAAAAAGAGTTGATCGGTTTGAAAATATCCGGATCACGTCGACATGTTCATGATATAGAAAAATATTTGACAAGACATGATGTAATGAAATTCATTCAACAGACAAGACGATATCATAAACAACTTGAACATCAACGACAACAACAAAAAATCACCGCAATGGCAAATAAAGCACTTGAATCTTCTACTTTACAAAAACCTTTTTCTTCTTCTATACAACCTTATCCTCATCTTTTCTTTCCTGATCAACAACAACGAAAACAATATGAAATGTGGTCATCACCATCTTCACCCCCCACACTTTCCACTAAACAACAAAAACAAGATTGGTAAAAAATCACGATTTTGGGTATCAAAAGAGAGAGTATTCCAAATTATTTATGATGAGCCTGGTGCCTCTTATTACAATATAGTAGAGAAGTTGAAATAAATAGTATTCTCTCAATTTTATACAATATATAAATATAATGGGATTTTATTCTTGTCCTAAAAATTATGCATTTGGCAAAAATAGTAATGGTACAGTTAAAATACCTACTCAATGTAAGGCCTTATCAAATGCTGATGATATGGTTTACGGAAATAATATTCCAAATTATAGTGATTCTGGTGCTACTTTTTATTTTTATAGAGGTCCAACATCGTTTAGTACATGCACAAAGCCTACTACTCTTCAAAGAACATCGACATATTTTTTAAATGTTAATTCTTCTTCTTGTTCATTAACCTTTTACAAATAAGAATGAATGTAGAAAGGCACCAAAAATATAGATACTCTCTCAAAGGGTTATTATAATATGATTACCCGACTCAAGAAACCGAAATCGGTAAGAGCGGTGTGATTCTAGGTTGTGAAGGGCTGGAATAAATAATGAATTTTAATTACAAACTCGTTATACTCTTTATACTCGTTATGACTATTTTGTTTCATAGTATCGTTCATTCCGTTGCAATAATATCAAATAAAAAGTATTTGATATTTTCTTTTCCACCGAGTGTGAATCGAACACACGACCGCCCGATATCCGTTTTGTTCACCTCTACAGTCGGGTACTCTACCAATTGAGTTATCGGTGGGTATATATTACCTAAGAAATACTTAAATCAATTTCAAATGTTTTTTTGACATGAACGATTGATTGTATCTTTTGGATTTGTATTTTCATTTGAGGTTCGGAGGCATTTTTTATCTTTTTCGATAAAAAATAGTCAACTTTGGAGTGGTAAAAGATACCTTGATTGGATTGCCAATTGTTCAAAAAATTAATTTTTAGAATATTTTTCAAAAATTCCTCGAAATTTATATCCAGACACAAAAACGCTTTGCTGTGTTGGGAATTTTGTGCAACAAAATCTTTGCATACCTTTTTTTGGTATACCTTTTTTTTTCCAAAAAAAGGTTTTTATCGAAGAGTGTCTAAATAGGTTGCGTCCAAGCCCACGAATTCGAAAAAGGGGAGGAGTGGATGGTAGCACTCTTTATATTTCTTCATTTCATAGGTATTCCCTTCGAGGAGGTGGAACATGAACGTCGGAAATTCATGAAAGTTGATTTGTTCTACCATGGCCTTTTCTAAGAAATCTTTGGTCAAATCGATACAGTCCACCCTTTTTATACGATTTGTATTTATATCTCCTGTGACGATTTCAAACTCCTTCTTTCGGGTCTCACAACGCATCTCCGTCGTGACAATGGTTCGAATCATGTCAAACTTTAGAAAATAAATACGTGGAAAGTAAAAGCCCGCATAATCTAGACGCAATAAAAGCATATCTTCATCCGGCTCCACATACACCGGACTGTCTGCCAGTTTATAATAGGAGATAGAATGCGTGATCCATTTTCGTATCATTCTTTAGGTAACCGCTTTCTTTTATTTTGGTTTAGGAAGAAATGCTTATATAAGCTTATATAATGCTCTGATCCTTCTATTTCGTGTACCGTATCGAAAAGACCAAGAAAAAATTAAATCGTCGTCGAAGGAAAATAAAATGTTCCACCGATGATATCCCAATACGTTTATATCTCTCCTTTTTCATTGATCTCTTTTTCCTTGAATTCCTTATCAAATTCTTTCCATGAAAAGATCGTTGATGATGTATAAAATTGATTTTATTCCTTGTACCAGTAAAATAAAAAATGGTCCTCATATTTATATAATCATATATAGGAATTATATATAGGAATTGACCATCTAAAGATGACTATTCTTTTACTTTTTTTTATCCATAATTTTTATCTATAATGAACGTTCATTATAGATTCATTCATAAAGATATCAGAATAAAGATTGCAAGTATCAATTTCAAGTATCAATTGCAACTATGGCGCCCATGAGTTTTTTCGAACGAGTGAAACGAAGTTTGAAGAACCCGAATATCAAACAGTTTAAGAAACTTGCTGCTCTTAAGGAGGGACGCAGTTTGATCGCCACCGCCGTGTCTCTGGATTGTACGGCGGACCTTCTTCGTCTTTTTATCAAGGAGAATTGTGGTGATATTGATGGTGAATGTGATTTTACCAAGCCTAAAATTTGCAATAGAATCCCATACAATTGCAATAGAATCCCATACAACGCCCTTTCTATTGCTGTCGTACTACATCGCAGTGATCTCGTGGAGATTCTTCTACACGCCGGTGCCAAATATAAAACAAAAAATAAATCCATCTTTGAATTTGCAATAAAACAAGGTTACCATTATGGGACAGAACAAGAACTACTGAAAATGTTGAAGACATTCCTTCACCACGACCCGCTTGTGATAAAATCGGAAGGTCCTTATTCCATGACTCCATTTTGGACCGCTATTTGGTATGGTGATGGGTATGTTACCCCCAAATTCAAGTACACAATAGTAAAATTCCTTATTGAAAATGGTGCGGATACCCTAAAACCAAGCATTACGAAAGAAACTTATTCACAGTATCTTCAGCGAAAACTTAAATCAGCAGGTGTACCGGAAGATAGGAAAAGTATGTATAATGATATTTTTTCATTAATAATGACAGAATATAGTAGTCTTTATTTTCTTCATAAAGGTCGAATGTTGTACGATGCTCATTTCATTAACGAACATGTTTATGAACATGACCGGACTTCCATCGATCATCTCCCCACACCGATCAAGAATCGTATCGACAACCTTCCAAGAGTCCTGTATCCCACCGAGGGATTAAGTGCCGTTCCTGGTGGAAAAGTAGAAATAACCGATTCAAAAACCTTGGCGACACAGGAAATTCTTCATCAAGTTTGGTCCATGAAAAATTCAGATGTGTTTCGAGATCTCCTCGAATATATTTAAAATTTTAAAATTTTAAAATTCCAAATATTCAAATCATGAATGGGATTGAAATATTGAAATATGGATTGAAATATTGAAATATGGGTTGAAAAGAAAGAAAGTTTATAATATAGTTCCTAAAGAAAGATAAAGAAAGATAAAGAAAGATAAAGAAAGATACCGTGTTTTGAAACATTGGCTTCAGAAAAGTTTATCGATGACTGTAATGGAAATAAAACAAATAGGATTCTGTAGCATGATAAAATTATTTTATAATGATTTTAATGAATCAAATTGCAAATATGAAACTTTACTAGCATTTGACAAGGAATAACTATTTAATCAATACTATTACTTTTTCTTTTTTATTTTGATTGACAAAATAAAAAACTGTGGAAACCCAAAACACATTTCGGAAATGCGAATCGTCTAAAGAACTGGAAAACCCAGAGCACCACCACTGATACGGATGATGTTATTGTTGACTGCGGTGACAATGAAGCGGAACTGTTGAGCACGTTTCCAGTTGGTGTCGGGGCAGGTGGTCTGCACGTTGGCAATCGCCGTGGGGCTGGGGAGAGCCACACACTTGGCATCGGTGGATGCGAGGGGGATGATCGACACGTTGGTGAGTTTTCCGTAGTTGGTACTTCCAAGAGGATCCAGGCAGATGAAATCGAGGGAGTACGAGTACATGTGGTAACCACACACGTTGGGGATCACAGGGGCGGCGTAGTAAGGCTCCACCAGCGAGAAATAGTCCGAACCCATGTTGGCAAGACGCTGGGTGTTCTCGTAAATGAGCGAGGTCTCGGCAATGGGGTCAGTTCCGGGGAAGTATCCATCAAGAGTGAGGGACTGGAGATCGGATCCAGCACCGGTGCAAGGAAGAGGCTCACGAGTAGTGTAGTTGGACCAGTACGACTGAACGGTGTAGTTCTGGACAGCGAAGAAAAGCACCTTGATGGCATGAGAGAAACGAATATCGAAAGTGTTGAAGTTGTTGGGGTTGAACGACTGGATAGGAGCGGTCTGCACCTGCTCAATGAGGATATCACGGGGAGCACACGCCATCCTCTTACGCTCGTCATTCGACACAATCGCATAGTTGGCCCACACCTGGCAATTGGAATTGAGTCCCACATCACCAGTGTAATCGGCCGACGAGTTGACGGCACGAGCGGGGGCGTAAATGTAGAGAGAGGGGTTGGTGGTGGATTGGTACACATCCCAAGCATTCAGCAGTTCGTTCAGGTTACGGAACGAAAAGTTGATACGCATGTCGTTGTAAGGAAGAGCGGCCGTAGGAAGAGCCACACCACTGTCACGAGCATAGAAAAAGGGAAGGGGGAGATTGAGAGTCTTGGCGGGAAGCACCGACTGGGGCTCAATAAGATCCGTGGTCTGTCCAATCATGTTGGCATACCCAATCTGCTTTCCAGCAGGGGTGGTAAAGGCAGACCAGAAATCAAGTTGGTAAGAATCAAAACGAGCAGCCACAAGATCGTTGAAGGTAATCGCACACTCACGAATGAGATTGTGCATAAGATTGGGAGACCACGAAAGAAGTGTGGCGACATGGTTGGCAGTAGATCCATCCTCAAGACTGATGCTGGTGTAAGTCGACGAAGTGCTCGCAGGGGGGGCAACCACCTTGGGGATAGTCACACGAAGCCAAGTGTAAAGAAGGTAATCACCGGCACGGGAAATCGTCACCGACCAGTCCTGACCGAACCCGGGAGTACCGGAAGCACGGGACAGCACCACGGGCACCTGGGTGAACCAAGTGGCACGGCGAGTTTGACGGACGAAGTAGGCCGTGGCATCGAGACCACCGTACATGTACTTTTCAAGTTCGTCGTACGTGGCAAGATCAATGAAACCGGAGGTAAGATTGGAAGTCGTGTATTGAGCCATTTTAAATTATTTAGAATGGAATGGAAGTTTTTATTCTCACAAAGAAAAAAATTTTTTTTTGTTTTTTTTTTATAGTCATCGAATTGTTTTAAATCAAAAAAAAAAACACTCTACATTTAATTCTATTTCCATTATTTCCATTATTTCCATTTCTATTCATTTCAATGTTTTTCATTCTTTCTTTGTACCTTGAGTAAAGAAAAACAAACAAGTTTATCTACCAAAGGTTTTGGGATAATTCTTAATAAGTACAATACATTTTCTTATTATCTTTTGAAGTGGTCCCATTTTTCAAATCACAAGCAAATGAAGTTTTACCATCTTTTTGACACATTTGACCCTTGCTGCTATCCTTACCAACATACAAATAACCAGAAGGACAACCTACATTGTCTAATAAAACCGAAGTTTTCGAATTTCTGTAGTAACGCTCCATCAGCCTAATTGACGTATTGGTGTTGCTGTTTAAATTGGGAGAAAAAGAGCAAAAATTTTGTTGGTTTTGAATAGTTTGCATCTTGTTTTATTGTTATTTATAGATCTCTCTATATATCTTTACCCAATATATTTTTTTTTAATTAAAAAAAATAATGGAATTGAATGGAATTCATTCATTTCATTTGCATATCTCTTTTATTAATTTTTTTAAAATTTTTTAAGAGCAACCAGTGCCTACCTTTTATGAACTATCTATATATATTTATGATTTATTATAATTATGTCGTCTGACATTGACCAGTAAAATCTTTTGTACTTGTTGAACATATAATATACAAATAACATTATTTATTAACATGCACCAGAACAATTGGTACTGTTCGATTTTGTTCGACCATTGGCACTACATATATCTTGACAACTACCGTTACCATTTGTGTCAGTACAACATTTAGTATTTCCAGTATTATTTGGGGGAACATATTTATGACGCTTAGCAGAAGGACAATTCATTTTTGTTATGGCACATGATCCAACATACCCTTCCATCGATCGTAATGCACGATGGTTGGAATTCAAAGAAGAAGGGATGGAATGTTGCTGTTTTTGGATTGGAGTTGAGAAAGAGCAAAAGTTTTGTTGGTTTTGAATATTTTGCATTTTCGAATAGTTTAGAAATTATCGTTTTCTATATCTCTATACAAGATGATTTTTTTTCCAAAAAAATGTGTTGATCTCTGAAAAAAAAACACTACACCGGCATAACAAAATCACAAAATCATATATCCAAATCTCCGAAAAATGATTTAAATACATAACCAAACAAGCCAGGTTTGGTTACTTTTTGGGTAGTATATAGTATAAAACCATATCTTAAATATAATTTTTGGAAAAAAATAAATTTATCGGATTTATTTTGGACGTTTTATTTTGTATTTTATACAATACTATACAAACAGGTTTTAAGCATCACAACATTTAGGAGTACTGTTACAAGTATTTCTTGTTTTGGTGTTGCCAAACTTTGCTTTACAAAATTCCACTCCATTACAATTAAAACTAGGCCAGGTTCCAGTTGCTTTTTGTCCATTAGGACATATTGGGGGATTTGAAAAAATAAAAGAATTGCAATTCTTACAAGTTGAAGGAATAGCATACCATTCCATCGTGAGTAACGCACGATGGGTAGAAAGAATGGAAGGCTGTTGATTTTGAGAGAAAGTGCAAAAGTTTTGTTGGTTTTGAATATTTTGCATTTTCGAATAGTTTAGAAATTATCGTTTTCTATATCTCTATACAAGATTTTTTTTTTTTCAAAAAAATGTGTTGATCTCTGAAAAAAAAAACATGATTTAAAAAATAAATGAGGAAATCGCAAACCAAGTCATCAAAGATGAATCCTATCAATCCTACAAAACAAAAGAATGAGAAAAATAAGACTAAAATTAATAATAATATTAATATTTCCAGTATTGCCAATGAAGGGGTTTCAGGTTCATCCAATAGTTTCAAAAGTTCGTTATTTTCAAAAGGAAAAGGGGTGATGAAGAGCGAGTGTTCTAAAAATTTATGGGATATTTTAGCCATACACAATAATATTCTTCATTTATCCAGGGCAGCGACGACTATAAATTCTGCAAATTCTGCGAATTCTTTGAATATGGTGAAAGAAGACGAAGAGGAAGACCATCACCATTTTTCATTTTATTTAATCAAGGCGTTACCAATTATGGATAAATACAAAACCATGATTAAAGATCGAGGTAAAATTAATTTTATGGGAAGTCGTCGTCCTCCACCCACCAATTGTGAAGATCTTCAAACCTTGGTCATTGATTATATGAATTTAGTGCAACGATATTTCCCTCAATGGTATGACGATTTACTCTCTCGGGGAGCCGCCACCTCAAATCCCAAATCTTCTTCTTCGTCTTCCTCTAAAAATTCATTGAAATTAGAGAGTAGTACAGCGACTGAAATAGATCCTTCCATTCGTCTATCCTTTAGTGGTGATTCGATAAATACTAGCAACACTATGTTATCGACCAAAGGGGGTAGTAAATGTGCACATTGTGAAGAAGAGAATGCATTGTTTATTATGACCGATGGACTCATGACTTGTGAGAATTGTGGAGTCACGTCTGAATTTTCCAAAGCCTCGGTGATTTGTTATAAAGATATTGATCGTGTGAATATCACCAGTAAATACCAATACGATCGCATCACTCATTTCAAAGACTGTATCAATCAGTTTCAAGGAAAACAAAACTCGACGATTGATAAGAAAGTATATGACGATTTGATCTTTCAATTTCGTCAACACGATCTCATCCCCGAAGATTGGAAGGACCTTCCGAAGGACGAGGCCTTTCAGAAAATTACCAAGGAACATATTTTACTTTTTTTGAAAGAAACCAATCACACCAAACATTATGAAGATATTGTATTGATTCATTCCAACTTATCAGGTATCGTTCCTCCCGATTTGAGTTCGATTGAAAACAAACTACTTCAAGACTTTGATGCTCTTACGAATCTTTATGATCGTAAATATCGAAATTTAGAACGAAAAAATTTTATCAATACTCAGTATGTATTGTTTCAATTACTTCGTCGACACCGTTTTCCATGTAAAAAGGAAGATTTCAATATTTTAAAAACCATTGATCGGAAATATTATCATGACGATATTACTCGTTCTCTTTTTGAAGAATTAGGATACAATTTCACCGCCACCTTTTAAAGTTTGATGGGTTCCAATAATGTAAACTTTATTATAAGCATGACTTTTTTTTTCTTATTTCTTCTTATACGTAGGATCCGGTTTCCATCCATGTTGGACCGCATTCAATAATTTCACCATGGCCTTGGCTTTTTCAAGTGTCGTTTCCTTGGCCTTGATTTCTTTGGTTTCGGAATTTGTCACTCGGTACATTTCCCTTTTTGGTAATTTTCGAATTATATAAGGCATAGTAATGTTGATAGAATAATAATATTAATTTTATCAATGAATCTCTTTTCTAATACTTTTTAAAAAATATTTTTAAAAAAAATAAATTCCCAATCCAATACCGATCAAACTTATTCCAACAATTTCATAGATGGAAAAACGATGATGAAGCAAAACTAAATCCCAAAGTAACGCCAATGGTATATCCACATATCGTAACACAATTATTGTTAAGCCTTTCGATGTTTGAAGGGCACATGTTTTCAAGGTCTGTGCTAATAAACTACAAACACCCATGGAATAAAAAAGTAATGTTGGAATATTGACTCCAAAATTAGAAAACAGTTTGGAAACTTGGGGAAAAAATTGGTATCCCCATAAAGAGACAAGAAGAAGTGTTTGTGTCATGGCATAGAGAGACGTGACCAAGGGATGTTCGTTTTGTAACGATAAGATTGATACATTCACCGCACATTGAAATAAAGATGAAAATAGAGCATACACATATCCCTTTCCCATCGATTGAATCATCCAATAGTCTTCTTGTTTGAACCAAAGTGGAATGGAAATGACGACGACACCGGATAAGCAACATAGACAACTATAGGTGTATTTGGGTTTCCATGTAGAACCCGTATCTTGTAGGTTTTCATTTTCGATGTTGTATAAAAAACAATACAAGGCAATCCAAAGCGGTGTCAAGGAAAAAAATACGGTGGCAACCGATAAGGGTAAATAAATCAATGAATGAAAAGAACATAGTATGGAGAATGAACCAAACATTCCTCGAAGGAGTAGACCTTTTATGTTTTTTCCATACCATGGTCTAATTTGTAGTATACAAATCAAGAAAAGAGAAACTATGATTCCAACAAACCCACGCATCCAAATGGTTGTATTCATATCCTTTTCTAAATTGAAATGGTGAACCAGTTTCACCTCCAAATACTGCAAGGAATAGAAGAATGATCCTAGAATAGTCTTGGTCATGGCGACAATGGGTACACCACCATTCGTTTCTTTATGACATTGCGTACATAGTGTACATTTTGGAAGTAGGTTCATCAATCTCTCCTTGTTTCATTCAATACCACAAGTTCTTATCTGAAATTTTTTAAAAACATGACGATTATTTTCTCCCTTCCATGTATGTCCTCGACTCTCTTCGACTCTCTTCGACTCTCTTCGATGATATATATTTTTCAAGATTTATTTTTTATTCTAGAATAAAAAAGAACGGTAATTGATTCTCGATCAGAGTATGTCGAAAAAATCTGTTTATACGTTTCGATCTTTAAAAGAAACCTATGAAGCCCCCATTACGATGAGTTATAGTAATTGGGCGAATTATGTTGGAAGTGGCTATAATACCTCTTTGGGTGGAGCCATTATTCCTGGAGGTACATCATTAGGGGGTGCTGTAATTAATGGTCATCCGAGACAGAATTTTGAAACAGCATCCTTTCCGGTTTCAGACGATAGTTTAGCGGGAACACCAGGAGAAGATCATGTGGGGTACCAAGAACCTAACCAGGCATTTGCAACGGATTTGACGGATGAAGAAGATAAAAAACGGTTGGCGAAATTTTTGAAGGAAAAAAAATATTATGCGGAGGAGGAGGGAGAAAATGTAGACACGGAATAAAGAGGTATTATAATTATTCCATTGATTGAATAGAGTGTATTAGAGTGTATAAGGATTAAACACGAGGAGTTACCTCTTTTCGTGAATAATATTGGATATTCTTCTTGGCCAATTCAGATTGTAGTTTATGGCGATCTTGCCCTTCAAAGGAAACAGGTTTAGGAACAGTCCATTGGCGACATTCAAAAAGTTGTCGTTCCGATGGTGTAAAAATAAGACCCATCATTACTTCATCGGTCAACCGTAAAAATTCTGAAATATCTTTTTGTAATAAAATGTTGAGAATATTTTCACAAACGGAAGGATTGGATAATGCTTTTTTCATCATTTCATCTTCAAAACGACGTATGGTCGGATGTTGATAAATATGTCGATAAAGACGAGAACGAAGATAAAAAATATGTTCAATATCATCTCGAATTCGTTCCGAATAACAAATTTCATTGTTCATGACCTTACAATGGGTAAATAGTCGAGATACGTCCAAACTTCCCATATTCTTTTCCAAACCGAATTGGTGCACATCACGAATAATATAATCGAGTTTATCGGTATCCAACGAACTTTTAGGATTGGTCACTAAATGTTCATACCAATGTTCATGAGGACCCAATAATAATTTTTGTAGAATATTTTCATCTCCCTCTTGCCATAACATGGTAGAAATGTTAGAAAGAGGGTATATTGATATTGTTCGTCTTTCTGATGATCTCAACTCGGAGAGGGTGTGTTTCAAAATATCCATACCCCTTTCTTCATGATGATGCCATAACGTGTTTGGAAGATGATGTTGATTTATGTCTTCTTCCTTTTCTAAAAGTGTATGGGCCAATCGGTCAAACCAATGAGAATAGGCGGCATGACCAACATCATGACATAAACCGGCGATGGGGATAAGTTGAAGAACACGAGCGGGTATTTTATCGATTTCATCGGGTTGACGACGTTGTATTTCTTGTAAGAGTCGACGTGTAATGTAATAACAACCGAGAGAATGAGAAAATCGAGATACCTGGGCCGTAGGAAATACTTTATATCCGAATCCAGTTTGTCGGATATAATGTAAACGTTGAAATGTCCACGTATCTAACAAGGAATGGGCAAGATCATCCACTTCGATATCACCCCATATTGAGCAATGAATTACTTTCATCTGTTTTATTTCTTTACATAATTTTCTTTAAAAATATATTTCAAAATAGAAAGAAAAATATATTATTATGAATAATCCTCCCCCATCTACTGGAGGAGGTGGAGGGGTTAGTGGTGGAATGACAAGCACGGGAGGAGGTAGCACGGGAGGAGGTGGAATGACTGGCGGTGGAGTCGGTATGAGTAGTACTGGAGGCGGTAGTATGAATAGTATTGGGGGCGGTGGTGGACTAAATACTACCGGTGGTGGACCGGGTGGAGGTGGACCGGGTGGGCCTGGTGAAGGTGGACCCGGAGAAGGTGGACCTGGTGGAGGGGGGCCTGGTGGTGGTGGACCTGGTGGAGGTGGACCTGGTGGTGGTGGACCTGGTGGGGGTG
>Ga0214921_10000916_pt1 | contig 52250 bp, 58 predicted proteins | sample LL1505_MetaG_FD_177992 | JGI IMG/M metagenome (GOLD analysis project Ga0214921, IMG submission 177992) | Freshwater microbial communities from Lake Lanier, Atlanta, Georgia, United States - LL-1505 | ecosystem: Environmental > Aquatic > Freshwater > Lake | place: USA: Georgia | collected... | reverse complement strand
TCCTATATTTCCAACTCTTAAAAATTTCATAGTTGTTTTGGCGGTCCCTAGGGGAATCGAACCCCTCTTTCATGGATGAAAACCACGTGTCCTAACCGATAGACGAAGGGACCTTGAAAGTAAAGTTATTTAGATTGTTTAATAATAATAATCAACAATTATATAATTAAGTATATTTATCTCTATATTTGTTAGTGAGTTAAAGAAATATCTTCAATAATAAATTCGATAACTCTTTGTTTGTTCCAATCATTGCAACTAAGTTTTCCAGCTATATGAAATTTATGATTTTTAAAATTTTTAAGATAATCAATTACTTTTTCTTTATTATTTTTAAAACAAATTCCCTGTAAGTAAAGACCACTGCTATTTTTAAATAAAACTTTTAGTAAAAAATCATTTTCAAAATTTATTTTAATCATTGATAAGTCTTCAACAATAAATTTTGGCTCAGAATTACCTGATCCAAAAGGTCCTAATTTACTTACTTCTTCATAGGTTTTTTCATTAACTGCATTGGCTGATAAAATACCATCGATCTCTATAAAATTATTTTGAACAAAATTTGGTTTTGATGATTTAAATTTAGAAATTAAAAAACTCTTTAGATCACTAATCTTATTTTCTTCAATACTAAAGCCAGCAGCCATTTTATGACCCCCTCCTTTTATAACAATTCCATTTTGTTTAGCGGCTAAGATGGCAAGGCCAATATCAAATCCAAAAATAGATCTACATGAGCCTTTAGCAATATTATTAGTAGATGAAATAACTATGGTGGGTTTAAGAAATCTTTCTTTAATTCTACTTGCAATAATACCAATCAACCCTTCATGCCAAAACTTATTAGCTACTAGTATTATTTCATTACTATTTTCTTTTTCTGCTAATAAATAAGCCTCATTTAAAATATCTTCTTCTATTGTTTTTCTTTTTTTATTTAAAGAATCAAGTGTTGTTGCTATTTCGTAACTTTTCTTTGGGTCTTCTGATGTGAGTAAATTTGCACCAAGATCAGATTGACCTATTCTTCCACCGGCATTAATCCTAGGTCCTAGTAAAAAACCAATATGATAAGTATTTGGGCTTTCTTTTATATCAGCAACATCAATTAAAGTTTTAATACCTAAGTTTTTTCTCTTCTTTAATATTTGTATTCCTTGATAAACAAATGCTCTGTTTAAATCTATTAATGGAACCACGTCACAAATTGTGCCCAAAGCAACTAAATCTAAATAATCATATAAATCTGGCTCATTAATTTTTTTATCTTTATAGAAATTACTTTCTCGAAGAGAGCGATTTAACGCAACAATAAATAAAAAAGAAACTCCGGCAGCACATAAATAGCCAAGATTTGATTTATCATCCAATTGATTTGGATTTACTAAGGCTTTGCATTTAGGGAGTTTAATTTCAGCTTGATGATGATCAATAACCAAAACATCAATATTATTTTGATTAGCATACTCAAGAGCTTCAAATGATGAAGTTCCACAATCAACAGTTATAAGAAATTCACCTTTTTTCTCAATTATGTTTTTTAGTGAATTTACTGAGGGTCCATAACCATCGACTTGTCGATCTGGAATATAAATAAAAAAATTTGAGTATATATTTTTTAAAAAATTAACAATAATTGCAGTGGATGATGCTCCATCCACATCATAGTCGCCTAAAATACAAATTCTTTTATTTTCTTTAATAGCTTTAATAAGAGTATCGACCGCAAGATCCATGTCCTTTAAGACACTTGGATTTGGCATAAATTCTTTAATCTTTGGACTTAAATATGACTGACAATTCTCAGGGGTAATTTTCCTTATAGATAAAAGTTTTGATAAAAAATTATCAATTCCTAATTTTTGAGAAATTTCTAACGATAAATTTTCGTTGTACTTGGATAAAATCCATTCTTTACCAGTGATGGACTGGTACTTCATATTTTAAATTTATTAATAATTTTTTTATTAAGATTAGATGCGTGGTGCAAAACAAAGGTTTCTGATTGATAAAAACCATTATCTAAAATCTTAATACCTTGAAGCAAATCACCCCCTGTTACTCCGGTTGCACAAAATAAAACATCCTCTTTAACTATGTCATTAATATAATATTTTTTTTTTAAATCCTTTATTCCCATTTTTTTAGCCTTATCAATTTCATGATCATTACTTAGAACTAATCTTGCTTGAAATTGACCGCCTAAACATTTAATCGCAGCAGCAGCAAGAACACCTTCTGGAGCTCCTCCTATACCTAAATATATATCAACATTAAATTCTTCAATACCTGCATAAATAGCGCCAGCTACATCCCCATCGGAAATAAATTTAATTTTAGTTCCAAGTTGTTTTGCATCTTTAACTATATGATCGTGTCGCTCTCTTTCTAAAAGACATATTGTTAATTTATCTGGTGTTGTATTTTTAAAATCAGCTAAATTTTTAAGATTTTTGGCAATACCAAAATCAAGATCAACAACCCCTTCTTTAATATTTTTTCCAACAGCTATTTTCTCCATGTAAGTGTCAGGTGCATGCAACAGATTATCTTTTTTGGATACTGCAAGGACTGACATTGCATTTGGTAAATTTTTTGCAGTTAAATTTGTACCTTCTAAGGGATCAACTGCTATATCCAATTCTTCCCCATTTCCTGTTCCAACTAATTCATTAATATAAAGCATCGGTGCTTCATCCATTTCTCCTTCCCCGATGACAATTTTTCCTTTCATTGGAATATTATTAAGAAATAATCTCATCTTATCTACTGCTGCTTGATCAGCGGCTATTTTATCGCCTTTGCCTTTTAATAATGATGACGCGTACGCAGCTTCGCTAGTGGTTTTTACAAATAAATCTACAAACCCATTGCTGATAATCATAATTTTTTTTCATTTCTAATTCTGATCATTGTAATTTTTTTGCTAATAAATTTTTCTTTTGAAATTTTCTTTAAAGCTAATTTCATATCCTTCTCTTTAGCGTTATGACTGATAATAACTAAATTAGCATACTGAGGATTACTTAAGGGCTGCTGTAATATACTTTGAATTGAAATCTTAAATTTAGATAAAATAGAAGTAATTTTAGATAAAACTCCTGGCTTATCTTTCACAACGATTCTTAAGTAAAACTTACAAATATGATTGTCAAAATCAAACATTTTAAACTCTTTTGCATCAGAGAAATTAAAACCAAAAGGTAGAGTTATATTTCCTTTAAGAATTGAATTTAAATCCGAAACAACAGAAGAAGTAGTTGGTCCTTTTCCAGCACCTAGTCCTTGATAAACTATTTTGCCAACTGGATTTCCTTCAACCATAATTGCGTTATTTGCTCCATTGATCTTGGCAAGATCAGAATCTTTTGAAATTAAACAAGGATGAACTCTTTGTTTAACTTTATTATCGATGATTTCAGAAATTCCTAATAGTTTAATCTTGTATTTGAACTTATTGGCATACTCAACATCTTCTAAATCAATCTGTTCTATTCCTTCTGTTAAAAAACTCTTATTAATTATTTTAGTTTTAAAACAAAGTGCACTTAATATGGATATTTTAGATTTAACATCGTCTCCATTAAGATCAAGTTTTGGATTAGTTTCAGCGTAACCAAGTTTTTGAGCATTTGATAAAATCTCTTTAAAGTTTTTTTTAGTTCTTTCTATTTCAGTTAAAATAAAATTTGTCGTTCCATTTAATATGCCATAAATGTGAAATAATTTATTACCCACTAAGCTTTCTTTTATAGATTTGATAATCGGTATTCCTCCACCCACTGAGGCTTCAAATAGTAGATTAACTGAATTTTTTTCAGCAATTTTTGCAAGTTCATTCCCATGCTTAAATATTAAGGCTTTATTTGCTGTAACTAAATGTTTGTTATTTTGTAATGCAGCAAAGGCTAATTTTTTTGCAACTCCATCAGGTCCACCTATTAACTCAATAATAATGTCGACATCATCTTTTTTAACTAATGACAAAGGATTTTTAACCCACATTTTTTTTGGAACGCTAAATCCTCTTTTTTTACTAATCTTTTTTGCGGAAATATATTTTATTTGAAAAGTCGAGTTTGTATTTTTTTCAATAATACGTTTATTCTTAACCAAATGTTTGTAAACTTCTGAGCCAATGTTGCCCAAGCCGACGATTGCAATATTATAATTATCTTTAAAATTCATTATTCTAATCCTGCAGTTTCCTTCAAACCTAATCTTATATTCATATTTTGAACTGCCTGTCCTGCAGCTCCTTTAACTAAATTATCAATCGAACTTACAATAATTAATTGATTTTTATATCTTCCAGAGAAAACATTAATATTACAATTATTAGTATTATTAACGTTATTTGTATTAACAAATTTTCCATAGGGTAAAATTTTAACAAAATTACTTTTTTTATAAAATTTACTCAAATATTGATGAACTTTTTTCACGCTAATATTCTTTTTAAGATCAGCGTATATTGTTGTTAATATTCCTCTAAAAGTTGGAATTAAATGAGGAGTAAATTCAATTTTTAAATCACCAGAAACTTTTGCAAACAATTTTAAACCCTGGTCTATTTCAGGCATATGTCTGTGGTGACCCACACCGTAAACAGCGATATTTTTATTAATATTAGGATAAAGTTTTTTATCAGCAGTTTTCTTTCCAGCTCCTGAATAACCTGACTTAGAATCTATTATTATTTTTGAAGTTTTTATTGTTTTATTTAGCAACAAAGGAATAAGCGCTAATTGAGCTGATGTTGGATAACATCCCGGACAGGAAATTATATTACTCTTTTCAATATCTTTTCTTGCAAATTCAGAAAGTCCATAAACAGAATGTTTTTGATTATCAGGAGCATAATGTTTTAGTCCGTACCATTTTTCATAAACCTTAACATCTGAGAATCTAAAATCAGCGGATAAATCAATTAAAATATGGTGAGGAGAAATTTTATTAGATAATAATTGCGCTTCTCCGTGGGGTAATGCTGAAAATATTATATCGACATCGCTTAAATCGGCTTTATTAATGTCAGATATTAAAGGTAATTTTTTTTTAATTTTATTTTTTAAAAAAGAATTAATAGCTTTTCCAATAGATCCTCTTGAGCATAAGTATTTAAGATTAATGAATTTATGATTACTTAATATTTTAATAAGTTCCAAGCCAACAAAACCTGAGGCTCCATTAATTAAAACGTTATATTTGTTAGACATGATCTGTATTTATAAGAAGTTGTAAATGACTTAAAGACTAAAATTAGTCTAAGCAGATTAACGTTTAGAAAACTGAAATCTTCTTCTGGCTTTTTTCTGTCCGTATTTTTTTCTTTCAACTTTTCTTGAATCCCTTGTTAATAACTTTTCTTTTTTTAATGTTTTTCTTAATGTTCCATCTAAAACATACAAAGCCTTAGATATACCTAATGACACTGCTCCAGCCTGTCCGGTTAAACCGCCGCCTTTAACAGTGCACTTAACATCATAACCATTATTCTTATTAATAACATTAAATGGCTTCTCAATGCTCAGTTGTAGAACTGGACGTTTAAAATATTCATTATATTTTTTTCCATTTACTAAAATACTTCCAGAACCAACTTTTAACCAAACTCTAGCTATAGAACTTTTTCTTTTTCCAGTTGCGTAAAATCTATCGTTTGAAACAGCTAAACTCTGAACCATATAATTAATTTAAATAATTTTTTTTATTTATAGATTTAAAATCAAAATCTACAGCCTTTTGAGTTTCATGAGGATGTTTGTCATCATTATAAACTTTTAAATTTCCAAGTTGTTTTCTACCTAACGGACCTCTTGGTAACATTCTTTTAACAGCTAATTTAATAATTCTAGAAGGATCTTTTTGAAGAATTTTATTCGGTGTAGTTTCTTTAATTCCGCCTGGATAGCCAGTATGTTTATAATAGATTTTATTAGAAAACTTTTTTCCAGTAAATTTTATTTTTCTAGCGTTAGTTACAATCACAAAATCTCCATCATCCATATTTGGAGTGAAGCTAGTTTTTTTCTTTCCTCTTAAAATTTTAGTTATCTCAGAAGCTAATCTGCCAACAATTAAATTTGTTGCATCAATCTTAAACCAGTTTTTTTTAACTTCTTTCTTTTTAATAAATTCAGTCATAATGGAACGGAATAAATATATTTTGCCTATAATGATGTCAAACAGAATAAGGTAAAATTTATTATTTTGGAGAGATTGATACTTGGTAAAATAGATAAATTATCGAAAAAAGTAAAAAAATCGAACCTAGCTGATGAAGACTAGCAATATAAATTTTATAACCACTTGTTAAAACTAGAATACCCAGCAGCACTTGAAAAATTATTGCAGATAAAACTACGAACAAATACTTCAAGTTAACAATTTTGTTTTTGAGTAAAAAATAAAAAATAAAACTAAAAATCAATATAATAAAATAAGCAATAATTCTGTGTAAAAATTGAACATGAGAAGGACTAGAATAAGAATTTGAATTTGAAAATTCTTTAATAAAAACATCTTCAGGCACAAAGTTTCCATTCATTAAAGGCCAAGTTTGATATATTTTTGCAGCATCTAGACCTGAAACAAAAGCTCCAATCGCAATTTGAAAAAAAATAATTATTAAAAATGAAAGAATTAAATAAGAATAAAAATTAAAATAAATTTTTTTTACATTCATAAATAAAATTGAAAAAAACAATAAAGATAAAATAATTTGAGCACCTAATAAATGTGCAGACAGTCTAAAATGACTAACATCTGTATTAGCGATTAATCCACTTTTAACCATATACCACCCTAAAAATCCTTGAAAAAAAAATAACGAAGAAATAATTGAATAAAAAACGATTTGTTTGAGACTAAAAATTTTTTTTGTAAGAAAATATATGAAGGGTAAAACAAATGCTAATGCAGCTACTCTTGCAAGTAATCGATGGATATATTCCCACCAAAAAATATATTTAAATTCAGCTAAAGACATGCCGAGATTAATTTCTTTGTATTGGGGAATCTGCTTATATAAAGAAAAATAATCTTGCCATTGCTTTTCAGTAAACGGGGGTAAAATTCCACTAAACAATTCCCAATTAGTTATTGAAAGACCGGATTCCGTTAAACGAGTAAGACCCCCAATAAAGATAAGTGCTGAAACTAAAAATAAAGATAAATACAACCAAATGGTAACATAGGTATTTATTTTATTTAGATTAATTGTATTTGGCATTATAAATTAATAACTAATTTATCATTATTTTAAAAACGATTTAATGTCGCAAAAAAAAATTTTAAAAATTCGCTCTACTATTGATACTATTGATAGACAAATTATCAGACTGCTAGGGTTAAGAAAGAAACAAGTCTTAAAAATTGCTCAGTACAAAAATAAGAGAACGATTGTAGATAAAAAAAGAATTAATCAAATAATGAAAAGAATTAAAGCTGAGTCCAAAAAAAATAAAATTGATTTCATATTAGTTAAAAACTTTTGGAATAAATTAATTCAATACTCAATAAAATTAGAAAAAAAAATAGTTAAATAACTACTATTTGCTGTGTGGAGGAAGTTTTTTTTCCACAAACCATTCATGCTTGCGTGTTGAGGGATTATATTTTCTAACTCTCAGTTTAATTTTAACCTTTTCTCCTGCGGTAGGTTTTTTAACATAATAATTAAAAGCACTATTAGGTTTTAACTCTGGAACAAGTCTGACTTTAACTGATGTTTTTTTTGCCATTTTAAGAGAGGTTTTTTAATTCAGTAATAATTTCTTTTATTCTAATTAGCTTTTCTTTTTTATTTAATAAATCGTTAGTGCTTATATCTTTTCTCTCAAAATCGTCAACTTCAATATCATTAATATTATTTTCTATTATTTTTTTTGCACCTTTTATAGTCAGCCCTTTGTCTTTTAAAAGATATTGAATTTTTTTCAAAAGCTTAACATTCTCAACTGTGTAATATCTTCTTCCTTTTGCTCGTAGTTTGGGCTTCAATTGAGGAAACTCTTTTTCCCAAAATCTTAAAACATAAGTTTTTGCTTTTCCCGTTTCTAACTCAATAAGATTTAATTCTTTAGCTACTTCTCCTATTGTTTTTAAAGCTTCAGCTGACTTCTCCGACATTTATATTTTTATTAATTTTACTTTTTAAAATTTTAGAAGGCTTAAAAGTAACTACTGTCCTGCTAGAAATAACTTTTTGTTCCTTTGTTTTTGGATTTCTTCCTATTCGTTCATTTTTGTGACGAATATTGAAAGATCCAAAATTAGCTATCTTAACTTTATTCTTTTTTTCAAGTTGCAACGTAATAAACTCAAAAATATCATCGATAAAATTTGAAGCTTCGACTTTAGAAATTCCTAGCTCTTTATAAACTAGATCAGACAAATATTGTCTTGTGATTGTAGTGGTCACAAATATTTATTTATAAATTTTTTTGTATTTGTTCCTGTAAATTACCATTTAAAATATCATAGCACAATTTAATAGAGTGATAAAAACCAATGTAATCTGTACTCCCATGACTTTTTACAACCGGTGATGTTAATCCTAAAAATATTCCCCCATTATATTTTCTTGGATCTAAATCATTTTTAATGCTGTTAAAAATTTTAAATGACAATAAATAAATAAATTTTGAATACCAAGAATTTAAAAATTTTTCTTTAACAAGAGCTGCAATATATTTTGCAGTTCCTTCCGCTGTCTTTAAAGCTATATTTCCTGAAAAACCATCCGTAACTATTACGTCTACTTTACCATCTTTTATATGATTTCCTTCTATGAAACCGGTAAATGAAAAACTATCACTATTAATCTGTTTTAATTCCTGCAAACTTTTCTTTAATAGATCACTTCCTTTGCTTTCTTCACTTCCAATATTTAATAATGCAACTGTTGGTTTTTCTTTTTTAAAAACCGCTCTATACAAAGCTGCCCCTAATTTAGAAAAATCCACTAAATTTTTTATACTACAATCAATATTTGCCCCTAAATCTAGAACAACACTTAAACCTTTATGAGAGGGCCACATAGATGCTAAGGCTGGCTTATCAATTCCATTTATAGTTTCTAGAATTAATCTAGACATAACAAGTAATGCCCCAGTATTTCCTGCCGATATAGCTATGTCTGCATTTTTATTTTTTAATGCAGTCAACGCTAGCCACATACTAGAATTTTTTCCATTTTTAACTGCTTCTAATGGAGATTCATTGTCCAATACTTTTTCATTCGTATGAACAATAGTGCTTGAGGGTCCAACTAAAGGATATTTTTCTAAGATAGGATTAATTAAGTCTCTATTACCAAAAATTAAAAATTTTAAATTCTGATTACTTTGTAAAAATAAATCTAAACCTTTGATAACTTTTAAAGGAGATTCATCACCCCCCATTGCATCAACTGCAACTGTAAATTTCATTTAAATAAATTGATAATTAATTAAATTAAGCTTTAGGCTTAAAAATTTGTTTACCATTATACATTCCGGTCTTTTCATCTACATGATGCGGAAGTCTGTATTCACCACTTTTTTTATCTTCAATTACATTTGCAAATGAAACAGCGTGGTGTGATCTTCTTAAGTTTCTTCTTGCTTTTGATGTTTTACGCTTAGGTACAGCCATTTGAATAATATAATAGTTAAAAAATTATGACACTCAATATCATTTAAACCCAATAAATCAACCTAGTTAATAATCGTTGATTAGATGGCAAAATTTTATAATTATATGATAGTGGTTTTTAGCTTATGAGATTTTCTTTCTACAAATATATCTTAGTATTTTTTTTTATATTTAGCTGTACTACGATCGATGAATTGCACGGTATCGATAATTTAAAAATTAAATCAGAATCTTTGCAGGCAAATATCACTAATTCTAATGATGTTTTAAATTTGATTGGCCCGCCTCAAAATATAGGACTGACTAATAATAATATTTGGTATTATCATGAGGTTCATCAAACAAGAAATAAGTATGGTACGAAAGTAATCACTGACAATAATACTTTAAGGCTGGAATTTGATGATTTAGGTATCTTAAAAAAAATTAATTTCTTAGATAAAAATACTTTAAGTAAAAACCCCTTTGATGAATCTTCAACTATTAGTCTTGGTAAAGAGTCCAGCTTCTTATCAAGTTTCTTAGCTAGTATGAGACAACGAGCTAAAAACTTTGGTAAATCTAACGACTAACGAGCAATAATCGCAAGCAATAATAAAGCTACAATATTTGTAATTTTAATCATTGGGTTTACTGCTGGTCCTGCCGTATCTTTATAAGGATCTCCAACTGTATCTCCTGTTACCGCAGCTTTGTGAGCATCAGAACCTTTTCCGCCGTAATGACCATCTTCAATATATTTTTTTGCATTATCCCATGCACCGCCACCAGCTGTCATTGATACTGCTAAGAAAAATCCAGTAACGATAACCCCTAATAACATTGCGCCTAAAGCAGACAATGCTGAAGAAGTTCCTGCTATGTAATAAATTATAACATAAAGAACTATTGGAGATAAAACTGGCAGTAAAGAAGGAATGATCATTTCTTTAATTGCAGCTTTAGTTAAAATATCTACAGCGTTTCTATAGTCTGGTTTTTGTTTGTTCTTCATAATTCCAGGCCATTTTTTAAACTGTCTTCTAACTTCAATAACTACAGCTCCGCCTGCTCTACCAACCGCTTGCATTCCCATAGAAGCAAACAGATAAGGAAGTAAACCTCCAATTAATAAACCAATAACAACATATGGATTTGATAAATCAAAATTTACCACAATTCCCTTTAATGCTGATCCAGGTGTTTTAGCAAAATGTTTAATATCTTCTGTGTAAGCAGCAAATAAAACTAAAGCTCCAAGTCCTGCAGAACCAATTGCATATCCTTTTGTAATAGCTTTTGTAGTATTTCCAACTGCATCAAGAGCGTCGGTAACTTTTCTAACACTAGCTGGTAAGTTACTCATTTGCGCTATTCCGCCAGCGTTATCGGTAACTGGTCCGTACGCATCTAAAGCAACTACCATTCCTGTTAATGCTAACATTGTAGTAACTGCAATTGCAATTCCATATAAGCCGGCAATTAAATAAGTTGATAAAATTCCAACAACAATAATTAAAGCAGGTATTGCTGTTGCTTCCATAGATACAGCTAAACCTTGAATAACGTTAGTACCGTGCCCAGTTGTTGAAGATTTAGCGATCGATTTAACAGGGCTATACTCTGTACTAGTGTAATACTCTGTAACCCAAATCAATAATCCCGTAATTACAAGACCTATTGCTCCGCAGTAATATAATTTAAGTCCAGTAAAACTAATGGTTCCTACTTTATATACTTTAGTTAATCCAACAACATGCTCAGTAACTGGATATAAAATAGCTAAAGATAAAACTGCTGAAACTATAAAGCCTTTATATAAAGCGCCCATAATACTTTTATTAGCGCCTAATCTTACAAAGTAAGTTCCAATAATAGATGTAATCAAACAGCTGCCAGCAATTGCTAACGGGTAGATTAACATGTTTAAATTTCCAGAGAAAAATATTGATGCTAAAACCATTGTAGCAACAATGGTAACGGCATAAGTTTCGAATAAATCTGCAGCCATTCCAGCACAATCTCCAACGTTATCTCCTACGTTATCTGCGATCACTGCAGGATTTCTAGGATCATCTTCAGGAATTCCAGCCTCAACTTTTCCAACTAAATCAGCTCCAACATCCGCTCCTTTAGTAAAAATTCCTCCACCTAATCTTGCAAAAATTGAAATTAATGAAGCACCAAATCCTAATGCGACAAGCGCATTCGAAATTTCTCTTTCATTAATTTTTAATTCTAAAAGTATCCAGTAATAAACAGCGATAGCAAGCAAAGCTAAACCAGCAACTAACATTCCTGTTAAAGCGCCTGATTTAAAAGATATTCTCAAACCTTCTGCTAAACTTTTTCTTGAAGCTTCAGCGGTTCTTACGTTTGCTTGAACTGAAATTAACATTCCAGCGTACCCTGCTATTCCTGATAAAAAAGCACCGATAAAATAACCAAGTCCAACCCAATAATTAAATAAATAAATTACGACAAAAAGAACTCCGACTCCAACTATTGCAATAGTTTTATATTGGCGATTTAAATATGCTCTCGCTCCAATTTGAATAGCACCAGCAATTTCTTTCATTCTTGCATTACCTGAACTTGCTGACAAAATTTGAACGCCAGTAATAAACGCAAAAATAATTGATAAAACTCCACTAAGGATTATTAAATTAAGAACAAAACTTGGATTAAGAAGCATAAATAGACTTTTTTTAGTTAGTTAAGTTAACGAGAACCACGTAGATGCCAAATTACATCAATAAAATCAATCTTTTTAATTAAAAGATCTTTAAATTAAATGAAAAACTTTAAGAAATTAAACACTTTTTGCAATTTTATCTAAAACTGCATTAATAATATTTTTTTGTTTATCGTTAAGAAACATTTTAGTAATTTTTAAATACTCATCAATTACTACCTTAAAAGGTGTCTTTTTATAAAAAAAAATCTCATAAATTGCAGACTTTAGTATAATAGAAAATATTATTTCAAAATTTTTAAGATCAAATTTTATATCTAAAAAATTTAATAACTTTTCTTCTAGCAAAGAATTATTTTCAATAACTCCGTTGCAGATTTTCTTAATAAATCTCTTATAAGGATTTTTAAAATCAAATAATAATTTTTCTTGATTTATATAATGACTATATAAAAGTTGAACTATTATTAACCTTGAATTGTTTTTTACATTGACCATTAAAGTTTATGAATCAAATTATAAACACTTAATGCCGCAAGTACGGCTTCTCCGCCTTTATTTTTTAATTTAGGATCACACCTAACTTCGGCTTGTTTAAAATTGTTGCAATTTAATACACCGTTAGAAACGGGAACATTATATTTTATTGAAATTTCTAATAATTTATCCGATACGGACTGACTAATAATGTCAAAATGAGGAGTTTCACCTTTAATAATACATCCAAGAGCTAAGCAAAAAGCATATTTTTTATCTTTTAGTAAAATATTTAATAATTGTGGTATTTCGTAAGCTCCTGAAACAGAAAAAAAATTAACATTAAATAATTTTTTATCTATTTCTTTTAAAGCTCCGACTAAAAGTTTTTTCTCTAAATTTTTATAAAAAGATGAGCTAACTATTAATATTTTTTTCTTCATTTAATAAACTCTTGTTTGACAATTTTTATACCAAAACCATCTAGACCTATAATATTCTTTTTTGACTTAGATATTAAAATCATTTTTCTTATATTTAAATTTCTCAAAATTTGAGCCCCAATGCCATAATTTCTTAAACTACTTTCTTTTTTTCCATTCGAATTATTTTTAACTAACTCATCTCTTATTATAATCAAAATACAGTTCTTGTATTTTTTATAATAATTAAGTGTTTTATTAATAGATAGATTTTCTTTATTTTTAGATAAAAAACTAGTTACGATATTTGAAGAAATAACTCTAACTCTGGTTACTATTTTTTTATCTTGAGTTTTGATTAAAGCAATATGCTCTTTTCCATCTAATTTATTTTCATAAATTTTGACTTGATATGTATCGTTCTTTCCAATTTTTACTTGTTCAATTCTTTTTAGTTTTATTAAACTTTCTTTTTTTAATCTGTAAGCGATTAAATCTTCAATTCTTGCAATGTTTAAATTAAATTTCTTAGCATAGTTAAAAAGGTGTCTTCCCTTTGCCATTGAGCCATCGGTATTCATTATTTCACAAATCACACCACTTGGACCACAACCAGAAAGTTTTGCTATATCAACGGATGCTTCTGTATGACCTGCTCTTTCAAGCACACCTCCCTCTTTTGCTATTAATGGAAAAATATGTCCAGGCGTAGATATGTCTTTTGCTTTAACATTTTTTTTAATTGCTGTTTTAATTGTATGAGCTCTGTCTTTAGCAGATATACCCGTTGTGACACCTTTTCTTGCTTCTATAGAAATAGTAAATGCAGTTTGTAATCGAGAAGAATTTCTACTGGGCATGAGAGATAAATTAAGTGCTTTAGCTTTATTTTTATCAATCGCTAAACAAATTAAACCTCGACCATGTGTTGCCATAAAGTTAATTTTTTTGTGGTCAATCTTTGATGCGGGAATAACAAGATCGCCTTCGTTTTCTCTATTTTTGTCATCTATCAAAATAAAAATTTTTCCTTTTTTTGCATCTTGAATAATTTTTTTAACTGAAGAAAACATATTTATTTTTTTAATAAAGTTTTAGCTATTAAATCAATCTCAACATTAACGTAATTATTTTTTTTTAATTTTAATAAATTTGTATTTTGAAGTGTATGAGGAATAATCACAACTTTAAATTTATTAGAAAAAATTTTAGCAATCGTTAAAGATACTCCGTTAATTGCTATCGATCCTTTTTCAATTAAAAATTTTACAAATTTTTTTGGTATATTAAAAAATATAGTCCAGCTTTTGATATTATTAGAATTAATATTTAAAACTTTTATTGTTGTATCTACATGCCCTTGAACAAAATGACCGGCAAATTCATCTCCATATTTCATGGATTTTTCTAAATTTATCATATCTCCAGATTTTAAATACTTAAAAGCAGATGTTAAAATTGTATGTTTTGACAAATAAAAAAATAATTCATTTTTTTTATTATTTTTTTTAATTTTTGTTAGAGTTAAACAAACTCCAGAGCAAGAAATAGAAGTTCCAATATCTTTTTTAGTAAAATTTAGACCAGAGGTAACAGATAAAAAATAACCATTATCTCTTTTTTTTAATTCTTTGATAATACCAATATTTTTTATTATACCCGTGAACATAAATTTAATTATCTTTGAAATACAGTTAAAGTATTATTTTTTAAATAAACTTGTTGAATTATTTTGTTAATTTTAAAATTCTTTTTCAAAATCATATAAATATTTTTAAAAGAAAGTGACGCATTTTGATTTATGATTTCATCATTTTTAAAAAAATAAAAAATATCTATTAACTTTAAATTAATAAATCTCTTTATAGTATTAAAGCCCCCTTCTATTAAAACATTCTTGTAACCCAATAAACCAATGGTAACTAGAATTTCTTTGCAGTCTAAGTGATTATTTTTGTTTAGCGGTAAATAAATTAAGTAAATATTTTTATTTTTAAGATAATTAATCTTACCGTTATTTTTATTAGAATAAAAAATGTAAGTTTTAATTTTTTTAGCAGACAAGACTAATTTTGAATTTCTATTTATTTTAAGATTTGGATCAATTATAAAACGCGCTGGATTTGATTGGGTGAGACCGTTAATACGACAATTTAATAATGGATTATCTATATTGTGAGTATTCACTCCTATTAAAATAGCATTAATTTCTGAACGTAAAACATGTGTTAATTTTTTTGAATAAATATTTGTTATCTGCGGTCTATTTTTTATAAAAGAATAATAATTTTTTGATGTCGCAATTTTAGCATAAACTTTCGGAAAAAAACTTTTATTAAAATCATTATAACTTTTATAAAAATTATTTTTATAAATATTATAAATTTTATTAATTTTAATTTTTTTGTTTTGTAAAAATTCAAGACCTTTTCCTTGTACTCTAGAATCGTTATCTGCTTCTGAGTAATAAAGATTTTTTACTTTTTTATTAACTATAGACTTTGTACAAGGTGGATTTTTTCCTTGATGATGACAAGGTTCTAAAGAAGCGTAACAATCTAAATTATTATTTTTCTTTAATTTAACCAAAGCCGAATATTCAGCGTGTGGACTTCCTCCAATACCAGTTACTCCATAAGATAAAATTTTATCTTTTTTACAAACTAGACAACCTACTGAAGGATTGATGCCTGTCATATTATTATGAATATTAGCTAAATTAAAAGCCAAGTTCATAAAATAAGACTTAATAAACTTATTTTTATTTTTTTGAAGGAACATTAAGTTGGTCTACAAATTGCTCAAAATCTTTTGCCTCTTTAAAGTTAGTGTACACAGAAGCAAAACGAACATAGGCAACAGGATCTAGTTCTTTTAGACCTTCCATTACGTATTTTCCAATCGTGCTAGATAATATTTCAGCCTGACCTAGATCTTCTAAATTTCTGTAAATCTTAGAAATAAATTTTTCTATTGTATCGCTATCGACGGGTCTTTTTCTGAGCGCAATGTTAATGGATTTGGCTAATTTTTCCCTATCAAAAGTAGATTTTCTTCCATTTTTTTTAACAACAATTAATTCTCTAAGTTGAACTCTTTCAAAAGTGGTAAATCTTTGCTTACAGCTGCACTCTCTTCTTCGTCTGATAACTGTTCCGTCTTCTGTAGGCCTAGAATCTATTACTGACGTTTCTTTTTCCTTACAAAATGGACAAATCACAAAAATTAGAAATTATAAACTGGAAATGCAGCGCACAAATTTTTTATTTTCTCTTTTACTTCTTTTTCAGCTTTGTCGCTATTATTGTTAATTAAACCTTTTAAAACTTGATCTATTAAAACTCCAACTGTTTTAAATTCATTTAGTGAAAATCCCCTTGTGGTGCATGCTGGAGTTCCAAGTCTTATTCCTGAAGTAATCCATGGCTTTTGATCATCATAAGGAATTCCATTTTTATTACATGTTATATTGGCTCTACCCAATGAATCTGAAGCATCTTTTCCAGTTAATTTAAATGGTCGTAAATCTAAAAGGATTAAATGTGTGTCAGTTCCTCCTGAAAAAATTGTGTAGCCTAAATTTTTTAAAGTTTCAGAAAGAATTTTTGCATTCGCAACAACTGCTTTTGCATACGATTTAAAATCATCGGACAATGCTTCTTTGAAACAAATAGCTTTTGCCGCTATTACATGCATTAACGGTCCACCTTGCAAACCTGGAAAAACAGCTGAATTAAATTTTTTTGCTAACTCTTCATTATTCGTAAGAATTAGACCACCTCTTGGTCCTCGCAACACTTTATGAGTAGTTGAAGTAATTACATCTGCATACTCAATAGGGTTTGGATAAACGCCTCCAGCGACTAAGCCTGAAAAATGTGCCATATCAACTAAAAAATACGCACCAACTTCTTTTGCTATATCTTTAAAAATTTTAAAATCTATTATTCGTGAATAAGCGCTTCCACCTGCAATAATTAATTTAGGCTTATGCTTAATTGCTAAATCTCTAACTTGATCGTAATCAATTAAGCCATTATCTTTTCTTACTCCGTACGCAATAGCATTAAACCACTTTCCTGACATTGCTGGAGCAGCACCATGTGTTAAATGACCCCCTTGATCAATACCCATTCCTAAAATCGTATCACCTGGTTTAATCAATGCTAAAAATACAGCTGCATTTGCTTGGGCACCTGAGTGAGGTTGAACGTTTGCAAAATTACAATTAAATAATTTTTTTACTCTTTCAATGGCCAAATCCTCTGCGATATCAACAAATTCACAACCACCATAATATCTTTTTCCACTATAACCTTCGGCATATTTATTTGTTAATACAGATCCTTGGGCCTCTAATATTGCTTTTGATACAATATTTTCAGAAGCAATTAATTCAATGTGATTTTGCTGACGTACGAACTCTTTTTGTATTGAACTAAAAATTTCTGGGTCTGAACTTTTTAAATCTGAATTAAAGAAATTTTCTATAAATTTTTTCTCTACTATATTAGCTACGCTCATATTATTTACTTATCTAATTTTTTTAATCTATTTATATGTCTGCCACCCTCAAACTTGGTACTAATAAAAGTATATACAATTTTTTGCGCATTTTTTAAACTTATTAATCTAGCTCCCAAACATAAAACATTAGCATTGTTATGTTTTCTAGCCAAAGATGCAGATTTTTGATTATAACAAACCGCTGCTCTTACTTTTTTAAACCTATTGGCTGCAATAGAAACTCCTATTCCAGAACCACAAATTAATATTCCAAAAGAAGTTTTTTTTTTTACTAATAGAGCAAGTTTTTTAGCATAATCTGGATAATCAACTCTTTCTTCTGAAAAAGTTCCAAGATCTAATGGTTTAATTTTAGATTTATTTAAAAAAAATTTTACTTTTTCTTTCATTAAAAAACCAGCATGGTCAGAGGCTATAACGACTGATTTAGTTAATGATTTAGACACAATAGTTAATTACCAACTTCAAAATAGCTTGTATATTAAAAAGATAATTAATAATTTTTATGTATTAAGCCGCTCTTGAAAGTTTTAGTTCTCTCCAAATTTGATCAAGGGCATTCACAAGAAATTCTAACTTAGAATCATCATGCAAAGGTGTTGGTGTGAATCTAAGTCTCTCTAATCCTCTAGGAACGGTTGGGTAATTTATTGGTTGAACATATATTGAATAATCGTTAAGCAAAATATCTGAGATTTCCTTACATCTTACGGGGTCTTTTACTAACAGAGGAACTATGTGACTATTATTTTTTATAATTGGCAAATTCTTAGCCAGCATCAATTTTTTTAATTTATCTGCTCTTTCATAAAGAGCTTCTCTTAAACTATGATTATTTTTTACATAACGAATACTTGCTACTGCAGCAGCAGCTAAGCTTGGCGGCAAAGAAGTTGTAAAAATAAATCCTGGAGCAAATGATCTTATTACATCAATAATATTATATTTTGCTGTAATATATCCACCCATTAGTCCAAAGCCTTTAGCGAGCGTACCTTCAATAATATCTATCTCGTCTGTTAAGCCAAGTTGCTGTGATAACCCTCCTCCATTTTTTCCATATAATCCAACTCCGTGAACTTCATCTAAATAAGTGAGTGCGTTATATTTTTTTGAAACTTCAATTATTTTTTTAATTGGTGCAAAATCACCATCCATTGAATAAACAGATTCAAATGCTACAATTTTTGGCTGTTCTTTATTGGAATTTTTTAACAGATATTCAAGATGACCAACGTCATTATGTTTCCAAATAAATTTATCAGAATTTCCTTTTCTAATACCTTCAATCATTGATGCATGATTATTTTCATCTGAAAAAATAATGCATTTAGGTAAAAATTTAGCTAACGTGCTTAGTGCGCACTCATTTGCAATGTAACCAGAGGTAAAAATTAAAGCTCCGTCTTTATTATGAAATCTTGCTAACTCATTTTCTAATTCAACATGATAATTTGATGTGCCAGAAATATTTCTTGTTCCTCCAGCACCGGCTCCAACTAAATTTACAGCGTTTACAAATGCATCAACTACCAATGGGTTTTGTCCCATTCCTAAATAATCATTGCTACACCAGATAGTTACATCTGATTTGATACCATATTGATTATTATAAACTGCTTTTGGAAACTCGCCTTTTTTTCGAGTGATGTTATTAAAAACTCTATAACGACCTTCTTGTCTTAGATCCTTTAACGCATTGTTAAAAATAAGATCGTAATCTATGCTCATAATTAATATTACACTATAGAAAATACTTTTTTCAAATATAAACTTTTACTGTATTGTCGCATTAAATATAAAATTCTCATGAAGTTTCCAAGCACTAGATTAAGAAGAAATAGAAAGTCAGAATGGTCTAGACGACTAATAAATGACACTTACCTTGATAAATCTGATTTTATATTACCTATTTTTGTTTGCGAAGGAAAAAACAAGAAGCAGGAAATAAAATCAATGCCTGGTATTTTTAGATATTCCGTAGACAGATTAGATGAAATAATTTCAAGAGCTTCAAAAAATCAAATACCTGCTGTTGCTATTTTTCCATTAATTGAGAGTTCTAAAAAAAATAACAATGGAACAGAGGCCTTAAATAAAAATAATGTAATTTGTAATGCGGTACACCAAGTAAAAAAATTAAATAAGAATATTGGTGTTATGTGTGATGTAGCGTTAGATCCTTACACTTCTCATGGTCACGATGGTCTCATTATCGATGATAAAATAGATAATGATGAAACAAACAAAGTTTTAATTAAACAAGCATTAATACAAGCGCAAGCTGGTTGCGATATTATTGCCCCATCCGACATGATGGATGGAAGAATTGGTTTAATAAGAAATGCTTTAGAAAAAAATAAATTTTTTAATGTTCAAATATTATCTTATGCAGTTAAGTATGCTTCTAATTTTTATTCTCCTTTTAGAGATGCTGTTGGCACATCTTCAACTCTTAAATTTGATAAAAAAACTTATCAAATGGATTATAAAAATTCAGAAGAAGCACTATTGGAAGTTAAATTAGATCTAGATGAGGGAGCTGATTTTGTAATGGTTAAACCGGCTTTAGCATATCTTGATATTATTTATAAAATTAAACAAAAATTCAATGTGCCTGTTTTTGCTTACAATGTTTCTGGCGAATATAGTTTGATTAAAAATGGTATTAAGTCATCTTTAGCAAATGAAGATATTATTCTTGAAGTAATTTATAGTTTCAAAAGAGCTGGGGCCAATGCAATTGTTTCTTACTTTGCTAATGAAGTAATAGAAAAATATTTATCAAGATAATTTTTTATATTTACTCGCAAAATAGATTAAGGGTTTTTCTTCTTTTTTTAATTTAAATTTAAGAACTTTTGCAACAAAGAATAAATGATCACCAATATTTATTTTTTTAATTGTTTTGCAATTAAGCTCTGCAAGATTATATTTTAACAAATTTTTAACTATAATTGAATTTTTTTGTACTTCATTTTTTGATGAAAAATAATTTGAAACCTCAATTTGTTTTGTCGATAAAATATAAATATTAAAAAATTTTAAATTCTTAAATTTTTTATAACTAGAAGCTGTTTTGTCTAAACTCCAAGAAATATATGCAGGTTTTAAAGATATTGAGACAAAAGAATTAACCGTAATACCTGTAACTAAATTTTTTTTATCTTTTTTTGCAACAACTGTAATTCCAGTTGCATATTTTGACAAAACTTTTTTATATCTAGAAATATTCATAATATTACAAATGACATCTAATATTATTTTCAAAATTCCTATTCATAATCTGATTTTTATAATTCTTGATAACTTTTCCTGACTGAGCTCTCTTTCCGTAATTATTCTCAATTGTCGATTTATCAAACATAGTTTTATCCATTTGATCTTTGATAACTGACTTTGAATTAAATATAGTGGCATTAGTAACTTTTAGGGATTTGCCTTTTACTAAAATAACCCCTCTGCCCTTATCTAACTTTGGTAGTTCGTTAATATTGAATGCTAGCATCTTATTTTTTCCATCTGAATCACAAATAATTGCAGCCGAGTCTGAATCTTTAATGACTTTAGAAACTCCAATAACAATATCATCGCCTTTAACATTCATTACTTTTTTTCCTGTTTTTTTATTAGTTTCAAGATTTTTCTCTAAAGCAATAAAACCATATCCACCCTTCGTATAAATAAAAATTTCACTTTCACTATCAAATCTAAAACAATCAATAATTTTTTCATTATCAGTCAGTGACAAATAAGAAGAGATGGGTCTTCCCGTTGAGGATCCTGTTAAAATGTTATCCGCTTCAATGGTGTAAAATTTACCAAAATTTGATGCCAATATAATTTTATCATTGGAACGTGCGTGTATTAATAAAGAGCTATTTTCATTTCCAATTTGCTCTTCTAAATTCTTAACAAAAGATTTCTGAGATTTAATAAAACCATTTTTTAGAACAGTAATTGTTAAAGGGTCATCAGATTTAATCTCATTATCAAAGGTTTCTTCATTAACGCTTCCAAATTTATCTAATTTAGTTCTTCTTTTTCCTAATAAAGGATCGTCTTTAAATTTTTTAATCAAAAAATCTATTTCGCTATCTATTTCTTTTTTTTGTAAAGATTTAGAAGATAGTAATTTGGTTAAAAAGTTCTTTTCAGATAATAAATCTTTATATTCCTGTTTAATTTCTTTTTCTTCTAACTTCCTAAGGTTTCTTAATCGCATATCTAAAATTGCGTTTACTTGATTTTGTGTAAATTTAAATTTTTTAATTAATTGTAATTTTGGATCTTCTGCATTTCTAATGATTTTAATAATTTTATCTAAATTATGATAAACTTTAATAAACCCAATTAAAATTTCTATTCTGTTTTTAATATTCTTTAATCTAAATTCAGATTTTCTGCTTAAGACTTCATAACGATGTGATAAAAAATTTACCAAGACTTCTTTAATAGACATTACTTTTGGCTGAAGTTTTGAATTCAAAACATTCATATTTAAAGGAATTCTTACCTGTAAATCAGTTTGTCTAAACAAACTTTCCATTAATACTTCTGGTTTAACATTTCGATTTTTTGGACGAATAACAATGCGAACTAAATGATCAGATTCATCTATTACATTATCAATTAATTTATTTTTTTTACTTATAATTAGATCTGCTATTTTTTCTATTAAGCTTGATTTACTGACCTGATAAGGAATTTCATTTATAGAAATCTGATATTGACCTCTGCCCAAATCCTCAATTTTATAAGAAGATCTCAGTTCAAAAAAACCTTTTCCACTCGTGTAAGCTTTTAATATTTCAGACTTATTATTATTTAAAATCCCGCCTGTTGGAAAATCAGGTCCTGGTAATACTTTTAACAATTCTTTGATTGAAGCATTTTTGTCATGATTAACAATTTTTAATCCTTCACAGATTTCAACAATATTGTGCGGTGGTATGCTTGTTGCCATTCCAACTGCAATTCCTGATGCCCCATTTGCTAATAAGTTTGGAAATTTTGCTGGAAATACTAGTGGCTCCTGTAAATCACCATCATATGTACTTTTAAAATCGACTGTTTCCTCATCTATATTTTCAAGTAAAAGCTCTGAAATTTCTGTAAGTTTTGCCTCTGTGTATCGCATCGCGGCAGCATTATCTCCGTCGATATTTCCAAAATTTCCTTGCCCATTTATTAATGGATAACGAATTGAAAAATCTTGGGCCAGTCTTACTAAAGCATCATAAACCGACTGATCACCATGGGGATGAAATTTACCGATAACATCACCCACGACTCTGGCTGATTTCTTAGGTTGTAATTTTGACCCTAAATTTAGAAGATACATCGCATAAAGTAATCGACGGTGAACTGGCTTCAATCCATCTCTAACATCGGGTAACGCTCTATGTGTAATAGTTGACAATGCATATGCTAGATACTTTTGGCTAAACTCAGTTGCTAAAGATGCATTTAAAATATTATCTTTATTTTTCATTAAAAAAATTCTCTAATTTTATTCTGTAATAAGGAAATTTAACTTTATTCGGTTCAAATATATAATTTAATAATTGATGCTTATTAATTAATAAGCCATTGTAAATGTCTTTATCAGTAAAGGGCGCTAAATTGTCATAAAAGTATTGTGGATAAGTTATATTTTGATTAAATAATTTTAAAGAATCTTTATTTTCTAAATCAACGTTATAACCTAATTCAGACAATAGAAATCTTTCCCATAAAACATATTTTCTAAAAAATTCATTAGAATTTAAAGAATTAAATAAATCTTCAAAATAATTATAAACTGTTAAATAGGTATTTCTTTCGGGTAATATTTTTAGACAAATACTCGTTGCAGATAATATTGCTGTTAATTTTTTATCATTATCAAAATACTTTGGAGCTACTGCATCAATTAATTCAAAATTATAATAACCAATTGCATCTTCTGATTTTGACTTCCAAGTAACTTTGATTTTATTGCCTATATGAATAAGTTTTTTTAATTTTGAAGAAGTTCCTCCATAAATTATACCTTTATGATGTCCGTGCTCTTTGGAAAGAATGCTTATAATAGAAGAGTTTTCTCCATATATATTAATTCCTAATATGTACCCTTCATCACCCCAAGTCATTGCTTAGATGTTTGTACTTCTAAAAATAAACTAACCTTATGTTTAAATAACTTTTCAATTTCTTTTCTAGCTGAAATACCAATTTTTTTAATGACACTACCATTTTTTCCTAAAACGATTTTTTTATGATTATCATTTTTAACATAAATAGTTTGATAAATTTTATAATTTCTATTTTCTTTCTCAAATTTATAAGTCTTAACATAAATCTGATATGGCAATTCTTGATTTAAATACTTAAATACTGCTTCACGTGTAAGTTCAGAAAAAAATACATCTTTAGAAATATTTGTTTCAAAGTTAATAGAATTTTCAAAGTCACCCTCTGGAAGTTTTGCAACAATTCCATCTAAAAGATTATTTATATTTTTATTTTTTAATGCTGAAACATAATAAATTTCATCAAAATTTTTAACAAATTTGGATTTATTAATTTCTTTAATTGCAAACTCCTGTGAAACTTTATCAATTTTATTAAATACTAAAATTTTTGGTTTTTTAGTGTTTTTTATAATTTTTTCTAGAATTTCCTCATAAAATAAATGAATAGAAATATCCAAAATTATTACAATGACGTCAGATCTTTTAACTTCAACATTAACGTCATTTAAAAAATTAGTGTTATTTTTCTTATTATATAATCCTGGGGTATCTATAAAAATAATCTTATTATCCTTGTGATACTTCACAACTTCTATTGCAAAATTTGTTGTTTGAACTTTATGAGAAACTATCGATATTTTTTTTTTAAAAATTGTATTTAATAATGTTGATTTACCAGCATTAGTTGGTCCAATGATACATGCGTAGCCTATTCTCTTTTTATTCATTCTCTAGACTATTCAATAATGACTCAGCCGCTTTTTGTTCAGCATTTCTTTTTGAGGATCCTTCACCAGTAAATGATTTAGATTTTTTAATAATAACTGAAACCTTAAAAATAGGTTTATGTGCAGGTCCTGAAGTTGATAAATCTTTATATTTCGGAAGTTCTTTATAAAGTTTTAATGATAATTCTTGTAGTTTTGTCTTTGCATCAATTTTAATTTCACCTGATTGTATTAACTGATCTTTCCATAAATCAAAAATAAAATCCTCAGCAGTTTCAAAACCCCTATCAATGTAAATCGCGCCTATTAATGACTCACATAAGTCACCAAAAATTTTTATATTTCCCGTTTTTATTTTTTTTTGAGCTTTACTAACTGATATAAATTTTAATAAATCATATTTTTCTAAAACTTTAGCGCAAACTTTTTTATTTATTAAAGAGGCTAATCTTTTATCAAGCTGACCTTCTTTGTCATTTGGATATAAATTGATTAATTTCTTGGCAAGTACTAATCCTAAAACTCTATCTCCTAAAAATTCTAAAATTTCATTATTGTCAGAATTGTCGTTAGAAAAACTTTTATGAACCAAAGCTTGTGATAAGAGCTTTTTATTTAAAAATTTAACACCAATAATACTCTCTACTTCACTGATCTTATTTGCAGAAATCATTTAATAAATTTTAAAATTCTATTAAATCTTATTGACTCGTGCCATTTCCAAAAGGTAAAAAAATTTCCTATTTCCTCATTATTTGAAAAGAATAATATTTGCGCTTTACCTACTAAGTTAATTTTATCAACATAACCAACGCTAGAAAGATATCTACTGTCTTGTGAACAATCTCTATTATCACCCATAAAAAAAAATTTATTTTGAGGGATTAAATAAGGATCCGTATCTTTTGAAGAATTTCTTTCAGAATAAGCGGCTAAATACGACTTTCCATTTGGGAGTGTCTCAAGATAAAAATTTGATTTAATTTTTGATCCCCCACAAAGTACAAAATCATTTTTAATAAATTCTCTTTTTATGGGCTTATTGTTAATATGAAGAACGCTATTGACCATTTGAATTTTATCACCCGGAAGTCCTATTAAACGTTTTATATAATCTGTATCGTTATCTTCTGGAGTTTTAAAAACAATTACATCTCCCCTTTCAGGAGAAGAAAAAAAAATTCTTTTATCAGAAATGTTAGGACTAAAAGGTAAAGAATGCTTGCTGTATCCATAAGTAAATTTAGAAACAAATAATCGATCTCCTACTAATAAATTCTCCTCCATTGAGGATGAAGGAATATAAAAAGGCTGGAAAAAAAAACTTCTAATAAATAATGCAATTATAAACGCAAAGACAAGTGTCTTAACATTTTCAATAATAATTTTTTTCATTAAGAGGTAATTAGGGCCGTGGCAACAGCCCAAGGTTTATCATCAGATAAGGTTAAAAAAATATTATATTTTTTTGATATTTTGCTAAGTATTATTTTTGCCTTGCCATTTATATTGGCGCAAGGCTTGCCGTTTTCATCGTTGTATATTTCGATATTTTTAAAATGAATTCCTTTTGAAAAACCATAGCCAATAGCTTTAGAAACAGCTTCCTTAGCTGCAAATTTTTTTGCAATTGCTGCAATATTTTTTAACTTATGTGTTTTACTCTCAATTTTCTTTTCAGACTCAGTTAAAATTTTATCTAAAAAATGATTACCATACTTAGAATAAATTTTTTGTATTCTATTAATATTTACAATATCTGTTCCAAGACCAATTATATTCATCGTTTTAAAATTTTATTAAACTTTTTAAGGACATTAGCTATACCAAAAAATATCGACTCTGATATAAAAAAATGACCAATATTCAATTCTGAAATTTCATCAATCTGTGATATTTTTTTAGATGTTTGATAATTCAAACCATGTCCAGCATGCACTCCCAAACTTAAAGTTTTCCCAAGTTTTGCAGAATTTTTAATTTTTAAAAATTCTTTTTTAATACCTAAATTATTTTTCTCTCTAAAAAATCTACAATATTTTCCAGTATGTAACTCAATATTATCTGAGCCTAATTTTTTAGCTAAATGAACAGTTTTTAAATCTGGTTCTATAAATAATGAAACCTCAATATTTTTATTTTTTAATAAGTGAATAACTTTTTTTAAATAATTTGTTTTGTAATTTAAGTTTAAACCACCTTCTGTTGTTACTTCCTTTCTTTTTTCTGGAACAATGCATGCGTATTTGGGTTTAAGTTTTAACGCAATTTTAAGCATCTCAGGAGTTAATGCCATTTCTAAATTTATAGGGATTTTAATTTTTTTTTTGAGCTCAATTAAGTCGTGATCTCGAATATGTCTACGATCTTCTCTTAGATGAACTGTTATTGAATCTGCCCCATTATTTTGAGCTATAATTGCAGCTTTTAGGGGTGATGGATAATCATCTCCTCTGGCATTTCTTACTGTGGCTACATGATCAATATTAAAGCCTAATCTAATTCTTTTTCTCATTTAGGCTAAATTTCTACTACCTGGCTTTATTGCTTGAATAGATTTTAATTTATCTGGAATTTCATCTTCACGATAAGTTGGAATATTAAAAGTAATTTGTGAAACAATTTTTAAATTAATCGAACTTTTGTTATTTGAACGATCTACGATGCATGCAAATCCTACGACATGTCCTTTGTGTTTTTTTATTACTTTAGCGCATTCCATGCTGGATTTACCTGTTGTAATAACATCTTCCACAATTAATACTTTTGCTCCTGCCTTAATTTCAAAGCCACGTCTTAATTGAAATTCTCCAGAAACTCTTTCTGTAAAAATTGAAGGTACTTTTAAATGTCTGGCAACTTCATATCCAACAATAATTCCGCCCATGGCTGGTGCTACAACTAAATCTATTTTTTTAAAAACTTTTTTTATTTTTTGGGCAAGTGATTTACAAATTAATTCTGATTGCTTTGGATACATTAATAATTTTGCACATTGTAAGTACTGTTCACTACGCAGGCCTGATGATAAAATAAAATGCCCCTGTAATAGCGCTTTAGTTTTTACAAAAATTTCTTTAGTTTTTTTTTCTGTCAACATTTGCTTTTCTATTTCTTATAATTTTAAAATTTATTCCCTGTTGTTTGATTTCAGAAACTAAATTAGTAAAGTCTTTTAAGTTTTTAATCTCTAAATCAAAAATAAAACTTATAAAATCATCTTTTTTATCCACTAACTCTACATTTGAAATGTTACACTTATGTTTTCCTATCAATGTACAAACTTCTCCCAAAGTCCCTGCTTTGTGACTTAAAAGAACCCATAAACTAGTATCATAAGTCTTTTCATCATATTTTTTTTCTGTCTTTCTTAAATTCCAATATCTTCTAACGGCTGCTCTAGCTTTTCCTGTTTTTGCAATTGCTGACCAGTACATCGAAGGCGATGGTTTTGAAGATGTGGTAATTTGAACTTCATCACCATTTTGTAGAATGCTTTGTAATGGGGATTCTTTTCCATTAATTTTACAACCAATACATTTATCTCCAATTTCAGTGTGCACGGCATAAGCAAAATCTATAGGTGTTGCATTCGCAGGTAGACGAATAAGGGCGCCCTTTGGTGTAAAACAAAAAACCTGATCCTGAAATAACTGAAGTTTTGTATATTCAAAAAAATGTTCTGGATTTTCACCACTTTCTAACATCTCAACCAAATCTTTTAACCAATTATAATCTTTGAGAGTATTATGGCTTACTTTTTCATTAGATTTATAATTCCAATGTGCAGCCACTCCTCTTTCTGCAAATTCATGCATTTCATGGGTTCTAATTTGTATCTCTATTTTTTGTCTTTTGGGGCCAATTACCGAAGTGTGAATTGATTTATAATTATTAGATTTTGGTACAGAAATATAATCTTTAAATCTTCCAGGAACCATTGACCATTCAGTATGAAAAATTCCAAGAGTGCGATAGCACGTATCCACACTATCGAGAATGATTCTAAAACCAACAATATCTGTAATTTGCTCTAAAGAAATTCTCTTGCCTTGTATCTTTCTCCAAATAGAAAACGGTGTTTTTTCTCTACCTGTAACCTTAGCTTTAATATCTTTTTCTTCTAATAATTTTAAAATTTTTTTAGAAATATCTGAAAAAGTAACTCCTAGAATTTCTTTGTTAAGAATTAAACGATCAGTAATTAATTTTCTAGCTTCTGGATTTAAAACATTAAAAGCTAAATCTTCAAGTTCATCACGAAAATTATGCATTCCCATTCTTTCTGCTAATGGTGAATAAATTTCCATAGTTTCTTTTGCTATTCTTAATTTTTTATCGGGATTAGTAATATTATTAATAGTGCGCATGTTATGAAGTCTGTCTGCAAGCTTAACTAATAAAACTCTAATATCTTTAGATGTAGCTAATATTAATTTTCTAAAATTTTCAGCAACAGAATATTCTTTTGACTTATCTTCTAATCTTGAAATCTTTGTAACGCCTTCAACAAGATCAGCTATTTCTTTTCCAAATAATTTATTTACTTCACTGTAGGTTGCTTCTGTATCTTCAATCGTATCATGGAGTAAAGCAGTGGTAATTGTGGCCGTATCCACTTTTAAGTCACACAAAATAGAAGCAACTGCAATTGGATGCGTTATATAAGGATCTCCTGAAAGTCTTTTTTGATTTTTATGAACATCAAATGCAAAATTATAGGCTTTTTTTACAACGTTCTCGTCTATGTAATTATTATAAACCTTAACTTTATCTAAGAATTCTTGCTGATTAAGCATAAACAAAAATATAGCAAAATTTTATATAATTGTAATGTTCTTCTTAGTTTCGATGTCTAAATTTTCAATCAATTGATCAATATTTTTTCCTGATAAAGGACTTTTCCAATTTTTATCAATTTCTCTAATTGGATATAAAACAAAACTTCTTTGCTCTAAACGTGGATGAGGGATTTCTAATGAAATATTTTTATTAAAAATATTTATTACTTTGCCGTTAAAATCTACAATATCTATATCGCATGTCCTTGGAGCATTAATTTGTGCACGTTTTCGATCAAAATTTTCCTCCACATTAAGAATATATTTAATTAGCTCTTCGGGTGAAAATTTTGTCTCAATAGATATAACGCTATTAATAAATTTTGGGTCTGATTTATTTGGAATAGCAATACTCTCATAAAAACTAGATTTTTTTAATGTTTTGATATCGTTATTATTAAAAAACTCATAACATTTTAATAAAGTTTTTTTACTATCCCCAAACTTAGATGGAAGATTAGAACCAAGAGAAAGAAGAATCATAATTAACTTTTTCTGAAAACTCTTGATTTTTCTCTTTCCCAATCTCTAGCTTTTTTAGTGTGACGTTTGTCATGTTGTTTCTTACCTTTTGCAATGGCAATTTGAACTTTTGCTATTCCTTTATGATTAAAATACATCCTAACAGGAACGACTGTTAACCCCTCTTGATTAATCTTTCCAATAATCTTGTTAATTTGTTTTTTGCTTAATAATAACTTTCTGAGTCTTCTTGGGTCGTGATTGTTATAAGATGATTGGTTATATTCAGGAATATAAGAATTTTGCAAGAACAGTTCTCCTCCGGAGTCTGCAGCATATGATTCTGCGATATTACCTTTTCCCAAACGTAAAGATTTTACTTCAGAGCCTAATAAAACAATTCCAGCTTCAATTAATTCTAAAAGAAAATAATTAAAACTAGCTTTTCTATTATTTGCAACTACCTGATAATTGCCTTCATCTTTTTTCATTAATTAAATTAATGAAAGTTTTTTTAATAAATTCTTAATTCTAATTTGATTTTTTTTAGCAACTGTAACCATTGGTAAACGTAAATCTTTTGAGCATAATTTTAATAAACTAACGGCATATTTAACTGGAGCTGGATTTGTTTCAATGAACATCAAATCATGCAAAGGTTTCAATAATTTATTAATTTCCTTTGCTCTCTTAAAAATAAGTTTATCTGTGTGATAATCTAATAAGGTTTGCATTTCAGAACAAAGTCTAGGAGCAACATTTGCTGTAACAGATATACAGCCCACTCCACCCCTTAATTTAAATTCAAACGCATTTAAATCTTCTCCCGTAAATTGAATAAAATCTTTTCCTAATTTTTTTCTTTGCTGGACGACTCTATTTAAATCCCCAGTCGCATCTTTGACCCCTGCGATATTTTTAAGCTCAAATAAACGAGACATTGTCTCAACGCTCATATCAATCACTGAACGACCTGGAATATTATAAATAAAAATTGGTATTCCACATTTATTATTGATTGCTTTATAATGTTGATACAAACCCTCTTGGGTTGGTTTGTTATAATAAGGGGTTACAATTAATGCTGCCTTTGCTCCTGCTTTTTCTGCAAATCTTGTTAGGTGAATTGCTTCTTCTGTTGAATTTGATCCTGTACCAGCCATAATTGGAACTCTATCTTTAGATTCACGTACACAAATTTTAATTATTTCTCTATGCTCAGCGTGACTTAAGGTTGGGGATTCTCCTGTAGTACCGCCCGGCACCAATCCATTTGTTCCATTATCAATCTGATGATGAATTAGTTTGACGTAAGCGTTTCTATCTAATCGACTGTTTTTAAACGGTGTAATTAGAGCGGTAAATGATCCTTTAAACATTATGTAAATATCTATAAAAAAGCTTTTTTATAATACACTGTTTTTTTAAATAATAAAATTAAATGAACTTTAAATTTGTTGTAGTTATTAATTTATTTTTGCTATCCGTTACGACTTTTTCTTCATACGCAAAAAATATACCTCCAAAATTAAAACCTGAAAAATTTATAGACAGCTCTGCTTATTCCTCAAAAACCTCAAAGTTTTTAGATAATTTAACAAAAAATACAAAAAAAGAACAATCAATTTTAAAACCTAAAGAAGAAATTATAACACAGGAAGAAAAAGAACAAAAAAAAGAAGTAATAAAAAAAGAGGTTAAGACAGTTAAAGAAAAAGAAGTAAAAGAAAAAGAAGTTAAAGAAAAAAAAATTCCTGAAAAAAAACAAGAAATAATTAATACTAAAGAAGCAAAAGAAGTCAAAAAAAAAGATGTTGAAAAAAATGAAGGACTTAAAGAAGTCGTTCCCAAAATAAAACCTAATGATTTTAAAAAATTTACTCCTGAACCTAAAGGCGCTTTAACAACAAAAACTCTTAGTGATAAAGATTTTGAAATAACAAAAGTAGTTTTTGATTATGTTGATAAAAAACAATGGAGACTAGCGATATCAGATGCTCAAAAAGTACAGGACAAGACAATATATACACTTGTAAATTGGATGTATTTAATCGAGCCTCAAAGCGGAGCAAGTTTTAATGAATATTTTACATTTATAAAAAACCATAAAGATTGGCCAAGGATAAATCGAATAAAATATTTAGCAGAACATAAAATTAATTTTGATAATAATTCACCTCCTTCAATTATAGAATATTTCAGCAACAATCCACCTTTGAGTGGTTTTGGAAAGTTGAGATTAGCGGAGGCATTTTTAGAAAACAATCAAACCGAAAAATCTAGAAACTTAGTTAAAGATGGTTTTAAAGATGCTGAATTAAGTAAAAATGATCTAAAATACTTCTCTAAAATATTCAAAAAGTTTTTAACACATCAGGACTATGTTTTAAGAGCCGATTATTTTGCATATGAAGCAAAGTATAAAGACCTAAAAGATACTATAGAATATTTAAACCCTGATTATCAAAAATTATATAATGCTAGAGCCGCCTTATTTACCAAGGGATCGGCTGACAACTTAATTTCTCAAATACCTCAAAATTTAAAAGAAGACCCTGGTTTAATTTATGACAGAATTAAATGGCGTAGAAAGAAATCAAGATTTGACGAGGCATTAACATTAATGAATCAAAGCGCATCAGACACTTTGATGAGAAATCAATATCTAGCTAAAGAAAGATTGTCAGTTGCAAGAGATAAAATTTCAGACAAAGAATATAAAATAGCTTACGATATTTTAAAAGATCATAGATTAAATGAAGGTGCAGATTATGCTGAAATTGAATGGCATCTTGGTTGGATTTCTTTAAGTTTTATTAATCAAACAGATGTAGCTCTTAATCATTTTTTAAAAATGAATGCAGCAGTGACTTATCCAATTTCTAAAGCACGAGCAGCTTATTGGATTGGAAGAACATATAAAAAATTAGGTCAAACAACTCAGGCAAACACCTGGTTTAGAACGGGTTCTCAATATGGAGCAACATTTTACGGTCAGCTTTCTCATATAGAATTAAACGAAAAAAAATTTTCAATAAGTAATAGTTTTAAATTTAATGAAGATAAATATGAAGAATTCAAAAAAAATAATCCTCAAGCAAAGGCAGTTATTATATTGAAGGAGTTAAATAGAACTAGGTATTCAAAAGATATATTGAGACATCTTGGTGATGTTGAACAAAATAGAACCAATGAAGAAATTTCAATGGCAGGTTTATTGGCGCAAGAAATTGAAAGATTAGATTTTGCTATCCAAATTGCGAAGAATGCTTCTTATAAAAATTTAAATTTTTTAGAAATAAGTTATCCAATAATAGAAGTTCCAAAACAGGTTAAAAAGCAAAAGATATTAGATAGTTCGGTTATTTTAGCTTTAATACGACAAGAAAGTGAGTTTGATACATCCGCAAACTCCAAAGTTGGAGCAAAAGGCTTAATGCAGATTATGCCAGCAACTGCAAGACTGTTGAGTAAAGTAACTAATATTGATTTTTCTAGAGAAAAATTAACAAAGGACAAAGATTACAACTTAGCACTTGGCTCATATTATATTTCAGATCTTGATGAAGTATTTGGCTCTCACTATCTATCGTTTGCAGCTTATAATGCGGGTCCTCATCGTGTTGAAAAATGGATTAAAAAATACGGAGATCCAAGAAAAAAACAAATTGATGCAATTGATTTTATTGAACTTATACCGTTCCAAGAAACAAGAAATTACGTTCAAAGAGTCAGTGAAAATATTAACGTCTATGAATATTTAAATGACCCTAACAATGCTAGCAATAAAATTGAAAAAATTTTATATCGGTAACTATCTTTTTATAACTTTATAAGAATAAGATAGTGCTGCAAAAACTGCAGTATAATTTAAATAAGAAACAAAAAAAGATATAAAATCAAAAAAAGGTTTTAAAAATTTATAAATTTCTTGTGAATTTTCTAAAAAATATACCTGTAAAGCAAAAATTAAATAAGTAGGCAGAATAAAAGCCAAAGTAATAATCAGAAATATTGCAAGTAATTTTCCAGAAAAATCGTTAAATTCTTTACCAGAAAAAATACTAATTGATTTATTTAAAGATATTTTTGGTAAAATTAAAATTAATTTAAAAGCTAAGTAAATAGTTGGAATTAATAATAATACAACATATCTACTGTCAGCTCCAAACAAAGTGCTAATTCCATTACGATCTAAATAGTATTTTAAAAAAACAGGACTTAAAGCCAAAGAAGAAATTAAAGTACTATAAAATAAATACCTAATATTTGTAAAATCGAACATTTTAAATAAAGGATTAAATACAGTTTGATTTAACAAAATATCTCTATGTACTTTATATCCAATCGTACTAATAACTAACCCCATAAGAGCAAAGATAATAAAAAATGTAAATTTAGTTGCGATATTTCCTAGAACTAAAAAATATAATCCATTAAAAATTATTGTAAGAAACAAAACTGTAAAAAAACTTTCTCTAAATATTTTTTTAATATCTTTAAATATGTAAGAAAAAGATTTAGAAACTATTTCACTTATATTCAAGTTGTCATTCATATTTTTGGCGGAGAGAGAGGGATTCGAACCCTCGATACGACTTTTCAACCGTATAACGGTTTAGCAAACCGCCGCCTTCAGCCTCTCGGCCATCTCTCCTCGCATAAAGGCAAATATTTAAGCCATTAATTTTATATTACAAGTTTAACTATAAAGAAAAAAGTTGAATAATCATTTAGAAATCAATAATAAACACACTTATGAAAAAAATTATAATTATACTTTCTGTAATTCTTTTAAATCAAAGCTTATTATTTGCTCAAACTGAAAATAAAACTACAGCATCTGAAATTAGAAAATCAGCAAAATCTGACATCTGTTATGCTCCAAGTTCTAAATCTTATACAAAAGTAAAAAAATTTACTACGTACAAAACTTTAGATGAGTGCGTAGCAGCTGGTGGAAAATTACCAAAAGCTCCAGCAAAGAAAAAAGCAGCTTAATTAAAGATTAAAATTTGAGTGAATTCAATTCATTGGATTTATCTTATCGCAGCCGGTTTTTTTGAAATTGGCTGGCCTTTAGGTCTTAAATTAGCAGCAACTCCCTCTTTTAAAATATTAGGACCAATAATTTCCGTGATTTCAATGACAATAAGCGGAATATTATTATGGTTATCTCTTAAAGGTATATCTATTGGGACAGCCTATGCTGTGTGGACTGGAATTGGTGCTGCCGGAACTTTTATTATTGGTGTTCTTTTCTTTAATGATCCATCAATTATTTTTAGATGGATTGGAGTATCTTTAATAATTCTTGGAGTTATATTTCTTAAAGTTGCTTAATATTATAGTAATTTTTATTTTGGAGCATCTATTACCAAAACTTCACAATTATCGTTAGCTTTAATTTTAAATTTTTTAATATCTGTTATTTCGGCAGCATCCCCTTTTTCTAATACTTTATCATCTAAGGTAATTTTTCCATAAGAACACAATAAATATGCCTGATGTCTAATATCGTAATTAATTTCATCGCCTTTATTTATTTTTCCACCATACACATAAGCATCTTGATAAATTCCTAATGTTCCTTCTTTGTAATTTTTTCCAAACCCAGAAACTAAAAGATTAAGTTTATCTTTAACTGGATTTTTCGGAAATTGTTTTGCTTCCCATCTGGGTTTAACTCTAATTTTATTTGGAATAATCCAGATCTGATAAATATTTGTTTCTTTATTTTCTAAATTATATTCTGAATGAACAACTCCTGAGCCTGCACTCATTACCTGGATATCTCCAGCTTCAGTTCTGCCTTTGTTATTTTGATCGTCCGTATGAGTAATTGCACCAGATCTAACATAAGTAATGATTTCCATGTCATTATGCTGATGGGGATCAAAACCTTTTTTAGCTTTTATAATATCGTCATTAATAACTCGAATAGTACCAAAACCCATTCTTTTAGGATTGTAATAAGATGCAAAACTAAAATGATGTTTTGCCTTTAACCAGCCATGGTCAGCTCCGCCTAGATCTTTATATTTAATAACTGAAACCATTATTTATTAAGACTTTTGGGCTCTTTTGCGTTCGTGTTCAAGTAAGAATTTTTTTCTTATACGAATAGACTTTGGTGTCACTTCAACAAGTTCATCATCATTAATAAACTGTAGTGAATATTCTAAAGTTGTTTTAATTGGAGGAACAATAACTAAAGCTTCATCTGCAGTAACTGATCTTACGTTGGATACTTTTTTTCCAATTAGTGGGTTCACTATTAAATCGTTGTCTCTATTATGTATTCCAATGACTTGTCCTGCGTAGATCTCATCGCCATGGGATATGAAGAAACGTCCACGCTCTTGAAGATGAAATATCCCATAAGTAACTGCTTTTCCTTGATCTTTTGAAATTAGAACACCATTATTTCTTTCGCCTAACGACTGGTTAATTTTAGGACCATAATGATCGAAGGAATGATACATCAAACCAGTTCCTGATGTGCTTGATAAAAAATCTGAACGAAAACCAATTAAACCACGCGTTGGAATAACATAATCTAAGCGAACTCTACCTCTACTATCAGAGACCATATTTTTTAAGTCCCCTTTTCTCTCACCAAGTTTTTCCATAATTTTTCCTTGATTTTGCTCTTCAATATCAATTGTTAAAGCTTCAAAAGGTTCTTGGTCTTGACCGTCTACTTTTTTAATAATTACTTCTGGTCTAGAAATTGCAAGCTCATAACCTTCTCTTCTCATATTCTCGATTAAAATTGATAAATGTAGTTCTCCTCTTCCTGAGACTCTGTATTTATCTGGACTTTCAGTTTCAGAAACTCGAAGTGCTACGTTATGAATAAGTTCTTTATCTAATCTGTCTTTAATATTTCTTGTTGTAACATATTTTCCTTCTTTGCCAGCAAACGGAGATGTGTTGACTTGAAAAGTCATACTGATTGTAGGTTCATCAACAACAAGTGGTGGTAGCGCTTCTACCTGTCTTGGATCACAAACTGTATCAGAAATTTTAACTCCATCAATTCCAGAAAACATTATAATTTCTCCAGCTGATGCTTCTTTTTTTTCAACCCTTGCTAAACCTAAAAATCCTAAAATTTGTAAAATTTTTCCATTTTTAATTTTTCCTTCTTTATTAATGATTGAAACGTTATCATTTATTTTAATAGTTCCTCTTTGAATCCTACCAATTCCAATAACACCAACATAACTTGAGTAATCAAGTGAACTCACTTGCATTCTAAAAGGTCCTTCAAGATCTACTTTTGGATGTGGAACGTTATCGACGATACATTGAAATAAAACGCTCATATTGTGTTCAGCTTTCTTAGGTTCTTTCGCTGCCCAACCTTGAATTGCCGATGTATAAACAATTGGAAAATCTAACTGCTCAGATGTAGCTCCTAATTTATCAAATAGGTCAAAAGTTTGATCTAAGGCCCAATCAGGTCTTGCTCCATCTCTGTCTACTTTATTAATTACTACAATTGGACGAAGTCCAAGTTTTAAAGCTTTTGATGTCACAAATCTTGTTTGTGGCATTGGTCCATCCACTGCATCTACAAGAAGTAAAACAGAATCCACCATAGAAAGACCTCGCTCCACTTCACCACCAAAGTCAGCGTGACCAGGCGTATCAATAATATTTATTTGGTAACCATTCCAAGTTAACGAGGTATTTTTTGCAAGAATTGTAATACCTCTTTCTTTTTCAATTTCATTAGAATCCATTATTCGCTCTTCGTTCATTTCAGAAGCTTTTAATGTTCCAGAATCTCTTAGAAGTTTGTCTAAAAGTGTTGTCTTACCGTGATCGACGTGTGCAATAATTGCAATGTTACGAATTTTTTTAATATCCTGTGCCATGAAGAGTGTCTATCTAAACTAGAATTGTATTTATTCAACTAAAATGTAGGTATTTTAATCATCATCAGAAAAGTAAATTCTTTGATTTAGTTGTTTTCTGGAGTTCTCAAATTTTTTTCGATGTTTGATACTCTGGTTATGGGTTCTTTTTCTCCATAATCTAAATGAACTTTCACTTAAGTTCTTTCTCATTATTTTTATAACTTCGGACTCAGATCTTCCTGTTTTTTCTTTAATATCTTCAAAGGTAATTCGGTCAGCCCAAGCAGCCCAAATAATCCAAGAAATAGAATTTTTGACTTGGGGTTCTGGGTTTGCAGTTCGCGTAATAGGTCGAAGACCTTTTTTCATTTATTTATGTGACTTTAAAAAACTAATCATAGTATTTGAATCACTTACATCAAATTTACCGTCTGCATCAACAAACATTTTTTCAATTATTTTATTTTTAACATAAATTGAATATCTTTTTGAACGCTGACCCATACCAGCAGCGGATCTATCAGTAACCATCTCCATAGCTTTGGTAAATTCTAAATTAGCATCTGGTAACATTTTAACTTTTTTAAGATCTAAATTTTTAGCCCAAGCTTTCATTACAAATGGGTCGTTGGCACTTAAACAATAAACTTCATCAATACCTAATTTTTTTAATTCATCATAATTTAACTCATAGCCTGGTAGATGATAATCATTACAGGTTGGTGTGAAAGCTCCAGGAAGAGCAAATAAAACTATATTTTTATTTTTAAAAATATCGTCAGTAGTTATTGTAATAAACTCTTTTTCAGGTCGAATTACAAATTTAACATTTGGAACCTGTGTGCTCATACTGACGCTCTTTGTAATAAATTTGATTTTAATTTGCCACTTAATTTTTGTGAAGCTCTCATTCTAAATCTAAATTTTTGTTTATCTGTTAATTTATCAAAACAATTTGGACAGCTTACATTTTCTTCGTATTTGGGTGAGGTAATGTCTTTCTTTTTGATAGGAGTTCTACAGCCCGCACACATTAGATAATTTCCTTTTTTAGAATTATTCACAACAGTAATTCTTTCATCAAAGACGAAACATTCACCATTCCATAGAGATTTTTTTTCAGGAACATTGTTTAGATAATTTAAAATTCCACCTTTTAGTTGGTAAACATTTTTAAATCCTCTTTTAAATAAGTAGCTTGCAGCTTTTTCGCAGCGAATTCCACCTGTGCAAAACATTGCAATTTTTCTATCTTTGTCACCTGAGAGTTTCTCAAAATACTCTGGAAATCTCCTAAAATCGTTAATTTTAGGATTAATCGCTTTTTCAAAAGTACCAATCTCGCTTTCAAACGATTTTCTAACGTCAACAACAGTGACATCATCTGATAAGATTAATTTATTCCAATCCTTTGGTTCAATTCTGTTTTGAAATTTATATTTATCATCATTAAATAATTCATTTAATGGAACTACTTCATTTTTTATTTTAATCTTTGCTTTTTTAAATGGAGCCAAATCAACCTCACATTCATTAATAGTGTCAAATTCTTGAAATAAAAAACTCTCTTTTAAAAAATTTATTAATAAATCAATATTAGATTGTTTTCCTGAAACGCTACCGTTAATTCCTTCTAGAGAAAAAATAATGCTACCTTTTAATTTGTTATCAATAAGAAACTTTTTAAAGGTTAATTTGTTATCACTGGGGCTTTTAATTTTAACAAATTTATAAAAACTAATTAATTTTAACATTTTATAACTTTCTACAAATGGTCATACCATCTGCTATAGATAATATCATACTCTCAGTTCCCTTAAAGTGCTTAACAAATCTATTAAATTCTCTAATAGAATTGGTTTGATCGTCTCTAATATTCTCATCTGCAACTTTTCCTTTCCAAAGTGTATTATCAACAACAATAATTCCATCTTTTTCTAGAAGCTCTAGTGATTTTAAAAAATAATTTAGATAATTCTTTTTGTCGGCATCGATGAAAATTAAATCAAAAATCTTATCTTGATTAACAAATTCTTCCATTGTCTCTAATGCTGGCGCTAAAATAAAATCAATTTTTTTCCCGACGCTATTTTTGCTCCAAAATTTTTTAGCAATATCTGTATTAATTTTATCAATATCTAAGCTGATGATAGATCCATTCTCGGGGAGAGCTAAAGCCATGGTTAAGGCACTATAACCAGTAAACGTTCCAATTTCTAAACAGTTCTGAATATTTGAGCTTTTAATAATAAACTGAAGCAAGGCTCCTTGATCTGGGCTGATTTGCATTGTCGCTGCACTACCTAGATTTTTCTCTGTGTATTCTCTAAGTTCTTTTTGTAAGGGATGTTCATTGATACCATTTTTAAAAAGGTATTGCTGTAATTCAACTGAATTTTCAATCGACTTAAACACTTTATGAAAGTTTTTTCTTTAAAATATCATTAACTAAAGCAGGGTTGGCCTTACCTTTAGATTCTTTAATTACAGAACCCACAAAGAAACCAAATAATTTATCTTTGCCAGATTTGTATTCTGCAACTTTATCTCCATTTTCTTTTAAAACTTTTTCAATAATTTTTTCTAATTCACCAACATTACTTTCTTGAATAAGCCCCTTTTCTTCAACGATAACTTTGGGATCTCTATTATCATTGATCATTAATTCAAAAACTTCTTTTGCAATTCTTCCTGAGATCGTATTGTTTTTTATTAAATCTATTAATTTCGTTAAATTTTTAGATGAAATTGGAGACTCTTTGATAGATTTTCCAATCTTATTTAAGGCGGCAAACAAATCACCAATCACCCAATTAATTGAAAGTTTTACATCAGAATTTTTTGCAATATCTTCAAAATAATCTGAGGTATCTTTATCTGATATTAAAACTCCAGCCTCATAACTTGAAAGTTTATAATCTTTTATTAAACGCTCTTTTTTATCATCGGGTAGTTCTGGTAATTTTTTTTTAATGCCATCTACAAAGGATTGATCAAATTTTAAAGGAGGAAGATCTGGATCTGGAAAATATCTATAGTCATGCGCATCTTCTTTGCTACGCATCGGACGAGTTTCATTTTTTTTTGTATCAAATAATCTTGTTTCTTGATCAATTTTTTTACCTTCTTCTAATAATTCAATTTGTCTTTTTGCTTCATATTGAATGGCTTGCTGCATAAACTTTATTGAATTAACGTTTTTAATTTCACAACGTATTCCAAAATCTTTACTACCTACTTTTCTAACAGATACATTGACGTCTGCTCTTAATGAGCCTTCTTCCATATTTCCATCGCAAGTTCCTAAATAACGCATAATAGATCTTAATTTTTTAATATATTCAGCAACCTCTTCTGGTGATCTTAAGTCAGGTTTGCTTACAATTTCCATTAATGCAACGCCTGATCTGTTTAAATCAATGAATGTTTTTGTTGGATCTTGATCGTGTAAACTTTTTCCAGCATCTTGTTCAAGGTGAAGTCTTTCAATTCCAATTTTTTTAGTTCCATAAGGCATATCAAGAATTACTTCCCCTTCACCAACAATTGGATGTTTGAATTGTGAGATCTGATAACCCTGAGGTAAATCAGCGTAAAAATAATTTTTTCTATCAAAAACTGAAAGTAAATTAATTTTAGCTTTTAACCCAAGTCCCGTCTTAACTGCCTGTTCAATGCAAAATTTATTAATCACAGGTAACATTCCTGGCATTGCCGCATCAATTAAACTGACCTGTGAATTTGGCTCTGAGCCAAATTTAGTTGCAGAAGATGAGAATAATTTAGCATTTGAACTTACTTGTGCATGCACCTCAAGACCAATTACAACTTCCCATTTTCCTGTTTCCCCAGAAATATAATAATTAAATTCTTTATCGTTCATTACATCCACCAATCTTTTACTTGGGATTTAAAATTAACCTGCTGTTCTATCGAATAAGCAGTGTTTAATAATGTTTGTTCATCAAAAGATTTTCCAAATAATTGTAATGATAAAGGCAGCCCATCTTTATTATATTTTATTGGCAAAGATATTGCTGGAAGGCCCGCTAAGTTTGCAGTTACTGTAAATATATCATTTAAATACATAGCGATTGGATCGTCTGTATTTGCTCCAAACTTAAAAGCTGGAGTGGGTGTTGTTGGAGTTAAAATTACATCAACATCTTTATAAGCATTATCAAAATCCATTTTAATTAAATTTCTAACCTTTTGAGCTTTTAAATAATAAGCATCATAATAACCTGATGACAAAACATAAGTTCCAATCATAATTCTTCTTTTAACTTCCTTACCAAATCCTTTAGATCTAGTATTTTCGTACATCTCAGTTAAATCTTTTCCTTCTGCTCTGATGCCATATCTAACACCGTCGTATCTAGCTAAATTTGATGAAGCTTCCGCTGGTGCAATAATATAATAAGTCGGAAGAGCATATTTTGTATGTGGTAATGAAATATCTTTAATAACAGCACCGTTTTCTTTTAAAATTTTAATTCCTTCTTGCCATAAGTCATCTACTTCCTTTGGCATATTATCAACACGATATTCTTTAGGAACTCCAACCCTTAAACCTTTAACATTATTTTTAATTGAATTTAAAAATGAACTCTTAGGTTTATTTGCTGATGTTGAATCTTTTTCGTCATAACCAGAAATAACATCGAGCATTAATGCTGCATCTTTCACATCCTTTGTCATTGGCCCTGCTTGGTCTAGAGAAGATGCAAAAGCAACAATTCCCCATCTAGAACAACGACCATAAGTAGGCTTTAAACCGACAATGCCTGTAAATGCGGCAGGTTGACGAATACTTCCACCGGTATCTGTTCCAACGGTAGCGCTTGTTAAATCAGCAGCAACAGCACTAGCGCAACCCCCTGAGGATCCTCCTGGGACAAGATTTTCATTATTTAAACGATATGGGTTTAAGACATTTCCAAAATTACTTGTCTCATTTGAAGAGCCCATTGCAAATTCATCTGAGTTTAATTTTCCAATTAAAATTGCATCTTCATTCCAAAGTTTTTCTGTAACAGTAGATTCATAAGTTGGAATAAAATTTGATAAAATCTTACTGGATGCGGTTGTTTTTATGCCTTTTGTACAAAATAAGTCCTTAACAGCAATAGGAGCTCCAACTAAAGCTTTATCTAATTTTTTACTAGCGTCTATTTTTTTAGCTTTGCTAACTGCATTTTCTAAATCCTTAGTATTAAAACAGTTTAATTTATCTGACTTTTCTATTCTCTTAACATAAGCACTGACTAATTCTGCAGCACTACATTTTTTGTCTTTAACATGCTTTATGCTTTCAACTAATGTTAATTTTGTAAGATCGGTCATGTTTATTCGATGACCTTTGGAACAATATAATAATTAGAATTTTTCTCAGGAGCGTTTTTTAAAATTTCTTCTTTTTCATTAATTTTTTTAATCTCATCTTTGTTCATTGTTAGAACTTGATCAGAGACTGAGGCTATAGGAGTAATTTTATCAGTATTAAGTTCTTTTAACTGTTCAACAAATTTTAAAATAGAATTTAAATCTTTCACCAGTCTATCAGTTTCCTCGTTGGTTACCGATATCCTTGCTAGCTTTGATATTTTCTTAATAGTATCTTTGTTAATTGACATTAGACTTAATGGTAAATCTAGCTAAATTAACATTTTAATGAAAACTTACAACCTATTAGAGAACGATAAATTTGTAGAAATAATAAATAAACAATCAAGATTAATTGGAATTGATCATGGTAAAAAAAATATAGGTATCTCCATTTGTGATGAAAATCATAATATCGCAACTCCTTTAACTACAATTGAATTTACGCAGCTTAAATTTTTTATAACTGAAATAAAAAATATAATTCAGGAAAACAATATTGAAGGAATTGTAGTGGGTAACCCTATCAATATGGACGGTTCTCTTGGTCCAAGAGCTCAATCAGCTAGAGATTTTTCTAAAAGTTTAACTGTACAATTATCTATTCCAGTAACACTTTGGGACGAAAGACTCTCTAGTGAGGGCGCTTACAAGGGTATGTCAGAACTAGAGATTAATGTAACAAAGAAGCAAAAAAAACTAGATCAGAATTCTGCTGCCTTTATTTTGCAAGGCTTTATTGACTATTATAAAAACCAAACAAAATAAGTGATTTTGATTTAATGCTTGCAAGCTTTATAGTTTGCAAGTATAGAGTTGCTTTTAATGGCTATACAAAAAGAAGCTGTTAAATTCAGTCACAAACACCTTTTAGGCATTCAATCCTTATCTATTCCCGAAGTTAATTATATTCTCGATGAGTCAATGCAATTTGTTGACTTTAATAAAAGAGAACAAAAAAAATTAAATATTCTTACTGGCAAAACTCAAATTAATTTATTCTTTGAGTCTTCTACTAGAACTTTAAGCTCATTCGAGCTTGCTGGAAAAAGATTAGGAGCTGATGTGATGAACATGAATGTTTCAAACTCAGCGATCAAAAAAGGAGAAACTTTAATTGATACAGCGATGACTTTGAATGCCATGCATCCTGATGTTTTAATTATAAGACATCAAGACTCTGGAGCCGCAAATCTTTTGGCACAAAAAGTAAATTGTTCAGTCATAAACGCGGGAGACGGTTGGAGAGAACATCCAACTCAAGCGTTGCTTGATGCTCTTACAATCAGAATTAAAAAAGGGAAAATTGAAGGTTTAAGAATTGCAATCTGCGGAGATATAATGCACTCAAGAGTTGCAAGATCAAATATCTACTTACTTAATATGTTAGGAGCTGAAGTTAGAGTAATTGCTCCTCCCACTCTAATGCCAAAAAATATTGAAAGTCTTGGAGTTAAAGCATTCACGGATATGAACAAAGGCCTAGAAGGATCTGACATTGTCATGATGTTGAGACTTCAAACTGAACGTATGCAAGGATCTTATGTTCCTTCAACGAGAGAATATTACGAGTTTTATGGTCTAGATTATAAAAAAATTACCAGAGCTCATCCAAATGCTTTGATTATGCACCCAGGTCCTATGAACAGAGGTGTTGAAATTGACACAACATTAGCTGATGACATTAATCGTAGCATAATCAAGGAGCAAGTTGAAATGGGAGTTGCGGTTAGAATGGCTTGTTTAAAAATCATCTGTGGAAACAATAAATGAAAATGAAACTTTTAATTAATACTCGAATAATTGATCCTCAAAATAATATTGATGAGGTGGGTGGAATTTTAATAGACGAAAATGGAAAAATAAAAGCAGTCGGCAAAAAAGTAACTAAGGATAGCACCCCAAAAGACTGTCAAATTATAGACTGCAAAGGCAATATTTCAATTCCAGGAATTGTAGACATGAGAGTATTCGTGGGAGAGCCTGGCTTTGAATACAAAGAAAATTTCAGAACTTTAAGTGAAGCAGCTTTATCTGGTGGTGTAACCTCTGTTGTAACAATGCCAAATACTATGCCCGTAATTGATAATGGTTCTATATTAGATTTCACAAAAAGAAGGGCAAAAGATAAATCTCAAATTAAAATCTACCCTCTTGCCACTCTTACAAAAAATCTTGAAGGCAATGAAATGTCAGAGTTTGGCTTGCTTGGAATTATTGGTGCTATTGGTTTTACAGATGGAATTAAGTGCGTTCAAAATAATAGAGTAATGGATAAAATATTTAATTATTCAAAAAACTTAAACAGCTTAATTATTCAATTTCCTCAAGACAACGAACTATCAGCTAACGGTGCAATTAACGAAGGTATAATTTCTACAAGATTAGGATTAAAAGGAATCTCTGATATTGCTGAAAAAATTATTATAGAACGAGACTTAAGTTTATTAGAGCTTTATAAAAACAGATATCATATATCAACTATATCTTCGAAAACATCACTTCCAGTAATTGAAAATTACAAAAAAAAGGGATTAGAATTTACAACTAGCGTTTCAATAAATAACCTGTCGTTAAATGAAAATGATATTGGAGATTTTAGAACTTTTTTAAAATTATCCCCTCCTCTTAGAACTGAAAATGATCGTCTAGCTTTAATCGATGCTGTTAAAAAAGGATTAATAGATGTTATTGTGTCAGATCACAAACCTGAGGATGAAGAATCAAAACGTTTACCATTTCAACAGGCAGCAACTGGTGCTTCAGGAATTGAAACTTTATTATCTCTGACATTAGAACTTTACCACAATCAATCTTGTGAACTAAAAACACTTATAAAAGCATTAACTTGCAATCCTGCAAAAATATTAAATATTAATGCAGGAAATTTATCGATTGGGAGTGATGCTGATATAGCAATTATTAATCTTGATAAGCCTTGGGTGGTTGAAAAAGAAAAAATTAAATCAAAATCAAAAAATACAGCAATTGAGAAAAGAAAAATGCAAGGTAAGGTTGAAAAAACATTTATTAATGGAAATTTAGTATTTGAGGCTTAATGGACATACTTATAGTTACACTCTACTCTTATATATTAGGCTCTATACCGTTCGGTTTAATTCTTACAAGATTTGCTGGTTTTGGAGATGTGAGGAAAATTGGATCTGGAAACATTGGCGCAACTAATGTCTTAAGAACGGGCAATAAATTTATTGCTGCTCTAACTCTTCTTCTAGACGGTCTTAAGGGGACTCTATCTATTTTTATAACGATCCAATATTTTAATGAACTAACTTACTACTCAGCTGTAATTGTTTTTCTTGCACATGTTTTTCCTGTGTGGCTAAAATTTAAGGGAGGAAAAGGAGTTGCAACATTTATAGGTAGCTTATTAGTAATCAATTTTTATTTATCAGCTGTTTTTATTACTGCTTGGCTAATTATGCTTGCCATTTTTAGAATATCAGCTGTCTCAGCATTATTAGGATATTTAGTTGTGACAGTTACGACTTTTATTTTCTTTGACCAAAAAATATTTTTGTTAATTTTCTTTTATTTTATCACTTCAATCTTCACCCATAGACAAAACATTACTTCCTTAATTAAAGGATAATTTCTATGTAATTATAGACTTTTTTGTTTATTTTTTTTCGAAATTTGACAAAGGTCACAAATTTTGACAGTTCTTCACTTTTTGCTAAAAATTTATGAATTTAGTTATCGTTGAAAGTCCTGCAAAAGCAAAAACTATTAATAAATATTTAGGTTCAGATTATATAGTTTTAGCAAGCTACGGTCATGTGAGAGATCTTCCTTCTAAAAATGGTTCCGTAGATACAGAACATGATTTTAAAATGATTTGGGAAATTGACCCCGGCTCTAAGAAACATTTAAAAGAAATTACTGATTATGCAGTTGACGCTGATAGAATTATTTTAGCAACAGACCCTGATCGTGAAGGAGAAGCTATTGCTTGGCATTTAAAATGTATTTTAGAAGAAAATAAAAAAATTAAAGATAAAAAATTTGAAAGAGTTGTATTTAACGAGATTACCAAAAAAGCAGTTGAGAACGGAATTAGTAATCCGAGAGATATAAATCCTGAACTAGTTAATGCCTATATGGCAAGACGAGCATTGGATTATTTAGTTGGATTTAATATTTCCCCTATTCTTTGGACAAAACTTCCTGGATCAAAATCTGCAGGTAGAGTTCAATCTGTTGCTCTTAGAATTATTGTAGATAGAGAACATGATATTGAATTATTTAAACCACAAGAATATTGGACTTTTGCTTGTACTTTTTTAACACAACAAAAAAAAGAATTAAATGCACGCCTTTATTCTTTTAAAGGAAACAAGATTGAAAAGTTTACATTTAAAAATGAACAAGAAATTAACAATGTTTTAGAGCAAATAAAAAAAGAAAGTTTTAACATTACGAACATTGATAAAAAACCATACCGAAGAAGTCCTTACGCTCCCTTTACCACATCTACTATGCAGCAAGAGGCTTCTAAAAAATTAGGTTTTTCAGCATCTAGAACAATGCAAATTGCTCAAAGACTTTATCAAGGAATAGATTTTGAAGGAGATACTGTTGGCTTAATTACTTACATGAGAACAGACGGAACTAACATTTCTCAAGATGCTATTAAGGAATGTAGAAATTACATTGATAAAGAGATTGGTAAAAAATACTTACCAAGTGAAGCTAGAAATTATTCTGGGAAAAAAGCAAAGAATGCTCAAGAAGCTCATGAAGCAATTAGACCAACTGATATTTTAAGAACTCCTGAAAAAATGAGATCTATTTTAGATAAAGATCAAGCAAGATTATATGAGCTTATCTGGAATAGAACACTTTCTTCTCAGATGGAAAATGCTGAATACGAAAGATGTACTTTGGAGATATTAAATATATCAAAATCTATCACTTTTAGAGCAACAGGATCTGTTCAAGTATTCGATGGTTTTTTAAAATTATATCAAGATGTAAAAGAAGAAGATGAAGTTGATAAAGATGAAGAAAATGATCAAAAAATATTACCAGAAGTAAAAATTAATGAAAAACTAGAAAATCCTAAATTTAACACCGAACAACATTTTACTGAACCCCCTCCTAGATTTTCTGAGGCAAGCTTGGTTAAAAAATTAGAAGAACTTGGAATAGGAAGACCATCTACTTACGCAAGTATTATTTCAGTATTATCAGCGAGAAACTATGTAGAACTTATAACAAAACGCTTTATACCAACTGACAGAGGCAAACTTATTACGGCTTTCTTGGATAAATTGTTTACTAAATATGTAGATTATAATTTTACAGCAACGCTTGAGGATAGTTTAGATGAAATTACCACAGGAAAAATTGAATATCTTAAGGTTTTAGAAAATTTTTGGAAAGAATTTTATAAAAATATTAATGAAGTAAAAGAATTAAGAACAAGAGCTGTGCTTGATTTATTAAATGAAAGTTTAGGTGATATTATTTTTGATAAAGATGAAGCTGGAAAAATTTCTAAAAAATGTAAAAACTGTAGCAATGGAGAACTTAGTTTAAAAAATGGAAGATTTGGGGCATTTATTGGTTGTTCAAATTACCCTGAGTGTAAATTTACAAGACCTTTATCAAGAGCAAAAGCTGCCGAACAAGATTTCCTTGCTGAACCAAAAGTATTTGGAGAAACTGATAATAATGAAAAGATTGTTTTAAAAAAAGGAAGATTCGGTCCTTATTTACAAATTGGTAATGATGAAAAGAATCTTAGAAACGTGTCTATACCTAAAGGTATCTCTTTAGATTCATTAGACTTAGATAAGTGTAAATTTTTAGCATCTCTACCCAAAGCACTTGGTCAATACCCAGAAAACTCTCAAGACATTACTTTGAATGTAGGAAGATTTGGACCTTATGTGAAATGTGAAAATAAATCAGCTTCTTTAGAAAATCCCGAAGATATATTTTCATTAGGGTTAAACAGAGCAATTACTTTAATTGCTGAAGCAAAACCAGGTAGACGAACTTCAAATGAAATAAAAAATCTAGGTGAGCATCCTGAAGATAAAAAACCTGTAAAAATTATGAAAGGTCAATATGGTCCTTATATTAAATATAAGACAATCAATGCTACAATCCCTGATGACAAAGATCCTGAAAATATATCTATGGAAGAAGCACTCGTATTAATAGCAGCAAGAATTTCCTATGATGAAACTAAGAGTGGTAAAAAAACTAGAAAAAAAAGCAAAAAAGCTAAAGTTAAAGATGAATAAAATTGAAGAAATTATAAAAAAATTAAGTATAAATATTCCCAATCCTCCAAAACCTGTTGGTAATTATGCTGCTTTCAGTAGATATGAAAAACTTATTTTTATATCAGGACAACTTCCTATTACCACTGATGGAAAAATAATAACTGGAAAAGTTATGAAAGAAGTTTCTTTAGAGCAGGCTCAAAAAGCTGCAGAAATTTCAATTTTAAATGCTCTTGGACACCTAAAAAATGCATGTAATGGTAATCTTAATAGAGTAAAGAACTGTATTAGAATAAGTGGCTACGTAAACTGTTTAGATAATTTTTCAGATCACGCAAAAGTTATTAATGGAGCATCAGACTTAATTGCAAAAATATTTTCGCTAAATTTACATTCTAGAATTGCAATTGGATGTAATTCTCTACCTTTAAATTCCTGCGTTGAAATTGAAAGTATTTTTGAGATTAACTAGGCTTTTATTTTAACTTTAACTTTATACTCAATTAAGATTTTATCTAAAATTTTCTGTTCCGCTTTAGATAAAACATATTCAGATTTCTTATATTCATTAGATAATTTACGAATAAATTCATTAAGGTAATCCTTTCCTTTGGCTGCTTCCAATTCATTATAAAGAGAATTTAATTCTTTACTCTTGATCATATGTAAGTTTTTATAATTACTTTCATTTGGATAAATAATAATATTTTTTTGAATACTTGCTATTTCAATTGCAAGATTTGATAGTTTATACTCTATTTTTTTTGCCTTACTTGAAAATAAGCCAAACATATTTATTGTACCGTTTTGCTAACTGGTTTTTTTGATGTTTTTTCAATTTTATTAATTTCAAAAACAAGAATATCATTTTTGACATCTACTAAAACATGACCCCCATTAACTAATTTTCCATGAATAAGTTCGTCTGCTAAAGGTTTTTTAATCTTTTCATCAATAACTCTATTTAATGGTCTAGCACCCATTTTTTCATCAAAACCTAATTTAGAAATTAAGTTACTAGCTTTATCGGTTAAATTAATAATCACATCTCTTTCACCTAACTGCGTTTCAAGTTCAATTACAAATTTTTCAACAATTTTTTTAACAGTGTCTTTGTTTAAAATATTAAATTGAACAATAGAATCTAATCTATTCCTAAATTCAGGTGAAAATATTTTGTTAATAGATTCTAAATCACCATCTTTATTAGTGCTTTTATTGAATCCTATCTGAGATTTTTGTAAATCTTCTGCTCCAGCGTTTGTCGTCATAATTAAAATAATATTTCTAAAATCTATTTTTTTACCATTTTGATCAGTTAATTTTCCATAATCCATAATTTGTAACAAAATATTATAAACATCTGAATGAGCCTTCTCTATTTCATCAATTAGAAGAACTGCATAAGGATTCTTATCAACTTTTTCGGAAAGTAATCCCCCTTGATCAAAACCAACATATCCTGGAGGGGCACCAATCAATTTAGATACTGAATGTCTTTCCATATACTCAGACATATCAAATCGAATAAGCTCAATACCAAGAACTTTTGCAAGTTGTTTTGCAAGTTCAGTTTTTCCAACTCCTGTCTGGCCTGAAAACATATAATTCCCAATAGTACGATTACTATCTCTCAAGCCAGATCTTGATAATTTTATTGAAGACACAAGACTATCAATTGCAAGCTCCTGTCCGAAAATAACTCTTTTTAAATTTTTATCTAAATCTTTTAAATACATTCTGTCATTAACGGAAATATTTTTTTCTGGAATTTTAGTAATTTGTGAAACTATTCTCTCGATATCTTCAACATCTAATATTTTTTTTCTCTGATTTTCAGATTTTAAAACTTCTGAAGAACCTAATTCATCAATAATGTCGATCGATTTATCGGGTAATTTTTTGTTACCAATATATTTACTTGATAAATCTACAGATGCTTTGATTGCCGCATCAGTAAATTTAACATTATGAAATTTTTCATATTTTGATCTAATGCCATACATAATTTTATACGCCTCATCTATTGTTGGCTCTTGAACATCTATTTTTTGAAATCGTCTTTGCAAGGCTCTGTCTTTTTCAAAAAATAATCTATACTCATTGTAAGTTGTTGATCCGATGCATCTTATATTACCAGCCTGTAAAGCAGGCTTAAGCATATTAGAGGCATCCATTGAACTTCCAGATGTTGATCCGGCTCCTACTAGTGTGTGAATTTCGTCTATAAATAAAATATAATTTTTATTTTTTTCTATTTCTTTAATAATTAATTTAAGACGCTCCTCAAAATCTCCTCTATATCTGGTTCCTGCAATTAATGTTCCCATATCAAGGGAAAAAATTACATGTGATTTTAAAACCTCAGGAACTTCATTAGCAAAAATTTTTAAAGCAAGTCCTTCAACGATTGCTGTTTTGCCAACGCCTGGATCTCCAACTAATAATGGATTGTTTTTAGTTCTTCTGCACAAAATTTGAGCTAAACGATCTACTTCTACTGTTCTTCCAATTAAACGATCTATTTTATTTTGTTCAGCTTTTTTATTTAAATTAACACAATATGTTTCTAATGGTGAGTTAGTAGCTGTTTTATTGTTGTTGGGGGATGATGAGCTATCAAAAGATCCTCCATAGGCAAAATTATCAACTTTGGTAATTCCATGAGAAATAAAATTAACTACATCGTAACGTGTAACCTCTTGTTCTTGTAAAAAAAAAGTAGCGTGAC
>Ga0214921_10000915_pt1 | contig 52252 bp, 52 predicted proteins | sample LL1505_MetaG_FD_177992 | JGI IMG/M metagenome (GOLD analysis project Ga0214921, IMG submission 177992) | Freshwater microbial communities from Lake Lanier, Atlanta, Georgia, United States - LL-1505 | ecosystem: Environmental > Aquatic > Freshwater > Lake | place: USA: Georgia | collected... | reverse complement strand
GCACCATTCATGCTGTGGCTGTTTAGCGCGCCTGTTTCAACTTTCCAATTCAATCTTCCGTTCCTTGGCTAGCTTCGTCCACCTCTCAATATCTGCTTTCACATACGCCGTAAACGCATCAGGCGACAAAGGCAACAAAGCCACTGCTTCAGACGAAAGTTTTTCTTTAAAATCTTGCTGTGCCAGCACTTGGCCCAGTGCATCGCTCAAAGTTTTCACCACAGCAGGCGGCATGCCGGCAGGTCCCACAATGCCGTACCACTGCTGGCCATCAAATCCTTTGAAGCCTAACTCCTCAAAGGTAGGTACGTCTTTTAACAACTCATGGCGGCGAGGCCCCGTGACAGCCAGTGGGCGCATGCGGCCACTGCGAATGTGCGGCAAGGCACCTGCCAAGCTTGGGAACAAGGCTTGTGTTTGCCCTGAAATTAAATCTACATTGGCAGGCGCCACACCGCGGTAAGGAATGTGAATCATGAAGAGGCCGGTTTGCTGCTTGAACAGTTCCCCCACCAAGTGAGTCAAGGAGCCAGCGCCAGCAGAGCCATAGGCAATTTTGCCAGGACGGCTTTTGACATACTCAATGAATGACTTCACATCGTTGGCAGGAACGCCTGGGTTGACGCAGAGCACATTGGGCGCTGTGCCAATCATGCCCACTGCCGTAAAGTCTTTGATGGCGTCGTAAGGGAGTTTGCGCGTGGCAGGCGATGTGCCGTGCGTGGCCACATAAGACTGCAACAAGGTGTAACCATCTGGGTTGCTGCGCGCTACGTTTTGGCAGGCAATGGCACCGCCACCGCCCGAGATGTTTTCAATCACCAAGCTCTGGCCAAGCACCTTGGCCAATCTTTCGCACGTGGCCCTGCCAATCATGTCGGCACCGCCACCTGCAGCAACTGGCACGATGTAACGAATGGTTTTGTTGGGGTACGCGCTTTGAGCCAATGCAGCAGGTGCCATAGAAGCAGCGCCCCAAGACGCTGTGGTCAAAAGCATTTGGCGCCGAGTTTTTGAAATCATGTCTGTTTCCGTTTTGATTCTGATCAAGCCTCGATTGGAGGCAATGGATGCATTAAAGGCAACTCTGTTTAAGCTTCATCACGTCATGGTACAAATCAGTGGCCCATTCCCTGCGATTTCTACCTTGGGCCATTTGGGGCTCTGCAAAATTGACCACGGCCTTTAAGCCGCGGGCATTGAGGGTGCGCCAAATAGACGCCAACAAAGTGTCATCGCCCACGTAGCGTGCAGCCATGCTGATGCTGTGTGTGTGAGTATCGACAAACTGCAAAGCCAGAGCTTGAATGGGGGATTCACCCTCGATGGCCGATTGAATGAGGTTGGAGTGAAACGGCAAAATGCCAATCCCATCGCCCGTGGTGCCTTCTGGAAAGACTGCCAAGACTTCACCATTGCGCAATGACTGCGCCATGTCTTTCACCATTCGCATGGCGTCTTTGCGCTGCGCTCTTTCAATGTACAAAGTGCCTGCGCCGGTGGCCAAAGTACCCAGCAGAGGCCACTCTCTCAATTCAGACTTCGACACAAAGCGGCAGTGGCGTGTGGCATGGATGACCAAAATGTCCAACCAAGAAATGTGATTGCAAACCAACAGCGCAGGACCTGCCGCCACAGGCTTGCCTCTAACTTCTAAGTCGATGTCCCACAGTCGAAGCAGCTGCATGGCCCAAACTTGAACACGCGCTTCGCGTTGCTCGGGTGTGAGCTTGGGAAACCGAAAATAAATGGTCACCCACCCCCTTAGAACGTGCCATAAGCCACGCAGCAATTTGAAGACAGCGCGCATGTTTAGGCTTGATAGGCCACTTGTCCACCGACCAAAGTGCACTGAACACGCCCAGGCAAGTCGTAGCCAAAGAAAGGCGTGAACTTGCCTTGACTTCGCAAGTTCTCAGCCGTCACTTGCCAATGCGCTTCAGGGTCCAAAATGCACACGTCGGCTTGTGCGCCCACTTTCAGCTGGCCCATATCTTGTTTGAGCACACGTGCAGCTTCGTGGGTGATGGTGGCAATGGCGCGAGATAAAGGTACCTTGCTGTCTTGCGACCATTTCAATGCCAAGCTGAGCAACAACTCAAGGCCTGTTGCGCCGGGTTCTGCTTCTGCAAAGGGCAGTGCTTTTTCATCTTCACTGACGGGGCTATGGTCGGACACCAACGCATCGATGGTGCCGTCTGCCAAGGCCTCGCGCAGTGCATCGCGGTCGCGCTGTTGGCGCAAGGGAGGTGACACGCGTGCGCGGCTGTCGAAGTAACCGACATCGGCGTCGGTCAGGTGCAAAGAATTGATGCTGACATCGCATGTAATGGGCAGGCCTTCGGCTTTGGCCTGGCGCACCAAAGACACACCCGCAGCACTGCTGATGCGGCACAAGTGCACATGGGCTTTGGTGCTTTTGAGCAACTCAAAGATGGTGTGCAAGGCAATGGTTTCTGCGGCCACAGGCACGCTTGACAAACCCATGCGCGTGGCCAAGGGGCCACTGGCGGCCACGCCTTTGCCCAGATGCAATTCTTGGGGACGCAGCCACACGGTGTAGCCAAATGAGTTGGCGTACTGCAAAGCGCGCTGCAACACTTGGGTGTTTTCTAAGGCCACTTCGGCTTGACTGAAACCCACACAACCCGCTTCTGTGAGTTGAACCATTTCAGTCAGCACTTCACCTTTGAGGCCGCGCGTTAACGCGCCTAAAGGCATGACCTTGGAACGATTGAGTTTTTCTGCTTTAAAGCGCAGCATTTCTACCAAGCCAGGTTCGTCCAGCACGGGATCGGTATCGGGTGGGCAGACCAAGCTGGTCACGCCACCGGCCACAGCCGCGGCCAATTCTGAATCGAGCATGCCTTCGTGTTCATGGCCTGGCTCTTTGAGCCGCACCGACAAGTCGACCAAGCCTGGCATCACAATCAGGCCTTTGGCATCGATGGTTTTTTGCGCTTGAAAATCTGCAGGCGCTTTGCCAATGGCCACAATTTTGCCGGCCGAGATGGCCACATCGGCCATGGTGTCTGTATGGCTGGCGGGGTCGATGACGCGGCCGCCTTGAATCAAAATTTTCATGGTCTTTGTTCTTTCTTCTTCTGCTTCATCAAGCTTCATTGCCCGCCACGATGCTCATCACAGCCATGCGAACCGCAATGCCAAAGGTGACTTGAGGCAAGATGACGCTTTGGGGACCGTCCACCACGGCAGAGTCAATTTCGACGCCGCGGTTGATAGGGCCAGGGTGCATCACGATGGCGTCAGGTTTGGCCAACTGCAGCTTTTCAGTCGTCAAGCCAAAGCGTTTGAAATACTCTTGACTGGAGGGCAACAAAGCGCCGCTCATGCGTTCGTTTTGCAAGCGCAAGGTGATGACCACGTCGCAATCTTTGATGCCTTCTTCCAAGTTGTGGAACACCTTCACACCCATTTGCGACATGTCGGAGGGCACCAGGGTTTGCGGGCCCACCACACGAACCTCAGCGCATCCCAAAGTAGTGAGGGCATGAATATCAGAGCGCGCTACGCGCGAATGCAACACGTCACCCACAATGGCCACCGTGAGGTTGGCAAAATCTTTTTTGTAATGGCGAATGGTGTACATGTCGAGCAAACCCTGCGTGGGGTGTGCATGTCGGCCGTCACCCGCATTCACCACGTGCACATGCGGTGCCACGTGCTGTGCAATGAGGTAAGGCGCACCCGACTCGGAGTGACGCACCACAAAAATGTCAGCCGCCATGGCCGACAAGTTGGCGATGGTATCGAGCAAGGATTCGCCCTTAGAGGCAGAGGACCGCGCAATGTCGAGATTGATCACATCCGCCGACAAACGGGTGGCGGCAATTTCAAAGGTGGTGCGGGTACGCGTGCTGTTTTCAAAGAACAAGTTGAAGACGCTTTTGCCGCGCAGCAAGGGCACCTTCTTCACTTCACGGTCGCTGACGCTCACAAAGTTGGCAGCGGTGTCTAGGATGTGCGTGAGCATGTCGCGCGACAAACCTTCGGTGGACAGCAGGTGGATGAGCTCGCCGTTCTTGTTGAGTTGGGGGTTGCGTTTGTAGAGCATTGTTATTTTTTTCCTACTGAACTTGATTCGTCTTGGGCTTGCACTTCAAAACTGAATTCACCATTGTCCAAGCGCGCCAGCGCCAAGGATTGCGTGTTGGGCAAGGCAACGCGCGCTGCAGCGAAATCGGCTTGAACAGGCAGTTGTCTGCCGCCGCGGTCTACCAACACGGCCAACCTGACGTTGGCTGGGCGGCCGTAATCAAACAACTCATTGATGACCGCACGAATGGTGCGACCGGTGTACAGCACATCGTCCAATATCAGTACGTCAGCGCCTTGAATTTCAAAGGGCAAGGTGGTTTGCCCGCCTGCCGACAAACCGCGTTGTGCAAAGTCGTCGCGGTGCATGGCTGACGAGATGCTGCCGTGTTTGCCAGTCAGACCCAAGTCTTTTTGCAAGCGCTCGGCCAACCATGCACCCCCCGAGGTAATGCCAACCAAACGCGTTTCTGCGGTGCACATCGATTTCACACCCCGCAAGAGTTCGCCATACAGCGCCTCTGCATCCAAAGCCAATGCACTCACGGCAGACTCCTTAAAAATTGTTCCAAAATAATACAAGCAGAAGCGGCGTCAGCATCTTTGGCGCCACTGGCAATGGCCTCTGTGGTGCTGTAGCGTTCGTCGACTTCGTAAACGTTTAAACCAAAGCGGCCACGCAGTTGGCGTGCAAATTTTTGAGCACGCAACGTGTTTTCATGCGAGGCCCCATCAGGGTGAAAAGGAACACCTACCACCAGCGCGTCGGGGGTCCATTCTTGGATGCGTTTTTCAATCAGCACAAAACGGGCGTCGCCCTCGGCCACCACCGTGGCTTGCGGCGTGGCCTGTTTCAACATTCGATTGCCCACCGCAACACCCGTGCGTTTAAGCCCAAAATCGAAAGCCAAAAAACTCTGCTGAGACGCAGGCACAGTGAGCGCCTGGTCTGGTGTCATGCGTGGCCGGCCTCTGTAGAAAGCATCCAAGGCTGCAAGCCCAACAAAGCCAATGCCTTTTCGTAGCGCTGCTCGATGGGCGTTTCAAAAATGATGTCAGGGTTGGCTTCCACGGTGAGCCAGCTGTTTTCACCAATTTCAGATTCAAGCTGTCCTTCACCCCATGAGGCATATCCCAAGGTCACCAAGACACGCTTGGGCCCAGAACCATTGGACAGCGCCTCCAACACATCCTTGGAGGTGGTCATGGCCAAGCCCCCCGGCACACTCAATGTTGAAGCATAAATGGAGGCGGCAGGTTCTACTGAATTGGCGACATCTGTCTCTTCATCCGCATTGATGTCTTCTGGGGACTTAGACGCTTCTGAATTTTCTGCACTTGCCAACCAGATGGGTTCGTGCAGCACAAAGCCGCGCTCTGTTTGAACAGGACCACCATGCAATACATTGGCCTTCAATAAGTCCTCTCGGTGCAAAGGGAGGTCGACTTTGTCGAACAAATGCTTCAAACTGAGGTCGCCGGGCTTGTTGATGATCAAGCCCATGGCGCCCCGCTCTGAGTGTTCACACAAATAAACCACACTCTTGGCAAAAGTAGGGTCCTCCAAACCAGGCATGGCAATCAAAAAATGATGCGAGAGCAGAGTGGAGGCAAAATCGGCAGACATGTCCCAATTTTAACGGCCTCTCACCCATGCACAAACCCTTTTCTACCGGCTTGGTCTGGTTTCGGCGAGATTTACGCGTTGCAGACAACGCCGCGCTGTTCCACGCCCTCAAAAACTGCAACAAAGTGCATTGCGTCTTTGTCTTTGACACTGAAATCCTGCAGCACCTCCCCCCCAAAGACCGCCGGGTGGCTTTCATTCGAGAATCTTTGGTGGAATTGGACGAGCTCATCAGGGGCGCAGCCCTTCAGGCGGGCGTAGAAGCTTCTGTAGCTCCTCAGCTGGGGCTCATTGTGTTGCATGGCAACACCCTCAAGGAAATCCCCCATTTGGCCAAGCAAATTGAGGCACAAGCCGTTTTTGCCAACCACGACGATGAGCCAGCCGCCCAAAGCCGTGACGCCCAAGTGCGCGGTGGCTTGGCTAACGCAGGGATTGCGTTTCATACCTACAAAGATCATGTGGTCTTTGAGCGGCAAGAGGTGCTCACCCTTGCTGGCAACCCCTACACCGTGTTCACCCCTTATAAAAACGCTTGGCTCAAGAAAATTCAGCCTGAAGATTTAGCCCCTTACGCAGTGGCCGAACACGCCAAATCCTTGGTTTCAAGGCCGGACCGCTATCGCTTACCCGTCCCCACATTGCCCGACATCGACTTTGAAAACATCGATTTAAAAGCACTTCACATCAAGCCAGGCGCCTCGGGCGCAAAGGCACTGCTTGAAGACTTTCTTCAGCGCATTGACCGGTATGAAGAAACCCGCAACTTCCCAGCCATCAAAGGCCCCAGCTATTTGAGCGTGCACTTGCGTTTTGGCACCATCTCTATTCGGCAGTTGGCCTTGGAGGCATGGCGCCGCTACAAAGCCAGCGAGGGCGCCAGTGTTTGGCTGGCAGAGCTAATTTGGCGAGATTTTTATGCCCAAATTCTGGCCAACTTTCCCCACGTTGCCGAGCGCAGTTTCAAATCCGAATATGACGCCATTCAGTGGGACCATGGCCCGCACGGCAAAGCCCTTTTTGCGGCTTGGTGCGAAGGCCGCACGGGGTATCCGCTGGTAGATGCAGCCATGGCACAAATTAACCAAACGGGTTACATGCACAACCGCCTGCGCATGGTGGTGGCCTCATTTCTAACCAAAGATTTAGGGGTCGACTGGCGCTGGGGCGAGAAATACTTTGCGCAGCACCTCATTGACTTTGACCTCTCAGCCAACAATGGCGGCTGGCAGTGGGCCAGTTCAAGCGGCTGCGACGCTCAGCCCTATTTCCGAATCTTCAACCCTGTGACGCAGAGTGAAAAGTTTGACCCTCAGGGCAAGTTCATCAAACGGTATTTGCCACAGTTGGCCGGTCTAGATGGTGCCGACATCCATGCCCCTTGGGATGCCAAGCCGTTGGCTTTACAAGCTGCAGGCATTCAACTGGGCAAAGACTATCCGCTACCGGTCGTGAACCACGCAGAGGCCAGAGAAAAAACCTTGGCGCGCTACGCAGTGGTGAAAAAAACAAGCTGAAGACGGCTCAGGATGGCCGTTTGCAAGCCGCTTAGATGGCCACCATCTCGAAGTCTTCTTTTCGGGCACCACATTCAGGGCAGGTCCAGTTCATGGGAACATCTGCCCAAGCTGTGCCAGGGGCAATGCCGTCTTCAGGGCAACCAGCAGCCTCGTCGTAAATCCAGCCGCAAATTAAGCACATCCAAGTTTTAGAATCAGTCACGTGTGTCACCAGTGTCGAATAGAATGAAACGATTGTATCGGGCTTCACTGTAACTCATGACCACGACATTACCGCCGTCAGACCCGACTGTTGACGACCTCGACAATGAGGCCGAAGCAGTCATTGCTTGCGTTTTGGTGTTCAACGCCAGCGACCCCAGCGGCGCCAGCGGCATCAGCGCCGACGTTTTGGCCATTGCCTCTGTCGGCGCCCATGCATTGCCCGTGCTCACGGGTGCCTATGCCCGAGATTCCGCCCAAATTTTTGATTTTTTCCCCCTCGATGAAGAGGCCGTGGGCGATCAAGCCAGGGCGGTTTTAGAAGACATCCCTCCTCAGGTCATTAAAGTTGGATTTGCCGGCAGCCCTGAAAACATCAGCATCATTGCAGAGCTCACGGCCGACTACGATGGCGTGCCCGTGGTCGCCTACATGCCCAACCTGTCGTGGTGGGAAGACGACAAAATTGACCAATACCTCGACGCCTTTCGCGAATTGCTGCTGCCACAAACCAGCATTCTGGTAGGCCATCACAGCACACTGCGGCGTTGGCTCTTGCCCGATTGGTCCAGCGAAAAAAATCCTGGGCCCCGTGACATTGCCAAAGCAGCTGCCGAATTGGGCGTGCCCTACACCTTGGTCACGGGTATCACAGCCAATGACCAGCACATTGACAATGTTCTGGCCACCCCCGAAACCGTGGTCGGTCATGAAAAGTTTGAACGAATTGAAGCCGTATTCAGTGGCGCTGGCGAAACACTCTCGGCAGCATTGGCGGCCTTGATTGCAACCGGGCTAGATTTGTCAGCCGCCACCAGTGAAGCGCTTCACTATTTAGACCGATGCCTAGACGAGGGCTTTCGCCCGGGCATGGGCAAGGTCATACCCGATCGATTGTTTTGGGCACTCCCTGATGAAGAGGATGACGAATCCGAAACAGAAGGCCCTAACCTCAACGCAGATTTTTTTGAAATGTCCATCAATGAAACCAAACACTGATCTCAACGACACCCTGTTCGAACGCGCACGCCAAGTTATTCCTGGTGGTGTCAATTCACCCGTGCGCGCCTTTCGCGCTGTGGGCGGCACACCGCGTTTTGTGAAGCGCGCTGAAGGTGCCTACTTTTGGGATGCCAACGGTCAAAAATACATCGACTACATCGGCTCTTGGGGGCCCATGATTTTGGGTCACGGCCATCCTGCCGTTTTGGAAGCTGTGCAAAAAGCGGCGCTTGACGGTTTCTCTTTTGGCGCCCCTACCGAGCGCGAAGTCGAGTTGGTCGAAGCCCTGCTCAAGTTGGTGCCGTCCATGGACATGGTTCGTTTGGTCAGCTCGGGCACCGAAGCCGGCATGAGTGCACTGCGCTTGGCCCGCGGTGCCACTGGTAGCAGCAAGATCATCAAGTTTGAAGGTTGCTACCACGGTCATGCCGATGCTTTGTTGGTCAAAGCCGGTTCCGGCTTGGCCACCTTTGGCAACCCCACCAGCGCGGGTGTACCGCCCGAGGTGGTGCAACACACTTTGGTGCTTGAGTACAACAACATTGAGCAACTGGAAGAAGCCTTCAAAATTCATGGCAACGAGTTGGCTTGCCTCATGATTGAACCCATTGCCGGCAACATGAACTTTGTGCGCGCCAGCGTGCCCTTCATGCAACGCTGCCGCGAACTCTGCAGCCAATACGGCGCGCTCTTGGTGTTTGACGAAGTCATGACCGGTTGCCGCGTGGCTTTGGGCAGCGCGCAAAGCGTTTATGCCAAGAGCATTCCCGGCTTCGAGCCCGACATGACCGTCATGGGCAAAGTGATTGGTGGCGGTATGCCTTTGGCCGCCTTCGGTGGCAAGCGCGCCGTCATGGAACAACTGGCACCCTTGGGCCCCGTGTACCAAGCCGGCACACTCAGTGGCAACCCCGTAGCCACAGCTTGCGGCTTGGCCACCTTGGCCGAAATTAGCAAGCCCGGTTTCTTTGATGCGTTAAGCGCCACCACACGCTCATTGGTGGATGGGCTCACGGCGGCCGCTGCGGCAGAAGGCGTGCCGTTTGCAGGCGACTGCGAAGGCGGCATGTTTGGCTTCTTCTTGTTGCCCAGCCTGCCCAGCAACTACCCTCAAGTCATGAAGACCGATAGCCCCAAGTTCAACACGCTGTTCCATGGCTTGCTAGACCGCGGGGTCTACATTGCACCGGCCCTTTACGAAGCGGGCTTTGTCAGCGGCGCGCACACTGCGCAAGACATTGCCGACACAGTGAGCGCAGCGCGCGAGATTTTCAAGACGCTGCGTTAAGTCGAGCCCTGAGCTTTCAGCTTAAGACTCTCGGGTAATGCCAGTTTCCTTGACGATCTTGGTCATCAGATCACGGTCGGCAAGGAACACTTTGTTGAAGGCCTCCAAGCTCAACTGTGGCGAATCCATGCCCAAAGCCAACAAGCGTTCTTTGACGTCTTTGTTCACGATGATTTTGTTGACGGCCGCGTTGAGCTTTTCTTGAATAGGCATGGGTGTGGCAGCAGGGGCCAACAAACCAAACCAAGACTCAAATTGAAAACCTGACAAGCCTGATTCAGCCAAGGTCGGAACGTTAGGCAACAAAGGCGAACGTTTTTTAGACGTGATGCCAATCACCCGCAATCGGGTGTCCTGCAAATAAACACCAACGCCCGCGGTGGGCACAACGACTGCATTGCCACGACCACCCGACACATCGGTCACGGCTTCGGCCGTGCCTTTGTAGGGCACATGCACCATGTCGATATCGGCTGTTTTTGCAAAATACGCCATGGCCAAATGCGTAGAGCTGCCAACACCAGCAGAGTTGTAATTCAAGACGCCCGGCTTGCTTTTGGCGTATTGAATAAATTCAGCAGCAGTCTTCACAGGCACGCTTGAGTTGACCATGAGAATATAACTTTGGTTGCCAATGTTGGCCACTGGCGCGAACTCTTTCACGGGATCATAAAAAGGACGCGCGCCCATGGCAGAGGTGACAAAGTGGCTGGAAGCAGCCATCAACAAAGTTTTGCCATCAGGCGCCGCTTTAGAAACAAAGGCTGTGCCAATAGCGCCACCCGCACCGGGTTTGCTTTCAATGATCCAGTTCTGACCCGTCTCCTGTGACAGCTCTTGCTGAATGGCACGGGCTGGCATTTCACGTGCACCGCCTGCACCAAATGGCACGATGATGCGAGACACTCCGCCACTTGACTGTGCAAAAGCTTTGCCCCATCCTGCAGACAACAAAGTGGCCAAGACCAACTGGCGACGTTTGAGAAAGGTTTTTTCTGCGCTCATCATGTTCCTAATAAATCACGGGTTTCATCAAACAACTCGTCCACCGAATAAGGTCTGGGAATTAAGCCTTGTTGGTAGGTGTAAAGAATGAGCACTTCAAGTGCTTTGCGATTGGGTTCAATGCCAAAGGGCGTGAGGTCCATCGCCCCTTTGACAGCATGCACACTGCGGCGCGGGTTGTCATGCTTGGCCATGGTTTTGCTTTTGCCCAGCAATTGGTAAAGCTCTTTGATGACATCGGGCCGATCTTTGCACAGGTCCATGTCAATGGCCATCATGTGGTTGATGGGCAGCATTTGCAAACGCTGGCTCCAAGCTTGAGCGGCTGAATGCGGATCGGGTAAAACAGGTTGCAAGCGGGGGTCATCGGGCAAATCGCTGCCAATGATGGCGGCGTCCAAATCGCCCGACAACAGCATGTCAACCATCTTGCTTCCTTCTGGTGCACGGTCAAATCCTGGCGGATCGGGAAACTCAGCCAAGTGACCATGCTCAAACGTGACCCATTGCACCTTGGGCAGTTCAACACCGTAGTCATTGGCCAACACACCGCGCACCCATGTGACGGTGGTTTGCGCATGGGCACGAATGCCTACGCGTTTGCCATTGAGTTGCGCCACTGTGACCTTGCCGCGCTCAGCGTTGTAAACCAAGCAATGGTGTTGGAATCTGCCCTCACCCACCACAGCGGGCAACAGCGCCAAGGGCTTGCCATAGGCTTTGGCTTGCAAGTAAGTGACCAAGGCCAATTCGGCTACGTCAAATTCCAATTCACGCACAACGCGCTTGAACGCGCGATTGGGCGTTTTAACCGGATCAAATTCGAAGTCAAAGAGTTGGGGGCGCAGCACGCCATTCTTCAAGGCCATGGTGTTGGGGTAATCGCCCAACAAAGTTTTCAGTTTGAGTTTTTCTGTTGTCATGGAGGCCGGCATGCTACTTAAGACTTGTTCAAATCGGGGTACAAAGCATGAGCGGTGCCAGAGTAAATCCAACGCTGTTCTTCCAAGGTCAACGATGCAGTGGCTTCGAGCGCTTCTTGCAGATGCTTTGTGAGACCGCCTGCCGAGGCTGGGAAATTGGAGCCCCACGCAATCCGATTGGCACCGAAGGCACTGACCACCGCCTTGCTAAAGGCCTCTTGGGTAGACTTGCCTTCTTTGGACTCACGAACATTGTGAGTAGTGAACTTGAAATTCAAATTGGGGTATTTGGCCAAGGCAAACAGACTGGCCGCTTGCGCATAAGGCGCGCCTTCTTCCAAAACGGGACGCGCAAAGTGGTCCAACAATACTTTGGCTTTTGGAAATTGCTTCAACAAGGTCTCAAGTTGGGGCAAACCGTCGGCACGCAATTGCACGCACATGGCAATCTGGTTTTCTGAGATGTACTCCCAAACTGGAAAACCTCTTGGATCGTCCAAACGCACACTGTGGTCTGCCGCCGCCGTATGACCCGCAATGAACACCCGCATGCCGCTGAGGCCTGCGTCTTTCCAACGCTTCACTTGAGCCACTGCATCGGCTTGCAGGGTGTCGACGGAATAGACGCCTACAAATTGTGAGGTGTTGGCTTTGACGCAATCGAGTGTGTAACTGTTGTCATGGCCGTAACACGTGGAAGCTTGAACCAAAATGGACTTGGACACGCCTGCATCCTTCATGGCTTGCACCATGCCAATACCGTTCACTGGGCGCTCTTTGGACCAATCAGATTGTTTGCCGCCCATGGGCGCTAAAGGATATCGAACCGGATCGTCGGCAATGACGTGGCTATGGGAATCGACCACTGGGACGCCCAAAGAAATGGCCGACAAAGGGGCAGTGTTTGATGCAGTCATCATGTCTAAGTTGCGAGATTTCGCAAAGAGTCTTTACAGGCTCACATCATGCCTTCAATTGGTGGTTCACACTTCTACAAAATTTCACAGCTTAGTGGCGGAAGTGGCGCACTCCCGAAAACACCATGGCCACGCCGCGTTCATCTGCTGCTGCAATCACTTCGCCATCTCGCACAGAGCCGCCCGGCTGAATGACACAATTGGCGCCGGCATCCACCACCACATCCAGGCCATCGCGGAATGGGAAGAAGGCATCGCTGGCGACCACTGTGTTTTGCAAACTCAGCCCCGCATGACCAGCCTTGATGCTGGCAATGCGGGCAGAGTCTAAGCGGCTCATTTGGCCAGCGCCTACACCCATGGTCATGCCGTTGGCACAAAAAACAATGGCATTGCTTTTCACGTACTTGGCCACTTTCCAAGCGAACAACACATCTTGCAATTGCGCAGGCGTGGGTTGCACTTTGGTCACCACCTTCAGGTCGGCCCATTGAAGTTCATGATTGTCTGCGGTTTGAATAAGCAAGCCAGAGCCCACACGCTTGATGTCTTGTGCGTTGCGCCCTTGTTCAAAAGCGGTGCCACCCGATTTGAATTCAGGCAATGCGATTTGAAGCACTCGCACGTTGGCCTTGGCTTTGAAAATTTCGAGCGCCTCGGCTGAATAAGAAGGTGCCATCAAAACTTCAACAAATTGTTTGCTGATTTGCAGCGCTGCCGCTGCGTCAACTTGGGTGTTCAGGGCAATGATGCCGCCAAAAGCAGAGGTGGGATCGGTTTGAAATGCCTTGCTGTATGACTCAAGTGCATTGGCCCCCAAGGCCACGCCGCAAGGGTTGGCGTGCTTCACGATGACGCAAGCAGACTCGGAGAAGCTCTTCACACATTCCCAAGCGGCATCGGCATCGGCAATGTTGTTGTATGAAAGTTCTTTGCCCTGCAATTGAACAGCCGTGACCAATGAGCCAGGTGCCGGATACAGATCGCGATAAAACGCTGCGGTTTGGTGGGGGTTCTCACCATAGCGAAGGTCTTGCAGCTTCACAAAGCGGCCATTGGACTGCGCAGGGAATTCTTGGCGGGTGCCTTCTTCTAGGTTGTAAGAAGACAAGTAGTCGCTGATGGCTGCATCGTAATTGCTGATGCGGTTGAAGGCAGCCACAGACAATGCAAAGCGAGTCTTTTCAGAAACTTGGCCATTGTTCTTGAGCTCTTCAATGACGCCAGCATACTGAGAAGCGTCTGTCATCACAGCCACATCTTTCCAATTTTTGGCGGCACTGCGCACCATGGCGGGACCGCCTATGTCAATGTTCTCAATGGCATCTTCCAAAGTGCAACCGGGCTTGGCCACTGTGGCTTCGAAGGGGTACAAATTGACGATGAGCAAATCGATGGTTTGAATGCCATGTTCTTTCAAGGCAGCCATGTGCTCGGGCATGTCACGGCGGGCTAACAAACCGCCGTGCACTTTGGGGTGCAGGGTCTTCACCCGACCATCCAGCATTTCAGGGAAGTCTGTGAGTTGCGCCACCTCTGTCACTGGCAAGCCTTGCTCGGCCAGCAGCTTGGCAGTGCCACCCGTTGAAATAAGTTCCACCTTCAGGTTGTGAAGGGCTTTGGCAAGGGCAACGATGCCAGTTTTGTCCGAAACAGAAATGAGAGCTTTCATTGTTTTTATTTCAAAAGTTTGTGTTCAAGGAGTTTCTTGCGCAGGGTGTTGCGGTTCAGACCCAACCATTCTGCGGCGCGTGATTGATTTTGCTCAGCACGGTTCATGACCACTTCAAGCAAAGGTTTTTCAACCGCATTCAACAGCATGTCGTACATGCCGGTGGGTTCTTCTCCATTCATGTCGTGAAAATAAGCGTTCAAGCTATCGCGGATGCATTCGTCAATTTTCTTCTTGGTCATTCCATGGTCTCCAAAGCCATTTCGGGGCAACTGCCTGAAAAAGCCTGCGGCATGCGCTCCATGCGCGATGCCATTTCTTCAAAAAAATCTGCGACAGCACGAGATTGCAATTCTGCTGTTTCCAAGGTGTTCATGTCGTCTCTGAACGCATCACCGCCAGGCAAATCACGCACATACCAACCAATGTGTTTGCGCGCTGAGCGAACACCTGTTAATTCACCATACAGGCTGTAGTGATCTTGCAAATGCGCGAGCAAGGCGCGCTTGACTTCAACCACCAAGGGCGGCGCCAAGTGTTCGCCAGTGGCCAAGAAATGCACAATCTCTCGAAAGATCCAAGGACGGCCTTGGGCGGCACGCCCCACCATCAGAGCATCTGCGCCTGTGAGCTTTAAAACTTCCAAGGCCTTTTGAGGTGAGTCAATGTCGCCATTGGCCACCACGGGGATGTTGACAGCGGCTTTCACAGCAGCCACCGTGTGGTACTCGGCAAAACCTGTGTAGCCCTGTTCTCGCGTGCGGCCATGTACTGTGACCATTTGAATGCCCACGCTTTCAAATGCTTTGGCCAACACCAAGGCATTTTTTTCTGACTCGCACCAACCTGTGCGCATTTTCAGAGTCACAGGCACGCCGCGGGGTGCGCAGGCAGCCACCACAGCTTCTGCAATTTGAATGGCCAAGGACTCGTTTTGCATGAGCGCAGAGCCCGCCCATTTGTTGCACACTTTTTTGGCAGGACAGCCCATGTTGATGTCAATGATCTGGGCACCCTGATCAATGTTGTAGGCCGCGGCCTCAGCCATCATGGGGGCATCGGTGCCCGCAATTTGCACAGCAATGGGGCCAGGCTCCCCGTCGTGGTTGGCGCGCCGAGAAGTTTTCAAGCTCTTCCACAAATCTTTGCGCGAGGTCACCATCTCACTCACAGCATAGCCCGCACCAAACTGCCTGCACAGTTGACGAAAGGGCCGATCTGTAACACCGGCCATGGGCGCCACAAAAACAGAGTTGGGTAGGACGTAGGGTCCGATTTGCATGGGAGAAAACAGAAAAAACGGACGAGTGGACGGAAAGGAAAAGAAAGGTCAGCTGCTTAAAAAGGAGGCACGATTGTATTGCTTATTATTTGAGCAAGGGAATTATTTTGAAAGAAAAATCAAAATGGAAACCTTTGGCTACACTGTGACTCCAATGGAAGCATGGTTAGCACCCCACATCACTCAACTCCTGGCTTGGCTGGCATTGCCCCAGTTCGGTTTGTCGACCGTATTTTTCATCGCTTTCATCTCCGCCACCCTTCTACCACTCGGCTCTGAGCCTGCTGTCTTTGGCTTGGTCAAGCTCAATCCCCACTTGTTTTGGCAAGCCATTTTGGTTGCAACAGCCGGTAACACTTTGGGCGGCATGTTGAGTTGGTGGATGGGTTATGGCACGCACCACGCTTTGAATGTGGCCCGCAAACGCAAAGGACCGGATGATGTGCCCAGGTCCCAGATGAACGAGAAAATGCACCAGCGTGCGCTTGAATGGTTGCAAAAACTCGGGCCCAAAGCCTGCCTGCTATCCTGGCTTCCAGGCGTAGGCGACCCCCTTTGCGCCGTAGCCGGTTGGCTCAAGATGCCATTTTTACCTTGTGCCATGTACATGGCCATAGGCAAATTGGTTCGTTATGTCGTCATGACTTCCTTGCTGATGTGGGTTTTTTAAACCCAGTCGCAAGACAGCTTCTTAGTGGCGACGGTATCTTTTTAACGGACAACCAACAAAATGGCAATGAAGGTTAAGAATCCGAGAAGGACTTTTCTAAACGCGTCTTCACTCAGGCGATGCCGCAGTTTTTGACCTGTCCTTAAGCCGATGGCCATTGGCAGCAATGCCAATACGGAATAGCCAAGGTCCACAACTTCCATGCGACCAAAGCTGTACATGGCCAAGTACAAAGGCCAAGCTGCATTCAAATAAATGACACTGACAGCGCCCACAAACTCGTCTCGTTGGAGTTTCAAAGACAGCATGTAGCTGATCAAGATCGGGCCCATCAGTGACGACACGCCCCCCAACATGCCCGACAAGGTACCGACCAAGGCACCCGTCCATCTTTCCTTGTCAGCCGGAATGGTGAAGCTCGGCTTGAACAGCATGGACACCACGGCCAAAATAACGGCAAATGCCACCAACCTATTGAGTTCTTTGACGCTGAAAGACAGCGTCCAGTGCACAGCAAAAACCGTCATGATGGCCTGCGTGAGCATCAGGGGCCAGAATCTTTTCAAGCTGGCCTTCCAACTGGCTTCCTGCCAAGCCTGCCAAATGTTGGAGACCAAGACAGGCACCGCCACCAAGGCGATGGCTTGCGTGCTGCCAATCATGAGCGACATGATGGGCACAGCAAACAAAGGCAGTCCGACACCCAATGTGCCCTTCACAATACCGCCAAAAAGAATCGCTGCTGCGCAAGCAGCAATGATCAGCACCATGTCGGTGCTGAGTGAGAGTTCCATGCAGGGCTCGTTTCGTGAATGCTGTGAATGCTTGCTTTGAATGCTTGCTTTGAATGCTTGCTTTAAAGGCGAGCTTTAAATTTTGAAAGCTTCAAGCGACTCAGGCGCAAACAGCTCTTGGGGGCTGAGCTTGCGCGGTGACAAGCCCTGCTCTTGGTGATAGCGCGTGAAGGTCTCAAGCACGTCTGCGTTTTTCTCAAGACCATAAGACCACCAGTCATTGCCAAACTCTTTGCGGGCATCTTCGACGTGAGCCGTGAGCCAAGGCAGCATGGCTTTCAATGCGGCCGTTTCGTAGAGGTCTTCGTAGGTTTTGCGTTGCGCTTCAATGAAGGCCTTGGTGAGCGACTGTGCAATCCAACGGTTGGCCTCATACACCTCACGCCGAATCACAACCGTGTGCATGATGGGGAAAATTTTGGTTTGGCGATAGTAAGCACGCTCAATATCGACATAGTTTTCAAACAAGCGTTTCACTTTGCCGTCACCTTTTAAGAATGAAGATGGCATGCGCGCTGTGTAGAGGGCATCGAGCTCGCCATCGTGCAACATTTGCGACAAGGTTTGATGGGGCTCAATGGGGTGCACTTGAATGTTAGGCGGCAGATTGAGTTTTTGCTTTTCAATGCGCCCCGTCTCCTCTTCGCCGCCAAACAAATAGGGCTGCGCATCAACAGGTACACCATAGTGGTCTTGCAAAATACCGCGAATCCAAACCGGCGCGGTCATTTGGTATTCAGGGCTGGCAATGCGCTTGCCAATCAAATCTTTGGGTTCGTTGATGCCTGAGTTGGCATTCACATAAATGCAGGAGTGCCGAAAGAAGCGAGAAGGAAATACAGGAATGGCAATGAAGGGCCGATCGGGTTTGTGCAAAGACACACAATAAGACGACAGCGACATTTCGCACACATCAAATTCACGAAACCGAGCCATGCGAAAGAAGGTTTCTTCAACCGGCAAATTCAAGTAATTCAGATCGATGCCATCCACTTGAACACTGCCGTCCATCAGGGCGCGTGTGCGATCGTAGTTCCAGCAAGCGAAGCTCAGGGGCAATTTGGCCATGGTGTTTTTCTTTAAGTTTGATTGAATCTATTTATTCTGGTTTCAAGCCCGCCAAAGCCACAGCCTTGGCCAATCGCTCGTTTTCAGACTGAATGGCTTTGGCATAGTCAGCGGGAGAACTTCCCACAGCATCAATGCCCGCCGTGCCCAAGGTGGCCAACAATTCTGGATGTTTGTTCACAGCCGCCGCCTCGGCGCTTAAACGCGCTATAGCGCCAGCAGGTGCATTGGCAGGTGCCAAAGCGCCAATGACCACCGCAAAGTCAAAGCCAGGAATGATTTCTGAAATGCTAGGCACTTGCGGCATCAAGCTAGAGCGCTGCCCTGCATTGCTGCCCAATATTTTGACTTGGTTATTTTTAGCAAAGCCCGCCAAAGACGGCAAGGCAGAGAACAAACACTCCACTTGGCCCCCAATGAGTGCGGGCACAGACTGTCCAGAACCCCGAAATGGCACATGGCGAATGTCCAAATTCAAGGCCGCCTTGATGGCTTCCATGGTGAGGTGGTGGCTGCTGCCAATACCCGAAGAGCCGTAATTCAATTGGTCTGGCCGTGCTTTGACATACTGTACAAACTCTTGCAACGTGTTCACCGGCACTTTGGGATGCACCGCCAAATACAAAGGTGATCTGGCCAACAATGACACAGGCGCAAAATCGCGCTTCAAGTCATACGCCAAACTTTTATAGATCAGGGGGTTGATGGAGAACATGGAGCCGTCTGTGACCAAAAAAGTATGGCCATCGTTGGGACTGCTGGCCAAGGCTTGCGCCGACACCACGCCATTGCCACCGGGTTTGTTCTCAATGACAACGCCTTGACCAATGCGCTCACCAATGCGCAGGGCGAACACGCGCGCAACGGTGTCGGGTAAACCGCCGGGCGCATAGGGCACGATAAATTTGACTGGCTTGGTGAAATTGAATGCGGGCTGCGCAGAGGCTGAACCCAGCCAACTTCCCAGCACTGGGGCCGCGGAGGCAAGCAACAGATCACGACGTTTCATGGCATGGATTCCTTTTCTGAAGTTGTGTTTATACCGGTTGTGCGTCGAAGCTGCGCCAGTCAGTGGTCTTGGGAACGATCGCTTGGTATGAGCAAACTTCACGAGGCACTGCGTTTGCACCTGTACCGATGGGCAACTCTCCGGCCATGAAGTCGCGCACGGCCTTGAGCATGCGTTGTCTGAATTCCACAATGGCCATGTCGCTGGCGCCCAAACGGTCGTGGGTGCGGTCAACGATGGGGCCCATGGAAACCCACATGGCCATGTCTTGGTTGGGAATGCCTTGGATACCCGTGAAGTTGCCGGCCTTCATGGCAACACGGTCTTGTCCAAAAAAGTTGGCATGGTTGCGCTTGGGATGAAACTGAGCATCGAGGTCGGGGCCCACTTCTGCATGCAAAAACGCACGCCAAGCGGCGCTGTCGGGCGTGGTCTCAGGCGAGCCCCAAGCCATGAAGTGAAAGGCCGTGTGGTGGTCATCAATGGGCACATTCATGTTGGCCACGTTGTACTGATCGTTGGGCGGAATGAGGGCAGAAGCGGGCGCCACAAACACGGTGCTGCGAATGTAGTCATGGGTTTGAGCATCCTTGATAGGACGGCGAATAGCCGCATAGCGAAAACCATAGGGGGTTCGCTCTACTTGCATGCGAGGCGACTTGTCGGTGGAAGGTCGAAGCCACTGCGTGTCAGTTGCTTTGGCGCCATCGACCCGTGCAGGCACCATGTCGGAGGAATGCAAACTCGAGCTGTGCGCAGAGTCAATCTGACCCTCCAGAATTTGCGCCCAATTGCAGGGAATGATGATCTTGGCAACAGCCAAGCGCGTGTTTTCTTGGGGCGCCCAGGGTGGCGGCACAAATTCTGGCTGATGCTCAGGCGGCCCCATGTAGGCCCACACAAAACCGCCCCACTCTTTGACCGGGTAGGCTTTGTGTTTGACCTTTTGAACCAGTCCACTGCCTTGAGGTTCGGAGGCCATGTCGACCACATTGCCCACCACGTCCATTTTCCATCCGTGATAAAGGCAACGCAAACCGCAATCTTCATTGCGGCCGTAAACCAAAGAAACCTTGCGATGCGGGCAATACTCGTCCATCACGCCCACACGGCCCAAGGTGTCTCTGAACACCACCAAATCTTCCCCCAAAATTCTGGCCTTGATGGGCGTGCCATCCGGCTCCGAGACCTCTTCGACCAAGCAAATGGCCAACCACTGGCGGCGCATGAGTTGCCCCATGGGCGCATTGCCATTCACTTGGCACAGCAGTTCATTTTCTTCGGGTGTGATCATGGTAAAACACTTGCGCAAATTTTCTTAGAGCTCTAAGATAATGGATAAGCATGATGTTTGTCAAGTTTGAAGAAAATTCCAACAGAATTTTCATTGACACATTTCACGCCATCGTTCAAAGCCTTTTAATGACCCACGAGCCCGATCTTTTTCCTTTGTTGGTGCAACAAAAACGCCTAATAGCCAAAGACATTTGGCTTTTCAGGTTAGCGCACCCCAAAGGCCATGCTTTGCCCACCTTCACGGCTGGGGCCCACGTGACCGTTCAAACCCCCAGTGGCCAAAAGCGCAATTACTCTCTTTGCAACAACCCTTTCGAAACGGCCTATTGCGAACTGGCCATCAAGCACGAACGCCAAGGGCGTGGTGGCTCTCAAAGCATGGTTGAACAAGTCCAAGAAGGCGACCTGCTCCAAGTGAGCATGCCGAAAAACGACTTCGGCTTGGTCGACCATCTGAATGAAGTCATCTTCATTGCAGGCGGCATTGGCGTCACACCTTTGCTGTCCATGCTAAGGCAAATGCACGACGCTCGATCCATGCATGCCCATGCGCGCTTTCACTTTTACTACTGTGCCCGAGACAAAGAAGGCGCCGCGTTTGTAGACACACTTGAAGAGCTGAGCCAAACAAGCCCATTGGGCCAAGTCAGTTTTCATTTTGATGGTGGCCATCCAGAACAAGGACTCGACCTGTGGCCTGTTTTAGAAAAACCCACAGCCGCTCACATTTACTGCTGCGGCCCAGAAGGTCTGATGGACGCTGTGCGCGACATGTCCGGTCATTGGCCTCAAGGCCGAGTGCACTTTGAAAGTTTTGGCGCCTCTGGTAGCCAGCAATTTGAGCCGGCTGAGGCCTTTGAAGTGAAGCTCCATGGCAAGCAACAAACCATTGCAGTTGCAGCCAACGAGAGCATCTTGGAGGCGCTCAGAAAAAATGGACATTACGTGCCCAGTTCTTGCGAGAGCGGCACCTGTGGCAGTTGCAAAGTCGATTTAATTTCAGGCCATGTCGAACACCGCGATTTTGTCTTGAACGACGAAGAAAAACGCCATCACATCATGGTCTGTGTCTCGCGTGCGCCATCTGGTGTGATCGAAATTAGTCTTTAACGCCATGATCAAACCCCTTCGCATTGGCGTCATTGGTTTAGGCAGAGCCTTCACCCTTATGTTGCCCACTTTTCTGCAAGACCCTCGCGTGCAATTGATTGCGGCAACCGATCCTTTGCATGAGGCTTGCGCTCAATTTGAAAAAGACTTCCAGGGTCAAGTTGCAGCCAACGCAGAAGCTCTGTGTGCTTTGCCTGACGTTGAAGTGGTGTACATCGCATCACCCCATGGCTTGCATGCCGAGCACACCGCCATGGCAGCCAAGCATGGCAAGCATGTCTGGGTTGAAAAGCCCATGGCCATTCAAATGAGCGAATGTGACGACATGATTCAGACCTGCCACAGTGCTGGCGTGCAACTCATGGTGGGTCACAGCCACAGTTTCAATGCGCCTGTTTTGCGCGCCTTTGAACTCATTCAATCGGGCAGCTTGGGGCGAGTCAAAATGATCACCGCACTGAACTACACCGATTTTTTGTACCGCCCGCGCAGACCAGAAGAGCTGAACACGGCCCTTGGCGGTGGCGTGATTCACAGCCAAGCTTCTCACCAAGTCGATGTGGTTCGCTTGCTGGGCGGTGGTCAAGTTTCAACGGTGCAGGCTTGCACCGGTCAATGGGACCCCCAACGACCCACAGAAGGTGCCTACAGCGCGCTTCTCAAATTTGAAAATGGCGCCTTTGCCAACCTCACCTACAACGGTTATGGTCATTTTGACAGCGATGTCTGGATGGACCATGTGGGTGAAATTGGCAACTCCAAACCTGCTGCCGAAAGCGCCAAACGCTATGGCACGGCTCGCAACAGATTGACCACTGCCACCACCACAGACCAAGAAACTCAACTCAAAGCAGCTCGCAACTATGGCGGTAGTCTTTACCAACCCACTGCTCACAATGAATCTTCGCATCAGCACTTCGGCCCTGTCATTGTGAGTTGCGAGAAAGCGGATGTTCGGCTCACCCCCAAAGGACTCTGGATTTACGGACCCGTGCAAGAGTTGTTTGAAGCGCTTCCCACTCCAAGCTACCCGCGCAAAGAAGTGGTGGACGAGCTCTGGGGTGCTTTGCGGCTAGCACAGCCTTTGCTGCACACTGGCGCATGGGCGCGAGCCACCACTGAGCTTTGTTTGAGTTTGCTAGAAGCCTCTGAAACAGGTCAGACCATTCGCTTGAAACATCAGGTAGCCGCTCACCATGCCTAAAAACTCAAGCACACCCAAGCTGGGCGACACCCAAAGTATTCTGCGCCACTGGCACGAGTCGGTGCCCGATGATCGGCTGGCTCACTTGGTGCGCGATGCAGGTCGGGCCTTCAACAAGCGCTTGCAGGTGCGACTTCAACAGCACCAAATTTCATTTGGTCATTGGACTTTCTTGCGCATTCTTTGGACCGCCGATGGCCTGACTCAAAAAGAACTCAGCGACTTAGCGGGCGTGATGGAGCCCACCACATTCAGCGCCATCAAAGCCATGGAAGAATTGGGCTACGTGGAACGGCGTCAAATACCCGAGAACCGCAAAAACATGTATGTGCACCTGACGGCCAAAGGCCGCGCATTGAAGAAACGCTTGGTACCCTTGGCGGTTGATGTGAACCATGTGGCAGTCAAAGGTGTGAGCGCCGCCAATTTGCTCATCACCCGCAAGGTGCTGCTTGCCCTCATTGAAAACTTAGCGCATGAAGAGGCTCAAGAGTCTCGAATTTCAGAACAAAAAGTTTGAGTGCTTAGCTGCTGAACAAGAAGTTCATCACGTCGCCGTCCTTGACCACATACTCTTTGCCTTCAGCGCGCATTTTGCCGGCGTCTTTGGCGCCTTGTTCACCTTTGTAGGCGATGTAATCGTCATACGAAATGGTTTGAGCGCGGATGTAACCTTTTTCAAAATCGGTGTGAATCACACCAGCCGCTTGGGGGCCCGTGTCGCCCACGTGAATGGTCCATGCGCGCACTTCTTTCACACCGGCCGTGAAATAGGTTTGCAAACCCAACAATGCATAGGCAGAACGAATCAAACGGTTCAGTCCGGGCTCTGTTTGACCCAACTCTTCCAAAAACATCTGACGGTCTTCGTCTGACATTTCAGACATCTCTGCTTCTAACTTGGCGCTGATGGCCACCACTGGGGCATTTTGTGCAGCCGCATATTCTTTCAGCCGATCTAACAAAGGGTTGTTTTCAAAACCATCTTCGGCCACGTTGGCCACAAACATGGCGGGCTTGGCAGTGATCAAGAAAAACTGTTGCAAAAGGGGGCGTTCCTCCTTGCTGAAGTCAATGGTTCGAACAGGCTTGCCTTCGTTCAAAGCGGCTTGGCATTTTTCCAAAATGGCCACCAACTTGATGGACTCCTTGTCGCCAGAGCGCGCCGTTTTTTGCACGCGGTGCAAGCCTTTTTCGACCGCTGTCAGGTCGGCCAAGCACAACTCGGTTTGAATCACTTCGATGTCAGAGATAGGATCGACCCGACCGGCCACGTGAATCACGTTGTCATCTTCAAAACACCGCACCACATTGATGGTGGCATCGGTTTCGCGAATATGGGCCAAGAATTTGTTGCCCAAGCCCTCGCCTGTACTGGCGCCAGCCACCAAGCCGGCAATGTCGACGAACTCCACAATGGCCGGCACGATGCGCTCGGGGGTGATGATGGCAGCTAGCTCCTGCAGGCGGGGGTCGGGCACTTCCACCACGCCCGTATTGGGTTCAATGGTGCAAAAAGGGTAGTTTTCGGCCGCAATGCCTGCTTTGGTGAGGGCGTTAAAAAGGGTGGACTTGCCAACGTTGGGCAGGCCCACAATGCCGCATTTGAGGCTCATGGAAGACTTTCTTGGATTCAGCGATGAATCTGAGATTTTAAGGGGTCTGCGTGGTCTAATTTAGAACCCTGTCTGCGGCCACTATGCAAAAGAACCTGAATTGCCAACTTGCCACCCCCTGCCCTCGCCTGCGCATTGTGGCAGTGGTGTTGGCCGCTGGCACAGCCTCTCGAATGGGCGGCCGGCCTAAATGTTTGCTTCTACGTGATGGGCAAACACTGCTCAACCGTCTGCTCACCGCCCTCGAGCAGGCCGGCATCGACGAAACGGTTCTGGTCTTGGGACACAACGCTGAATTGATACAAGACGCACTGTCCGCTAGGTGGCAGAGCAGCTTGCCTGGGCAAGCTTTGCCCGGCATGCCGGTCCATCAGGTTCTCAATTCAAGGCCCACAGACGGTCAAAACAGCTCGCTCCATTTAGGTTTGGCCAAAGCCACCAACTTACAACCCCAATGGCTGATGGTGGCTTTGGCCGACCAACCACTGCTAGAAACCGACGACTTGCGTGCCCTGATCGCAGCGGTCAAAGCCAGCCCAATGGGCACCCACATGCTTCAGCCATGGCTTGACGGGCAGCCTGGCAATCCGGTGATGTTGTCAGAGAAAGTCATGTCTGACCTGTTGGATTTTTCACAGGGTACGTCTGCCACTGGCAAGCCTAACTCGCAAGACCTGCCTGGCGGCAAAGAATGGCGCAAACTCAATCCGCAGCATTGCCACCCATGGCACGCCATGAACCCGCACTTCCAAGTCGACATGGATACCCCTGAAGACATTGAGGCCTTGCGAGCGAAATATGGCATTGATTTGACTTGGGGCACACTCACCTGAACAAGCCTTTTAAAGACTTTTCGAACGCCTTTTACAATCAGACTCATGTCGCATTCACCCACCCAATTTGACGTTTGCATCCGAGGCACAGGCATCGTTGGGCGCAGCTTGGCCTTGCTGTTGGCATCACAAGGACTGCGTGTGGCCCTGGCCAAAAATCCTGCTGCCCAACCTTCAGCCCCAGGCCATAGCGATGTGCGTGCTTATTCCTTGAACGCAGCCTCGCGGCAACTGCTTTTGGATTTGCGTTGTTGGCCAGAAGGCCCCGCTTGCACGCCCATTTTAAAAATGCACATTGAAGGCGATCAAGGTGGTCAATTGGACTTCAGCGCATCCCAACAGAGCGTTGATGCTTTGAACTGGATGGTTGATGTGCCCGCCTTGGAATTCAATTTGGCCAAGGCAATTGGGTTTCAGCCCTTGATTCAAGAAGTTCTCGACAGCGTGAGTGCGCCTTTGACGGTCATTTGCGAGGGCCGAGCCAGCCAAACGCGCGCCGAGCTCGGCGTTGAGTTTGACATCAAGCATTATGAGCAACATGCCTTGGCTTGCCGCATTCGAACGCAAGCGCCACACGCGCAAATCGCGCGGCAATGGTTTCACAACACACATGGCCCAGAAATTTTGGCGTTCCTGCCGATTGGCGGTGAGAGCAGTCACGATTGGGCGGTCGTCTGGTCGCTGACACCCACGCGAGCAGAAACATTGCGCACCAGCGAGGCAGCCAGTTTTTGCGCGCAATTGCTAGAGGCCAGTCAAGGCATTGCTGGCAACGTGGAGTTGATCAGTGAGCGCGCTGTTTGGCCACTGCAGTTGGCCAAGGCTGCGCGTTGGACGGGCATGATGCCTGGATCCATGCTTGGCTCAATGTCAAGCAAGCAAGCCGCATCGTTTGTCCTGGCTGGAGATGCTGCACACACGCTTCATCCACTCGCAGGGCAAGGCTTGAATGTGGGACTGGCAGATGTCATTGCATTGTCTCGTGTCATTCAAGCCAAAGAGTTTTGGCGTCCTCTGAGCGACCCCAAATTGTTGCGGCGCTACGAACGTGCGCGTCAAGCCGAAGTGATGGCCATGGGCATGGTCACCGATGGTCTGCAAAGGCTGTTTGCGCAACCCGACTTGCCCCTGCAAAAACTCCGAAACTGGGGCATGTCGACCTTCAACCAATTCACGCCTTTGAAGAGATGGATGGCCACAGAAGCCATGAAATCTTCTTCGAAGGCTTGATGCAATATGTATCACCTCACGGCCACTTAGGATAATCAAAGCATGCGCTTCATGAGAGCTTTCACCACCACTTGCTTGCTTGTAGCCAGCACCTGCGTCATGGCACAAGATGCCAATTTGAAAAAAATCTTGAGTGAGCGTTTGCCATCTTTACCCAAAATTGAAGAGATCTCTAAAACACCGATGGCCGGTGTCTTTGAAATTCGTGTTCAGGGCAATGAGATTTTTTACACCGATGCCAAAGGCGACTTTCTGATTCAAGGCGCCTTGATTGACACCAAGCAAAAACGCAACTTAACGGAAGAGCGAAACGACAAGCTTTCGGCCATTCCATTTGACAGTCTGCCAGTGAAGTTTGCCTTCACCCAAGTCAAAGGCAACGGCAAACGCAAGTTAGTCGTTTTTGCAGATCCCAATTGCGGCTATTGCAAACGTTTTGAAAAAGACCTGCAAAAAATAGACAACGTGACCATCTACCATCTGATGTACCCCGTATTGGGCGAAGACTCCAAAGTCAAATCACGCAACATTGCTTGCGCCAAAGACCGCGCAAAAACTTGGAACGACTGGATGCTGCAAGGCATTGCACCTCCAGCAGTTGCTTGCGACACCCACAACATTGATGCCATTGTGGAGTTTGGCAAAAAGAACCGCATCAATGGCACACCCACCTTGTTTGTGGCCGATGGGACGCGCGTGCCAGGTGCCATTGAGGCCGCTCAAATTGAATCTTTGTTGAACGCAGTGAAACCATGAGTGAGCACGCAGATCGAACTCGAAAGCAGGTTAAGCTTTTGGCCTATACAGGTCTGACCCCTTTTGTTGGCATGGCCGTGCTGCTCTGGTTGGTTGAACCCGACCTTCACCCCTTCTTGGCCTTGGCCATGGCAGGCTACGGTGCCGCCATTGTTTCTTTTTTAGGCGGCATTCATTGGGGCATCGGCTTTAAAAACGTGAGCCGTATGCACAATGCACCCCTGTTCAACTTTGCTTGGGGGGTTGTCCCTTCCTTGATGGCATGGGTGGCGGTTACCATGCCCGCCTATGCAGGCTTGCCCTTGCTGGCTGTGATCTTAGGCATTTGCTATGCGGTAGATCGTAAAACCTACCCAGAAGCAGGTCTGCAAGAGTGGTTACCCATGCGGTGGCACCTGACGCTTGTGGCCGCCTTGAGTTGCCTAATTGGAGCGGCTGCAACATGAGTTCGAAAAAAATAAGTTCTGGTGTTCATTACAGCATTGATGCCAGCCATACCCACTCCCATCTTTTCAAAATTGTTTTGAGCATTGCAGAGCCAGCGGCTGGGCAAGTGGTCTCATTGCCTGTGTGGATACCTGGCAGCTACTTGGTGCGCGAGTTTGCCAAGAACTTGCAAAGCATCAAAGCCTCACAATCCGGCAAAGCAGTTGCCGTGCATCAAGACAACAAGAGCCAGTGGCACATTCAATGCAAGGCTGGAGAAGCTTTGCAATTGAGTTATGAGGTGTATGCCTTTGACAACTCGGTGCGCACGGCATGGCTGGATACACAGCGTGGTTTTTTCAATGGCACCAGTTTGTGCCTGAGAGTGCATGGCCATGAAGACATGTCCCATGCACTGACATTGACCGCCATCAAAGGCAGTACTTGGCTGGCGGCTTCCGGCTTGCAGGCCGTCAAAGTCAACAAGCAAGGCTTCGGCGACTATCTGGCCAGCAACTACGACGAGCTGGTTGACTGCCCCTTTGAGTTGGGCAACTTTTGGCGTGGCCAATTTACAGCTTGCGGCATTCCCCATGAGTTTGTGGTGGCCGGCGCCATGGCGTCATTCGATGGCGAGCGACTTGTGGCCGACACTCAAAAAATTTGCGAAACCGAAATCAAGTTTTGGCATGAGAAAAAACCTGCGGCCAGTGCGCCCTACAAACGCTATGTGTTCATGCTCAACACGGTTGAAGAGGGCTACGGCGGTTTAGAACATCGCAACTCAACAGCCCTCATTTGCAATCGCCGGGACTTGCCTGCCCTTGGCATGAAAAAAATGCCCGATGGGTATGTGAGGTTGCTAGGCTTGATTAGCCATGAGTACTTTCACACTTGGAATGTGAAGCAACTGCGGCCCGCAGAGTTCAAGCGCTACGACTACACCCAAGAAAATTACACAGAGCTTCTGTGGTTTTTTGAAGGCTTCACCAGCTATTACGACGACCTGCTTTTGCGCCGTGCCAAGCTCATTGACGACACCACCTATTTCAAGCTGATCAACAAAACCATCAACATGGTTTTGCAAGCACCAGGCCGACAAATTCAGTCGGTGGCTCAGGCCAGTTTCGATGCCTGGGTGAAATACTACCGGCAAGACGAGAACACGCCCAACAGCACCATCAGCTATTACACCAAAGGAGCCTTGGTAGCCCTGTGCCTAGATTTGACAATGCGTTCTGAAGGTACTGGCAACTTAGATCTAGTGATGCGGGGCTTGTGGCAACGCTGCCAAGGCGGGCCGCTCACAGAAGCAGACTTGCTGACAGAATTACAAGCGCAAACAGGCCGCAGCTGGCACAAAGAAATCAAAGCTTGGGTGCACAGCACGCAAGAGCTGCCACTCAAAACTTTGCTGTCGTCGCATGGCGTTGTGGTGCACGAAGACCCCTCCCAAATGGCACAGCGCCTGGGTCTGCGAGTTGTAGAAACCCAAGGTGTGGTTCAAGTGAAAGCGGTGCTGCGCGGTGGTGCTGCAGAAAAAGCAGGCATGGCGGCTGGCGACGAATGGTGGGCTGTGGCCAGCAGCAAAGCCAAATCGACCACTTGGCGATTGAAGAAATTAGACGATTTGACCTTGCTGCTTGGCAACGAGAAGAAAGCCAAAGCCACCGTCACGCGGGATCAAAAAGTATTTGTATTGGATCTGAACATTCCCGCTGATGACCATACTTGGCGTTTGAGCTACACAAGCTCCGATGAGGCGCACCAAGAACGCACCAGCGCTTGGTTGGATGGCACCCCTAGCAAGGTCAAAACAGAAGTCAAAGCAGAGGTCAAAGCAGACCTCAAACCACAGATCAGCGCCGCAGCTTAAAGCCTTGGCTTATTTGGCGCGCAGGTCGAGCACGCGCTTGGCCTTGCCTTGGCTGCGCTCTACGCCGCCTTCTGCGCGCAAATCAATCTCAACACTCGAGCCAATGTAGACCTTGATGTCGTGTTGCAGCATTTTGGCGGCAGCAAGGGCTTCCTGACTGTCTGGCTTGGTGCCAGGACGAGTCTCTACTGCGACCTTCAGGTTGTCCATCGGTCCTTCGCGAGTGAGCACACATTGGTAGTGGGGCGCCAATTCGGGGCGTTTCAAAATCAACTCTTCAATTTGTGACGGAAAAACGTTGACACCGCGAATGATCATCATGTCGTCACTGCGACCCGTGATTTTTTCCATGCGGCGCATGGTGCGTGCGGTGCCTGGCAACAAGCGGGTTAAGTCACGCGTTCTGTAACGAATGATGGGCAAGGCTTCTTTGGTCAGGCTGGTAAAAACCAACTCGCCCATTTCGCCATCGGCCACAGGTTCGCCTGTTTCGGGGTTGATGATTTCGGGATAGAAATGATCTTCCCAAATGGTGGGGCCATCTTTGGTTTCAATGCACTCGCTGGCCACACCAGGTCCCATGACTTCAGACAGGCCATAAATATCAACGGCATCAATGCCCATGCGCTGTTCAATGGCCGCGCGCATGTCGTTGGTCCAAGGCTCGGCACCAAAGATACCAATGCGCAATGACGTACTGCGGGGGTCAATGCCCTGTCGCTCAAACTCATCGGCAATGGCCAGCATGTAGCTCGGTGTGACCATGATGATCTCGGGCTTAAAGTCTTGAATGAGTTGCACTTGTCGCTCGGTTTGGCCGCCACCAAAAGGCACCACCGTGAGGCCCAATTTTTCTGCCCCATAGTGCGCGCCCAAACCACCCGTAAACAAACCGTAGCCATAACTCACATGCACCATGTCGCCTGCTTGTGCACCACCTGCTCGAATACTGCGTGCCACCACGGTAGCCCATGTGTCTATGTCGCGCTGGGTGTAGCCCACCACAGTAGGTTTGCCAGTGGTGCCACTGGAAGCATGAATGCGCGAGCAGCCAGAGCGAGGCACCGCAAACATGCCGTAGGGATAGCTGTCGCGCAAATCGGCTTTGGTGGTGAACGGAAACTTGGCCAAGTCGTCTAAAGATTTGCAATCGCTTGGGTGCACACCGGCCTTGTCAAACTTGGCTTTGTAAACGGCTGAGTTGTCGTAGGCGTGTTGCAGTGTTGCCTTCAAGCGCTTAAGTTGCAAAGAGCGGAGTTCGTCCTTGCTGGCTTTTTCAATGGGTTCTAAAGGCAAACGTGAGGGGGTGCTCATACAAATTTCTCCGTCAGATTTCTGCTGTGTCTCTTTACTCAGGAATGACTGTGCCTTGAATTTGCGCGCTCTTGCCCCTGAACATGGCAATCACATCGCCTTTTTGGTTGGTCACTTTCATGTCGTAGATGCCGTGTCGACCGCTCAAAGTTTGCTCTTGGCCCACACAGGTTAAGACATCTCCCAATTGGCCTGGCTTTAAAAATTCAATGCTACAACCAGCAGCCACCGTCACCTTGTTGTAGCTGTTGCATGCAAACGCAAAAGTGGAATCGGCCAACGTAAAAATAAAACCACCATGGCAAATTTTGTGGCCATTCAAGTGAAGTTCCTTGACGGTCATTTGAATGACTGCCTTGCCAGGTTCGCATGAGATGAGTTGCATGCCCATGGTGTCTTTGCTTGCAGTGTCTACCGCAAACATCGACTCCCCCACTTGCTTGGCCAAATCAAGGGCGGCTTGCGAAGGTGTTGCGGGGCTCGTCACCGTGGCGTTCATGTTCATTCACCTTTGAATTGGGCGGGTCGCTTTTCTAAGAAAGCTTTCACACCTTCAAAGTAATCATGCGATTGACCCAGCGCAGACTGCGCATCACGTTCTTGGTCAAGTTGCTCAGACAAGCTGCGGGTATGAGCGCCCGCCATGAGTTTGCGTGTGGCCACCAAAGCCTTGGTGGGCATGGTGGCCAATTTATCGGCCATGACGAAAGCCGCGGCCACAGCGTCGTCGGCCACGTCCCAAATCATGCCCCAGGCCTTGGCTTGTTCGGCCATGAGTTTGTCGCCCGTCATGGCCAATGCCAGGGCACGCGGCAAGCCCAATCTCTCAACCAACAACCAACTGCTGCCAGCATCTGGAATGAGTCCAATTTTGCTAAAGGCTTGAATAAAACTGGCTTGCGGTGAGGCAATGACAATGTCGCAAGCCATGGCAATGGAGGCGCCAGCGCCAGCGGCCACGCCGTTGACGGCGGCCACTACAGGCATGCGCAAGGCCTGAATGCGGCGAGTGGTGGGGTTGAACGCTTGGTCGATGATGGGGCCAGGATCGGCCCGTTGGACCATGTCGGGGCCGGGTGTGAAATCGAACTCTGACAAATCGGCCCCTGCACAAAAACCTCGGCCAGCACCTGTTAACACCATGGCCCTGATTTGAGGGTCGGCCTCTGCTTGGTCAAACGCTGCCCACAAGTCATGGTGCATTTGGCGCGTGAAGCTGTTCAGGGCTTGGGGGCGATTGAGCGTGACCAAGGCCACGGCGCCGCGTTTTTCAAAGCTCACTGACAAAGTGGGGTCATGGGTCATGGTGACGTCCTGTTTGAATGCTTGAGGGCTGCTTGTGGGCTGCTTCATTTTTTAAAACTGAAAATGTACCATTAACCGACCGATCGGTTGGCTAATATTTTCCCTTGATTGAAGCAGCTTTTCATCCCGTTATAGTCAGGGGTGATGGTATTTGAAACTGATAGGAGAATCCTTTTGTCTTACGAAAACATTGAAGTCCGCATTGAAGGCGGCAAAGTGGGCATCGTCACCCTGAACCGCCCCAAAGCCCTGAATGCTTTGAATGGCCCCTTGATGGACGAATTGGGCACCGCACTCAAGGCATTTGATGCAGATGAAGCCATTGGCTGCATCATCATCACTGGCAGCGAAAAAGCCTTTGCAGCTGGCGCCGACATTTCGGCCATGGCCAAGCACAACTTCAACGATGTCTACAAAGAAGATTTCATCACCCGCAACTGGGAAACCATTCGCAGCATTCGCAAACCCGTGATTGCCGCAGTCAGCGGTTTTGCTTTAGGCGGTGGGTGTGAGTTGGCCATGATGTGCGACTTCATCATTGCCGCTGAGAACGCCAAGTTTGGCCAACCCGAAATCAAGTTGGGCATCATTCCTGGCGCAGGTGGTACACAGCGGTTGCCGCGCGCAGTGGGCAAGTCCAAGGCCATGGACTTGGCTTTAACGGCCCGCATGATGGACGCGCAAGAAGCAGAGCGCTCAGGCTTGGTCAGCCGTGTGGTGCCTACCGACAAATTGATGGAAGAAACCTTAGCCGCAGCCTTGGTCATTTGCGGCATGGGCCGATTGGCGGTGATGGCGGCCAAGGAATCCGTCAACCGTGCCTTTGAAAGCGGCTTGAGCGATGGTGTGATGTTTGAGCGCCGCTTGTTCCATTCGATGTTTGCCACGGAAGATCAAAAAGAAGGCATGGATGCGTTTTTGAACAAACGGGCGCCTGTCTTTCAGAATAAATAAGTGAGACAATTTGCAACACACCCTGACCTCCGCGCCTATTTTTCCCACCATTTGGCGGCTGGCATTACCCAATGTATTTGCCATGACCGCCAGCGCGCTGGTGACCATTGCAGAAACTTGGTACGTGGGCCAATTGGGCCTCCTCTCTCTTGCTGGTATGGCCTTGGTGTTTCCGATGGTCATGTTGCAACAGATGTTGTCTGCTGGGTCCATGGGAGGTGGAATTTCTTCGGCCATCAGTCGAGCCTTGGGGGCCAATGACACGGCCAAGGCCAGCGCATTGGTTTTGCACGCTACGCTCATTGCGCTCGGCATCGGTCTCTTTTTTACCGTCATTTTTCTTTTGTTCAGTCGGCCTATCTTCACGGCAATGGGTGGTCAAGGTGAAGCGCTTGAGCATTGCCTTGACTATGCGCACATGGCCTTTTTAGGGGCTACAAGTATTTGGCTGACAAACTCATTCACGTCGGTGTTGCGTGGCACTGGCAACATGCGCACGCCCTCCAAGGTCCTTCTTTCCTTGTGCATCGGACAAGTCGCGCTGAGTGGCATTTTGGGCTTGGGTTGGGGCCCTGTTCCTAGTTTTGGTATGGCTGGCGTTGCTGCAGGCACTGTGACGGCTTATTCTGCAAGCGCAGTTTATTTGTTCTTTTATTTGCGTTCACCTCGCAGCCAATTGAAGCTCAGTTTTCACAGCCCCTTGTCGCCAGCGTTGTTCATCGACATTTTGAAAGTGGGTGGCATGTCCAGTTTAAGTTCCTTGCAAACCGTAGCCACCATTGTGGTGGTCACGCGTTTAATGTCGAGTTTTGGACCTGAGGCTTTAGCCGCATATGGCATTGGTACTCGATTGGAATTCTTGTTGGTGCCCATCACCTTTGCTTTTGGCGTGGCGTGTTTGCCCATGGTGGGCATGGCCTTAGGTGCCAACTTGGTTCAACGTGCCAAACAAGTCGCTTGGTCTGGCGCATTGGTCTCAAGCGCCTTGGTCGCCTGTATTGGATTGCTAGTCTGCTTCTGGCCTGGCATTTGGACTGAGATATTTACATCCAACCCTTTGGTTCTGTCTTACACAGCGCTTTACTTCCAATGGATTGGACCTTGCTACGGCTTCTTCGCATTGGGATTGTGTTTGTACTTTGCATCGCAAGGCGCTGGCAAGCTATTAGGCCCTGTGCTGGCAGGCACTTTCAGATTGTGCGTGGTGGCAGCAGGCGGCATTGGGCTGACTCAAAATCAAGGCTCCGCCGCTGAAATGTTCACGCTCATTGCCGCGGGCATGGTGGGCTATGGTTTGCTAACGGCTCTGGCTGTCTACAAAGTCAGCTGGGCGCGTTAAGCCATTTGAATTTTAAAAACACTTCTGCGCTCGCCCACCAGTGAGCCTTTGATATTTTTCAAAGCAGCAGAGCGCCAAGGTTTCAATGCCTCTCGTTGCGTTGAATCGAGCCATCCCAATTGATCTAAGGCTTCTATGGAAGCTGCAAACAAAGCAGGCTTGTTGCCATCGGCAATTTTGAGCGCAAGGGCTTGCCCGCGAGCACGACTGGCAATGACTTGAACACCATCAGCCCCGACCTTTGTGACCCAATCGCCACGGCCCACACGCATGAAATCGGCATCATTTCTGCCAGTGCCTGAAACCAAATCGGGGTGGGCCGACATGGCTTCGCCTAAGAGTTTCAGACTGGTCCCATATTCGTCGTTTGACTCTGGTTGAGCAAGACGTGCATAGGCCTGCGCCAAATTCGAAAGTGGCATGGCAAAGTTGGGGGCAGAGCAGCCGTCAACGCCCCAGGCCATTGCATCAGAAGCTATGCCTGCCACGTCTGCCACGGCCTTGCGAACTTGCAGTTGCAAAGGATGTGTGAGGTCTGTGTAGGTTTCTGTTGGCAACTGGTGCAGCGCGCAATAGGCTAAAAATCCACTGTGCTTGCCACTGCAATTGTGATGCCGTTCGTCGTATTCAAAACCTTCTGGCAGCGGCAGGTCGTTGAATGAAAAACGATAAGGCACATGGCATCCACATTGCATTTGTTTGTGTGTCGTGCCACTTTTTTTCAAGATAGACGACACCTGTGCCACGTGCATGTCTTCGCCATTGTGACTGGCGCACATGAGCGCCAACTCTTGCGAGCTAAAACCAAAATGTTTTGCGCCACCACTTTGCATCAGGGGCAAAGCTTGCAAGGCCTTTAAAGTTGAACGAGTAAAACACATCCAATTTGGATTGCCAGCGTGCGCAATCAATTGACCTTCAGTGTCCGTGACCGCCAAAGCCCCCATGTGCAAACATTCAGAAATGCCGTTGCGTGTGAGCTCAACCATGGGAACAAAATTCATAGGACCTCTGTCAAAAATTGTCAATTTTTATGCCGTTTAAATCGCCGCAACGCACCTGAAACCAACGTAGCCCACTCGCGTGTCTCTTGGCTTGGTAGCCACATCTTCGGCCACCTGTCTGCTGGCGTCGTACCACCAAGAAGCCCCGCGGGTGACTCTCTCGTCACCACTGCCTGTATCAACCCATTCCCAAACATTGCCGCCCATGTCATACAAACCGTTCACCCCAGGACGTGTTGTCATCACTGGCACGTGTCCTGTTCCGCGCCACAGTGAGCCCGCGGGTGCCGCACCCTTCAAAGAAGCGCAGCCTTCAAGACAATGACTTTGACGCGCACTGTCGCCATTGGGATATCGGTAGCGTTTACCTGAAACAAAACCGTCAGGGGCTTGCGATCTTTGTTCGACAAAAGCGGCATTGACCCACTCGGTGTCATGAGGCAAGCGCTTGCCTTCGTGCTGACAAATTTTTTGAGCTTCATCAAATGTCAGATGAACTGCTGGTTCATTGTCTTGCGCTGGAATTCCAAAAGGGGCACGCCAAGTCCAGCCTTTTTTCAGTACAAAGCCAGACTCGTAGATGTAGCCACCACCTTCTTTTTCAGCACGGCTGATGAAGCCTGTACTTTGGGCAAATCGCTTCACTTGCGCCACTGTGACTTCGTGGACATCCCAAAGCAGTCCATGAACTTTAAGCTGTGCACCGATTGACGGGCTTGGCAATGGCGTCTGCGCTTGTAGGGACAAGCACAAGGTCAGGCCAAGTGCTACGAGGGCGGCTAAACGAATTTGCATTTTTGCATTACAACTTACGGGCTACCCAAAAATGGGCACCTTCTGGACCATATTGCTCTGCGTGCTCAACATTTCGCTCAAGGTAAAAGCCCTGCCCTGCCCCATATGTCTGAGTGCCTGACGCAAGACTTAATTGCACTTGGCCAGCACTGACCTGAACCCTGACGTCAAAGGGGTGCGTGTGATTTTTGACCACCAGGTCGGGGGCCCAGTCCTTTTGGACCACTTCATCAAAACCATCGTCCATGGCCTGAGAAGTGAAATCAGAGAAGTTGTCGTGGAATTTCATGATGAAGGAATCAACTATTTCAGGAATTAAAATGCATCCAAACCATCCTACCTAATTTTAATTTTTTTGTCTTTTCTTTTAAAAATTCACCAGTAAACCAAACCCAGACCTCAAACGTTGATTTGATATCCACAGGAGACAGCCATGAAAAAACTGCTTGTTTTAATGCTTTTAACCCTTAGCGCATCTGCCATGGCGCAGCACCCTGGGCATGGCTTCAGGCACGGTCATGGTCATGGTCATGGTCATTGGGCTAGAGGTTACAGCGGTGGCTGGGGTTGGGCGGTGCCCGCTGTCATTGGCGGCGTCTTGGTTTATGAGGCGACAAGGCAGCCTGTCTATGTTCAGCCCAATCCGGTCGTCATTCAGCAGCAACCCGTTTACACACCCCAAGCCAATCCAACCTGCACGCCTTGGACAGAGGTGCAAAGCTCCGACGGCACCATCAGCAGAACGCGCACCTGCACGCAATAATCTTTTAGAAAAATCACTCTTTCAATCGTCTGCGTCAGAGACCTTCAAAAAGGGGGCCAAGTCACCCCTCAAACTGCAAGTCAAGGCCGATGGCCTTCTACCTTCACGGGTTGGGGTTGAATATCAACCATGCCATAAGGCCCCGTCACCTCTCCTGAAAGTGAATTGCCATTCACAATCACTTTGACAGCTTTCAATAGCCCATCGGCATTGATGAAACTGAAGTGAAGCGCAGCACCCTCAATGCGAGCACCCATCAAATTTTGAGTTTTCCCATCAAGCGTGAGTGACCCGCCTACCCTCTGAAAAGCTTGGTCTAATTTCAATGTGGCTGTGCTTTTTTCGTCCAAGCCAGACAAGGTCCAAAGACCTGCCACTTTGGCAGGCACCGTCCAAAAATAACCTGTGCCATTGGTCACCCGGATCACCTGATCGGGCTCCCAGTCGCCCATCGAAAACGTATTGGAAAGCACACGCGTACCAGGCCTCATGTCCAAGATGGTGGGGCGCAACTGTGCGTTCAATTCTTCCAACAAATACAAAGTGACCACCGAGGCCTTGGAGAAGTCTTCCTTGAAAATATCGCCATGTACAATGCGAACCCGATCTGCAACGCCTGCTTTTTGCGCATTGCGCTGCGCCAAAGCTGCCAAATCTTTGTTGTATTCGATGCCCCAAGCCCGTGCGCCAAATTGTCGTGCTGCCGCAATGGGGATTTTTCCGTCTCCTGCGCCCAAATCTACTAACTCGTCGGTTGGCCCCACCTCTGCAACTTCCAACAACTTAAAGACCAAGTCATCGCTGGTGGGCAGCCACATGACATCCTTGCCCATCTGCCCTCTTTGAGGGGCATAGGTTTCAGTTTGCAAAACGCTGCATGCCTGCAAGCAGGCGATGGCCACCATGAGGGAAATGGCCAAGCGCAAGGGGCGTAAAAATTGATTGAGGTGAGAGTTTTTTTTGTAAAAGTAAATCATGATTTCAGAGTGCGTTTCAATGCGAATGTATTCGAGTCTTAGCAGGGGCGCTTGGCCTATGAGGGTAAATCCTGAATCCAGAAATGTTGCATTGTGTTTTGATGCCATACAAAACAGTCATTGCCTTGGATCGAAATTCAAAAAGGAACTATATGACGACTACAAACGAACTCTCTGAATCTAGACGATTTTTCTTAGCCAGCTCAGCATTGGCAACAGCAGGTGCTCTGAGCGCTAGTGATGCAGCGGCTCAAGCTAGCCCAACTGCTTTACAAGAGGTGGCTGGGCAAGCGCACTGGACGATCAAAAAGGTAGATTCTGAGTCGGTCAAGCTTTTCATGTGGAACAAGAAGCTGGCCCAAGCTCCCAAAGCATTTCGCGGCACTATTTTATTTGTGCATGGCTCCTCCATGGCATCCACCCCAGTGTTTGATTTACAAATAAAAGGGAGAAACGATTCTTCCCTCATGGACTGGTTCGCTAGGCAAGGCTACGACACTTGGTGTTTTGATTGCGAGGGCTACGGACGCTCTGACAAAACTCGCAACGTCAATGCCAATATTGCTTGTGGCGCAGATGACCTGGCTGCAGTCAGCGAGTACATCATGAAAGCCAATGGGGGACAGAAATTATTGACCTACGGCTCTTCCTCGGGTGCCTTAAGAGCCGCATTGTTTTCTCAAAGACATCCAGAGCGTGTAGCGCGCATGGTGTTGGACGCGATGGTTTGGACGGGCCAAGGCAGCCCCACATTGGCCGAAAGAAAAAAACGGCTGCCCGCCTATTTGGCCAGCAACCGCAGGCCGATTGACCGAGACATGATTCGCAGTATTTTCACGCGCGACCACCCAGGCACCAGCGACATGAGTGTGGTTGAAACTTTTGCAGATGCTGTCTTGGCGTTGGACAGCTCTGTTCCTACTGGCACCTACATTGACATGTCAGCCAACTTACCTGTTTGCGATCCTGAAAAAATCAATGTGCCCACTTTAATTCTAAGAGGTCAATACGACGGCATCGCGAGCTTCCAAGACTTGGCTGCATTCTTTGAAAAATTAGCGCATCCTGATAAGCAATTTGTGGTGATGCAAGGAATTGCCCACACCAGCACGCGCTCCAAAAACTATCTGACGGTTTATCACATCCTAAGCAACTACTTTGCACAACCCGGACCCGTTTACACAGGCGCTTGACCATTGAAGGAGATTTGACCATGGGTTTTTTAACTGATGATGAATTGTCAAAACTAGACACGGCCGAGACTTCGCTGTTCCCGTCTCCGATACCTGTTCAGTGCGTTTCCAGCGATGAGTTCATGCCCTCAAGGCAAACACCCAAGCAAAAAGAATACGAAGCCAGAGTCAAAGCCATTGGCGCTGAAATGGCTAAAAAATTAGGGACTTCCCGCCGCAAGTTTTTCAAAAGTGCCTCTGGCATGGCTGCCGCTTTTGTGGCCATGAACGACACCTACGGCCCTATTTTTGGAGTCTCCCGCGCAGAAGCACAAACACCCGATATGGCCAATGAGCGCGCCAAAAAACTCTCTGGCCAGTTCATCATGGACATGCACACGCATTTCTTGCGCGATGACACGCGAATTCAAAGCTTCATTGCACAGCGTGAGTCTGTTGGCAAGGCTGGATGGAACCCCGCCATCAAAACAGGTGCACAAACCATTGAAGATCTGAAGTTTGCCAATTACATCAAAGAAATCTATTTGGACAGTGACACCAAGGTGGCTTGCATCAGTGGTGCACCTTCAGAAATTCCCGGCGATTGGTTCCTGACCAACGAGATGAAAGCCAAATACAAAGCCAGCATCAATGCCATTGCTGGCAGCAAGCGTTCTATGTCACATGCCATCTTCACACCAGGCTACCCAGGATGGTTGGAAGAAATTGACAAGGCCATTGAATTGCTCAAGCCAGACTCTATGAAGGGCTACACCATCGGCGACAACACCAACAAACACCTCTCTAAGCATCCTTGGCTCATGGACGATGAAAAATTGGTTTATCCAGCTTATGAAAAATTTGCAAAAGCTGGCTTGAAGAATGTCTGCGTGCACAAAGGTTTGTTCCCACCATCTGTTGAGAAACAATTCCCCCATTTGCTCAAACACTCACGGGTAGACGATGTAGCCAAAGCCGCCAAAGATTGGCCACAGCTTAATTTCATCATTTACCACGGCGGCTATCGCTATGCGGGCGGCGGCAAAGCGGAAGATGCATGGGGTCAATTTGAAAGCACTGGCCGCATTGACTGGATCACAGACTTGGCCGAAATGCCTGCCAAATATGGTGTGAAAAACATCTACGCCGACTTAGGCCAGTTATTTGCCCAAACCACGGTGGTCGAGCCTCGTCTTGCCGCAGTCATGCTGGGTCAACTGATCAAAGGCTTGGGTCTATCCAATGTGGTGTGGGGAACCGACGCCATTTGGACGGGCGCTCCTCAATGGCAAATTGAGGCGCTGCGCCGAATTGAAATTCCAGAAGAAATTCAGCGCAAATACGGATACGCCCCTTTAGGCGCAGCAGATGGTCCTGTGAAAAATGCTATTTTTGGTGACAACAACGCGCGCATCTACAACTACAAGCCCGATCAGCGCGCGGCATTGGCTCACGACAAAATTGCCTACAACAAAGCCATTTATGAAAAGCATGGCGAAGGCCGCACCAACTTAGCCTATGGCTATGTGAACAAGAACGCCTGATTTAAACCCTTGAAGCGCAGTTTACTGCGCTTCAATTTTCGCTTCGCGAATGGCTTTAGCCCATTTGGCTGTTTCAGTTTTAGAACGCTGCGCGAGCGCTTCAGGAGAACCAGGTGACGTCTCAAAACCCAGCGCAGAAAAACGCTCAAGGATGGCTTTGTCGTTGGCCGCAGCATTCAAAGCAGCATTGAGTTTTTGGATCATGTCGGCCGGTGTGCCTGCAGGCGCAAACATGGCGAAATAAGCAATTAACTCGTAGTCTTTCAAGCCGAGTGCTTCATTGACAGTGGGCAACTCAGGGATGGCTTTGGAGCGCTGAGTAGAAGTGACGGCCAAGCCACGAATTTTGCCACCTTTGACTTGAGGCAACATGACCGCAAAGTCAGCGGTGAACATGTTGACCTGGCCACCTATCAAGTCGGTCATGGCCGCAGGACCACTCTTGTAGGGTACGTGTGTCATTTGCACACCTGCCATGCTGGCCAACATTTCAGAGGACACCAACTGCGACGTGCTAGCACTCGCAAAGGTCACCATATTGGGTTTGGCCTTCGCCATGTCCACAAACTCTTTCAAGTTCTTGGCAGGCACGTCATTGTTAACAGCCACAATCAGGGGAACGGAGCCCATGTAGCCAATGGGCGCAAAGGCTGTGTCTTGGTCGTAGGGCAATTTCTTCATCAGGCTTTTGAGGGCCGCATTGGTGCTGTTGGTGCCTATCAGGATTGTGTAACCATCGGGTGCTGACTTGGCCACCGCATCGGCGCCCAACATGCCGTTTACACCCGCTTTGTTTTCAACAACAATAGGTTGGCCCAAGACTTCTGACATTTTTTGCGCAAAGGCCCTGCCAATTTGATCGGTGGCACTGCCAGCAGCAAAAGGCACGATGGCCTTGATGGGTTTATTGGGATAAGCCTGGGCTTGTGCTTGCGTGGCTATGAGCGCAACGCCAAAGCCTAAGAACATATTCAGCAAGTTTTTTTTCAAACTCGTCATCCGAAAATTTTTCATGGTGTCTCCAAAGAATCAAAACAAGTTTATTCAATTTCAAAGCTGAGCAGTTTGGCGCTCAGGCATTTTCCGTGTGCATCAAGGGCCAATGAGCGCGTGACGCCCCCACCTAAAGCATTGTGCATCACAAAATGAAGAGCGCCCAGTTGGGGCAGGGTGTATCGACTAACGGGACCCTTCACAATGCCTTCAAAATGGGCTCGTACTTTTTCTGAGGTCAGCCATTTGTCGAGCAGCTCAAAATTTTTCCGGTCATAGGCAATGACTGAAATGGTCGATCGATCGCCCTTGTCACCTGTTCGGGTGTGTGCTATTTGTCTTAACAACATCTCAGTCAATCTCCCCGGATACATCCAACAAAATGGTATGAGCTTGAATGGCGCCTCTTGGCATGAGCATCGATGCAGCTGCAATCACTTCACGAACCGATTTGCTGGCACCCCCACCCGAAGCGGGCCCGTTGGTGTACAAAGCCTCCACCTCATTGGCCACATGTTGGGCCTCTGCCTGTGTGTTCACACGAACTGCAATTCTGGCTCTTACTTCTGAGGGTTCATAAACGATTTCATGAGCAAGTTCATGAGCTGATTCATGAGCAGACTTTTTTGTTGGAAAACTGTCACCCAAAATGGCGTTCACACCAATGAGGTCATAGCGCGCTTCAAAATGGCCATACCCCGCTTCGGCCAATCTGGCTTTCACAAGGTCAAGGGCCAACTGCCCTCTGGCCTGAGCGCCTGGCCCGGCGTAAGACATTTGGCCTTCCCCCACGAACCCATCGCGGTATCCCAAAGTTACTTTGAGCGTATCAGGACGAGTGGTGCCACTGGCACCCACAGCTTGTACTCGGTCTGCACCCACTTGCACCAATTGAACTTGCGAAAAATCGGCCACCACATCAGGTTGAAGATATCGCGTTGGGTCTTCTATTTCATAAAGCAATTGTTCCGTGCAAGTTTGCACCGTGACACATCCGCCTGCATCTTCAAGTTTGGTAATGATCACCTCACCGTTGGCGCTCACCTCCGCCAGCGGGTAGCCCAAGTGCGCCAAGTTGGGCACATCTTTGTAGCCAGGATCGGCAAAATAGCCCCCCGTAATTTGAGCAGCGCATTCCAACAAATGCCCCGCCATCACCCCTTTGCCCAACAGCGGCCAATCGTCGGCGCGCCATTTGAAATGGTGCATGAGCGGCGCTAAGAACAAAGCAGGATCGGCCACACGGCCGCAGATGATCACATGGGCATCGGTTTGCAAAGCTGGCAAAAGGGCCTCAGCGCCAAGATACGCATTGGCAGATACCAGCAAGTGCTGAATATCGGCAACAAGCTGTGAGCTGTCCATCAAGGGCTCAGAAAGATATGCCGCTTGCAGTATTTCAAGCACATCATCCCCCAACACCACCGCCACCTTGACTTGATAGAAGCCCAACGCTTTGGCAACCGCCAGCACTTCTCGCCCTGCCTGCAAAGGATTGGCCGCACCCATGTTGGTGATGATGCGAGTCCCGTTGGCCATGCAAGCAGGCAATACGGCTCTCATGCGAGCGGCGAGCAAGGGATCGAAACCTCGCTGTGGGTTTTGTGTTTTTTCTAACTGTGCCAATGCAATGGTTCGCTCGGCCAAGCATTCAAAAACCAAATAATCGAGTTGCCCTTTTTCAGCCAAAGCCAATGCTGGCGGAATGCGGTCACCGGCATAGCCTGCGCCAGCACCCATTCGAAGCACCTTTGGCATCATGTCTTAAGCATCAGCTTGTACCTTGGCTTCTTTCACAACCTTGGCCCACTTCTGAGTTTCATTGCGAATGAATTCGGCAAAGCGCTCTGGCGACCCACCGCCATCTTCTGCACCGTATTGTTCAAATTTTTCAATCACATCGGGCATGGCCATGACTTTGTTCATGTCTTCGTTGATGCGTTTGACCATAGAGGGATTCATGCGGCCAGGGCCGACCAAGCCGTACCAAGTGGTGGCGTCAAATCCCGGAAAACCTTGCTCGTCCATGGTGGGCACATTGGGGTGGCCTTTGGCACGTTTGGTGCGAGTCTGCGCTAGCGCAATAGCCTTGCCACTTTTGACATGCGGCGTGGCAGAGGTCATGGTTTCAAAACAATATTGAACTTGCCCACCAATTAAATCAGTGAGCGCGGGACCAGAACCTTTGTAGGGTACATGCAAGGCATCTATGCCCGCACGCAACTTGAACATTTCCAAAGCCAAATGTTGAGCCGAGCCACCGCCTGCTGAAGCAAAGCTGATGCGACCAGGATTTTGTTTGCACAAGGCCACCAAATCTTTCACAGTTTTAGCAGGCTGCGATTCATTGCAAATGAGCAAGTTGGGTGTCACGCCCACCAAACCAATGGGCGAAAAATCGCGCTCAACGTTGTAGCCCAGCTTGGGCTGCAAACTGACCGCCAGGGCGTGGCTGTTGATGTGCGCCATGAGCAAGGTGTTGCCATCTGCGGGCTGCTTGGCCACAAAGTCTGCCGCAATCACGCCTGCCGCTCCCGCCTTGTTGTCAATCACGATGGTGATGTTCCACATGGCTTGAAGTTTTTGCGCCAACACACGGGCCAATGCATCGGTACCGCCTCCTGGCGGGAACCCCACCACAATTCGAATGGGACCCGATGGCAAAGTTTGGGCCTTGATCATGGGCGCAGCCAACACTGTGGCAGTTGCGGCCGTGGCTTGGAGGAGGGTTCTGCGTTTCATGAGGCGGTCCTTCCATTTTGAATGAGAGCTGGAACAGGGTTGGCTGAAAAATAATCCATGGCGGCTTGAACACCCGAGCCGTTCAGTTGAACTCCGCTTAACTTCAAGCCCATTTCACAAGCAGACAGCGCGGCTATCAGGGTCAGGTCATTGCAATCGCCTAAGTGCCCGATGCGGAACATCTTGCCTTTGACTTTACCCAGACCGGTTCCCAAGGAGCAATCGAATCTTTCATAAATGATTTTGCGAACCGCGTCTGCATCAACACCCTCGGGTGTCATCACCCCTGTCAAGATGGGCGAATACAAAGCCTCATCAGCACATTGAATGGGCAAGCCCCATGCACGCACGCCTGCGCGAACGCCCTCGCCCCAGCGCACATGGCGCTTGAAAACCACATCCAGGCCCTGCCCCAAAATCATGTCGCAAGCTTCACTCAGCCCATACATCAAATTGGTATTGGGGGTGTAAGGGTAGTAGCCCGATTTGTTGATTTCAAGCATTTCATCCCAAGCCCAAAAAGATTTGGGCAAGGTCGATTTTTTGCTAGCCTCAATGGCCTTGGGTGACAGCGCGTTGAAGCTCATGCCTGGGGGCAGCATCAAGCCCTTTTGCGAGCCACTCACAGTCACATCAACGCCCCACTCGTCATGTCTGTAGTCGGCTGATGCCAAACCTGAGATGGTATCAACCATGAGCAGCGCAGGATGTTTGGCATTGTCAATGGCACGGCGCACAGCTGCGATGTTGCTGGTCACGCCCGTCGAGGTTTCGTTGTGCACGACGCACACGGCCTTGATGCTGTGCGATGGGTCTTGCCTAAGACGCTCTTCAATTTTGTTGGCATCAACGCCCTGGCGCCAACCCTCGGCCCCGGGCAAGCCCAATAACTCGGCTTTGATGCCTAAGCGGGCTGCCAACTTGAACCACAAAGAGGCAAAGTGTCCGGTTTCGTACATGAGCACATGGTCGCCTGCGCTCAAGGTGTTGACCAATGCAGCCTCCCATGCACCCGTGCCAGAGGCTGGGTAAATCATGACGGGGTGTTGGGTCTTGAAAATGGCCTTCATATTGGCCATCAGTTTCAAGCCCAATGCACCAAATTCGGGGCCCCTGTGGTCAATGGTGGGCAGGCTCATGGCCCTTAAAATCCGGTCTGGAACGGGTGATGGGCCCGGGATTTGCAAGAAGTGGCGGCCGGTGGGATGAAAGTCGAGCTGAAGCATTTAAAAGCATTCCTCAGAATTAATTTGAATTTAACGACAGAATAGCGGGAATTCAGATTTCCATGATGTGGAAAAACCCCTAGCATTCGTTGAATCAGTCCTCCATGAACACTTCTACAGCCTCCGCGCCTGAATCAGCTTTAAAAACTTACGAGCAAGTCGCTGCGGCCAGCAACGAGGTGGCAGGTCTATTGGCCAAGCGCTTAAAAACCGAAACTCAAGGCGAGGTGCTGTTTTCTGCTGCTGACCGGGGCCGGTACGCCACAGATGCTTCCATTTACCAAGTCACACCCCTGGGCGTGTTTGTACCCAAGCACCCCGAAGAGGTGGCCACCGCCATGGCCATTTGCCGCGATCTCAAGGTTCCCATCGTGCCAAGAGGCGGTGGCACCAGCCAATGCGGACAAACCACCGGCGTGGGCTTGGTCATTGATCACAGCAAATATGTTCGAAATATTCTCAACCTAGACCTTCAGGCAGGCACAGTGGAAGTGCAACCGGGCATGGTGTTAGACACCCTGAATGCTTCTCTGAAAAAACAGGGTGTCTGGTTTCCGGTAGACGTTTCAACCAGTGCGCAAGCCACTTTGGGCGGCATGGCGGGCAACAACTCTTGCGGCAGCCGCTCAATTGCCTACGGCAACATGGTGCACAACGTTTTGGGCGCCAAAGCTTGGCTCAGCAACGGTGAATTGCTTGATTTTTCACTGTTTGAAAACAGCTCCGGCCGAGCCAAGCAAATAGGCGAGTTTGTGAAGCAACTGGCTGTGCAACATCAAGCCGAACTTCAAACCCATTGGCCCAAAGTTTTAAGGCGCGTGGCCGGCTACAACCTGGACATTTTTGACAACCAAAATGTCAGGCCCTACACCGCTGATGGCCAAGTGAACTTGGCGCACTTGTTGGTGGGCAGCGAAGGCACGCTGGCCATGACCCAGTCGCTGACCTTGAAGCTCAGTGAACTTCCCACGTCCAAGGTCTTGGGCGTGGTGAACTTCAACAGCTTTCACAAAGCCATGGATTCAGCGCAACACATTGTGAAGCTGGGCAATGGCACCCTGACTGCTGTGGAGTTGGTCGATCGAACCATGATTGACTTGTCATTGAAAATTCCAGCCTTTGCACCCACCATTCGGACCGCCATCATTGGCGAACCCGAGGCCATTTTGTTGGTCGAATTTGCAGGCTCCGACAAAGACAAACTGAAAGTTCAGTTGAAGCAGTTGGTGGCACTCATGGGCGACTTGGGCTTGCCCAACAGCGTGGTGGAAATGGTTGACGATGCGCCGCAAAAGAATCTGTGGGAAGTTCGCAAGGCAGGCCTCAACATCATGATGAGTTTGAAGGGCGATGGCAAACCTGTGAGCTTCATAGAAGACTGCGCCGTACCCTTGGAACACTTGGCAGAGTACACCGATGCCCTCACGCAAGTCTTTCAAAAGCACGGCACCAAAGGCACTTGGTATGCCCATGCCTCTGTAGGCACATTGCACGTCAGGCCTATTTTGGACATGCGCCGTGATGGCCCTGTCAAAATGCGCGCCATTGCCGAAGAGGCCAGTGCACTTGTCAGGAAGTTCAAAGGGGCCTACAGCGGCGAACATGGCGACGGTCTGTGCAGAGGCGAATGGATTGAGTGGCAGTTTGGGCCAAGCATCCAACAAGCCTTCGCCCAAATCAAACATGAACTGGACCCTCTGAACTTGCTCAGCCCCAATCGCATGATCGATCCCCCCAAAATGGACGACACATCGCTCATGCGCTTTGGCAACAATTACAAAGTCATTCCCATTCAAACCGCATTGGATTGGAGCGCATGGAACGTTCACAACGACGCTGCCACCGAACAAACCACGCTGCCCGGCACAGGCCAAGACCCGGCTCAAGGCTTGGCCAAAGCCGTTGAAATGTGCAACAACAACGGCACCTGCAGAAAATTTGATGCAGGCACCATGTGTCCCAGTTTCAGAGTCACTCGAGATGAAGTCCATGCGACCCGCGGCAGGGCCAATACCCTTCGATTGGCATTGAGTGGCCAATTGCAAGGCGGCCTAGAAAGCTCAGAAGTCAAGGAGGCAATGGACTTGTGTGTGGGTTGCAAAGGATGCAAGCGCGATTGCCCTACCGGCGTAGACATGGCGCGCATGAAAATTGAAGTTCAGCACCACTACAACGAAAAGCATGGTCTGTCATTGAAGGACAAGCTCATCGCTAACTTGCCACGCTATGCGCACATTGCATCGCAATGGTCAGGCCTTATGAACCTTCGCAACCAATCGCCTATGTTGGCACGCTTGGCTGAATCTCTGACGGGCCTGTCTGCAGAGCGTTCTTGGCCTGAATGGAAAAAAGAGCATTTTTTCAACAGCCCGCGTGCAGGTGTTTCGGCACAAGAGGTTTTAACGGCTAGCAAGCCTGTGGTTTTGTTTGTCGATACTTTCAATGGCTACTTTGAGTCTGAAAATGCATGGGCCGCCTTCGATGTTTTATCAGCGGCGGGCTATCAAGTTCACATAGCCAGTCGCACCCAGCAAGACACGCCTGGCAATCACCTTTGCTGTGGACGGACCTACTTGGCCAGCGGACAAGTCGACAAAGCCAAAGAACATGCCAAAGCATTGTTGGAAGCCTTGTTACCCTTCGCACAAAAAGGCATCGCCATTGTGGGCCTGGAGCCATCTTGCCTTTTAACGCTGCGCGATGAGTCATTGGTGATGGGCTTGGGAGAAATGGCTGAGACTGTTTCGACGCAAGCCGTGTTGTTTGAGGAGTTTTTGGCAAATGAAAACAAAGCCGGTCAACTTGCCTCGCTCAAAACCAAATTGTTGCCAGCTCAAAAACCTATTTTGGTCCATGGTCACTGCCACCAGAAGGCTTTCGGTTTAATGCCATCTGTGACTCAAGTGATTCAACTCATACCAGAAGTCAAAGTGGACTTGATTGAAAGCAGTTGTTGCGGCATGGCCGGCTCATTTGGCTATGAAGCATCGCATTTGGAAGTTTCAAAGCAAATGGCCGAGGCCAACTTGTTGCCCAGCGTTAGAAACCGCGAAGATGCCTGCGTGGTAGCCGATGGCACCAGTTGTCGACATCAAATTATGGATGGCACAGAGCGTAGTGCTGTCCATGTGGCGTTGTTGTTAGCTCAACATTTGCAAAAGTAAGTTTTAAATTTCGAAAAATCGAGTTGTCTGACTTGTCAGGGCGAAACATTGCATAAACAATGCGCGGCGGCACCAAAGGCTTGTTTTTTCTCAATGACCGTTTGCAACCAAGCAAGGTCATGACCCAAGTGATTCAGCAGCAGTGCATCGGGCCCAGAAAGAGCAGACATCACACGCCAATCAGGTATGGCATTGGTTTCTTCCGCTTGCCATCCTATTTGGCCTAAGAACTTTTGGGCAAATTTTTCGATGGAAGAAATTTTTCGACCCACATACTTTATCGGGAGTTCTTTGCTGCTGCTGGCCCCATCGAGTTTTGACACTCTAGCTCTGGCTTCTTCGACAGCATCAGAAAAACTACCAAGGCGGTCGATCAGTTTGTGGTCTGCGGCTTGCGCACCCGTCCAAATTCTGCCTTGCGCCAAGTCATCGACCTTGGCCAGTTCTAGTTTGCGAGAATCAGACACCTTGCCAATAAAATCGGCATAGATGTGTTCAATGCTCGACTGAACCAATGATTGCATACGGGGATCTAGTGCCCGTCTAGGATCGTAAGCACCTGCAAGCCAGCTGGTTTGGTATCCTCCCGTGTTCACGCCAATTTTGCTCATCAAGCCTTCACCCGTGGGCAACATGGCAAACACACCAATCGATCCCGTGATGGTGGCTGGATCGGCGATGATGACATCGGACGCCATTGAAATCCAATAGCCACCCGATGCCGCTAAATTGCCCATTGAAACCACAACAGGCTTGCCTTTGTCTTTGGCAATTTGCAACTGTTCGCGAACAAGTTCAGAGCCCAAAACACTGCCGCCAGGCGAGTTAACTCTGAGCACAATGGCTTTGACTTCTTTGTCTTCAGCTGCTTTTCGAATGCGCTCGGATGTTGAGATGCCGCCAATTTTCCCAGCAGGTGCGCGGCCATCACTGATTTCCCCTTCAGCCACCACAACCGCAATGTGATCGCCCTTCACCTTTTTGGCTTCAGAGGCGAGGTAATCTTTCCAATCCACCTGACGGAAAGATTGAATGTCTTCGTCTTTGCCCACTTCTTTGATGAGCGACTCACGCAAGGACTCAAAAGTCTGTAGTCCATCGAGCCACTTCCAATCCATGGCCAATTGGGCAGGGTTGCCTTTGACTTCAATCAACGCATCGGGTAGCTTGCCCATGTTTTGATCAATGCTGCCGGCTGGTAAGTTGCGGGCCTTCTCGACGCCTCCCGTGTACAAAGCCCATAAAGCATCATAAACATGCGCCTCCGCTTTCAAGGCTTGCTGTGATGGCGCATTTAATACGAAGGGTTCACCTGCAGACTTGAACTGTCCTACACGAATTAAATTGGCCTTGATACCCAGCTTGTCTAAGGCATCTTTGTAGTAGTTGCGATTTTTACCTAAGCCCTCAATAAGCACACCACCCATGGGATGCGACAAGACCTGGCTGGCATGCGCTGCCAAATAATATTGTCGTTGGTCATAAAAGCTAGACCAAGCAAGCACTTGCTTGCCAGAGACTTTGAATTTTTCAATGGCACTTGCGGCTTCGCGCAAAGAAACCAAACCTCCGCCTTGAAAGTCGTCAAGTTTCAAAAGAACTTTGTCAATGTGTTTGTCTTTGGCAGCCAACTCCAAAGTCATGACCAGGTCGCGCAAACGGACTGTCTCTGTGGCATTGCCCTGTAGTTCACCAATGAACTTGTCCTTCAAACCGCCAGGTGACTCTTCAACCAACACGCCTTTTAGATCCATGACCAAAACAGTGTGATCGTCTAGGCTCACTTTGTCTGCATAAAAAACAAACCAGCCTATACCTGCTGCATACAGAACAACACCCAATACAAGCGCCACGCGAAAGCCAGCGATCATCCAATCGGAGACTTTGAGTATGCCGCGATGGATCAGGGAATAAAAATTTTTGATATTTAAAAAAACAGAATTCATGTTGATTATTTTTTCAAAACTTCGCGTTCTTTTTCATAGGAGTCGTAATTGGGCATTGCGTTGGGCTTTTGAGTTGTACCTGTTGTCTTGGCTTTGTCGTTGCCACGAATTCCCTCGTAAACAGATTGGTTACTTATGACCCCACACCCGGACAACAAACTTAGAGCAACCCCAGCACATATCAACAGGCATTTCATGTAAATTGGCATGCTGTCTATCTCCCTGGTACTTGACAATATTACTTCAAGTTGTGAAAGTGCCACTCAACTGAACACGAATGTGTTTGATCTTTGTATGACCCATTTCCAAACAAGAAGCATTGTTTATGACCGCATTTCACTCCTTGGGCTATTGGTGGGCTTGGCCTGCTGCCCTTTTGGCGTATATCCTGTTTCGTGCCTGGTACGACAATTGGCGCGGCCCTCTGAGACCAGATGAGATAGAGCAGTTCATGAACATCACCGCAGGTTTGCCTGGACCACATCACACAGACAGGGCCGTACTGCGCGAATTTCTAGAGACTGACGACGGCAAAGAGTTTGTCATGTGCAACCTGGTCAAGCTTTTTCCTCACCCTGTGGCCCACCCTTTGACTGGCGCTCCTTCGCAATCTAAAGACCTGCTGCAGGAATATGTCAAACAATTTGTGGGGGTCTTGATTTCGGGCGGTGGGCACCCTGTCGTAGCTTCACGCAAAGTAGCAGGCTACATAGACGCTTGGAACGCACCGCCCGATCCAGGCTGGTCAATTGCGGGAATGATGAGATATCGAAGCCGCCGCGACATGATGATCTTGGCAACCCATGAAAAGTTTCTCAAGGCACACCCCTTTAAACACGCTGCTGTACAGCAAACGTTTTCTTTTCCCACCCAGGTCGTGGCAGAAATGGTACTTCGCCCGCGCAGTGCAGTGGGTTTGGGTTTAGCCTTAGTTGCTGCGTTGGTGCATTTAGGCTCACTTCTCTTAAACCTCTCTTAAACTTCTCTTAAGATAGCTTAGTTAGTGTTTACTCTCTTTAAATCATTTTCACACTGAAATTGAAATATTGACGAGGCAGGCTATAAGATATTGGTGAGAATGTCTTAGAAGCACTGCCCAAATGTTCAAGCAGACTCAACAGACAAATAAGTTTTATTTTTAGGTGCATTTTCATGACAACGGTAAAAAAAGTCTTAGATCAAAAATCAAACACCATCTACTCTGTACGTTCCACCGACCCTGTTGAGAATGTCTTGAAAATCATGCGAGATTTCCGCGTCAGAGCCGTCTTGGTCATCGAAGAAGAAGAGTTGTTAGGTATCGTATCTCAGGGTGACTGCGCCATCAAAGTATTGTTGCAACACAAGAATTCGGCTGATGTAACTGTGTCAAGCATCATGACAAAAAAACCACTGACTGTGGCGCTCTCAAACACCGTGGAAGAGTGCATGGCCATCATGGTTCACAAACACATTCGACACCTGCCTGTCCTTGAAAAAAACAAAGTGATAGGCGTTATTTCTGTAGGCGACCTTGTTAAGAACATCATTGAACAGCAAGGTAATCAGATCAAATTTTTAGAAACCTACATCAAAGGGCACGGCGCTTAACTTCAAAGCACCGCCTACAGGGTCGTCATACTATTTTGAATCG
>Ga0214921_10000914_pt1 | contig 52300 bp, 72 predicted proteins | sample LL1505_MetaG_FD_177992 | JGI IMG/M metagenome (GOLD analysis project Ga0214921, IMG submission 177992) | Freshwater microbial communities from Lake Lanier, Atlanta, Georgia, United States - LL-1505 | ecosystem: Environmental > Aquatic > Freshwater > Lake | place: USA: Georgia | collected... | reverse complement strand
AATTGTAATTGCAGTCCCTAAAACTGGAGTTGATGTAGTTCCAGTTAATACATTTACTTTACCATTATACAAAAGATATGCTTGATTTCCTTGTGCTAAAACTTGAGGCTGTGCTCCTAAATTAGTGCCGCTAACACTTACACTTGCCGTAGTACCCGTAACTGTTATAAGAGCCATATAATTACCGCTGTTATAAAGTTGTACCACTACTCTGCCGTTGTCAAGTTTAGCAAGTCCGGCAGAATACGGATTGTTATTGGCAGCACTACCAACTGTACCTTCAGTTAAAGTGGTCCCAGAAACAGAAATAGGCATGGCATAAAGATAAGAATATCCAACACTGACATGTAGAAATTGAGAAGAAGAAAGCACTACATTTTGACCAGAGCCTTCATGGTAAGTATTTCCTACAGAAAGTTGTAATTCTGAACCAACGGTTGGGGTAGTTCCACTAACAGTGACGGCTCTATAACAATGCTTAGTAGTTACAGTATCAAAGTAATTCATTACATATGAACTACCAACTGTAATGAATCTTCCATAAGGTGATTCTGATCTAGGATTGAAATAACAAGAATTTGTAAGAGTATTACTTACAGCAGAATTAACTGTAATTGTTGTCCCACTTACTGAAACAACAACAGTTTGCAAAGACACATTATCATAACCTATACTAGAAATTAAAGCTGTAGTAGAAGTTAAAGGGACTGCTGTTAATCCGCTACTTCTAATTCCACCAGTCCTTACTAATACTACTGACCCAAAAGTTTTTGTAGAGTTATCCCATACTACTGCATTAACTGTGCTTCCACTTGCTCCACCGCCCGTAAAAACCAACAGTTCAGTTGTAGCTGTTAATGCAACTACAGAAACATTAATAGTGTAAGCAGTTCCCATGTCATTTGGAGCAGTTAACATATTATCGTAAATTAAAAAATCACTTCTAAGTGGAGTAGGCTGAGAAGCAGAAGCCCAAGTACCATCTCCTCTCCAAAAAGTGCTGCTAGAAGCTGATGTTCCACTATTTAAATTGCCAACAGGCAAATTACCCGAAACACCAGAAGAAAGAGATACAAGCCCACCAACCGCTGAAACCAATGTTCCATTAGTAGAAGGCAAAGTTACAACAGTAGAACCTGCTACAGCAGGGGCTTGTAACGTAACGCTTCCACTAGTATCACCTGCAATTACAACTGCGCTCATAGTACCACCCACCTTGATCCAGAACTAACTGTTACCGATTGCCCCGAAGCTATTGTTATTGGTCCAGCAGAAGTTCCACTGTAACCAGCAGCAATTGTATAGCTTGCAGCCACTGTCAAATTATTAATAAATATTCCATTACTTGCTGTAACCACTGTAGATTGTAAATCACCAGCAGATGGTTTATACAACAATTTAGCATTACTTGTATATATTGTTGTAGCACTACCACTTGTAGCATTAGCAAAGATTGGATATACGTTACTAGAAGTAGAAGTGTCATTACTAACTGTTGCACCACCAACAGAATTCCATGCTGGTGAACTACCGCTATATCCTTCAAACTGATTTGTTGTTGTATTATATCTCAACATACCAACAACAGGAGATCCCGGTTGCTGCCCAGTAGTACCACTACTAATCTTCAAAGCACCAGTTGAAGAGAATGTACTATCGCTTGTTACAGTGATTGCACCACCAATAGTGGCATTGTTAGACAAGAAAATGTTTCTAGGTCTTGTAGCGCCAGAAGCACCAATGTCATATGTATTATCAGTGAATAGCAAATTACCAGTGAGTGTGCCACCGGAAAGATTTAGTTTAAGAGCATCAGCGGTATCTACATACAATTTAGTAGCAGCATCTGCATTTCCTGTTGGTGTTCCTAATCCGGTAATCTTGTTTGTCCCCATAGCAATAGCACCAGTCATTGTCCCACCAGACAATGCCAAATAACCAGTTGCAGGGAGATAGGCAGCTAACCATGCTGATCCCGAATAAACACGCATTTCACTAGATGTTGTATTAAAATACAAAGCACCTGTAAGAAGTGCATTACTGTCATTATCCAATGTAGGATCAGACGCTTTAGGCCCCAAATAGCGATCATCAAAGCTGTCATAAGAAGCAGCAGCAGCAGTAGCGCTTGCTGATGCATTGGTAGCCGATGTAGACGCATTGGAAGCCGATGTAGCCGCGTTGCTGGCAGAAGTAGCCGCAGCCGCTGCCGAAGTAGCCGCAGCAGTAGCACTTCCCAAAATACCATCGACATACGTTTTAGTAGTTGCATCTTGAGCGTTTGTTGGGTCACCCATTCCGGTAATTTTGCTAGTGCCCATTGCAATAGCACCGGACATTGTACCGCCAGTAAGATTTAGTTTAAGAGCATCAGCGGTATCTACATACAATTTAGTAGCAGCATCTGCATTTGCTGTTGGTGTTCCCAGATTAGTAATTTTGCTACTGCCCATTGCAATTGCACCAGACATAGTGCCACCAGCAAGTGCTAGTTTAGTTGCAATGGAGTTGGTAACTGTTGTGGAAAAACTTGCATCATTGCCCAAAGCAGTAGCAAGTTCAGCAAGTGTGTCTAATGCGCCGGGAGCAGAATTTACAAGATTGCTAATTGAAGTATCAACATACAATTTAGTAGCAGCGTCTGAATTATTGGAAGGAGTAGAAAGACCAGTGATTGTACCGGCAGAGCCACTAGTCATATCCAATGTTCCGTTAATGACTACATCATTAAAGGAAGAAGAGCCAACAGTGGCTGTTACGTTTCCAGTTAGATTACCAGTGACATTACCACTAACAGCGCCAGTATGTGTTCCGCTAGTGTTTCCAGTGACATTACCAGTTAAAGCTCCAGTAAAGCCAGTAGTGGCTGTAATTGTAGTGCCTCTAACAGTTGATGCTGTAGTAGCACCAATAGTAGTGTTATTAATTGTACCGGCACTAATTGCTGCTGAAGCAATAGTAGCAGCAGTGCTTACTGTTAGATTAACAAATGTACCATCAGCAGCAGTTGTTGCTCCAATAGTGGTGTTGTTAATTGTGCCACTACTAATTGTTGCTGCTGTCGCAACAACGCTTGCTATTGTTGCTGTTCCACCAAGAAAAAGGTCTTTAAATTTAAGAGGACTGGTTCCTAAACTAAATACATTGTCAGTAAGTGGATTTAAGACATTTTGAGCAAGCCTAACTTGTTCAGCAGCAGCACTAGAAACACTAACAAAGAAACCAAGCCTATTATTTGTACCATCCACTACAACTTTATTTCTAGCATTAGTATCAGAGATTAGAGAAACATAAGCACCTTCAGCAGCAGTGCCGTCATGCCTATGTCCACTTGCTTGAGCAAAAGCATCTCTAAGAGCATTATACTCATTATTAATAGGGGCAGCACGAACGATAGCCGTAGGTACTATATCTGCTGATGATTGTCTAACATATCCAGCCAAAATACTCTCCTTATCGCCTATCGTTCATTGAATAATTCAAGACAAACCCTTGAATAGTGTGGCTTGCATTTGTGTCATTTGTAACATATTTCATTGATATTGAAAATCCACTACCATTCATATTTGTTTTCCTAACTGGTGATGGGTTCCCGTCATAAATTGCTGCTGCATCATAAACTGCTTCGTTGTAGTATGCTGCTGCTCCGCTGGTAGTAATTGTAAAGTTAGTAGGATTCCAAATGTCGTAACGATCTGTTGTATCAAAATCGTAAGAAACAGAAAATATAATATTTGCAGAACCTTCACTTCTTAAGAAAGTAGAAATATTATAAAAATTCTTTCTTATAGTTGGGTCTTCAAAATAATAATATGGAGTTTGATAAACACTTAATATAGCATCACTATTAAAACTAGTTCCGCTTTCTTGTAAATGCACTTTACCATTAGCATCGCCATGTAGTACAAGTTCACTTACACCAACATACCCACTATCTGCACAAGTTGCTGGTATACCAAAAAGTAAGCTATATTCAAAGCCAATTCCTTGCTCTGTTTGTCTTAAACCACCTAATACTCCAAATGTTCCTTCATCTGGAATAAAAAATCTAAATTGTGATTTTTTACGGACAACAACAGAAGAAAGAGTTTCTACATCAATAGATCCTGCTATAAGTTCTTGTAGTATTGATGCGATGGTAAATTGAATTTTCTTTGAAATTGTTTCAATTTCTGCATCGCCAATTGTAGCATTTGCTGTAGGGGCGACAGGTCTAAATCCATCCGGACCTAAAAATATAAGACTACCAGCAAGTTCAATAACACTATCTGGTACTACACAACCTAAATTAGATGTAACCTCAACAAGCATAAAATCAGTAATGCTGGTTCCTGTTATTCTTTTAATTGCATTTTTACCAAAAATAAACAAATCATCTCTAAACTGTTTAAGTTGTACAATATCAAAACCAACATTAATTACACCAGAACCATTTGCAGGGCTGAAATCTGTTTCAGCTAGAGGAGCAGAGAAATAAAGATTTTGTGGGTCTGAAGGATCACCGCCTAAAAACATGTGGTTTTTAAATGCTGCTGCATACTTAGGAGAATTTGGAGCATTAGCGTCTGTAATTTGTGTATACGTTGTCCCATCATAAATAGCAGCAGGATTAATACCGTCTACCAGTAATATTTTTTTAGCTACAAAATTATATTTAATAAACCTCACTTTCTTTACACCCGTCATTGTCACTGTGCCGGGAGTAGTAATTGCAGACCATGTGCTACTAGAATTTACCCATTTATAAAAATAATTTGTACCTGCTGAAGGAGCGCGGCAAGCAAATATTGCGTCATTTAATCCTTCAACAACTGCAACACCCAATACTTTACCAGTGCCTGTTACAGTGCCGTAGCTATTAGAAAACCCACTAATACGTCTATATCCACCAGTTGTAGATGGTTCGTAATTGATTAGTTGTGTAGCACTGCCGGGAGAAGTTTCTGGTTGAGCAAGCAAATCTCTGTTAGTGTCTAGACCACCAACACAGTTAACTTTAAATCCACTAATTCTATCAGGCACTACATCACCCTAAGAGAGACATACGATCTTGTAATAGCGGTAGATTGCACACTAATCGGTTCGTCAAGAAGAAGTCTTCTCATAGATCTAATACCTTGATCAAACTTTTCAGCATGAATGTTAGCACTTTGCTCATTAGATCTAAACAACATCATGTATGCCATTGCACCATCAATGATAACATTTTTAAATCTATCTGGAATTACACATACATCTGTATAAAGCACTAAATCATCAGGAAAAGACCAGTATTTATACTCCACTTCATATGGATTTAAAGGAATAGGACTTACACCAAATTTACTTTCTTGTGTTTGATAGACATAAACTGGAGGAGCGTAGCCGCCAGTGCCAGCATTGTCATCAATAGGTCTACGTTGTTCTGTGTAATAATCAAATGTAATAAGTTTAAGCTTGCCGGGACTATTGTTATATGTAGAAGACTTCTTTAAATAGAAGCTATCCCAATCTACACTGGAAGTTGCTGTTGGAAAAGCATAAGTACCTGTTCCAACAGTTAATGTTTGTGTGTATGTTACAAGTGTAAACGGCCATTCTTGGGCAGAATGAAGAATTTCCCTAATGGCTGAATTAATAGCATCTTTAGCCAATGCTTGAATATTTTTAGCATTAGGAAAGTCTGTGCTATCCATTGTCACTTCGTTAAGTCTACGAAGTAATTCATTAGTTAGAGAAAGATAGGTAGCCATAACACCCTACAAAAATAAAGGGGCAACACCATTTCTGATGCTGCCCCTGTTACTAGCTTACATTAAGCAAGCTGATCGCGGTCAACTGACAGACCCAAGATTTCTCTACGGTCTTGAACATCGCAAATAACAGCGAAGACTCGCAGTTTACCTGCACTTAGCGTGGTGGTTTCAGTAACCAACAGCAAGTCCAAGGTGTCAGCAGATTTGGACACAATGGGATAACCGGCAGTAGCTGGAGTGGCATAGTCACCCACAGAAAGAGAGCTAGTTACACCAAAAGCAGACACATAAGCAGCAGCCGTTACACCAGTAACGCCCAAGCTCACCGTGCAGCTACCCGTTACAGCAGTAAGAATTTCAAAGCCAGCAGACAGCACAACGGATTGTGCAGGAATCTGAAGAGCTTCGATCACATCAGCAGCAGCCAAAGCACTGCCTTTTGCCGTAACAGCAGCAGCCAAATCAATGACGTTTTCTACAACATAAGGCATTTGACGAATACCGCGTGAAGGATGCGTACCTGCTCCAACGGCATTTGAGAGAGTGGAAATCGTTGCCATTTATGTTCTCCTTAAGCAGCGTTATACTTAGCAGTGACAATGCCTTCAGGACGCAAAATCTTGCGACCATAAAGATGCATACCACGCACAATGTCAGCAAAGCTGTCAGGATCACGATAGGTTTCAGTCTTGGTGATTTGCTGAGCAGTTGCAATAGCAGAATCATGACCAGCAACCATTACACCAAAGTTGGAGTTTTGGTTAGCAGTACCCGTAGTGGCTGGACCCGTTCCCAATTTAGGAAGATTATTAGAAACATATACACGGAAACCGTGCAGGTTATTAATAATCAAACCATTTTGTAGACCTTCGCCACCAAACAAGCCATTCAAAAGACGGCTGTCTTCGTCTTTAAGAAGCTCGACAAACACTGGATCAACAACAAGCCAACGCCCTTGCGTGTCAACAAACTGTTGATCAAGCAGACGGCTCATCCGTGCAATAACTTGCAATGGAGTTGCGGTTGAAGTAGAAGCAGCAGTAGCTCCGGGCAAACGTGGTGACAATGGGATTGAATGGTCGCCAGCAGAAGCAGTGGTAATGTTACCAAAGTCGCTTTTCTTCAATTTCATTGTTGAAAGCAATTCGTCTGAGCCAGCAGTGGTAATTGCTTTAGTACCGGGATAAGTGGTGCGAGCAGTGTCAGGATTGACATGCTTAGCAGACTGGTAGTAACCCGACAAATAGCCAAGAACGTCTTGGTCATACTGGTCACGCAAACGATAGGCTGCACGATCAGAAGCCATTTGCATAAAATTAACATGCGAATGTGCTGCTTCAATATCGTCAATCTTGAATGCGTAGTAGTTAGCTTGGTCAACAACCAGCGTAAAGTCTTCGTCAGTCAAGTCTTGTGCAGTAATTTGCGTACCACGAGCATACGTCGTGACAGAAACTTCTGGTTCTTTGATGATTTTAACGCTATCGCCCATGTTAGCGATTTCGCCAAAATAATCACTGTTGGTGATGTCTTCAACAGTCGAAGCTTTGCGGAACGCAAGCTGGACTTTTTTACTGTAGATTACAGGACTAAAATTACCATTAGGTAGGTTATTATATCCTGTGGCCTTTGGAAATGCCATGATAGTTCTCCTATAGTGTAGGCATAAATTAATACGCTCAACTTCCTACAGGGGCTGTATTATCTAGGTGTAATGCTAAAGCATTAGGCTAGAAAAGAACAGGTGTCTCTGAATTTTGTTTTGTGCGTTGTACAAATAACGTAACTGAAGGTAGGTAAACCGGCTCCAGTTACGTTGATGAAAAGAGATATAACAATATTTTGTTGTTATGTCAATACTTAACGAGCCGCTCCACTCAAATCATATACAAATTTACCAGAAGCTTGTGCTTTTTGAATATCTTCCATAGCAGCTTCAAATTGCTTAGAAGACATTTTAGCCACTTGAGATTCGTAAATAACTCCTTCAAGACTGCTCTCATCTGGAGTTGATCTATTTCCTCTAGTAACTATACTTTTAGCCGCTTCTTTGTAATCTGGTGTTTTTTTCTTGCCAATATTTTTGTCTGCTTTATACAAATCAATAGCTCTGGCAGCAGCCCTAGCATCATTTTCATTTGCATACAAAGCATCCTGCACCCATTGAGGTTGGTCTTCTACCCAAGTATGGAAATCATCTGAGCTACGAATATCATCAAAATCAGGATGAAGTCTTAGAAGTTCTGCTTCTGCCTTATCCCGTTTTGTTTGTCGTTCTCTATCATCCAAAACTTTAAGTTTCTGTTCAATGTTTGCTGACTGCTCTTTAGCTTTTTTAATTGCAATAGTTTCTACAATTTTAGCTACATCTGGATAAGCTTCTGCCCAAGCAGCAAGTTCTTCTTCGCTTTTAGGAAGTTTAATTTGTTGTTCAGTAGATTGCTGAAGTTGTTTATTTAGTTCATCAATCTGACGCTTAAGTTTGTTTTCTTGTTCTTGAGAGTGTCTACGAAGATCGCCATAACGCTTTTTAAATGTCTTTTCTTCAGGATCGTTAGGCTCTTCTTCAAATGTTTGTGGTTCTGTTACATTCCCATTTTCTTTTTCCAAATCAGCAATTTCTGCCTCTTCTTGTTCAATGCGTTCTTTGTTAGCATTCCTTTTTCCAAAAGGTGCAGCAACTGTTTTCTGTTCTTGTTCAATTACCATTTCCATAAAAAGTCCTTAAGGTTGGGCCGCATCTGCGGGTCGCAAATGACGAAGATTATTATTACTTATTTAACTGGCTTCGTCAACAGTTAAATTGGTGCGTATCCAGCAGGGATAGGGTTTAATGCTTTATCCCCAATAAAAGGAACATACAAAGCATTACCACTTTGATTTTTAACTTTTACCATATGAAAACCCTGAACAGGTGAGTTTCCATAAGATGCTCTAGTTGGAGTAGTTCCTGTAGTACCTGTAGTATTTTCAACAGCAGCACCAGCCCCACCAAGCCCTGTATAGTCATATTTTTGTTTTGCTTTTCCAGCAGGTGTATCTGGTTCAATTAATCCAGTCATTCTAGCAACACCATAACCGGCAGTAGCAAGTTTTGCACCAGCAGTAAGTCCTTCAATATTTGCTTTAGTTTCTGGACTAAAAAATCCGGGTGGAGTTGCTTTTGGTGTGTAATTACTAATTGGTCCAGAATTTATATTATACATAGAACTAGATGCTGGAGACGGTTGTGAACCAAGCCCAGACCCCATTTTTGAAACAGTATTAGTGGGGGAAAGATTTTGATCAACTAGTCCTGTACTTAAATTGTACATAGAATTTGGATTTGTACTATAAGTAGCAGCAGGTGTTTTTGAAGCTAAGCTATATAGATTATCTTCTACTGGTGGTGGAGTTAAGTTAGATATAGGTGATCCAAGTTTTCCAGCAGTATCTAAAGTAGATAGAGTTTCTCCATTATTGGCTAAATTTCCAAAATCATTAAAAGAACTTGGTGGAGCCACAAGCGAACTATTACCAAATTGACTAGAAAAATCAGTAGGAGAAGATCCAGCGGCTGTTTTAAAACTATCTACAGTTGATGTAAAAGCATCTTTAGTTACACCAGTAAAATAATCAGTAGCATCATTTAATGATTTAAAAGTCGTCTCTGCAATATTCCCTAAATTTTCTAAACCAAATGTAAAAGCAGTAGATTTTATACTACTTTCAATATCTCCTCCGTTAATGGCTGTGTTAAAAGCCCCTTGTCCTACAAATTTTTGAACACCTGCACTTGCATCTGGAAGAAGTGTTTCCCCAATGCTTGTATATATCTTATTAGTAAAATTACTAAATTGAGAAAAAACACTTTGAGAAGCTGCTGAAGTAGATGTTGTTGCATCAGCAGCAATTGTAAATGGATTCATTTTATCCACAATGCTACTAGCATATTGTGTTACAGAATCAACTAATCCACTTCCACTACCAACAGCATTAGAAATAGAAGTTGCTTCTGTTAGTGTAGCCCCTGCTTCTAAAGAAGAAGCCGCCGCTAAATTAGCAGCAGTTCCTTCAGCAACTGCTGAACCAGTTGCTGCTAGTGTAGCTTCGCCGGTAGCCGTAGCAATAGAAGCCGTAGGCATTTCAAGCATAATTGCATCTACCCCAGCTTCTGCCATTATAGCTGATGTAGACACAGAACCAACAGAAGCCATACTTGCCATCATTCCTTGAATAGCAAAATACCCACCAACAGCAGCCAATAAAATCATTGGATTTTTTTCAATAGACTCTACGACATCTTCCAGCCTATCTCCTACCCAACTTGCTGCGTCTTCAATACTTCGTCCTACAGTAGTTCCTACATCGCCTACAAAATCTACAGCATCGTGAACAGTATCGTCAATTGCACTTCCTATTTTTTTTACTTCATCAACCATTGGTATTACTCCTAATAGGACCAAGAACTACTTGAGCCATATAACCACCATCTTTTCTTTTTTTAACACCATAACCAAAATTTTTATTTGGTTTATTTTTAAAAATAAGTTTTAAAACATCAATATATCTAATGTTACTAAAGTTAATAAATACTATGTCAAAACCAGATTTATAAGCAGCATTACCAAATACTTTACTATTATTAATATAGTTTTTTATGGTATCAGCATTATAAGTTGTTAACAAACCAGCACCATTTTTTGTTTTCTGAACTACATAAATAGAATTACCTTCTCTCATTTTCCATGCTGTAGGTGCATTTGCAATAATAGCAAATCTGTTTTTAAAATCTTCAAAATCTTTAACTTTTAATTGTTCTGCTGCTGATTGTAAAATTTCTAGTGTAGAAAGTTGTTTTACTTTACTATCAGTATAATAATCTTTAGCCATTAATTTCTCCAGTATCTTGCAAAACTTTGTCTACTTCAGAAGAAAAAGTTTCATCATCCATTCCTTCTTCTCCATGCAAAGCTTCTGGATTTTCTACTTCATCAGAATTACCCATTTGACCAATGTCATTCATGCGCTGCAAGCCTCTCTTTGCCATGTCACGAATTTCCATTAGTTTTTCTAAACCAATGTAACGAACAACATCAGCAGGAAATACAAACTCCCCTTCGCTAAGTTTTGCATCAACATCATCTCTCACTTCTTTTTGAAGAGCGCCGGGAGGAACGTCATTACCACTTTCTTTATCTATACTGCCACCATCTTGTTTAAGACCACCAGCTTTAAAAAGATTTTTGCTTTGTTTAATTGCATCCATTTACAACATCCTTAAGATTTTGAAACTGTCTAAGCGTTGCTAATGCGCCTTGAGCTTTGTGTAGCTCTGCAACATTATTTGTTTGTTCCATAACTTTGTGTTGTCTTTCAATGTAGAAATCAACAAGATCAGAAAACACTTCCCATTGAGGAATGGAATTAACAAACGGCTTAAGTTTTTGGTACTGCTCTGCATTAAACATTTATATTAGCCTTGTGGTGGTGCTGGTGGTGCTGCCGGTGGAGGAGCGCCTTGCGGAGCGGCTGAGAATCCCTGTTCTCCGGGCACAGGAGCGGCTCCAACACCAATGTTACCACCACCCCCTCCAGACATGTCAGCGACTGATGGTGGGCCTCCTACCCCTTGTGGGGGCGCAACTCCAGCAGGCGGTGCTGGCGGCTGTGTCTGCCGCAAGATTTCTGCCTGTCGCATTGCCTCATCCATATTGTTTGTAACTTTGTCTGGGTCCAAATCCATTGCTTTTGCAATTTCTCTAATTATATACGGAAACTTAGCAAACGGCATAAGAGAAGGACTACTAGCAATTTGTAAGAATTGCATAAGCCGTTGACTTCTCACTTCGTTTGCCATCAAGCTTTCTGTACCTCTAGCATTAATTTCCAAATCGCCTTTGATGGTTTGGTCAAAGTCAAACTGCATATTAAAACTAAAAAAAGCTTTTCCAATTGGTGAAAGCAAATAGTCATCAAAGTTTTTAATAACTGTCTTTATGCTGCCGCCAGCGGCGTTCATCAACATACTAATACCAGATGCTGTTCTACCTACACCACTTACACCTGTCTGTCCATGTGCGAAGGAAGGCATACCTGTTGATTCATCAGCCAATTGCCTAGCTTTATCAAAAAGCTGCAAATTTTCTTGCGAAACATTGGGAAACTTTGTTCCAAAAATAGCTTGTCCCGGTGCGCCACCTTGTCTTCTAAACACTTTGCCGGGAAACACTTGCATGTCTTGACCCGGAACCAAGTTGGTTTCATCCACTTCAAAAACCAAATTACCAGAAAGAACGGCATTATCTACAGCCATACGCATAAACCCATTCATTAGGGTTTGGGTGTCTTCCATATTCTCTGCAATGCCAACACCAGCAAGTGAATATGGATTAAGTTCATACGGAACAGCGTAATAAGGAATCTTTGCTGGCTTAAACGGGTTAAGTACAAATCTGATGATTTTTCCATTACAAAACCAAATATTTGCTTGAAGTTCTTCTAGCTCTTGGTATTCATCTGGAACATTAATGTCGTTTTCTTCCAGCAAGTCAATATCAATGTTGCCCCAGTATTCTAGCACTTCAAATCTATCAACCCCGAAGTTGGGCTGGTAGTCGCGGATATCGTCCTCCCAATATTTCTTAACATAGCCTTCGCCTTGTTCGATAATGTTGTCGATGACATTGGCTCTGAAGAAGGGGCGACGTTTAAGAGCGCGAAGTTGGGTCCGACTAAGCTTATGTCTTTCAATGACGTATTGGCAGTTTTCAGTGTTGTTTGTGTCCGGGTCCCAATAGAAGTTCCATATACTGACATGCGAAGCTTCTGGCACTGTCTTGATACTAGGATTGTATTTACCATCCTCACCCCATCTTGGATATTCTTTATTTGTTGCAAACGGTCCTTTCATAACGCCAGTGCCAAACAAAGCACATTCAAAAGCCGCTGCTCTCAAATGTTTAGTTGCCCCGCTTTCATCTAGTTGGTCATGAATTTTCTTTTCCATTTTCTTTGCAGCAAGCATTGCAGGATAGAAAGTTGCTGATGTTGGTGTAGAGCCAACTCCTTCTTTGAGATTTTTAATATCTCCCAAATCTTCTTTAAGCGATCCCAAAAGGGTTTCCAATTGATCAAGACCAAACCCTGCGCCAATACCGGCGCTTCCTTCTTCTCCAAAAGGGATTTCAGTTGGAGATGTAGGAGCCGGTGGTTGATTGGCAGGGGCTTCTTTTGGATCAAAATGGACAGCCTCAACAACGCCTTCTGGAAGAACAGTTGGATCAACACTAAGAGGAAATCTATTGTTTGCAAAAAGAACGTCTACAATTTGCCCGTAAGCAGCCAACACTTTTGTTTTGGTAACTTTGATGAATACACGGGACTTTTCAGTTTCAGTAAATTGAACATCAGAACTATAAATACCACGATAATTGCGATAGGCTCGCAACCACCTGTCTTCGTCTTTGCGACGGCTTTCTTCAGCCTTAGAATATCGTTGTTCAATAAAACTAATAATACTCTGTGCTTCTGCAACAAAAGACTTTTCAGAAATGTCTTCTAAAGCCAGTTGTTTGTCGCTCATTATATCTGCCATTATTTATTCCTAATATCCAAATGTAGCATCTGCAATTTTCATTCCAGAATGTCTAGAAGCTAAAGGATCATAGTCCCACAAACTACTTCTAGGTCTACTCATAATTCCATAACGTAATGCATCATACAAATGATCTTCAGCATGCGTATCAATATCTTCTGGATTTCTTTTATCTAACGGAAGTATTGGTAATTGTGCAATAATATTTGTGCAATTACTTGTTATAACCATTCGCGGCTCTTCTGTAAACGGATCAAGCTGCAAACGCCTATGCAATTCATTTTTACCACTAACTCTACTACCAGCACTTCTATCAGACGGTCGCCATCTACAACCCTCTAATATCATTTGTTCTGCTAAAGAAGGTCCAGTGTCGCCTCTTTTGTGCCAACAACTGCTATCTAATACACCATATCTAATAGTACCGTCATTTTCTTCTGCTCTTAATACCATATGGGCAAGGTCTTTTGCCAATACTTTTCTGACATATAACTCTCTATATACCACAAGTTGTTCAGAAGGGGACACGGCAAACCACACAACAGCACTGAAACTCCCGTAACCATAATCGCACGAACGAAACTTTGTCCAATTTTTAGGTATGTCGAAAGGGGATACAACATGTATTTGCCTATTAAATTCAGGAAATGCCGCTCCTTCAGCAACATCCCAATTACCTTCTAGTAATTGTTTTCTTTGATATTCTGGAAGAGACAACAACATTGTTTCATAATCACCGCTCTCAGCCAAGTAAGGATTATCAACCAACATTGCAGGTATAAACCGACGCTTAAACAGCGGCAATCCTTCTTTTGAATGTCCAACAGGATATTTTAATGGTTCTCCGCTTTCAATATCTGTTGCCCAAAAACCTTTACCAGCCGGTGCTGGGTCAATAAACATTTTTTTAACCCACGCATGACCGGGACCACCGGGGTTAGTTGTTGCTCGCATAAAAATAGGCAAATCATTAGCGGGAGTACGCAAGCGAGAACGCATGTAATTCCATGCAAACGGAGTAGACCACTGCGTTAATTCGTCAAAACCAATCCAACTAAACGCCAATCCTTGATATCGAAGTACATCCTCGTCTCTATCTAGATATGACATCCACAACCTTGCACCAGATGGGGCTTGCCATTGCATTTTTCTTTCGCTCCACTTAATACCGGGGTATATTTGTGGATACATTTCTTGGCTTTTCCAGATAAGTTCTCTTAGTTCCTCTGTTGTGTGGCGTAAGAGAAGGCCAGAAAATTGAGGGTGGCCCAAGTAACGTAAAGGGTCAGCCAACATTGCATATGACTTACCGCCCCCTGCTGCACCACCATATAACACTTCTCTTTCATTAGCTGCCAAAAATGATGTTTGCGGTCCTGCGTTGGGTTTAAAGATGACATTTTGTGTTTGCTCTTGCTTTTTAATGCTCTCTGGTTGGATCGAAACTATTAATGGCTTTCCAGATGTCTGATTCAAAGAACTCTGGCGGTTTTGTACCAATTCTTTCTTCGTACTGTTCCGCTTTCTGGAGGGCTTTTTGATATTTTCGGGCAATGTTGCGGTACGTTGCAGACTTTCTTTTGTGGGATTGCTCACTTTTTATTCTTTTTGATAAGCCAACATGAGAAATAGGGCGTCCAGTTAATGTTGTTAACCAATTAGCCACTTCCCGTAATGAATATTGCTTTAAATGTTTCTTTGCTTGCTCCAAAGCCTCAAGTTCTGAAGGAATTGGAAGCAACCATTCATCATCTTTATGTTCAACTTTGTATCCAAACGGAATTGTTCTGCTAATTCTTGGTATTTTAACGTATTCTTTGTTTTTAGGTTGGGGCAATATCCACTTCCCCAGTCCTCGCTCAGCCATAACACTCCTTAATCTTCTGAAACATCCTTAGTTGGCAATATCATAACACCATTGGTGCTTTCAACTTGCACTTTTTCTGTCTTAGTAAAGCCAGCCCTATCTAGCATGTCTTTAGCAGCGTTAAGTTTTTCTTTAATTCCCAATTCTGTAGGAGAAACAATACCGCTAACAATTGCTGCTGCTGCTCTAGGCGCATTCATAGCAATGTATAGTTGTGTAGCTTCAGCAATTTCATCTTTCAAACCGCTAACAACTTCTCTGGTGCTGTAGTCTTGAGTATATCCAGCAAGTTGTTTAGCAATTAGAGGATTGCCGCCAGCTTCATCAAACAATACGGAGAGAAACTTTTTTTGTTTCTCATTAAGTTCTCTAGCCATTTTTCATTCCTTTAAGCGTGATAGCAAGCCTTGCGCGTTTAGCAGTTTTTCCACCGCCTTTTGCAGCTTTTTCGAGAAGTTTTGTAGGAATTGTTTCATCTTTTTTCATTTTTAAAGTTTTACGCAAAGCACCGGGTTTTTCGATAGCGTCTTCAATCCAATTTTTTTTAGTAGCCATTTTCTTTCCTTAATTAACCACAGAATATTCTTCTTGAACGCGAAGAGATATGTTAACAGAACTATTTGCACTAGCCAATCCTATAAGTTTATCTCCTGCTTGAAGAATAAGAGGATCTGTAATTTGAATGGTGGTGTTAGCTGGTAATACACTATTGTAAAACATGCTATATGTTACAGCGTCTGTTGCTGAATACCACTGCAAAGTGAATGTAACACTACTACTAGTAACATTACTAATAATAATGCTATCCATATGAGAAATAAAACTATTAGGAATAGAATAGATGTCTTGACTAGATGTAGTCAATACTTTTCCTAGTGTTCTGTCGCGTAATGATGACATAATTACCTACTAATTTCTTCCCAATCCATTGACCCATAAACAGGTTGACCAGAACCCCCTCCTGCCACTACCAAAGCAAGTTCATATGGAGTAGAAGTAAAATAATTTCTTTCTAGTTGAAATGAAAACAAAGATTCTTTTAAAATATTTACAGATGATGTTGATTGATTACTACTAGAAAAATAACCACTAGCCAATACTCTACCAGAAGTAGTAAGTCCAGTACCAGTTATATTATATTCTACACTGCTGTTAGAACCAGCACTAACCCATGAACCACCAGTAGTAGTTGGATTGCTTTGTACTTGCCAATTATAGTTATTACTATTACCCCCACCCATAATACTAATTGCTGTAAGAATAACAATAGCATCAAGCCTAGCTGATTTAAGACGTAAGCTTACAACAGGAAGAAAAGCACCACTAGCTAATGTACTTCTAGAAGTTGTTATAGGAGTACCAATAGCTTGTTGAAGTCCTCTAAGTTCATAACCACCTTCAGAAATAACAGTGGAACAAACTTGTTTTAACGTGCTGCTACTTGCTGTAGTACCAATATTGGTCATTTCATAACGCAAAGGCAACGAAGCAGTGGTAATGTATGTTGTAGTTACAAGATTGGCATGGTGAAAATTATGCGCTGGAACAAATACTCCATCAATAACAAATCCCATTCTAACAGTGCCAAGCCCTAGCCATTCCATGTCCGAATATAAAATTTGAGCTTTGGATAGGTCTAATGTAATTTTAGAAGGACCAGTACCGTCAAGTTTGTCTTGATTCCAATCTGCTTGCGCTACTCTGGTATTTACAACAGAACTAGTAACAACGCTTCTTTCTACAAGATAAACATTGCTGCCTTCTCTTTCTAAATAAAAACCATTATCATTACCAAAATATCCCACTCTTTGTCTTAAGTTTGTTTTAGCAGCACCCATGACAAATGTGTTCATATTGAGTAAACTTTTTCCGGGCTGATAAGCAAATACCCGAACAGTTTCTCTTATGATTTGATTACCGTTAACTGTACCAACAGAAAGATTTACAACTCCTTCATTTGCTGAAAAAGAAGAACTAGCCGTTCCTGTAATACTTTCAACCCACAGCCCGTTGTCTGCGTATCTATGAGATGAATCAAATAGAGTGAAAGGTTCTGAAATTCTAAGCCTTCCAAAAGCATCGCTGCTAGTGGAAGGAAGCTTTACATTTACAGCAGTGGTAGTGCTACTGCCTAACTCAGGATATACAGTTATCATTTCTTCTTTTTAGCTTGTGCAGCCTCGCTTAGAGCAATGGCAATGGCTTGTTTTGGATTTTTGACAATTTGCTTAGATTTTCCGCTATGCAACTTGCCAGCTTTAAACTCACCCATTACTTTAGCAATTTTAGGGGATGGTTTTTTAGTAGTCATTATTTAAACAAACTTGTTAATGATGCCTTTCATTGGCTTCTTTTTTACAGCGCCACCTTTAGCCATAAAAACACCTTTTTCTTCTTTCTTTTCTATTTTTGTTGGTTCTTTCTTTTCATGCTTCATCATAGCAGCTTTTGAAGCATATTTTTCTTTACCGCCATACTCGCTAATAGGAGCGCCCACTTTTCCCCCTTTAGCCATTTTCTTAGTTGGAGCCATTCCAATCATAATGGCAACGGCTGGTTTTGATTTTGATTTCACAACGCCTCCTTTGTTGTATTCTTTTGCTGATTCAGCATTAGACCCATAAACTTCTTTTCTAAGTTCTTTAATCTTTACAGAATTATTTTCAATTTCTTGTTCACGCATATTTTGAAGTTTATTATATGCTCCTTCCATGTCTTTCTTTTCTTTCCTTGAAGAAAATACACTACTTCCCATTTTAGTAGAGGAGCCACTAATAGGAAGTTGATTTTCTTTTTTAACTTTTTCTTTAAGCTTTTCTTGTTCTGCTTCTAGCTCATTAAGCCTTTCCCACTTTTTCATAAAAACTCCTTATTTTTTTCTCTTTTGCGCTGGCTTAACAGAAGCCCCACAATTAGCATAAATAACACCACCCTTATTAAGCCTTGAATGAGGCTCCACCATATTAATTGGAGGAATAAACGTATTATGAACTTCTGCTCCCATAATGGGAGGATCGTTGTTTATTTCCTTTGCTAATTGTTTTGTAAGTTTCATTTTGGCTTTTTCATAAACTTACCCATATCAATGGAGTTATATTGCATTGAATGGGAAGTGCGATTGCCATTATGCGCTTTTGGTTTTGCTTTAACAAAACCACCTTTAGCAAGCACATTCATTTCACCTGATTCATAGCGAGCAGCATTTTCCATGCTGTCGTACAAACGTCTAGGAAAATCTTCTTGGCTTTCAAATTTTTTATTAAAAGAACTAACAGATTCTTCTTTTAAACGAGTAGTAAATTCTGATCCCTTAAAAGAGAAAGTTTTGTCACCGGCTTTTCTAGCAGTAGCAAAAGCTTTTTCAAAATCGCTGATAGTTTTTTTAGCTTTTGGAGCAGACATGTCTCTAACTTTATCAGCCAAAGAACCGCTATCGCTTTTACCTTCATTGGCTTTGTTAGCTTGGCTAGAAGAATCAGATGTTGGCTCACCAGCTTTGTTAGCTTTGCTTGGTTCTTTTTCATTTCTATCCATGAGAGCAATAACACCAAGACTACCAGCACCAGCAATACCAGCAGCAATGCCAGCAGCTTTTCCACTACCAGAAGAACCAGCCGTTCTCTTATCTGCTCTTAGGGTTTCATCTTTTAGCTTAGCAGCCTCTACAACGTCTGCCATGCCCATATCTTTTTCTGTCCTGCCCCTAGCATTAGCAGCAGTTTCTGCGAGGCTTGTGCGGCGTGTGAGAGCGTTTCCAGACCCACTGGCTTCATCGCTGGCTCTAGTAGTGGCAAGTCTGCCGCCAGAACCACCACCTTCCATAGCTTCTCTTGCTGCTTTTCCACTTTCTTGTTCATACTTTCCAGAAAACTTTCCATAAGTTTGACGAGGCTGGAAATCTTCTAGATTGAGTTCGTTAGCGGCAGAGGTTTTGCTACCAGCAACTTTACCAGTAGCGCCCTTTACAAGATTAGCAGCTTCTTCATTAGCGGCTTTTCTACTACCCTTCTTTACAATCTCTTTTCCACCAACAGTAATCAAACCCATTTTAAATACTCCTTAAAAATTATTTTCCAAATGTCTTCTTCTGAGAAGCCGGAGGCTGTTTAACATCTCCACCTTTTTTCCAAAGTTGTTTATCAGCCCAATATGCTGCTGACATTTTACCTTTGTCTATATTTTTTTGATGTCTACTTTTAAAAGCTGCTCTAGCTTCTGGGCTGTAGTTATGCCCCATTGAGGAATCGCCGAAGTGGATAAGTTTAACTTTTTCCCCTTCTTTGGCTAACACCATTCCAACTTTGCCTTCGCGGTCGGATTTGATTGGTTTGTTATAACCCGGAAACGTCTTACCGTGGTAGTCAATTGACAATTTTGCCCCCTATTTTTTTATAACAAAAGAAAAAAAATATTTTATAAATCTTTTCCTAAATAAACATGTCTTTGTTCTCGCCAGCCTTCTAATCGCATGGCTTCTTCTATAACATTTAAAGGAAAGAAATAGCCACTCTTACTTTCCAGTGCAGCCCTAACAAAATAAACATCACTATGCGGTAGATGTATTTTTGTTTCTTTTCCTTCATGCAATAGTTTATATGCTTCTGAAACAACAGAATATGGAAAAACAAAAGCTTCTCCTGTTTGTTCTACTTCTTTTCTTGTTCTAAATATTTTTTGTTGTTCCATTATAATGATCTATGTAGGTTGCTGTCAGCGTAACATCAGCATATAAAAATGTATAAAATAAGTAATCATTTTTACAGGCTGATGTTGTCTACATCAACTATGTAGATGTTATAGGGAAAAGAATGGGTTGTGTAGTAAAGACTTTCCAGTCTGTCTCATTTATACAACAAAATAAATACAGAAGCTTTTCTAAATAAGAATGGTTCTCATTTAGATTGTTTCACATGGAACATTTTGTTGTGTTGCCGATGTTATAGACACTAACAAAAATACAAAGTGGTTAACAAGTCAATTTTACCCTTCTGTGTACGATGCTATACACAGATAGCGCCCATACCCCCAGTGGCCCACGCGCCCCCCGGTCGTAGTATACATTAGAATGATACCAAAATTAATTACGACTGCTTATGCAAAAGATAACTATCATGCGATAAAGTATGATACCATGCGCCATAATCATTCTAGAAGCACTCACTATGCTGTAACGCAACATCGTACCGCTGAGCATAACTATGCTTTGGATCATAATCATTCTGCTACTGATAAGTTTATAGTTATATTATATAACTTTATATTCTATCGGATGATATAATGAGAATGATTCGCATCTAGAATGAGCGGTCGACAATTTCATCCTAAACTTTAGCATTACCCCTACCCCATTCGTTCCAATGCCTATAACGAAAAAATGCCTAGCACACTTTCGCATTGTTGCACATAGGGGAAACCCTAAGTTGACAACATAGTCAATCCATGCAGGCCAGCACTCATTCTAGGAAAAACAACGATTTTTTCATTCTAAAACGTAGCATGAAAATCGTCTAAAACGCTCTACAGCATTCGATCGTCGTCGGGTTAGTACCCTAGTACCAAAAAACGAAAAAAACGCTCTGAGGCCGTTTTACAGCGTTTTAGAGGCATAGGGTTTACCCTTAAAATAGTAACAAAAAATAGCATGATAGAGCCGTTGGCACGCTTTATGCTACTCGCGTGCGTGCGCGTTTTTCTTTATTAGTCGCTCGCGATCCGCACCAGCACTCATACAAAATCCCATAACGACATTATTGCCGTACTACCGGCAAACTCTACCGGCAAAGCTTGCCGCTTTAATTCTATTTTCTGGAAGCTTCCACGGTAGAATGCGGGTTACAGCGGGTTTTTGATGCTGGCATGGTATCTGCTATATAGAGCATGCCGGTAAGACAGTGTCAGACAGTGACACTGTAAAGCTTACGAAAAACGGCTACCGCTTTGATCATATAGGCTGATTACTTATATGCTAGTGCGAGAATCAAAGGATTAAAAAAGCCGCATTAATTAAATGCTAGCGTTTAATTCAGAGATAAAAACAATTGTTTTTATATTGTCGATGCAATAATGACTGGGCTAATTGACTGTCACGGGTTATTGCTTTATCCAATGCATGTCATTAATTAGCATGCATTGGCGGTGTTAATTAGGATGCCGTTAATATCTTAATAAAGGGTTTTTTAAATGCAAACGATTAAGTTTAATACCGGGCGCGGATATTCGCGGGATGGACAAACAATTATTGCCAGATTATTGGAAAATGGTGAAGTTGTTTTTGTAGACTTAGCACGCAACATAAACGGTCGCATTACTTTGGGTTGTTTGGATATTCAATTCATTAATGCGATATTCGATCATCATTATGTGTTGGGTTGTTATGATCGGTGCGATTATGTGGACGAATCCAATAGCGAATTGATCAATGAATTGAAAGCTTATTGAAAGCTTCAATGCATGCCAGTTGCAACAATTGGCATGCGTGGACGTTTTTTTTGCAACAATTGTTTAATCGGAGATTATATCATGGCACATTACATTCCAAACGCATTGTTTTCTGTCGACACTAACCCAAAAACATTAAAAGGACAGCAATACGGTTTTATGACTGCCGTATTGTATATGGCACCAGCTAGAATGTCGGGCATTAATTTATGTGCAATGGCAGAAGTTGCACAATGCGACATTGCATGCTTAAACACTGCCGGTAATCCGGCATTCGCTGACGCTAAAACAAAGGGACGTTACAATAAAGCGCGATACTTTATTGAGGATCAATTGGGGTTTATGCGTCATTTGGCTAAAGAGATTTTCAAAACCAATGCAAAGGTTATTGCAAAGGGTTTTAATTTCCTTTGCCGTCTTAATGGCACAACCGATATTCGGTGGGAATTAATTGGTGTTGATGTTGACGCTAAATTGTCAGCAACAATTGGCAAAGCCGTTGGTGTTTACAAAAACATCTTTACATTGTTTCCTGAAATTCAATTCTACGATTATACAAAAATCCCCAATCGTAAAGATATCCCAAGCAATTACGATTTGACATTCTCTTATAGCGGCGTCATTAAGTTTCAGCCTTATGTCAATAAGGCAATTGCTTCCGGTATGCGGATTGCCGTGGTGTTTCGCACTAAGGCATCAATTCCAACGTCATTCAATGGCATGCAATGCATTGACGGTGACGATTCAGATATCCGACACATTGACCCACAAGGTGTTGTTGTTGCATTGTATGCTAAAGGCAAGGCAAAAAAGGATATGACTGGTTTTGTGGTTGATGCCGCAAAAACAATTCAAATCGTTGCCGCCTAATTTCAAACTAGCCGTTAGCAATAACGGCTTTTCTTTTTTGTTCAATCGGAGAATATATCATGGCATTACGTTTAAAGCACACATTTAAAAACGATGACGAATCCCTTGTCGCTAAAATCTATAGGGACAGTGAGTGGGATGAATGGCGAGTTAAGTTTTATGTCGATGGTAAGCATAAAACATTGGGCGATTATCACACTAATTGCGTCGAAGACGCAAAAGATACAGCATTGTTCACTCTTAAAAACGGATACTAATATATCATGAAAATCTATATTCAAACCCAATACATGGAAAACTATGGCTATCGCTGGAAAATGAAATGGGGAAGTGAATATTTCATTCCATGCGGCCAGAGCATAACGCCAGCAAGGGCTTATGCAATGGTTGAATTAGCCAAGTCGAAAATCGAATATAAAAACGATGTATCGGCTGAGTATGTAATTGCTTTTGAAATTGTCGAAGATGATTTTGTCACTGATTACGAGCGAAACCAATTGGAATATGATGGAAAGATTGATTTTCCGACTCGCGTTATTAATGTATTGGAGGGATAAAGTGTCAGATACTGAAATTGTGCTTTCAGCACTCATCTTCATTGTGGTGTTTATCGGCAAGTGTTACGCAATATCTAAAATGGGAGAATAAAATCTAAAGTCTCAATGAATGGGAAAGCTTTAACACTTTCCCATTGGTGGATGCTTTAAGGAAATAAAATGATTGGAATCAATGTAAAGAATACCGACATTGCATACGCTGATGCAATAGTTGATGGAATCAAAACCCTAGAGTCTAGGGAAACCAATTCGTTGAAGCCCTATATTGGGAAGCGTGTTGCAATTGTTCGCACTGGAAAGGGCAAAGCAAAAGCAATAGGTGAAGCAACAATTGGCAATCCAATTGTGGTTGATGAATTAGAGTTTCGGAATAAGTATAAAGAACATTTAGTTGTTGCTGGTAGTGTGTTCGATATTAAAAATGGGCAAGTAAAATATCTTTATCCCATGCTTGATGCAATCAGGTATGCAAAAGAAAAAGATGTTGGACTTGGTATTGTTTCAAGAAAAGTTTATTGAGGGTTTTACAATGGCCGCATCAGATCGCATTATTTATGACCGCATTAAAGTATCGCCGCAAGTGCTATATTCAAGCAATGTAAACAAGGAAAGGGTTTTATATCGCGGAATTCTTTTCAACGCAATGTTGAGGGAATTCCACACATTGCTAGACTTTGATAAAGCAGTGACAATTCGTTTATGCAAAATCAAAGGCAGAAGCGTTAGTGGTAGATACCAAGCCGGTTATAAACTGGTGGAATTGGAATATGTTTCCAACATTAAAGAGATGATGGAATGGCTGGCGCATGAACTTGTGCATGCGGAGCAATACCATCAGAAAAAATTAGAGGGTGTTTGGATTAGCGGTAAAGGTTGGGCAAACAAATGGAAAGGACAAGTAATAACCAATAAAGGCACAACATATGCCGCCTATCGCAATTTGCCTTGGGAAGAGGAAGCATTTACAAGGCAAAAAGCATTGGCTGAAATTGTTTATGATCGTTTGACTAAACAAGGCTATAAACTGGAGGCATAAAATTAAAAAGAGAAAACATAAATTGACAAAGCCCGATGCCAGAGCGCATTGGGTTTTGTTTCATAAGGCTTCGCCATTCAAGCCTAAAAAGACTGGCAAAAAGGATGTCTTTAAATTTAAAGGGAAAGATGATGATGCAGATAGAAGTTAAAATCAAAAACGTGTATGGCAATGAACGCATTTATCCAGTGTGTACAAACGCTAAACTGTTTTGCAATTTGACCAAAACAGAGACAATAACTTTCCAGTCATTGGATGTTATCAAAGCATTGGGTTATAAGATTGTTGTAGTTCAGGAGCAATGGCAGTTATGAAAAAGATTGTACTTGAAGAAGTATTGACGGGCATTATGTTTTTTCTCACGTTGATAATGGCAATTGTCAACATATTTTTAATCATGCAGATATTGGATAAGTAAAATGCATTCAATCTTTATGAGAGTGTTAGTTAAAGCCCAAGCTTATGTTGAAGAACATGGCGATATTAATTGGTTCAATGAGCATTATACATTGAGCCGTGAATACAACGGCATTATTGATAGCATTGAAAACGCATTGCGTCAACAAGACCTATGGTATTCATTTAATGAAAAGGAATATGGACAATGAAATACATTTCAGCATTGGAATATTCTGTTAAAGAATTGACAGAGAAAAATGACGGTATCAGGGAAAGGATGGACGAATTCAAAGCCCATCTTTATTCCGATAAGTTTAAAAACGATGACAACAGCGACCGCAAAGATTGGATTGCTGTTGCTGATGTATTGCGTTGGATTGATTACATCAAATGGGGTAATTAAAATGAGCGATAAAATTAAACGCTACGCATATTTGACGGGGATTCTTAACAAGAAAAACCCAACTGAGGAGGAAGCATTCGACGCTGTAATGTTTGCTCGCTTGTTATTGGTAGAAGCTTTCTACAATGGGAATAAAAGCGCCAAAGAGTTTGAGAAACACTTTGGAATTAAATTGTTTGTGACTACAGAGGATGATGATAATGCAGTATCAAAAAGCATTTGATATTTGGGCAATGCCAAGTTCTTTTTATAAATTTATCCAGCCCGGACAATGGGTCTATGCTGGTGATAAGAGCAATATCGGTAGGTTTTATGGTGTAAAGAATACCGGCGTTGTAGTGGTTGCTTGGTTAAACAATGCTCGCAAGCATAAAAAACCAAGCGAATATTTTAAAACTATCCATACTTTTGCAGGAGCAAAGCATGTCCCTCGCTACCATATTCTTTGAGGAAAACTTCGACAAAGACATTCATATTGAATTGGAATGTATTGTCGCTGGTCTTAAAGTTGTTGAAGGCTTTGGAAAGGTTTCATACATCTTTCCTGATGGCTCTGCCATCACTATGTCAAACGTAACATTTGTGGAGGATTTAAATGCTGAATGATGACTTCATCAAGGCTTTGGAAGAAGCCAAAAAGAAATATGAAAGTTGTGAACATGTTTGGAAATTTGACGTTAACTTAGGTCGATGTTATAATCAATATAAATGCACCAAGTGTGGTGCGATAGATCGCGTTGATAGTGGTGATTGAAAAGTTGTTCTTTGTTTTTCTTTAATATTTTTTTATTCGGAGTTTTTATGTTTACTACCCCTACCCTTCCAGCTTCCCTTGACTTTACCCCTGTTCGCGAGCCTGTTACTCGCAATGGTAATGTTGTGCCTAATATGTTCTGGGTTATTAATCCACTCAATGATGCAATCATTGGTGATGGTAAGTCCCGGCATGCTGTTACCAATTACACCACAATGTGGGAAAGTCTTTGGGATGGTTTGAAACAATCAACCCTCGATCTTTCTAATGCAGTTGTCAAAGCTGATGCAATTGGCAATGGTGCGGCAATGCGAGCAGAGATTGTATTACCCAATCACAACTTTGAAAAACGTTTGGGTGAAGCCGCTCAAATGAAAATTGTTATTTCTGATTCGCATGATCAAACTGTTCGACGCCAAGTAAAAGCAATGATTATGCGTTTGGCTTGTCTCAATGGCATGATTAGTGCTAGGGAAAACATTGGCTTTGCTCAAAAGCATACGACAATGAATGATCCTGAATTGATTGGCACAATTGCCAGTGGTTGGTTGCCTAAATTGGAATCTGACGCAGACCTAATGCGTGAGATGGTTTCGATTCCAATTGGAAAGGATTTGGCTGTAGAGTTCTATCGTGAACATGTTGCCAAATACAAAACCAATACTGGTCTTGTAAAGATCAATGAGAAAATGCTTGAACGCATTGTGGCTATTCACAATAGCTACGAAATGGGCAACAATGCATATCGTGTTTATAACACGCTAACGCATATGTCAACTCACGTTGATAAGGCTCGCGGTGAAAGTGATGACGGTCGCAAACGTCTTCGCATTGAGCAAGACATTGAAGCTGTTATTCGCGGTCCATTCTCAGCACTCATCCACGCTTAATTAAACCAGAAAGCCGTGACATTGTTGCGGCTTTCCTTTTTAAAGGAAAAGACAATGGCTCCATACATTTTACATTGGAAATTTGAAAGCGGAAATGCTTATTGGAAAACATTTGAATCCAAATGGGAAATGGATTTTTTTATTGATAGCTGTGGCTTGTATAGCCATCCCTATATTGTTAGCGTAGAGGCTAAAGAAAATGAAAGGTGATAATCCACAAGACTTGGCACAAAGGCGCAAGCAATTAAAGCGTATAGATAAGTGGCTTTCTGAGTATTTACAAAAACCAAATACTCATCCATTCCATATCGTAGGGAGCAATAATGGATCCGATAAAAGACAACGAAGGGAAAGTGTGGAAACCCTATTTAATGGGATATGAAACAGAAAATACAAAGTTTGTTAGTATTTTTTATGCAATATCCAAAGAGCATGCCGCGCTTGTTATAGAAGACATTAAAGACAACGCGGTATTGGTTGGGGAGATAAAAAGAAGGGAAGACTTTTTATGAAGACTAAGAAATTGTCGGTAGTTATCAAAAACTATTTACAATCTGATACTTTTAAAAGTCTTTCTGCAAAGTCTCAAAAAGACTACCAATACTTTTTATCTAAATGGTATTCACCGGAGTTGTTAGCTAAAGACGTATCAACGCTAACAACTCCAATGTGGCAATCTTTATATGACAAGACTTATGCAGAAACCCCATCAACAGCCAATCATTCGTTGGCAGTGTGGCGAGCACTTTTCAAACATGCAGTGGGCGAAGGGTGGATAAAATACAACCCCGTCAGGGAAGTCGATAGCAGGCTCCCTAAACGTCGATCAGTGTGCTGGACTAGGGAAGATATTAGCCGGTTCCTGAACGTCGCCTACAGCCGGTTTGAGGGCCGTTCTATCGGGCTTATAGTGCAGATGGCTCACGAGTGGGGGCAGAGAGTGGGTGATTTGAGGGTTTTGCAGTGGGATAATTATTGTCTACAAACAGGCAATGTAACTATAGGGAAAACAAAAAGAAAAGAAGAAACAATTATTCCATCAAGCAAAGAATTAAAGGAGATGCTTAGTAAACAATATGAAGACTACGGATGGCAGAAATATGTTGTTCCTTCATCAAAGCCAGATGGCAAAGGAGGGTTATTGCCTTACACTGAAACTGGTGTATCTAAAATAGCAAATAAAATAAAGGAGGCGGCTGGTGTTGCTTTTGAACTACAACTTTCAGATTTAAAGCGTACAGCCTTGACAGAGATGCTAGAGTACGGGGTTCCCTTACACAATATCATGTCAATAACAGGACATTCTAGTCCTTACGCATTAAATCCTTATATTAAACATTCATTAGCATTGTCATCAGAAGCAATGCGAATGAGAAAATTAATTGAATAATTTTTATGTTTATACAAACGCATCAACCTTGTAGTCATTGCGGCTCTAGCGATGGTAAAGCCATTAATACTGATGGAAGTAGTAAATGTTTTGTTTGCAACGTATTTACTATTGGAAATTCAGAAACTGTTCAACAACCTAATAGGAAAAAACCTATGTCAGCATTACGTTATGAGAAAGGTATTTCAGTTTCAATTGCTGATCGCAGAATAACTAAAGCATCAGCAGAACGCTATGGTGTTGTAAGAGAAAACAACGCATACATTTTTCCTTATTACAATAACAGCAATGCCATTGTCGCTGTAAAGTATCGGGAAATTGCAGAAAAGAAATTCACTATTGATGGTGAATGGGCAGATGGTTTATTGTTTGGTCAACAATTGTTTCCCGCTGGTGGAAAATACATCACCATTGTAGAAGGTGAGATGGATGCATTGGCATGCTTTCAAATGACAGGAAGCAAATATCCTTGTGTGTCAATTCGCAATGGTGCGGCATCAGCACTAAAAGACTGCAAGAAACAATACGAATATCTTAACAGCTTTGAAACCATTGTTGTTTGTTTTGATGGTGATGATGTTGGCGTTAAAGCGTCAAGAGAAATTGCTGAATTATTTGGGAGTAAAGCAAAAGTATTTAAACATTTACCGGAGTACAAAGATGCATGCGATTGGCTCAAGGATAGCAAAGAAGCTTTGTTCGTTCAGCGTTGGTGGAGTAGTGAGCAATATGTTCCTGATGGTATCGTGTGTGGCAGTAGCTTATGGGATGCTATTGCTAAGCCGGTGGCTCCAGCAGATTGCCTATATCCTTGGACTGGCTTAAATGCATTGACATATGGTATTCGCAAAGGTGAATTGGTTTGTGTTACTGCTGGCTCTGGATTGGGTAAGAGTCAAACATTGAAAGAAATTGTTTGGCATTTACTTCAGCATACAGAAGATAAGATTGGCTTGATGTTTCTTGAAGAGAGTGTAAAGAAAACATCTTTGTCTTTAATGTCACTGGCGGCTAACATGCCATTGCATTTACCAGATGTTGTTGTCAATGATGAAGAAAAGCGTAATGCTTTTGATGTTACATTAGGAACGGATAGGATTTATTTGTTTGATCACTTTGGAAGTACATCAATTGATAACATCATTAGCCGTGTTCGTTACATGGCAAAAGCCCTTGATTGTAAATATGTATTTGTCGATCATATCTCAATCATCATCTCTGCTCAAGAGAATGGAGATGAGCGTAAAGCAATTGATGAAATCATGACAAAGCTTCGCATGTTGGTACAGGAAACTAACATTGCTTTGATTATTGTTTCCCATTTAAAGCGTCCAGCAGACAAGGGGCATGAAGAAGGTGCAGTTACGTCATTGGCTCAATTGCGTGGTAGCGGTTCCATTGCTCAGCTATCTGATATGGTTATTGGTTTGGAACGGAATGGTCAAGCACCTGATGAACAAACACGCAATCTCACGCATGTCAGAGTATTGAAGAACAGATATAGCGGAACCACTGGACCCGCATGCCAATTGCTTTACAATAAACATACAGGGAGAATGCTGGAATATATTGAGGAAGAACCCGCTCTTTGATTTGCCTTTAAACTTTTCTATAGAGATCAGTAGATGATATTCTTAGATATTGAAACAAACCTTGCTCACGATAAGATTTGGCTTTGTGTTACTTATAACACACGCACTGACAAGATAATGCGTTGGCTTTCCCCTACTGGATTACAGGAATACTTAAATGATGTTACGGTATGTGGGCATAACATTATTGGCTTTGATGCCCCTGTTCTTAACAGAGTTTGGAATGTGGTTATTCCGGATGAACTATTGGTGGACACCCTTGTTATGGCTAGGCTTTATAAGCCTGATATTGATCCTATCATGGTGGATGGTAAGCAGGAAAAACATTCGTTAGCAGGATGGGGTGCTAGACTTGGGCATGCTAAAGGAAACTTCACTGATTTCGATAACGGCTTTAGCGAAGAGATGTACACTTATTGTGTACAGGACGTAAACGTCACTTACGAACTATTCAATCATCTCCAAGTTGAGATGAAGAAGTTTTCCCAACAAAGTATTAATTGGGAACATGACGTTGCCGTCATCTGCAATAGGATGCAAAACAATGGGTTTGCTTTTGATGAGCAGAAAGCCATGACATTGCAAGCACAATTGTCTGGTCGCATGGCTGACATTGAAAACAAAATGCAAGAGGTATTTCCTCCTATTGTTGAGCAACGTATTTCAGAAAAGACTGGCAAGCCCTTGAAGGACAAAACCACTGTCTTTAATCCCGGTAGTCGCCAACAGATTGCGGATCGCTTACAGGGGCTGGGAGTAGTGTTTTCAAAGCATACTGAGAAGGGTTCCATCATTGTCGATGAAGCAGTGTTAGAGACAATTGATTTGCCAGAAGCAAAGCTAGTGTCTGAATATCTTATGCTTCAGAAACGTGTTGCTCAAATCAATAGCTGGCTTGAATTGGTTGGTAAAGACGGTCGCATTCATGGACGCATTATTACCAATGGTGCTGTTACAGGACGCTGTAGTCACCATAGTCCCAATCTAGCGCAGGTCCCTGCTGTTGGTAGTCCTTATGGAGCAGAATGTCGTGAGATGTTTATTGTCCCCAAAAGAAAAAGTCTTGTTGGTGTTGACTTGTCTGGTATTGAGCTTCGATGTCTTTCTCATTATATGCAGGATCGTGATTGGCAGTTAGAGCTTTTAACTGGTGACATTCACTGGCGTAATGCTCAAAGCTTTGGGCTTATTCCTAAAGGCACTGTCAAGGATGAGCATAACAGCGAGCATAAGAAAGCTAGGAACATCACCAAGACTTTGACATATGCCATGCTATATGGCGCTGGCCCTGCAAAGATTGCATCTACTATTGGTGTAACCACTGGCAAGGCTAAGACATTAATCGACAACTTCCTTACCAATACACCAGCATTGGTCAAGCTTAAGTCTAAGATTGCATCCACTATAGAAAAGAACGGTACATTGCCGGGGCTTGACGGTAGGCAATTGTGGATAAGAAGCCAGCATGCGGCGTTGAATACTTTGCTTCAATCAGCAGGAGCTATTATTGCCAAGCAATGGCTCATAAAAGCAACACTGTTGTTGAAGGTTAAAGGTATTGATGCTAAGCTTGTGGCTTTCGTACATGATGAAACGCAATGGGAAGTTGCTGAAGCTGATGCTGACGAGGCTATGCAAGCAATTATCCATGCGGCAAGTCTAGCGGGGAATGCTTTACAATTTCGTTGTCCAGTTGAAGCGGAAGGGAAGATTGGAAACAACTGGCGTGAATGTCACTGACGTAACTAGTGAATTTTCTTTTAAAAACTTTTGGAGTTTATTATGTCTAACGACAAACAGCGTGTGAAGATTGCTTGTGATATTTTTTGGGCACAATTGAGCAAGCCTAACGAAATGTCAGGAAAGTATCAAGTTAACCTTTGCAATCTTTCTGATGCCGCTATTGCCGCGTTGGAAGGAATGGGGGTTAGTGTTTCTAATCGCGAAGATAAGCCAGAGATGGGTAGCTACATCACTTGCAAGTCAGCGAATGCTATTCGCGCTTATGATGCTGATGGTATTGAAATCACTGGTAACATTGGTAACAATAGCAAAGGTCGTGCAGTTGTTTCTAGTTACGAGTGGAAGTATAAAAACAAGAAAGGAGTTAGTCCCTCTCTTGTTAAGCTTGTCGTAACTGAATTGGTTGAGTACGGTGTTGAAGCTGTTGAAGATGAAGAGGTTGTACTATGAATGATGAATTGTTTAAGTTTGAATTGACAGAAGCCCAAGTTGTATTGATTTTGGCTGGTTTGTCTAAACTTCCTCTTGAGCAATCCTTTGATTTGTTTTCCGCTATTCGCGGTGCGGCAATTCAAAAGCAACAAAGTAAAAATGCACTTAAACCAATGGGTGAGTTGTTTAATGAAGAGGAATCTAAAATAGGAATGACTGAATAATGATCGCTCTTCTGGACTCCGATATAATTGCATATCGAATTTCCTTTGCATGCAAAGATGATGATTTGGTAACAGCCCTTTCAACTTTGGATGTATACATTGCAGATATTCTTTTATTAGGGATTCCAGAAGTAACAGATTTTAAGTTGTTCTTAACAGGTAAAGGCAATTTCCGAAAAGAGATTGCCGTTACCGCTGAATACAAAGGCAATAGAAAAGATATTGAAAAACCCCATCACCTTGAAGCAATTAGATCTTTCTTAATTGAACATTGGGGAGCAATAGTTTCTATTGGACAAGAAGCAGATGATGACATAGCTATAGCTGCTACCACTATTGGTGAAGAAGGTTGTGTCATTGTTTCTTTAGATAAAGATTTAGATCAAATATCTGGTCATCATTACAACTTTGTAAAGAAGACTAAATATTATATAGATAAACCAACCGCTGTATTAAATTTCTATAAACAAATATTAACTGGTGATATAGCAGATAATATTATAGGTATTAAAGGTATTGGTCCAGCTAAAGCCGCAAAGCTATTAGCAGATTGTACTAATGAAAAAGAATTGTATCAGGCGTGTATTGATGCATATGAAGGTGACATAAATCGTGTACATGAAAATGCACAACTACTTTATCTACTAAGAAAGGAAAATGAAAAATGGACCAAACCCCTTTGAAGACAGAACCCAATGACGTATGTATTGTGTTACGTCCTACTAATTATAGTGATAATTGGGATGGGGAATTTGAGGTGATCATTGGAACAGTAGAAAATAAAATGTCTGAAGAAGACGCAGATGGTCTTCTAAATACAGCCATGCTTATGGCATCTGTTATTCCTTTAATGGATTCAGATGAGCGAGCCGCTAAGATTATTGAACGCTTCTTTCATAAGTTTTATGAAGAAAGCGAGAATGTCGAATTTGGTTATGATGAACCAACTAAACTAACCCAACGCACCAAAACTGTAGGGGGTAAACATTGAATATTGAAGAGACACTAAAAGATAGGGGATTTCTTTATGGTAATTACGAAACCCTTGCTACTACAGCACAACAATTAAAAGACGTTGTGCGAATGGGTGCGAATTATGATAGGTTGTCTATGCCAATGAAAGAAAGTGTTGATATGATTTGTCACAAGATTGCTCGCATTGTTAATGGAGGCCAGCCGCAAGAGATTGATCATTGGCATGACATAGCTGGTTATGCGAAGCTTGTTGAAGATATTCTTTTTTAAAGGAAACTAAATGATTACTATTACTACTGAATTGGAAATTGCTATTCCTAAGTCTGAAATTCCTGCTGGCTTGCTTGCAGATGAAGAAGTGTTACATGAAGCTATAGTGGAGGCTTTGTCACAAGCTTTTGCTGGTTTGGGCGCAACCGACGATGATGTAGTAATTACATATCTTGACATCGAAGGTATGCATGACGAAGAAGACTAGAAATAGTGGTCAATGGACTGAAGCAAGGTGGAGAAGTTTTATTGTCTCTGCCTTGCGAATGGCATCAAGACGCTGGCCTGTAAAGTTTGATGTATTGAAGAAGGCTAGTGTTGGAAGGAAAGTTAATCCAAAAACAGGAAAGCTTGCACTACATTATCAATGCGCTAAATGTACAAAAACATTTGTTGGATTGGACGTACAAGTAGACCATATCATTCCTGTTGTAGGTAAAGAGGGATTCGTTAGTTGGGACGAATATGTAGAGCGTATGTTCTGTGAAGCTAATAACTTCCAGATTTTGTGCAAGCCGTGTCATAAATTAAAAACTGATACGGAAAAACTTAGGAGAAAGAAAAATGGTTGATGGAAAAATTGAACTTGTAACTTTGATTGAACATGAAGACGGTAGCGCCACTTGTTCATTCACCTGTAATGATGAAGCTCGCGCTGGCCTTACCAAAGTTGGTCTTATTTCTTTACTTAAAAGTGCTTGTCCTAACAAAGGACTAACTGACGAAGAAATTGATGAAATTGTTGTCAATGTTCTTCAGCAGACGTATGAGCGTTGTATTGAACTCCCTGTTGTAGATGGTTATAAACATCCAGAAGATGTAGAAATTGATGACGCTGTTGCGTCAGCATGCTACACTTTGCTTTACTACTTCATGCCTCACTCAGAAGCTGAACAATACTTTACTCAGTTGTTCGCAGAAGATGAAGAAGAGCTTCCAGAAGAGAATCAACTACAGGAAAACAATGTCTAAAGTTAAATTGATTTGGTCAACCCCGGATGCTGAAAATCTTATTGCTTATATGGCAAGGGTTTCTAATCCGGGAAACCAAGACAATAAAGACACTGCTCCTAAACTCCTAAAGTATTTAATTGATAACAAACATTGGTCACCTTTCGAGATGGTCAATGTTTGTATGGAGATTGAAACTACCCGTGACATTGCTCGCCAGATGTTGCGGCATAGGAGTTTTAGCTTCCAAGAGTTTAGTCAACGCTATGCAATTGCAAGCGAGTCAGAGTTTTCTCAACCTCGCTTGCAAGATTGGAAGAATAGACAAAACTCTATTGAAGTGGAAGACAGGGAACTCCATCGTTATTGGTGGAGCCTACAACAGACGGTGCTGTCCACTTCGCTAGACGCTTATCATCAGGCACTAGATAATGGCATTGCAAAAGAAGTTGCTAGGAAGGTGTTGCCAGAGGGTATAATGTTGTCTAGGCTTTATATGAATGGTACACTTCGTAGTTGGCTTCATTACCTAGATGTCAGATGCGACAAAGCAACGCAGAAAGAACATAGGGATGTAGCTGATAAATGCAAGGTTGTTATTGAAAGTCTCTTCCCTTCTTTGTTTAAGGAATAAAATAGTGGACACTACTAACTGGAAATTCTGTTCAGAAGATTCTGAAGGTAATATTTTTAATGCGTCTATCAATTTACCATTTGATGCTGGATGGTCTGATGTTCTTGAACGATTTGTTCTTTTCTTGTCAACAGTTTATGGTTACGATATTTCTGGAAAGATGCAACAGGAGCCGATCACTCCCTTTACACAAAAATAATAAACGCATATACCAACCAACCTCAAAGGGGAAAGACTTTTCTTTCCTCTTTTTTTATCTCTGGAGAATACATGAATATTGATTACACACGCGATGCTTTGTTTGATAAGTTGGGTATGCAGAGGCTTAAAGAAAGCTACATGCGAGATGACGAGACAAGTCCCCAAGAAAGGTTTGCGTTTGTTTCTAAAATGTTTTCTTCATCCAGCGAACATGCACAGAGGCTTTATGACTATAGCAGCAAACACTGGCTCTCTTATTCTACTCCTATCCTTAGTTTTGGTAGGTCTAAGCGCGGTCTTCCCATTTCATGTTTTCTCAATTATATCGACGATAGTGCCGAAGGATTGGTGGACAACCTATCTGAAACCAATTGGCTTAGTATGTTTGGCGGTGGCGTTGGTGTCCATGTTGGTATTCGTAATAGTGACGATAAATCCACTGGAGTGATGCCGCATTTAAAAATCTATGACGCTTCTTCATTGGCATATCGTCAAGGAAGAACCCGTCGCGGATCTTATGCCGCTTATCTGGATATCAGTCACCCTGACATCATTTCTTTTTTGGAAATGAGAAAACCCACTGGTGATCAAAACATTCGTACACCAAATCTTCATCATGGAATTAATCTTTCTGATGACTTCATGAAGCTTATTGAAGCATGCATGAAAGATGAAAACACTAATGATGATTGGGAACTAAAGAATCCAGCCACTGGAAAGGTAGTGGAAGTTGTCTCTGCTAAATATCTATGGCAGAAAATCCTTGAACTTCGTATGCAAACTGGAGAACCCTATCTCATCTTCATTGATACGGCAAATAAGAAATTGCCTTATTGGTTGCAAATGGAAAACCTTGCCATCAATGGTAGCAATCTCTGCACTGAAATCTTTTTACCTACAAATGAAGAGCGTACAGCAGTGTGCTGCCTTTCTTCGCTCAATCTGGAATACTACGAAGATTGGAAAGATAATGATCTGTTCATTCTAGATGTAATGGAAATGCTGGACAATGTGTTGCAATATTTTATTGACAATGCACCTGACACTATTAGTAGGGCTAGGTATTCGGCAATGCGTGAGCGAGACATTGGCATTGGTGCTTTAGGTTTTCATGCTTACCTACAAAAGAAAGGGCTTTCATTTGACAGTGTGTTAGCTAAAATTATAAACAAAGAAATCTTTAAGCACATTCAAGAGAAGTGTCTTAAAGGGGATAGGGTATTGGCATGGGCTAGGGGAAGCTGTCCAGACGCTGAATACCATGATGTAACCCGTCGCTTTAGTCATCATATGGCTATTGCTCCAAACGCTTCTAGCAGTCTTATTATGGGCAATACAAGCCCATCTGTAGAACCCTATCGCGCTAACATGTACAAGCAAGACACGCTTAGTGGATCTTTTGTAACTAAGAATAAGTTTCTTGAAGCTGCGCTAGAAAAGATTGGCATGAATGATGATGAGACATGGGCATCCATTGCCGCTAATGATGGGTCTGTTCAGCATTTGGGAGTGCCAGAGCGTATTAAAGAAGTGTTTAAGACGGCTATGGAAATTGATCAACGCTGGATTGTTGAGCTTGCTTGTGATCGTCAGTTCTATATTGATCAAGGACAAAGCATTAACTTGTTCTTCCCTGCTAATGTATCTACAAAGTATTTACATGCTGTCCACTTCATGGCATGGAAGGGAGGCTTAAAGAGTTTATATTATCTACGGAGTGAGAAGGTGCGTAAAGCAGACAAAGTAGGGGCGCAAATCAAACGGCAAAAGCTTGAGGATGATGTATCATTGAAGGCTATTGTTGATGGAGAAACATGTTTGGCTTGTGAGGGGTAAAGATGAAACACTGCTGGTCCAAGAAACTATATTATGTATGTTGCCGGTGGATTGATTACCCCAAAGGCGGCGGCAGAAACTTTATTGCAACTAAACATTTAGGCCGTGCCCGTTATTATGCTAAGCGTTTAAAGCTTAAGGAACGGCAGATTGATGTATGGGAAAAAGGCAAGAAAAAATATGTTCTTAAAGGGAGTTGGCTATGAATTCAATCATTAAAGAATTGGCTCTTGAAGCTGGATTTCCAACAGCGGGATTTGATAAAGACGGGGTTGCTATTCAAAACTCCAGAGAGATTGAAAAGTTTGCTCGTCTTATTGCTTATGAATGTGCGACGTTAGCTGAAACTGCTGAGCCATATAAAGCCGGTGATTTAATTAAACGATATTTTGGTCTTTCATAGGAGAAGACACATGACTGACCGCGAACTTATGCAACAGGCGCTGGATGCTTTGGAATACATCTATACCGAAACAACGGAGGCTGAAGACAAGTTGATTCATGCCGCTATCAATGCCCTACGCGATAGGCTGGCGCAACCAGAACAGGAGTTAATGATTGACTGCCCCCGGTGCGGTCATTGCTGCCCACAGCGCCAGTGGGTCGGGCTGACGGATAAAAACAGACAAGAATTGGCGGCAGAGCAACACAGTTGGGAAGGCTTGTGTTCGGCGGTTGAGGCTAGGTTAAAGGAGAAGAACACATGAGCATACACGCCATTAAAGTATGGTTTGACGGGGATAAATTGGTTACTCAGGAAATACCAGAAGAAAAGCTTTATAATCGGGCGCCTGTGGTATGGGCTGTTGATGGAAACGACGCTTTGCCCTATACTTCCCGTGTTGAAGAACAACGGGAATGGGTCGGGCTGACTGATGAGGAAATTCACAATCTTTATGATCAACATCATAACCAATACGGTCAATCTGAGTTCTTAAATTACGAACGCGCCATTGAAGCCAAATTGCGGGAGAAAAACGGTGGTTGACTGGATTGCAAAATGGTGGTGCGATTGGTTCCATAATGGTCAAATCAAACGTCATTACTACACTGACCGAATTAACTGGCAATGTGGTAAGTGCGGGAGATGGTCGGATGTTTAACGAATATGATGGATTCCCAAGTGATGAATTTTTTGCTGTACTGCTGGATAGCATGGCGAATAGTTCTTATGATATGGTTGCTTATTTACTTGGTGACGGGCAATAATTGCCTACAAAAGTTCAGATTATAATGTGGGTTGTCGAAATGATTACCTGCATCCACATTATTGCAAACACATGGAGGCATTGGTAATGCTTACTGACTATAGACTCACATTCAAACCTTTTTCATACCCGTGGGCGTATGACGCTTGGCTTCAACATGAACAAAGCCATTGGCTCCATACAGAAGTGCCTATGTCTGAGGATGTTAAAGACTACAAAGAAAAGCTAACAGAAAAAGAAAAGCAACTTCTCACAAAGATTTTGCGCTTCTTTGTTCAAGGAGACATTGACATTGGCTCTGGCTATCATGAGCATTACATTCCAATGTTCAACCATCCAGAAATCAAGATGATGCTTAGTGGTTTTGCCGCCAGAGAAGCGTTACATGTAGCGGCTTATGCCCATCTCATTGAGACATTGGGACTACCAGAATCTACATACAATGAGTTTCTTGAATACAAAGAAATGGTGGATAAGCATGACTACTTTGAAAGGCTTTCTTGTTCACCAATGGCTGAAAAGATTGCCATCATCTCCGCATTCGGAGAAGGTATGCAATTGTTTTCCAGCTTTGTTATGCTCTTAAACTTTGCAAGACATGGCAAGCTTAAGGGATTGGGGCAGATTATTTCTTGGTCTATTGTCGATGAGACTCAACATGCTGAAGGCATGATTAAGCTCTATCGTGAATACGTTAAGGAGAATATGCATGAGACAACACCAGAAGATATTAAAAAGATTGCAACTGAAATGGTTACGCTTGAAGATGGCTTTGTTGATTTGGCTTTTGGTATCAGCGGAGATATCGAGGGACTCAACAAGGAAGAAGTTAAATCATATATTAGATACATCGCAGACAGGCGACTAATTGCTATGGGTATGAGAGGAATCTTCAAGATTAAGAAGAATCCTTTGCCGTGGGTTGATGGTATGTTAGGAACTTCCCATACAAACTTCTTTGAACAGCGCGTTACAGACTATGCTAAAGGGGCTGTAACAGGTAGTTGGGATGATGTATGGGGACAAGCATGATAGAGCATATTATCAGCGATAGTATGCTCTTGGAAGCACGGGAAAAGAGTGTGGCAATGGGTAAGCTGAACAACTCAATTACTGGTGGAGGAGGGAACATTGTGGGCTTTATTGGAGAAGCCATTGCACAAGAAGTATTGGGTGGTGTATTAGAAAACACCTATGACTATGACTTGGTATTGCCTAACGGCACGTTGATTGATGTAAAAACAAAATCAACTAGTGTAGCGCCACTGCCTACATACGATTGCTCCATTGCTGCTTTTAACCCAAATCAAAAATGCCACTACTATGCATTTGTTCGCGTTAAAAAAGACTTGTCTGTTGGTTGGTACTTAGGTGTATACAACAAGCAACAATATTTTGAAGATGCTGTCTTTATGGAGAAGGGAACCATTGACCCGTCTAATGGGTATGTCGTAAAATCTAGTTGTTACAACCTTAAAATTTCTCAACTAAAGGAAACGATATGAAAGCAGAACGCTTGCCTCCATTGAGTATTCAGTTTGATCAAGGCTATCGAGCATTCTTTAACAACTGGATGGTGAACAATTATGACCCTGAAACAATTCAAGGAAAGGAATGGCAACGTGGATACGACAGGGGCTACTATGTCAACTTGTACCAGCTTAAACAGAAAGAGGCAAATCATGAGCAAAATGTGGATTGATCCACCGTCCGGTTGGAACTATGGGTTTCCTAAACTTATTGAAAAAGAAGAGCTAGACAAGGAAGGTTTTAACTTCAATGAATGGCTTATTAAGGAAGGGTATCCCAAAAGTCTAATTAAAGAGTTTGGTAAACACTTCTATATTAGACAATGGGATGAATGGGATGGTGAGTTAGGGGCTTAATTCCCGTTCGGTAATTATTTTAGTTATTTATACAAGATATAGCCAAAATATTCCCGATCGGTATTTTTTCTGCCCGTAGCTCAGTGGATAGAGCAACAGCCTTCTAAGCTGTGGGTCATAGGTTCGATTCCTATCGGGTGGGCCATTATTTATCTGGATTGTAGCTGGCAGATCCTTTTCTCCAACCTCTATTAGTTCTCTTTGGTTCTACTTTTAGATTGGATGGGTGGTTACCGCCACCATTGTTTAGAGATCTTTTATGTGCAACGTCTTTACCATCACCAACAGCAACCTTCCCTGCTTTAATAGCTTCTCTTCTAGCTGCATTATTCTTAACACGCTTCTCCACTTCTGATGGTTTAGCGTTGTAAGCCTTTTGATATTCCAGCTTTCTTGGTGTTGATTTAGGCATTACCGTTTTGCTCCTAATTATTTGGTACTTTATATCTCTTATCATATTGCGTTGCAAAAGGATCTTTACCGCTACGTCCACGCATTAAAGCATGTTCATATGCTTTATCCCAAATTTCATTAGTTGGTTTTTTACCAGACACCAAAAGGTCTATTTCTTTTTTTGTTAGTGTCGGAACCAATAAAGGAAAATGGATACCTTCTGCTTCTCCTGCTATTTCAGTTGAACGTGCTGGTCTACCTTTTTTGTCTACAGAAGATATTTCTCCAAAATAACCAAGCCCTTTATATCCCGGTGCTCCAGCTTCTCTCTTTATTTTTTGCATATTTTGCCATTCTAATCTATTAGATATTTCTTCATCTGATAATTCCCTAGAAGCTAAACCACCCTTATTAAACTTTTTGGTAGAAGAAGGTTTAGTCATTCTATTAATATCTTGGTAGATTAACATTGCACCTTGATAGTCTTTTGTTTCTGATAAGTCTTTTCCGGTAAAGTCTTTATACATCTCTGCTGTTCTTCTTTGATCAGGAGCAGATAGTTTACCATATTGAATAGCAAAGATTCTAGACTGTTTCCCTTCTTCTTTTTGTTTATCTACATCAAAACCAATGGCAGCTTTCTTAGCGGCTGCTTGTTCTCTTGATAGATAGTCTTCAAGCATGCTGCGCTTAACGTCATCATCGCCTTGCTGGAATAGCCTGTCGTTTTTCAATGCTGGATACATCTTATCCAACAACTGAGGAGCCAATATCTTTTTAGCTTGAGCATCAATAACAGGATCGCCAGTGGATGAGAACACTTTATTACTTGGTATATTGAGTCTATTAAGCTCTCTCTCCAATTCATTAGGAGTTTTCTGAACGCGAATAGCAGTGAACATTTTCAACAAACCACTGTCATCATATTCAGATTCTTTCTTAGTGGCTTCTGTTTTTTCTGGAAGCCCTTGCTTCAATATTGGGGTTTTGCTTTGTAGCGTCTTACCCATTGAAGACCAAAACCCTTCATCTCCTGCTGGTACTTGCTTAAAGTCTCTTGGTAGGTTTTCACCTCTATCAAAAGCACCAACCAGTGTACTAAATTGTTGCAGAGGAACCAAACCCCTGCCTAAATATTCACCAACAAATCTTCCAATAGCGGCAGTTGTTCTTTCTTCTGCATTGGCATCTCCCCTTGCTGTTCCAGCATCAGTGAAATACTCAACAAGTTTATCCATACCAAAAGCTGTAGCACCTTGTGGTATTTTAAATCCTGCCACAGTGTCTTTAAATCCTTGCCAATCAAATTGGTCTATCTTTTGTTCTTTAGCTTTAACATACAGATCAGCAATGGCTAAGTAACCAGCCCACGGGAATAACACTCTAGCATCTACAGGGGGACCATCTCCTCCACCAACTTCATAAAACTTCTTATCTTGATTTTCTTCTCTGATTTTAATAGCAGTGTAGAGCATAGCAGTACCTACAGTACCACTAGCTACCTTGTCATAACCAGACATAAGAAGTTTTCTTCCTTCTGCTTCATTGTTTTTAAGAAGATTAATACCCCTAGTAATATCCACCGCACCAGTGCCTAGACTTGTTGGCATATATTTCATTTGCCATTCAAGAGCATTAGCCATAAATTTAGGGAATGGAGCAAACACAGAACCAATTGGGCCAGCCATTTCAATGGCTTTTACAGCACCCTTCAAAAGAGTATTCTCTGGCATACCGCTCATTGTTGCTCTTAACGCTTCATTAGTAGCATTCTTAAGAACAGAAGTTGGTATGATTTTATCATCAGCAATAAGCTGATACATGTCCAAACCAACTCTACTAAGTTGCTTGTCTACAGTAGCAGCAAACATAGCTTTCCTAAAGAAAGCATCCTGTGCTGAATTCAATGTGTTTAAAAATCTAATAGGCTTTATGATTTCATCTGGAGCATTTTCACCAACAGTTCTAGTGATTAGGCTATTAAGACTTTTACTATTCTTTAACAATTCATCTGTAATTTCAGCAGAAAGACCAGCATTCTTTAGATAGAAAATACCTCTAGTTGCGTCTTTCCAAACACCCTCAAGCCCACTCTTAAATGTTCCTGTCACTGGCTTTCCAGTAACAACTTCTTCCAGTGTTTGACCTGTTCTATACAACGCTGATTCAATTAGCTCTGATGCAGCTTTGAATGTGTATACATTAGCTGTAGAGAAAGCGTTGGCAATAGTAGTAGAAAGCTGAGAAGTCATAATGGCTTTTAAGTTTCTATCTAGCTTCTTAACACCGTCCCATAACAAAGAGAATGGTCCTTCAATAGAACTCTTTCCATACAACGCATCAATTTCTTTAGCCGCTGCTGGATCAATTGCTTTTAGTTTGTTTTCCATACGAGCAACAACAGACAATTGTTGCAATGTCTTACCTGCATCACTTGCTGTAGTACCCATCATCCTTGCAAAGTCAACAGCAGACACACCAGCATCTTTCAGCGATTGCTCAAAGGCTTGATCATCAATGATGTCTACATCTCTAATTGTTCTTCTAATAGCATCGCCAATTCGTTCATCTTTTAATGGCTTAAACTCTGGAGCTTGTTGCCAAATGTTGACAGCAATGTCAATTGCTTTCTTATTGACATTTTGCCTTACCTGCATTTTAGCTACATCAGTGGGGCTGCCTTGTACATCAAGCTTTGCCCTACCTTCAAATAAGTCAAAGTCTTTATCTGCTTGTAATTGTTTTTTTATTTCTTTGCCAGACATAAACTCAATACCAGCAGTAGTGGACGAAGGTTTAGCCGTACCAGATGGGCCTGTAGGAGGCGTTAAAGGAGTGCGAGGGGGTAGCATACTCTTAAGGGTCTTTGGCGTTGTTACAGAGGCTGCTAGAGCCGGTACACCGCCCAACACAACGTCAGCAGCAGCACCAACACCAGCAGCGGCTGCTACTTGACCAGCACTCACGTTTCTCTTTTTAGCATTCACTAACTCTGCCACTGCTTGTTCATAAGCATCGACAAATTTCTTTTCGTTCTTAAGCTGATCTTCTCTACTAAGTTGATCCCATTGGTTCTTTAAATCTTCCACTTTCTTTTCAGCAGTGCCAATACCAATTTGTAGTTCTTGCTTTTGTAGAGAAACATTATCAGAACCACTAGATACACCAGAAATAGTTGGTGATAAAGCCACTTTCCCTAAATTTTGTCTAAGAGCTACTTTAAGACCAACATCAACAGCCGCTTTCTTTACAGCCGCTGTCGCCCAATAACCAGCGCCCATTGTTGCTAAATTAGTAGGGCTTTCCCACGGGGCCATTGACCCATACAGATAATCTACAACAGGAGCAAATCCGGGTTGTCCTTTCTTACTTAGAAAACTTGCTACATTATCTGTAATTTGACGAGCTTCTGCTGTTCTTACAGCTTGCTCTGGTGTAGCGCTGTTTAAAAAAGAAAGCTCACTTACAATTTTTCTTTCGCTGGCTCCACCAGAAAGACGCATATAAGACATAAAGTCTTTAGCAATGTCTTCTTTAGACTTTCCTTCAACTGCTTTATTTCCACCCCTGTCTTTTAAAAACTGTGAAATGGTATTAAAGTATTTGTCATCTTTATATAAACTATCAAAAGAAATTTCATTAGGATTGACGTTCTCTTCCCTTTTCTTTTGTTGTTGAGCAGCTTTAGCAGCCATAGGATTGAACGTGCCAAAGCCCTTGTCCTTCTCAGGAACAAGAGGAGGGGGTTTTGGTTTTTCTTCTTCAGCTAAATAAGCTTTAGGGTCAAAAGCTTTTTCAAGTTTTTCCTCTTCAGCCAAATAAGCTTTAGGATCAAACGCCAGCGTTGTTGCCATATTTACTTCTTAGTTTGTTTCTAATAGCTGCTACGTCGGGGTCTTTGCTATTTGCATTATCTAAAACAAATTTCTTAGCCAACTCATCTTGTTGCGTCATTTTCGTTCCACTTGCAGGGGGAACAGCAGGGGAGGCAGGAGCAGCGGGGGCAGCGGCTGGTTGTGCAGTGGGTGTAACTTTTTCCCCCATCCTTCCTAGCTCATTTATTAAGCCATTAATATCCTTATTTAGACGTTCTTTAATATCTGGATTGTTAGTTTCTGCTAATTGTCTTTGACTCTTTTCTAATTCATCTTTAATAATTTTAACTCGATCAACATCTCTAGCTTTTTGTTCTGCTGGAGAAACTCTTAGATTTGAAGAAGGTGCTGGTTTTACTGCTAATGGCGATCCAGTAGGAGAAGTACCAACAGGAGTTCCTGCTACTCTTTCACCTAAGTAAGCTGGAATACTAGGAACACCATTTTCATCAACATAAATACCAACAGCTCGCATACCTAAAGCATGCCCCTCACTTAAAGCTTTTCCTTTATTCTCACCACTTCTTGATGTATATTGAGAAATTACGTTCTCCATTGCATGAATAATACCCTTTGCTGATGTTTTTGCATCTCCAGATGGGATAATACTACCACTAGCAGGATCTACTGTATAATTTTCTTTTCCTAGATAGTTGGCAAGACTTTTATCATAAGCACCTTTAGCTACAGTTATAAGCGTACCAGCTTTAACAGATCCTGTTTCTTCTGTTGCTGGTCCTTTATGTAGTTCTTGTCGTAGTCTTAGCTCTCTTTCTAAAACATCTATCTGAGTAAGCTCCGCATCAGTTTTCTTTCCCTCTTTTTGTTTAAGTTTTACAATTGCATTGATAAGGGCATTATTACCTTCTTCATAAGTTGTTGTTTTACCGACAACAGAATTCACAGAAGCTTCAAAAGCAATGTCGTATTTCTTAACAGCATCAGAATACCGTTGTGTAGTTTCGTCAGAAGGATTTTCTACCATTCTTGCTTTTGCATAAGCTTTACGAGCAGAAGCATTATCTAACAAATTCTTAGAATCGCCAGAATTTTTAATGTCCATTAAATTAAAAAGTCTATTTTTTGAAGCGTCAATCTTTGCAAGATCACCGCTTTGCATAGCTTTATTAAGAGTAACTTGTTCTTTATTGATATCTTTATCAATGTCTTGTGGACTAAGAACACCAAAATCCACTTCAATACCGCCTTCAGCAAGTTGAGCTTTCTTATACTTACGAGAAGCCATAAGTTCTTCTTTGGTAATACCATATACAGTGGCTAGTTCACCAATGCTTTTTTCCATTGCTCTTTGTCCCCTGCTGCCAATATTAGCAGGAGCAGGAATAGCTTCACCACCGGCTTGACCAGCAGAAAACGCTTGCATATATTCTTGTTTAACTCTTTCTTCAGCAGTCCTAGTGTCTTTGTCTGTTTCAGCAATAGCACCAGCAGATTTCTTAATTAGAGACTTCCAGTCAATAGAAGAAGGATCAAAATTAACTGATCCTTTTTGTTTATTGATTAGATCAACAACACCATTATTAGCAGCCAAATCTCTCAGTTCTTTTTCAGTGAATGACGGATTAAAAGAACGAAGACTTTTAATAATATCCACTCTCTTTTCAATCTCTGTTTCATTATCTTCTTTAGCTTTCTGGTGCATTTCCAATAGGTTTTTACCGGCTAACAATCCAAATTGTTTTCCGTTCTTTTCCTCTTCTTCAACTTGCTTAGAGTAACCCGCAGCAACTCCACCCATAAAGGACGATAGCCTAAAACCCATTTTATTCTCCTTTACTCATAAGACCTGTAGACTTAGGAGTTGCTGTTTTTTCTTCTTCAAAGCTAGAAAATGCTCTTTTAATCGCTTCATCAATAACATCAGAAGACACTGGTGTTTGTTTCTTAACTTTATCTTCCATAAACATATGAAATTCTATATCATTAATAATAGCAAGTGTTTTTAATAATTCAATAATAATAGGAGTAACAAGAATACCAGAATCAATAGTGTGTGTACCTTTACCAACACCACTAAGCATTAACATTTCGGCAATTGAGGCTAGTGGTACACCCTTTTTAATGGTGTCTACCATAGCATCAGCAACTTCTTTGTCAGAAAAAGCGTCAATATAAACTTTAGCTATATCTGCTGTTTGTACATATTTAGGAGGACGCTGCCATGCGTAAGTCTTTGGAGCCACTGTCCAAGAAATACCCGGAACAGTTCCTCTAAAGTCAGTAGCAAAGCCTTTTGATTTTTCTTCAATATCATCTTCCATTTTTCATCTCCGCTCTAGCTTCTCTAATACCTTCCACAATTTCAGCAATTAATTTTAAATCTTTATTAGTAGTCTTTTCTTCTTTCTGAAGAGGAGAAAGAAAGGCATTAGATTTTGGTGTAGTTTTACTAGATTGTTTTTTATTGATGATGTCATCAATTTTAGTAAAATATGTTTTAATAATTTTCATGATGCTTTACTTCCTAGCCAAGTTGAAAACTTATCAATGTTGGTAGTAATAGCAGTTGCGTCTTTTAACAAATCAATAGCCCCTTGCCCAATAGCAGCAGAAGCCTCTGCATCTGCTTTAATAGTGGCTGCTGCAATACCAGCATTGGCGGTTATTGTAGTTTTAATAAGTTCTGTTGTCCTATCTAATTCAGTTTCCCCGCTCTTCCATGCCAGTGTTAGCTTATCTCTATATGTCTGACTTTGTTGAGCATATTCAGCAGAGGTAAGGTCTGTAGCATTTTTAGCATTAACAGCATTAGCTGCATTAGTAGCCGCTGTATTAGCTGTAGAAACTTCAGCTAATATTTTGCTATTAGCAATTTCTACTTGCGTAGACATATTAGCATTAAATTCTTCTCTTGCGTTAGCTTGTTGAGCATTAAATTTATTAACATCAGCGGATACAGCTTGATTAGCAATAGACACTTTAGTTTGTTCAGCAGCATTAAACTGATTAGTAGCTGCTGTAATCTGAGCATTCACCTTATCTGCTTCTAGTTTATTAGTAGCGTTAGTAATTGCTGCTGCATTCTGAGCAGCAGTATCGCTAAGAATGGCTTGAGAAATCTCTTGCATTTTAAGAGCTTCCATCTGCTGCTTATTGTCCAAGTTTTTCATGTCCATTGCAAGAAACGCTTGGGCATTAAGAACAGCAGCTTGCTGCTTATTGTCTAAGTTTTTCATATCCATTGTTGCGGCAGCAGCAGCATTAGCAAGAACAACAGCTTGTTTATTAGACAAGTCAGCCAAATTCATTTGCTGGATAAAGCCAGCATTAGCAATAGCCCTTTCTTGCTCTTTTGTAAAATTTAAATTAGCAATTTCAGAAACTTTAGCAGCATTAGTAATATTTACTTGTTGTTTATTACTAAGTTCTTGTCCCGAAATAGCAGCATCAATCTGAGCATTAGCCAACGCTGTCGCTTGTTTATTAGACAAGTTTGCCATGTTTATTTGCAAACTATTTGCACTATTAAACAACCTAGTTTGTTGTTCGTTAGTAAGATTGATTTTTCTTTCTTCAAGTTTTGAAGAAGCATTAAACAAAGCTGTCTGTTGCTGATTATCTAACACCTTGCCTTTTAAAGCTGCATCAGCTTGAGCGTCTTGCATGAAAGCTGCTTGTTTATTAGTGACATCAAACTTTGCACCTTCAAAAGTTTGTGTGCTTTTAAGCATAGCTATTTGCTGTTCATTAGTAAGCTCTTGACCAGAAATAGCTGCTCTAACTTGTAAATTAGCAATGGCTGTTTGTTGACTATTAGAAAGATTTGCTAAATCAATTTGCATGGATTCAGCAGACTTTTGCAACGCAGCTTGTTGTTTATTAGTTAAATTAAGATTGTTAACTTCTGCATATTTAGCTGCGTTAGTAATAGCAATTTGTGAAGCAACGTCTAAGTTTTTATTTTGAAAGCTTGCTTTAAGTTGTGCGTTAGCAAGAACAACAGCTTGAGCATTAGAAAGATTGGCGCTTTGTAATGCAAAAGCATTGGCACTATTTTGCAAAGCTACTTGTTGTTTATTGCTTAGATTTGCTAATTCAATGTTTTGACCAGCAGCAGCGTTAGCCAAAGCAACTTGTTGTTGATTGTTTAGATTGGCTAAACCCATTGTTGCGTATATCTCAGCATCTTTAGCTGCAATTGGTATAGCACTTTCCATAGCTGCTTGAATAATAGCAGCCCCAGCCATAGAACTATTGCCAAGACCCCTTTTAGACATAGCAGCATTAGCTGCTCTAATGGCTCCAGCAGCCCATGCAGGAGTGCCATTATTAAATTGTACCATGAGGTTAGCAAGCTGTCCTTGCACAGTGCTAACAGCATCAATTTGGCCTGTTTGTGCAGTGGCTAAAACTTGGCTAAAACTTCCTGACTGTGCAGCAGCCGTTGCAGCTTTATCAAGCTCTACCATTTTTGATGCTGCTTTAATAACATCTTCATCAACAGCAATTTTAAGATTTTGCTGTTCAATGCTTATAATTTCACCAGTTGTAATAGCTCTTGTCTCAGCAGAAGCAAGAGAAGTTTTTTGTGTTGTTTGTGCTGCTGCTGCTAACTTATTTTTTTCTAATTCAAGCATCGAAGCAGCTTTTTGTGCATTATAAGCAGAAGACGTAAGAGCAGCAATTTGAACGGAATTTAATGAATATTGTGATGCTGCTGTAGCTGCTGGAATCTCTCCAGTAAATTGAGCAGCTTTAGCAATGTCTGCTGAAGTAAGAGCGCCCTCTTGTGCTGTTGCATAACGAAGCTGATCAATATCTTTTCTAGTGGCGGCAGCAGCTATTTCAGCAGTGCCAAGTGACCTTGCAGCTTGCGTTGCTACCACTGCCGCTGGTGGTGCTGAAACTAAAGCAGCAATGGCGGCTGAAGAAAGTGTTCCCTGTGCTGCTGTTACTTGAGCATTAGAAGAAAGTTGGGCTGTTTGTGCAGCAAATTTATTCTGTGCTGATTGCAAAGCACCTAAAGAGGCTGATGCCAAAACAGTGTCACTAGTAATAGCAGCAGGAGCAGCAGCAGTGGTGGCAGCAGCTACTGTGGGTATGTTAGCAGTGGTAATAGCAGCAGAAGCTTTTTGTACAGTTGCTCCTATGTCTTTTGTATCAGTTTGAGCAGCATTAATAAGAGTTGGTCCTCCCATAATAGGAGCGCCAGTATTTGGATCAACTGCATTTACAACACCGGGACTAATAGTCCCGGCAGAACCTGTTGCTAGTGTTTGTGTTTGCCTTGACATTAATGCCCCAGTACCGCCAGTGGTTGTCCCTGTCGTACCGCCAGTGGTTGTTTGGTCTGGTCGATACCCACCTTCTGATCTAGTTTTAGTATAAAGTTTATTAACAGCGTCAATTGCTCCTTGCCGGTCAAAACCTAATCGCTCAAACCCTGCAATATCTTCGTCGGGTAGTTTTCCACCTTCTGATATAGGTCTACTATAACTGCTATTTGTGGCGTCAATTGCTCCTTGCCGGTCTAAACCTAATCGCTCAAACGATGCAATAGTTTCGGCATACTCATCTTTAACAACAGCACCGCCAGCAACAAACTTCTTTACCACCCCGCCTTTACGCATCTTTGGCCCAATAGCAGAAACAACTTTCCCATATTTTTGTGCAGCACCAGCATCCGACTCAAGAAACTTGTCAAACATATTCATTGGGCCTTCATATCCCAATTTACGCGCTACAATTTCTTTTTGAGTTTCGGTAAAGTTTTGTTCCATTAACGTAAAGCCTTATTTAAATACCTTGTCAATAATAAATGTAATTACGCCGCCCAAAAAAGAAGCAATAACCATTCCTACCCAAAAGCCACCTTTGCTTTTGTTGGCAAGCTCTAATAGCTGAGAAACACCTTCCTCAAGCTTATCCACTTTCTTTTCAAGGCTTTCTACTTTGGCTGTTAATTGTCCATAAGAAAAAGGATCAATTTCACTCATGTTAGTTTCCATCAAGAAAGCAGAGAAGCTTCAGCTTGTCTTCTCTTAGTTAGCCCTGCTAACACCCTACCAGCAGCTTTATTCCATTTCATTATTTCTTCTTGTGCGCCTTCCCAGTCGCCGCTATCAACCCGTTTTTTTAATGTAGAAACTCTATAATTACCAACTCCGCAATTATAAGCAAAACTAATAATTGCTGCATATCTTCTTGGCGCTGTCTTTAACAAAGAAGGAGAAAGCTTAGCTACCTGACTTGCAAAATAAAGCAAGTGTTTATCCAACTCTTCTTGTGCTTTCTTTTCGGTCCAGACCGTCTCAGGCGTTATATCAGATCCGGTACAGCCCCATCCAATAGTATAAGGATGACCTTTAGTGCCGGGATCTGGATAAGCTTTGCAATCACCGTTGGGCAGACGTTTAGCATAGCCTTCAAAAGGCTTTACTAAAACATTAGCCGCAATGGTGATCGCTTCTGTTGTCATTTGCTGTCTTTATACTTCTCAATAGATCGTCCAACAAACCAGAAAGTAAGACACATATTTAACATAGCAAAATCATCAGTACCCCAAGAGCTAGTCATTACTGCTGCCCAATCAGCGTTCACTTTAAAGGCCATGTAAATAGCAGCCGCTTTTACAGCAGCGTACATAAAAAACAAAGCCCATGTAATTCCGGGTCTGACTAGAGCAGACACAGCAGAAACAAACCAACCAGCTTCTTTAGCAGTGGTTGATTGTTCTTTAAAGGCTTCTTTAATTGCGTCTAGCTGATTAGAAGAATAATCAACATACTTCTCTTCCATTTTAAACTCACCACGCATCTTCTCCAAATCAGTTTGAAGAGTAAACATAGAAAGCTCATGACCCCTTTCGTTCTTCTTATCAAAGTGTTTTAGCACTTCTGGAGCTAGACGAAATAGTCCACCAAAAAGACTACCTAACAAACCACCGCTAAGCATTTCTAACATAATAAAATCCTTTATTTAAGAAACGTAAGCTTGTAAATAGTACTAAGGAAAGTAGCAACAGCTTCATCAATCAAATTCTGAATAGGAGTGTCATCTTTAGAAACAGCCGTATATCTAATGTCTTCTATTTCTGCTAGAAATTCTTTAAGACAAGAGATGATGTCTACATCTCCATGTGTATAAGGAACAAAAGGAATATTAATCAACACTTGATTTCTGCCCTGATAAGCTTCAGTGATGGCATCAGCCCTTTCTACAATGTTGTCATAGAAAGTTCCCAACGCCATATGAGCAGAAAAGCTTTTAGTAGAAAGATGTTCTCTATGCGCTACTTCACGGCTAAGAAACAGGATACCAATAAGTGTACCAATGTCTTTACCTGTCCCGTCTTTCATGGGCTTCTTAACTAACATTATCTAAAACTCCTAGTTTTCTTAGCAATAGCTTTTGGTTGAGCTACAAATTGTTTACCTGCTTTCTTACCTTCACGTTTTGCCTTAGTAGTAGCAGCATATTCCTTATCACTTAAAGAAGCAATAGCTGCTTTAGGTAAATACCGCTCACCAGTTTCTGAAGATTTCTTACCAGACTTTGTTGTCCATTGTTGTTTACCCCAATCTTTAAGAGATTGCTGTGAAGGTCTAAGCGCCATCGCCATAACTCCCAAAAGCGTCAAGATATTCTAACGCACTACGCAAAACAGTGGGGCTGTCTTTAAACATTCCAAGAGCGCGATTGCATTGTTTACAAAGCACTCCGCGAAATTCGCCTGTTTTATGGTTGTGGTCAATTGCGCTTTCCGTCAATTCAATTTCATCTTTGCAAATTGCACAGCAACCTTCTTGTCGTTCGTATCTATCTACAAGCTGTTCCGGTGTAATCCCTTGTCTAGCACAACGCTTGGCTAAAGTCCACGGGTCTTTTTCTCGATACGTCGCCACCCTGTGCTGATTGTTTTCCGTCCAGTCTCTATGTCTTTTATACAGACATGTGTTGCAGTGACTTTTGTACAAGTGTGACATTTGCCCACCACGACTACGAAACGCGGATAACTGTTTTGTTTTCCCGCAGTCTGTACAAGTTTTTGTGTCCTCAATCACGATAACGGCCCCCAGCGGCTTTATATTTCTTTGCTACCAGTTGACTTTTACGGGCTGACCATTCACCAGCACCAGTACCCATAGTGGCAGCAGCTTTTACATCAGCTACAATTTTCTTACGCAATGTAGGCTTTGTATAAA